>MDTD01155376.1_pt1 | contig 29596 bp, 22 predicted proteins | sample 811221 | NCBI WGS metagenome assembly MDTD01 (sample SAMN05326646, study PRJNA326480) | marine metagenome | isolation source: seawater | place: Pacific Ocean: South West | collected 2011 | reverse complement strand
GCGATGTGGACCTCAACGGCGGGTACTTCGAGATCTCGGAGATGCACGTCGACGGCGATCTGACCATCGAAAACGCCGCCCGCATCAACGGCGGTGAGATCTCGGTGACGGGCGATGTGACGACCACGGACACCAGCTACCACGGCTCCGCGGTCATCGTGCTGAGCGGTGACGGTGCGCAGACGATCTCGACCGGCGAAGGTGCTGGCGAGCTGCACAACGTCTCGATCGAGAACACCTCGGGCCAGGTCACGATCGAGGGCGATCTGCAGATCTCTGGCAACTACACGGACAACGGCAACACGGTCGACGCCACCGTCGCGAATGTGGAGCTGCAGGGCAACGCCAATGTCGATGGCTCGGGCACGAGCTTCGGCGATGTGGATCTCAACGGCGGGGACTTCGAAATCTCGGAGATGCATGTCGATGGCGATCTGACTATCGAAAACGCCGCCCGCATCAACGGCGGCGAGATCTCGGTGACCGGCGATGTGACGACCACGGACACCAGCTACCACGGTTCGGCTGTGATCGTCCTGAGCGGTGATGGTGCGCAAACGATCTCGACCGGCGACGGCACGGGCGAGCTGCACAACGTCTCGATCGAGAACACCTCTGGCCAGGTCACGATCGAGGGCGATCTGCAGATCTCGGGCAACTACACGGACAACGGCAACGCGGTCGACGCCACCGGCGCCACCGTCGAGCTTCAGGGCAACGCCAACGTCTCCGGACAAGCAACACGCTTCGGGGACATGACCATCAATGCCGGGTATCTGGAACTCGATGGCGACATCTACATCGAGGGCGATATCACCGTCGAGAATCTCGCCAGGATCAACGGCGGAATCATCTACGTCGCCGGCGAAATCGTGGACAACGACGGGAACTGGCACGGGACGGGTGATATCCAGCCGTGGGTCATCAACGAAGCGCCGACCGATCTCGAGTTTGAAGGCGGGACGGTCAACGAGAACGCGCCGGCTGGCACATTCGTGGCGCAGGCCACGGTCGTCGATGTGGACGAAGGCGACACTCACAGCTATGAGCTGGTCGACGACGCCGACGGCAGATTCCAGATCGATGACAACGGAAGAATCACGGTTGCCGACGGCGCTGATCTCGATCACGAAGCAGCCGATGAACATACGGTGACGGTTCGTGTGACCGATGCCGCCGGGGAAACGTATGAAGAGGCGTTGACGATCGCGATTGCGGATGTCAACGAAGCGCCCACGGCTGTCACTCTCGACGCGAACATCGCAGATGAGAACATCGTCCGCGTCACCATCGGCGGTGAGCGTGGCGGCGGCGGCGGGAGTACCGGTGCTCCCAAGTACCAGATTCTCGTTGACGGCGAGGTCGTGAAATCGGGCACGGCAGACTGGATGGACATGTCGCGCTTCAGCGATCAGGACCCCGAAAGCCGTTGGCACGAACTGGAGATCGCGATTCCCGGCGATACCGCCCCCGAACAGGTCGAAGTCCGTTTCACCAACGACAGTTATGGCGGGACCCGCGACACCGACCGGAACCTCTACGTTGACAGCATCGAGGTCAACGGCAAGACGTACGAAGCGGAGAGCAGCGACACAGACTACGAGCGCAGCGGGAGCACGATCGGCGGTCAGGAAGGCATGTACTGGAACGGGAAGCTCGTCTTTGACACGACCGACGCACCGGAGCCGATGCATGCCGTGGTCGCCGAGAACGTACCAGGCGCAATCGTCGGACAGCTCGGTATCGTCGATCCCGACGCGGATGACGATGCGGGTTATGCCGTCAGCGATAACCGATTCGAGGTCACCCCGGACGGTGTTCTGAAGCTACGCGACGGCGTCACGCTCGATCACGAGACCGAGCCCGTCGTCTCGGTCGAGGTCATCGGCACAGACAGCGCCGGCAACGACATCGACGCCACCTTCCGCATCGGTGTCGCTGACACCAACGACGCTCCGCTGGACCTCCAGCTCACGGGCCAGATAGTCAGCGAGAATGCGTCAGCGGGCACCGTCGTCGGCACGGTCTCCTTCACGGACGGTGACGCTGATGACACCCACGTCCTGGAGCTGGTTGATGACGCGGGTGGCCGATTCGAGATCGACGCGGCTGGCAACATCACCGTCGCCGAAGGCGCCGAACTGGATCACGAGACCGGTGCTTCGCACGAGATCGTTGTTCGCGTGACCGATGCCGAGGGCGCGACGATCGAACAGGCATACACCATCGATGTCACCGATGTGAACGAGGGCATCGAGAGCCTGAGCTTTACGGGCGGCACCGTCACCGAGAACGCCTCCCCCGGCACCACCGTCGCCTCTGCAGAGGTCACGGACCCTGACGCGGGCGACTCATTCTCGTACGAACTGATCGAGAATGCCGATGGACGTTTCGAGATCGATGCCAACGGTAACATCACCGTCGCCGAGGGTGCCGATCTCAACCACGAAGACGCGTCTTCGCACACGATAACCGTTCGCGCGACGGACTCGGCAGGCCACACCATCGAGCGTGAGCTCGTCATCGATATCGCCGACGTCAACGAGACGCCCGACGAACTCACGTTCACCGGAGGCAGCGTTCAGGAGAACGCCCCCATAGGCACAATCGTGGCCTCCGCGAACGTCAGCGATCCCGACGCGGGCGAAACCTTCAGTTACGAACTGCTCGACAACGCGGGCGGCCGATTCGTGATTGACGGCTCGGGCAACATTGTCCTGGCCGATGGATCGGGTCTCGACCATGAGGCCGCCGATTCACACGAAGTCACCGTTCGCGCCACCGACTCCGCAGGCAACACCATCGAGCGGACAGTCGTGATCGAGGTCACAGATGTCAACGAGTCGCCTGTCGAACTGGCCTTCTCGGGTGGCAACGTGCCTGAGAACGCGGCTCCGGGCACGGTCGTCGCCACGGCTGCCGTGACAGATGTCGATGCGGGTGACAGTCATACCTACGAATTGGTCGGCGATGCCGACGGCCGATTCACGATTGGCGCGGATGGAAACATCACCGTCGCCGAAGGGGCCGACCTCAACCATGAGGCCGCGTCTTCGCACACCGTGACCGTCCGCGCGACGGACTCGGCCGGCCACACCATCGAGCGCGAGCTCGTCATTGACGTGTCGGATGTGAACGAAGGTATCGAGTCGCTCAGCTTCACGGGCGGGACTGTCGACGAGAACGCTTCGGCAGGCACAGTCGTCGCTTCGGCGAGCGTGGTCGATCCGGACGCGGACGAAACCCACACCTACGAACTTGTCGGTGATGCCGACGGCCGATTCACGATCGACGCGGATGGCAACATCACCGTCGCCGAAGGGGCCGACCTCAACCACGAGGATGCGTCTTCGCACACCGTGACCGTCCGCGCTACTGACTCGGCGGGCCACACCATCGAGCGTGAGCTCGTCATCGACGTCTCGGATGTGAACGAAGGCATCGAGTCGCTCAGCTTCACGGGCGGGACTGTCGACGAGAACGCTTCGGCAGGCACGATCGTCGCTTCGGCGAGTGTGGTCGATCCGGACGCGGACGAAACCCACACCTACGAACTGGTCGGCGATGCCGACGGCCGATTCACGATCGACGCGGATGGCAATATCACCGTCGCCGAGGGAGCCGACCTCAACCACGAGGCCGCGTCTTCGCACACCGTGACCGTCCGCGCCACGGACTCGGCCGGCCACACCATCGAGCGCGAGCTCGTCATCGACGTATCGGATGTGAACGAGGCACCTCTCACACTGACATTCAGCGGCGGGGATGTCTCTGAAGACGCGCTGGGCGGCACGGTCGTGGCGTCCGCAAGTGTGACAGATGTCGACCAGGGCGAGACCTTCTCCTACCAACTCGTTGACGATGCGGGCGGGCGATTCACAATCGATGCCGACGGCAACGTTCTGGTGTCTGGTGATGGCGTCCTCGACTTCGAGACAGCCAAGTCGCACGAAATCACGGTCCGCGTCACGGACTCGGGTGGGCACACGATCGAACGCACGCTCACGATCGAGATCACGAACGTGAACGAGGCAGTGGCGGAAGAAGCAGAAACCGAGGTCGCTGAAGCGCAGCAAGCAGCAGGCGCTGCCAGGGTTGCCGCTTACGAGATGCGCCAGGATACGTCTGATCCGCAGGCCGAGGGCGGCGACACAGACAGAGACGACGCAGGCATGGACGAGCCGTATGCGGCTGATACCAGCGGCGACCGGGAAGTGCCCACAGCCTCTGAGACTCTGAACTGGATCGCCGCGGAAGTCGAGGAACTGACCGAGTTGGCCAAGTCCGTCGATACGGCGGACATCCAATTCTCGGACTCCACTACAAGCGGTGGGGAGGCCGCCTTTGAAGATGTCTTCGTCCAGAGCAACACCGAAGACAACATCGAGGAACCGAGGGGATCAACCGAAGAAACCCCCGAGTATGAGCGTGCGTCGGACGGCTTCATCGGGAAGTTCTGGACCATGCTGCGTGCTGGCTTCGGGACGACGAACAAGGTCGACGAATCCCAGGCTGCCGGCACACACGCCGATCGAGGCCATCAGAGCCGTTCACGCAGGAAGTAATCGGAGAAAGCCATGAGCTCAGCAGAATCACAGAAGGGCGGCTTCGACGAGTGGGCCCAGGAACTGCTCACGGAACTCGAGCAGCAAACCCCCGAAGCGATCAAGCGCATGCGTTCGTCCGAGCGCCACGAGGTGCAGAGCGCCGTCAAGATCCGCCCCGCCAACGCGAGCGACTTCGCAAAGCCGACGGTCGAGGGTGTGACGGGCGACGTCTCCCCGGGCGGCTGCCGCATCATGTCGAGCGTCCCGCTTCAGGTCGGCGATGTGTACAAACTGGAGATCGAGAAGGGCGAACTCGATCTGCCCATCCTGTATGCCCGGTGTCTCCGCTGCCGACTCGTGCGTGAAGACGCCTTCGAGACCGGATTCGCCTTCTTCACCACGATCAAGCTCGACGAGGCGCGCACCGCCGATCCGATCATGGAAAGCCTGCTCTAACGAGATAAAGGACAGCACGTTCGATGGATCAGACTGTCTCCAATACCAGCACGCAGAGGCGTCAGCCCGGGGTGGTCCGCAAGATCACTTCGCTGATCAACGATCTCGCGATCCGCAGCGAGTCGGCTTCCGCTTTCTATAAGCACGCCGCCGCCGCGATCGTGCACGGGTTCCAGAGCCCCTACGGCGAGCTCAGCGCCCGCTTTGGTGCAGAGGTCGTCGAGGACTACTGGCACACGGGCACCACAGACCCGAACTTCTGGAAGAAACCGGTCCGCGACCTCATGGACGCATCCATGCGCGAAGCGCAGCCGATGGCACAGCGCTTCAGCGCACGCAACGCGGAACTCCAGATCGCGATGATCTCGGTGCTCCTGCGCGATGTCTCGGGCTCCATGATCGGTGTGCTCACCATCGTCGTGCGCTGCTCGGACGAGCAGCCCGCATCCATGTACCGCGAACTGCTCGAGTCCTTCGCGGCCCAGATGGCCATCGGTGCCTCCCGCATCGAGGCCGCCCTCCGCGCACCGGAGCAGGCCGCACCCGACGCAAGCATGTCCAAAGCCGCTAACTACACGTCGGGCGTGGAGATGGCATTCGCACTCGTTTCCAGCCTGCGTACGAAGCTCGGCTGCGAAATGGCTGCCATCGGCACCGCCGACGGGCCGCGCGTCAAGATCCAGGCCGTCTCCGGTTTCGACGAGGTCAGCGAGCGCGGTGAAGCCGTTCGCCTCATGAGCGACGCGATGGGGGAGGCCATCGACCGGGGCAAGACCATCGTCTATCAACCCGCGTCGCGCGATGCCGCTGCGCCCGATGACGGCTACCGCATCCATAAGCGCTGGCACGACAAGCTCGGCAGCTCGTGCCTCGCCTCGATCCCGATCCAGGCCGGCGACGACACCACCATGGTCGTCAGCCTCCGCCGCCGGACGGAACTCCCGTTCAACGCGGAAGAACTCAGCACGATCGAAACACTCATGCAGCCCTACGCGCCCGCGTTCGGCCTCGTCGAGCGTGCCAACCGCTCCCTCCCCGCGCACGCCAAGCGATCCCTCTCCGCTTCCATCCGTGGATGGATGGCGCCGCGAGGCTGGGGACGCAAGTTTGCAGCGCTCTGCATGATGGGCGTCATGGCCTGGGTCTGCTTCGGCTCGCTCGACTACTCCGTCTCCGCGCCGGCTGTCGTACGCCCCGCCGAGGCCAGACACATCGGAACACCCGCCGCGGGTGTGCTGCTCAGCGTGCACGCACTCGCGGGCGATACCGTCGAGAAGGGCCAGCTCCTGGCCGTATTCGACGACACCGAACTCCAGCTCCAGCGTTCACAGCTCCTCTCAGAACTGCGCATCGCGCAGATCAACGAGAACCGAGCCATCAGCGAAGGCCAGGGCGTCGATGCGGAGCTCGCCCGCGCCGAGCAGGAACTCACCCGCTCGAAACTCCAGGAAGTCGACCGCCAGATCGAGCTGACCAGGGTTGTCGCGCCCTTCGACGGCCAGATCCTCTCGGGCGATCTCCGCTCACGTGTTGGCGAAACCATGGCCCTCGGCACACCCATGTTCGAGATCGCCAGGCTCGACGAGTGGACCATCGATGTCGAGATGCCCCAGCGCAGCGCCGCAGACCTCAGAGCAGGCCGCGTCGGCACGTTCGCACCCAACGCCCGGCCCGAAGAAGTCTCCTCGCTCCAGCTCACCCGCGTCCAGCCAGTGGCAAAGCCGGTGGCAGGCAAGACCGTGTACATCACCGAGGCCGAACTCAGTGACGTCCACGACTGGATGAAACCGGGCATGGAAGGCATGGCGCGTGTCAGCTTCGGCAAACGACCCGTCTGGTGGGTCGCCTCGCACCGCATCACCGACTACTTCAGGACGAAGTTCTGGCTATGACCACAACCGCGCCCACAGATGCGATCGCTCCGAGGCTGCGACCGGCCCAAGTCGGTCTGCGCAAGGACCTCGACGTCCACCGCCACGTCTTCCGCGGCGAAGTGTCGTACGTCATCCGCGATCCGATCACGCTCGCAGTCCACAAGCTCAGCGAAGCCGATTACCAGCTCTGCGCCGCGCTCTCAGAGGACCGCTCGCTCGGCGACGTCTTCGATGAGTTCGTCGCCAACGGCACACTCGATCAGGACGACGAGGAAAGCTTCTTCCAGTTTATTCTCAGCCTCCACGGCCTCGGCTTCCTCAATCTGCCCGTCCCGAACAACGAAGCCCTCTACCGCAGACGCCAGCAGAAAATCAAAGCCCGGCGTGCTCAGAAAGTTACCGGCTTCCTGTTCATGCAGGTGCCACTGATCAATCCCGACAGCTTCCTCGACCGCACCAAGCACCTCGTCTCCTGGGTCTTTACCAAGTGGACGCTCATGGTCTGGTCGCTCGTGGTCGGGAGCGCCTTGCTCCTGCTCCTCAAGAACTGGGGCACCTTCTTCACCCCCATCGGCGACATCTTCACGCCCGAGCGACTGCTCGGCATGTGGATCGCACTCGTCTCACTCAAGGTCATCCACGAATTCGGGCACGCCTACGCCTGCAAGGTTCTGGGCGGCGAAGTGCCCGAGATCGGTGCATACTTCATCGCCGGCACGCCCTGCGCGTACTGCGACTGCACCTCGTCCTGGGGTTTCAACAAGCGCTTCGAACGGCTCATCGTCGTTCTGGCCGGTGTCTACGTCGAGCTCTTCATCGCGGCCCTGGCCGTCTTCGTCTGGGCGATCGCGCCCTCCGCCTCGGTCCAGCTCATTGCATTCGACATCGTCGTCGTCGCGGGCGTTGCGACCATCCTCGCAAACCTCAACCCGCTGATGCGCTTCGACGGCTACTACATCCTCAGCGATATCCTCGAGATCCCCAACCTCCGCTCGACCGCTCAAAGACTCGCGATCTCCCTCATCAAGAGGATCTTCATCGGCGTCCCCATGCCCGCAACGCGATTCAGCCCGGGCATGACCGCGGGCCTCATCGTCTTCGGTGTGCTCTCGGCGCTCTACAAAATCACCATCGTCATGGGTATCTCGGCGCTCCTGGCCACCAAGTTCCTCTACCTCGGCATCGGACTCGCGGTCTTCTACGGCGGCATGGAGTTCTACCGCGTCGGCAAGAACGTCGGCAACTACCTCATCCACTCCGAAGAGGCCCAGATCCACCGCGTCCGCGCCGGTGCGCTCGCCACGCTGCTCTTCGCAGCCGCCCCCGCCTTCCTCGTCTTTGTCCCCGTGCCAAGGCCCGTCATGGCGCTCGGCACCGTCGGCATGGAACAGGAAGCCTCCTACTACGCCACGGGCGACGGCTTCATCGAGTCAATCAACGCGCAGCCCGGCGATGTCCTGACCACAGGCGAACCGATCGCAATCCTCTCGAACCCGACTCTTGAACACAACCTCAAGAGCGCCGAGTACGAGCTCAAACGCGCCACCATCCTCTCCGAAGCGCTCCTCGCCGAGGACCCATCGGCCGCCGCGATCCACCGCGAATCAGCCGAGGCCGCGAAAGCCAGACTGCAACGCGAACAGGAACGTCTGAGCGAACTCTCCATCAACACCGAAAGCGCCTGCACCGTGCTCGAGGTGCTCCCACGCCGCGACGAAGGCAAGTTCTCTCTGACCGGCGACCGCATCGCCCATGTCGGCTCGGGCCGATGGGTCATCCGAGGGCTCGTCCGCGAAGCCGCGCTCTCACACGCGCCCATCCATGTCGGCGACCAGATCGCGTTCCGGTCCACAAGCGCACAGGGACAGAGCATCCACGCACGCGTTACCAGACTCGAACCGCTGGGCACCAGGGTCATCCGCCACGAAACCCTCACCGCGCTCGCCGGCGGCGAGATCCCCATCGCGCCCGAGACCGGCGAAGCAAACGAACCCTACTTCGAACTCGAAGCGGTCATCGTGGGCGACGCCAATATCGCCTACGGCATCACGGGCAACATCCTCATCGGCTCCTACAGCGAACCCATCGCCGTCTCGCTCTGGCGTTCGGGCCTCCGTCTGCTCCAGAAGCTCGAGCAGAACTAACGACCCGTCTCATACACGTCAGCCGTTCGGACCAGCGCCCCGATCCGCCATATAGAAATGCACCGCGCACACCGCAAGCGCGTGCGTGATCACACCCTTGGCGATCAGGCCAGGCGCATCGGCTACCGGCACGAGACGCGTTGCAAGCTGCTCGTGCTGATCGAACGACCGCTCCCCCGTCGGCCGAACATCCGTCAGCAGCCCGTAGTGGCACTTGTTCGTTAGGATCGCCGGGTTCGTGTACGTCCACCCGATCCGCTTCACCCCGCCGTCAGAGACATACCCCGTCTCCTCGCGCAGCTCGCGCCGGCAAGTCTCCATCGGGTCCTCGCCAGCCTCGACGATCCCCGCCACCGGCTCCAGCGTCACGCACTCCGAGCCGAACCGGAACTGCTCGACCATCACCAGTTCATCGCTCGGCGTCACCGCGATCACGTTCACCCAGTCCCGTGAGCGGATCTGCACAAAGCTCCCCGACTTCGACGCGTCCTCTTCGCAGTTCCAGTCCTTCTCGTTCAGATCGAAGATCCGTGTCCTGGCAAGCAGCCGCTCGCCGGTAGAGGTCCAGGGTTTCACGCCGCTCAGGTATTCGCTGCTCATGCCCGCATGCTACGGCAATTCCCCACGCAGTCGGGTGCTGTTCAGCACCCCCTGCTGACGCGTTCTGTCCGGTGTATGCTCAGGGCCATGGCAGAGGAATCCGTACCAGCGCTCGCCGCTCCGCCCAGGGCGAAAGACAACCCGCTCACGCGCAGCAAAGTGGGCCTCGCAGGCCTGATCTTCCTTGTCGTGGTTGCGGTCGTCTGTCTCGGCTCGCTCCCGTGGACCCTTTCGCCAGCGTCGAGCGCCGCCGAAGGCGACGCAACCCCCTGGTACAACGCGGGTGACCCGGGCCAGGGCAGGCTCCCGCCCATCTGGGCACCCATCGACGCCGAGCGAGCCCGTCGATTCAACGAGGGCGTCCCACCCGAAACCGTCGAAGAGATCGCCGCCCGTCACAACGTCACCACATCCGATGCCATCGCCTCCACAAAGGGCCCCGTCGCCAAGGACCTCCGCGAGCACTGGAAGGGCACCACGCTCGGCACCGACAAACTCGGACGGAGCGTCCTCGTCCGCGTCCTGACCGGCGGCGGGATCAGCCTCGGTATCGGTATCGCCGCGGCGCTCATTAGTGTCACCATCGGAACGCTCTACGGCGTCATCGCCGGATACGCCGGGGGCAAGATCGACTCCGTCATGATGCGCATTGTCGACATTATCTACGGCCTTCCCTACATCCTTCTCGTCGTCCTCCTCGCCGTCGCTGGCGACGCACTCGTTGAGAACTACGTCAGCAAGCAAGGCCCACGACGGGCATACGTCGAACAGCGCGCCGTCGAGACCGCCACCGCCGAGGGCATCGACACAGCAGGCCGATCCGCCAGTGAGATCCTGATCGATCATCCCGAGATCAAAGCCACCCTCGAAGAGGAAGCACGAGCCGCCATCCCCTCCGCCGAACTCTCCACCGGCACGCGCACATTCATCGACATCACCATTCTCCTTGTCGCGATCGGTGGCGTCAGTTGGCTCACCATGGCCCGCGTCATCCGAGGCCAGGTGCTCAGTCTCAAAGCACAGCCCTTCATGGAAGCAGCCCGAGCCATCGGTGTCCCGTTGCACAGGCAATTCCTCAAACACCTGCTCCCCAATCTCCTCGGCCCCATCATCGTCTACACCACCCTGACCGTCCCCCAGGCCATTCTGCAAGAGAGCTTCCTGAGCTTCCTCGGCATCGGGGTCAAGCCGCCGCTGCCCAGTTGGGGCAACCTCGCAGCCGACGGCCTCGAAGCGATCAACAAGCACCGCTCCGAGTGGTGGATGCTCGCGTTCCCCTGCATCCTGCTCGGGCTCACTCTGCTCGCGCTCAACTTCGTCGGCGAAGGCCTCCGCGAAGCCTTCGACCCCAAGAGGGCCCGCAAATGAACGAGCCCAACACCAAACCCGCCACCAAACCGCTGCTCCGCATCGACGATCTTGCCGTCTCTTTCGACAACGGCTCCGGCCCGCGCATCCAGGCCGTCGACGGCGCAAACCTCGCCGTCTATCCGAAACAAACCGTCGCGGTCGTGGGCGAATCGGGTTGCGGCAAGAGCGTCACCGCGATGAGCCTGCTCCAGCTCATCCCAAGCCCGCCCTCGCGCGTGGACCGGGGATCCATCGCGTTCCAATCCGAAACTGGCGAGATCGACCTGCTCAAGCTCAGCCCCGACCGCCTCCGCCATGTCCGCGGCGGCGAGATCGCCATGATCTTCCAGGAGCCCATGACCAGCCTCAACCCGGTCTACTCGATCGGCGAGCAACTTCTCGAAGCCATCCGCCTGCACCGCGGGGCTTCGGGTGAGGCGGCCAGGAAGATCGCCATCGACGCGCTCAACCAGGTGGGTATCGACGACGCCGAGCACCGCCTCCGCGCCTACCCGCACCAGTTCTCGGGCGGCATGCGCCAACGCGCCATGATCGCGATGGCGCTGGCCTGCAGGCCAAGGCTCCTGCTCGCAGACGAGCCGACCACCGCGCTCGATGTCACGGTCCAGAAGCAGATCCTCGATCTGATCGTCTCGCTCAAGGACGCGCACGACATGGCAGCCGTACTCATCACGCACGACCTGGGCGTCGTCGCCGAGTACGCCGACGTCGTCTGCGTCATGTACGCCGGCCGCGTCGTCGAGTACGCCCCGACTGCCACGATCTTCGAGCGCCCGCTCCATCCCTATACCCGGGGCCTGCTCGCCTGCATCCCCACGCTCGATCCGTCGCAATCCGCCGAGGAAGACCTGGTCACCGTCTCCGAGGTGGTCAGCGACCCCAATCAGTGGGAGGGTTTCGCCGATCTTGCCGGCTTGCAGGGGGCGTCAGATCTCCGCCCCTGGTGGCCCTGGCACACCGCCCCGGGCGATGTTGTCCCCTCGGGCACCGGAACGCCGACGTTCTCCTTAGCCAGGGTCGAATCCGATCACTGGGTCGGGCTCTGGCGTACACCCTCTGTCGCCGAGGGGCGTGCCGGGATCGTCGAAACGCCCGTGAATCTGTCCTGTCGGCGCCAGACCAGCGAGGTGTAACCCGCGTGCGCGTGATCCTGCTCGTCGATCGAGACTTCGCCCACCGAGAGCTCAGGCTCGTCCGGAAGGTCGCCATCGGTCTGGTCGACGCCGGCTGGCGCACAATCGTCGCCCTCCCCGAGGACACCACCACCCAGTTCGATGACGTTCCCGGCGTTCAGGTGGTCGGCTACCGCGACCGGGGCGTCCCGTGGACACGAGGTCTCCGCGCCCGCGAGCTTGCAGATCAGCTGCAGACCTCAGCCGACACCCCGACCATCGTGCACGCCTTCGGATCTCGGGGCTACGGCATCGCGGTCGATGTCGCCCAGCAGCTCGGCGCCGCCCTCGTGCTCGAGGTCCACTCCAGAAACGCCGTGCCCAAAGCCGTCGCGGTGCTCAACGACGAAGCCGACGGCGGCATCGCGATCGCGCCCTGCACGACGCTCGTCAACGCGCTCATCGCAGCCGGGGTCCCGCACGCCTCGGCGCGGGAGATCCCCTGGGGCGTGTCCAGCAGAGAGGTCACGCTTGAGCGCGAGAAAGCGGAAGTCCTGGGTATTGTGCTCACGGGCACGGGGTCCGACCCGCAGCTCTGGGAAGCCGCCGTCCGTGGGCTGGCGCTCGTCGCCAGCAGGCGGGAGGACTTCGTGATCCTCGCCGACGACACCGCGGCTCTGCGCGCAGGGGTAGACAAACTCATCAACTCGATCGGGCTCTCGCCCCTGCTCTCGCGCATCCCGAGGCTCGAGGCCGACCGCGAGCTCGTGCTCAGAGCCGACATCATGCTCTGGCCCGATCACGACGGCGAGCACCGCAGCATCGTCCTCGACGCGATGGCCTGGGGTGTCACGGTGGTCGCGTCGGAAGACCGCGATGTCCCGGTGCTCTGCAACCCCGCGATCGCGCAGCTCGTTTCAGGTGATCCGACCGAGTGGGCCGGCGCGGTCGAGTCACTGCTCGCGTCCGAGATGAACCGGCACGAGCTCGGCAGGCGAGCTCACGAGTACATCGCCCAGAACCATCGCCCGAGCAAGCACGTCGCGGGCCTGCTCGACGCGTACGAGTGGATGCTCGGCAAGGACGCGATCGTGCTTCCCCAGGAAGACGCATGAGCGGACGTCTCCCCTTCAACGCCGCCGATCTGCGCAAGAAGCAGGCGGAACAGGGCGCCAAGCCGACCGAGGGTGTGCTCTCGGTCTCGGCCCTTGCCTCGATCCTCGACGGCGCGATCCGCGCGGGCACGCCCGCGTCCGTTCGCGTGCTGGGCGAGGTCAGCGGCTTCCGCGACCGCACCCACTGGTACTTCGATCTGAAGGACGCCAACGCGGTCGTCCAGTGCGTGGTCTTTGCCGGCAACGCGCGCAAGCTGGGCTTTGTCCCTGAAGACGGGCAGGAGGTCGTCGCGTCAGGGCGTGTCGACTATTACGCCAAGTCGGGCAAGGTCTCGCTCATCGCTACCCGGCTCGAGCCCGTCGGGGCGGGGGCGCTGGACCTGGCCTACCAGAAGCTCGTCGAGGAGCTCCGGGCTCTCGGTTGGTTCGACGATCAGCGCAAACGCCCATTGCCGATCTTTCCCAAACGCATCGCCGTCGTGACAAGCCGATCGTCGGCAGCCCTGCAGGACGTCCTCGACACGGCTCGCCGGCGGTGCACAGCCGTCGAGATCATGACGGTCGATGCGCGCGTCCAGGGCGATGGGGCGGCAGCCGAGATCACGCGTGCGATCTCGCTCCTCTCGCGCCGGCACGCGGAACTCGGGGTCGATGCGATCCTCCTGACGCGGGGCGGGGGCTCCAAGGAAGACCTCTGGTGTTTCAACGACCGCGGGCTTGCCGAGGCGATCGTCAAGAGCGCGATCCCGGTCGTCGCGGCGATCGGGCACGAGACGGATACGACCATCGCCGAGCTGGTCGCCGATGTCCGGGCGGCGACACCGACGCAAGCCGCGATGAGGCTGATCCCCGACGCGGCGGCTCTCGCCGAGCAGGTTGATCGGCAGGGCTCGCGTCTGCTCACGGCTCTTTCGCGTGCTGCGTCACAATCGCGCGCACGGCTGCGGTCGATCGAGTCGAGGCCCATCTTCCGCAGGCCGGGCGAACTGGTCGCGATCCACAACGCCCCGCTCGATGCCTGCGCTCAGCGGCTTGAGCATGTGGCAAGATTTATGTTCCACCAGCAGGAGGTTCGGCTCGAGCGACTCTCGGCGCGGCTTGATCGGATAAGGCCCGACCGCCTGGCGAGCCGACTCGACCGGAAGCGGGCCGCCCGGCTGGCGACGATGACCGAGCGCTTTCAGCGCGTCACGCGATCGCAGCTCGAGCGGTCGGGGCTGGCTCTTACGTCGGTTGAGCGGGAGTTGTCGGCTGTGAGCCCGCTCTCGGTGCTGGCTCGTGGGTACTCGGTGACGTTCGATGCCGCGGGGAATGCCGTGCGAAAGGCCGCGGATCTGGCCCCGGGCGACACGATCCAGACCCGCCTGCCCGACGGGTCGGTGCGTTCGGTGGTGGAAGGCGCTCCCACCAAACCCCGCCCAAAGCCCGGTCCGAAGGCGGGGCAAAGGCCCACTGCCAAGCCTGAGCGGGCGGATGAAGATGGGGATCAGATGGATCTCTTCGATGCCCGGCGGTAGGGTCAGCCGATGTTCTGTGTGACCCGCCGGAGCGACCATGGCAGCCAAGAAGCAATCCAAGCCTGACCCCTCGGACGATCTCTCGAGCCTGAGTTTCGAGGATGCGATGAATCAGCTCGAGACGCTTATTGAGCGGATCGAGTCGGGCGAGGTGGGGCTTGAGGAGTCGATCGCTGAGTACGAGCGGGGGGTCAAGCTGATCCAGCGGTGCAAGGGCGTTCTGTCGGCTTCGGAGCAGCGCGTCGAGGAGCTGAGCAAGCAGCTGCGTGAGCAGGACGAGGCCGACGCCTGATGAGTCAGTTTCGGATGCACGCGATGTCTGCTATGGCGACGTGGTTCCCGGTCGTCTGGATCTTCATGGTCGGGGCGTGCGTGGGCTCGCTGATCAACGTGCTGGTTTACCGGCTACCCAAGGGCCTGCCGGTGATCGTGCCGAGTTCTCGTTGCCCAAAGTGCGATACGAAGCTGACGTTCAAGGAGAACATCCCGATCCTCGGGTGGCTCATCCTGCGTGGAAAGTGCAAGTTCTGCAAGCAGCCGATCTCCCCCGAATACCCGATCGTGGAGACGTTCGTCGCGTTGCTGTTCACGGCGTTCTACATCCTGTGGTACGTGGCGATCCCGAACCAGACCTGGCTCGGGGTTGAGTGGGGGTACATCAAGCCCGAGTGGGCACGCAACGGCGTGGCGCAGACCTGGCCCGCCTTTACGGTGCTGATCATCCTGCTCGGTTCGCTGGTCGCGATGACGATCGTGGACCTGAAAACGTACACGATCCCGCTCGTTCTGACATGGGTGCCGGTGGGTGTGGCCCTGGTCTTTCACCCCATCAATGCGTTCACCGCGCGGGGGGGCGATCTCCGGTACACCGCGGGCACGCTGGGCGACTGGATCATCGCGATACCGACGCCGGGCGACTGGTGGTGGGTGGGGGCGGCCTTCGGCGCGGCGATTGGGCTGATCGTTGCGAACGTGATGATGTCGATGGGTCTCATCGGCCGGAGCTTTGCCGACTACGAGGAGTGGGAAGAGAAGGCGCTGGCCGAGCTTGAGGCCAAGAAGGGCGAATCGGGCGAGAGCGAGCCTTCGCCCGGAGCCAACACGCCGGGCATGTGGGTGCAGTACCCGCACGCGCGGCGGGAGATGGTGCGGGAGCTTGCGTTCCTGGCGCCGGTCGCGGCGATCGGGTGGGGCGGGGCACTTCTCGCTCAGCACCTAGGCGGCGCAGCCGACATTCCGCTCTGGCTCCGGATCCTGACGGGCGTCTTGATGGGGTACCTCATCGGCGGGGCTGTCATTTGGGGCGTGCGGATCTTCGGGTCGCTCGCGTTCGGCAAGGAGGCGATGGGCTTGGGCGATGTACATGTCCTGGCCGCGGTCGGGGCGTGCCTGGGCTGGCCTGACGCGGTTCTGACGTTCTTCGCGGCGGTCCTGGTCGGTTTGCTGATGGCGATTGTGGGGGGCGTGTTCCGGCTCAAGGTGGCGCGGATGATGGCCTTCGGGCCGGCGCTGGCGATTGGGGCGGTGGTTGTGCTGTTGGGCAAGCCCTGGATCGAGGTCTGGCTCGGGGCTCTGATGGGCCGGACCGGGGCGTTCAATTTGCCGTAGCCGTGCGGGATTGCCCGATAGTGGGTACGCTAGTACATCGAAATTCCAACCTCGCGGAGTGCGGGGGCTAGCCGCTGAGAAGGAGCTCAACTATGCGGAATCGTCGTCTGATCACGTCGTTGCTCGGGAGTGCTGTGTGCCTGACCGGGCTGGTTGGTTGCAACACGGTGCCTCGCGAGGACTACGACGCCGCGGTCGCCGAGTCGGCGCAGCTGCGCTCTGAGCTTGCCTCGGCGCGGGAGCGTCTGGCCTCGGCGAGCAGCCGGAACTCCCAGCTCGAGCAGGACCTGCTGCTCGCGCAGAGCGAGGTCGAGAAGGCGCTTGCCAACGGCACAACCGGTTTCGAGGGCATCGAGGGGACGACGCTCTCCTCGCGTGGCGCGGACGTGGTCGTCGGTGTCGCGGGTGATGTGCTGTTCGATTCGGGCAAGGTCGATCTCAAGAACAGCGCCCGCCAGACGCTCGATCAGATCGCCAGCGTGCTGAACACGCAGTATGCCGGTCGGAGTATCCGGGTGGAGGGGTACACCGACACCGATCCGATCCGCAAGAGCTCGTGGAAGACCAACGAGCGTCTGAGCGCCGAGCGAGCGATGTCTGTCGAGGCGTACCTCGTCTCGAAGGGCATTGACAATGGCCGGATTTACTCGGCCGCCTTTGGCCCGGCGCACCCGCGGGGCAGCAAGGCGCAGAGCCGACGCGTCGAGATCGTGGTTCTGCAGTAGGCCTTCTGCACGAAGCTGATCTGCAACTCTGAATTGAAGCGCCGCCGGTGATGAGCCGGCGGCGTTGCTTTTTGAAGTGTGTTGAATCCGGCATGCACGGTCCGCGAATGCAGTGCAAAGCCGACGGGCAGGTGTTGCTCTCGGAATCACGATCCAGAAGTTGAGCGGTCCGATCCGGACCAAGGAGTTTCTCATGAAACGCGCCATCGCTGCGTTCGCAGTTCTCGGTGTTGCCGGTCTTGCCGCCGGCCAGTGTGAGTCGAAGCAGTCTGCCAGCGACTGCACAACGGGCGAGGCCTACGAAAGGGCGGCGGTGCTGGCTTCGTACGCACAGCCCGAGCAGAACCTGGTCGAGACGGCGGTGAACGCGGGCTCGTTTCAGACGCTCGTTGCCGCGGTCAAGGCCGCGGACCTGGTCGATGCGCTCTCGGGCGACAAGCCGATGACGGTGTTCGCGCCGACGGACGAGGCGTTTGCGAGGCTTCCCGACGGCACCGTCGAGATGCTGCTCAAGCCCGAGAACAAGGAACTGCTCCAGAGCATCCTGCTGTACCACGTCGTGCCCGGTGATGTTCGAGCCGAGCAGGTCGTTGAGCTGAGCAACGCGGCGACCGCCAACGGCCAGCGCGTGGATATCACCGTCTCGGGCGGGAAGGTCCGCGTCGATGATGCGAACGTTGTCAAGACGGACATCGTGACGAGCAACGGCACGATCCACGTGATCGACCGTGTCATCATGCCCAGCACGAAGGACGTGGTGGACACGGCTCTTGAGAACGGTTCGTTCGGGACGCTTGTCGCTGCGGTGAAGGCCGCGGGTCTGGTCGAAGCGCTCAAGGCCGAGGGGCCGATCACGGTGTTCGCGCCGACGGACGAGGCGTTTGCGAAGCTGCCGAAGGGCACGATCGAGATGCTGCTCAAGCCGGAGAACAAGGACAAGCTGACCGAGATCCTGACCTACCACGTCGTAAAGGGGCGTGTGTACTCGGATCAGGCGGTCGAGGCTGGCTCGGCCAAGACGCTGCAGGGCGGCAAGGTTGAGATCGTGGTCGAGGACGGCAAGGCCATGGTCAACAACGCAGAGATCATCACCACGGACATCGACACCTCGAACGGTGTGATCCACGTGATCGACACGGTGATCATGCCCGGCGAGTAAGTGCGGGTACTCCACAACGGTCTGCGGGTGCGAGAGTGCCCGCAGGCCTTTCTTATTCCGTCTGCATCTGAGGGAAGCTGTGACGAGAAGTAGTGTGCACCATGCCGGTCCGATCGAACAGACACGCCACCGGGTGTCGGTGTACGATAAGGTGGATCGGTCAGTGAAATCACCTCACTCGCGGAGGCAGCGCACCCGGATGTCCGTTGGATCTGAATCATCTCGTCAGGAGCCGGTCCTCCCCCGTGTCGCAGCGGGTGAGGCGGGCGCGGTCGAGGAATTCATGGATCGCTACAGCGGCCTGGTGTGGACGCTGACACGCCGGATGTGCGCCGATCGTCACGCGGCCGAGGACGTGGTGCAGGATATTTTCGTCGATATCTGGCGACATGCGTCGAGGTTTGACCCCTCGCTCGGGTCTGAGGCGACGTTCGTGGCGACGATTACCAGACGCCGCCTGATCGATGCCCTCCGGAAAAAGAAACGTCAGCTCGCGGGACCGCCCATCGACGAATCCGGGGGGGTGGTCGCGGTCGAACAGACGAATGTCGCCGGTCGGCCCATGCTCAGCGAGGAGGCTGAGATCGCCAGGCAGGTGCTTTCGGAGCTCAGTGAGGATCAGCAGCGGGTGCTTCAGTTGTCGATTTTCCACGGACAGAGTCATGAGCGGATCGCGGAGGCGACGGGGCTTCCCCTCGGCACGGTCAAGACGCACGCGCGTCGGGGCCTGATCCGCGTGCGAGAGGCACTTGCCAAGACGAGCCGCAGGCAGGGGCTGACGGGGGTGTCGTCATGAGCGATCACCACACCCAGGATGCTGCGGACAAGATACTCGATCTGCTCGCCGAGCAATCGGGGGGCGGCCTGTCCGATGCCCAGCAGGCCGAGCTTGATGCGCTGCTGCGTGAGAGCCTGGATCACCAGGCGGGTGAGTTCGACGATTCTGCTGCTGCATTGGCGGAGGCCTTCGCGGCGGGGGCTGAGTTCGAGCCCATGCCGAGCCAAGTCCGTGAGCGCTGCATCGGTTCTGCTCGGGCTGTTATGAGCGAAGAGCCGGCTGGGCCCGCCCCGGCTTCGGCGCCGCTCCGGTTCACGCCCGTCAGGGAGCCCGCCCGGGCGGGATTCCCCTTGGGGTGGCTCGCGGCTGCCGCCTGCCTGGTGCTGGCAGTCTTCGGCTGGCTCCCCAAGCCCTCGGCGACGGCTCCAACAAATCCCTGGATCAACACGACGGGCAGCGCCCAGACCCTGCTCGAGGAAAGGCAGGCGTTCCTCGAATCCCACGCCGACGCGATTGTCTGGGACTTCGTGAACTGGAGTGACGAGTACGCGGGCGTCACGGGCGATGTCGTCTGGGACCCGGCGACCAACGAGGGCTACATGCGTTTCAGCGGGCTCCCCGCCAATGATCCGAACCGGGAGCGGTACCAGCTCTGGATCGTGGACTCGGCCCGGGGCACGCCGCTCGAGGTGCCCCCTATCGACGGCGGGCTCTTCGACATCGGCTCCGACTCGGGTGAGTGGGTGGTCCGCTTCCGGGCACGCCTGCCGGTTGAGGATGTGTACGGCTTTGGTATCACCGTCGAGGACCCTGAGGGCGTCGTGATCAGCAAACAGGAACGCAAGGCCGCCATCGCCCTCAAGCCCGAGGTCTGACCGACCCAGATGACGACTCCCGGGACGGGGTCTATACTCTGCCCGCGGGCCTCGGCCCGGTCCATGGACGATTGGCGCAGTTGGCTAGCGCGCCTCGTTGACATCGAGGAGGTCACTGGTTCAAGTCCAGTATCGTCCACTTGGCCAATGAAAAGGGCCGCCCTGCGAGGGGCGGCCCTTGGTCGTTTTCAGGTGAGGGGTGATTACTCGGAATCGTCCTCTGCCTCGGCTTCCCAGAGGTTGTTGTCGCGGTCGGTATCGGGGTAGAGGCCGTCGGGGTCGACGGAGACGCGGGTGATGGCGCGGTCGCCGGTCTGGACGGGGACGCGCCAGATGTTGGTGGCGCCCCAGATCTGGACGGGCAGGGTCAAACGCTGGGTCTCGCCGTCGCTGAAGGTGATGTCCATGATGACGGGCATGACCATGTCGCTGACATTCTCGAGTGTGATGCCTGCGCGGCCTTCGCCGAGCTCGTCGACCGAGGTCACGGCCTGGTCGATGGTCGCCGCGGAGAGGAGCCAGCCCCGCCAGAACCAGGCAAGATCGACACCGGCGGCGTCTTCCATAGTGCGGAAGAAGTCGGCCGGCTGCGGGTGCTTGTAGGCCCAGCGGTGGGTGTAGGTCTTCCAGGCGAAGTCGAAGCGTTCCGGCCCGAGCACGACCTCGCGCAGCAGGTGAAGTGCCCAGGCGGGCTTGGAGTAGTTGAGTGTCCCGACCCAGCGGGGCCAGTGGCGGTCTGCGGGGGTGTTGGATGCCTGCGGCCGGTTCGAGTTCATGACGCCGACCAGTGCGCCCGCCCCGCCCCGTCGCTGGATGACTTCGCCGTAGAAGGCGTTGTTGGAGTACATGTTGATGAACGAGTTGAAGCCCTCGTCCATCCACATGTACCTGCGTTCGTCGGTGTTGACGAGCATGGGGTACCAGTTGTGCCCGACCTCGTGGTCGGTGACCCCGAAGAGTCCGCGGTCATTTGTTTTGGCGCCGCAGAAGATCATCATGGGATATTCCATGCCGCCCTCGGGCCCGTTGACGTTGGTCATCTCGTCGTAGGGGTAGGGGTAGATCCAGTCCGAGTAGAACTCGATGGAGTGCTTGATGTACTGCGTCGAGCCGCCCGGCTTGTTGGGGAACTCGCGGTTCCAGTACCAGGCCTCGGCCTCCTTGGGGTAGAGCGATTTGCAGAAGACGTCGCGCTGGGAGCCGTCGAGATCGGTAATGGTGGCCTTGCAGCCATCCATGATGAACGCGTCGCTCGTGGCGAACGCGACGGTGCGGACGTTCTCGGCTTTGAATGTCCAGGTGAGCCAGCCCTCGCCGGCGGGTCGGCTCTCGGGGGTGCCGACCTCATCGGGCGCGATGATCAGGAGCGTGTCGTCGGAGGCCTTGGCGGCTTCGATGCGTGCGAGTTGCTCGGCTGTGAAGACCTCTTCGGGGTTCTGGAGCGTGCCGGTGGCGTCGACGATGAACTCGCGCGGGACGGTGATGTTGACCTCGTAGTCGCCGAAGTCGGTGTAGAACTCGCCGTTGCCGATGTAGGGCAGCGTGTTCCAGCCGTTGACGTCGTCGTACTTGGTGACGTGGGGGAACCACTGTGCGTACTCGAAGATGGTGCCCTGCTCGACGGTCTCGGCACCCATGCGCCTCAGGTGCGGGGGCATGTTGAAGCCGAAGGCCATCTCGAACTCGAACGTCTCGCCCGGCTCGAGCGGTTCGGGGAGGTTGATCCTGCCGAGTGTGTCGTACTCGTGGAACTGGAGGTCGTTGCCCTCGGCGCGGATGTAGGGGATGTCGTACCCGCCGCTGAACGCGCCGAGATCCGTGGACATGACGCTGCCGGGGGTTCGGCTCTGTGTGCCGAGCGAGTCGGGCTTAAAGAGGTTCTGCTCGAGCTGGATCCAGATGTAATCGAGCGGGTAGGGAGAGTTGTTGTGGTAGGTCACGGTCATCGTGGCATCGAGGCGCCTTGCGGCGGGGTCGACCTCGGCGTTGATGACATAGTCGGTGCGCTGCTGCCACCAGTCGGGCCCGGGCGCGCCGGAGCCGAGGCGCATCTGGTCGGGCGTGGGCAGATCCAGAGGGGCGAAGATGTCACCGATGCTCTCGCCGGTCGATCTGCGGGCCTCTTCGTCGATCGCGCCGAACTCCGGGCCGCGGTTTCGACGATTGGCCCGCCTGCGGGCCTCGGCTGCGCGCTGGCGGGCTTCGCGGAGTTCCTCTTGGGTCGGCTGCGCGTCGCCCTCGGGCTGTGCGGCTGCGGGTGTCGAAGCGGGCGTTTCCGACTGCTCTGTAAGTGCGGATTGCTCGGCTTGCGGTGCTGGGGCCGGTGCGGCGGCGGCGGCCTTGTCGTCGGCTACGCAGCCCAGGACGCCGGTCAGCCCGGCGGAAGCGGTCAGGGCGATGAGAAAGTGTGTCTGCATGAGGTCACTCCGATGAAACGGGAGAACAAGTGCGGCCTGCGTACAGGCCGAGTGTGTGTGGAGTCTACCGAAGAATCGCGGGGCGGGTCGGCGGGCAATGCCCGTGGCACGGCCATGTGGGATCGGGGATGATGGACGAGCCATGCCGACCATTCACCTGAAAACGATGATCAAGGCGCCGCCCGAAAGGGTGTTCGATCTTGCGCGCAGCATCGAGGCGCATACGCACTCCACATCGCGCACAGGCGAGCGGGCTGTGGGCGGGCGCACCTCGGGCCTGATCGGGCCCGGGGAGAAGATCACGTGGGAAGCAAAGCACTTTGGGGTACGTCAAAGGCTGACCGTTCGGGTGACGGACTTTGATCGACCAAGACTCTTTGCCGATGAGATGACACAGGGCGCGTTCAAGAAGCTCCGGCATACGCACCGGTTCAGTGAGCTTGACGGCCAGACTCTGATGGAAGATGAGCTGTACATCGAGGCCCCGCTCGGGCCGCTCGGGTGGCTCGCTGAGCATCTCTTTCTGGCACGCTACATGAGACGGTTTCTGGAGGAGCGGAACCGTCAGCTCAAATCGATCGCGGAGAGTGGTGCTTGGCAGGAATTTCTGCCGGGGGACTGAGCGATCACTCGCCCGCGTAGGTGCAACCGGAATTGGCGCCCTCGCGGAGGGTGATCCGAGTCATGCCCGGGAGGTGAGGCTTGAGGCGGTTCCAGATCCAGATGGTGATGTGCTCGCAGGTGGGCGAGCCGATGTCGGCAATGTCGTTGATGTTCTTGTGGTCCAGGTGATCGAGCGCTTTGGACCAGACCAGTTTCTTGAGATCGGCAAAATCGAGAATCCAGCCGATCTTCGGGTCGAGCCCGCCGGTGAGATAGACGGTCAGCTTGTACGTGTGGCCGTGCAGGTTCTTGCACTTGTGCCCGTCGGGCAGAGAGCTGATGGCGTGGGCAGCGTCGAAGGTGAAGTCGCGGAATATCTCCATGGGGAAGGGTAGGGGTGGAGACGACATGAGGCATCGGGCGAGCGGCTTAAAGGACTGGGCATCTGCTCACGAAAAAGCCCCCGCGTGTGCGGGGGCTTTGGGTGGGGGCTGGTTTGGTCCGATCAACGGCCCTGGAGGGTGACCTCGAGGGTGATCTCTTCGCCGTCACGCTTGACGCCGACGTTGACAACGTCGCCCGGCTCGTGCTCGGCGAGCTTGCCCATCCAGTCGCGGATGTCGGCGATTTTCTGGCCGTCCCAGCGGACGAGGACGTCGCCCGGCTGGACGCCTCCGAGACCGGCCGAGCCGCCCTCGGTGACATCACCGATCGCAACGCCGAGCTCGTCGGAGTTGTAGTCGGGCATGATGCCGAAGCGGACCTTGATGTCATCGACGCTCGGGCCGCGGCGTTGGGCGGTGGGCGCGACGAACTTGGGACGCTCGGGCGTGGTGCTGAGCTTCATGATGATGTCGTGGTACATGTGCGCGACGTGGACGGTGTCCTCGTTGTTGAGCTTCCAGTAGACGTCGCCCGGGGTGTGGTAGTCGGCGTGGAAGTCCGCGATGATCGAGAAGAGCACCGGGACGCCCTTGGTGTAGAACGAGGTGTGGTCCGAAGCGCCGCTCATGTTCTGGGGCTTGACGATCTCGAGTTTGGTCGAATCGAGGATCGGCTCGAGGAGTTCGGCCATGCCCTCGCCGGTCTCGAGGCCCGAGACGATCAGGCGGTCGTTGAGGACGCGGCCGATCATGTCGAAGTTGATCATGACGGCGTGTTCCTCGATCGGGACGATCGGGTTATTGGCGTAGTAGCGCGACCCGTTGAGGCCCGACTCCTCGGCGTCGAAGCACATGAAGAGGACCGAGCGGGCTTCGTCGCCGTCGGAGAGGTTGGCGTACGAGCGGTTGACCAGATCGGCCAGCAGCAGGACAGCGGCCGAGCCCGAGGCGTTGTCGTCGGCGCCGGGGTGGAGCTGGCCCGAGCCCGAGCGTGAGCCGAAGTAGCCCATGCCGATGTGGTCGAGGTGGGCGCCCACAACGATCCACTCGTCGGCGAGTGCGCCCTTGCCGCGGATGATTCCGCCGATGTTCTCGGCGTTGAGGATCTCGCGTTCGAGTTCGGCCTTGACGGTCATCTCGCCGAGCTCGACGAGCTTGCCGCCCTCGTTGGAGAGGCTCCAGAGGTCCTTGGCGTCGTGCCCTTCGGCGGCGTCGAGAAGCATCTGGCCGGCCTCGGCGGAGACCATGACGACGGGCTTGTCGCCACCGGCGCCGCTGCCGCGGAAACCGTCGAGGCGGTTGATGCGGTCATCATTGGCGAAGGGGGTGTTGATGACGATGCACGCCTCGGCCCCGCGTTCGAACGCGGCCCGGAGCTTGCCGTCGAAGCTGGCGTTGTCGCTCCAGCCTGCGCCCTCGCTCCACTGGCTGTTGCCCTCGTCGTCCATGGGTTCGAATCGGTACATGACGGCGATCTTGCCGGTCAGGTCCGTGCCCTCGGGGAAGGAGGTGAAGCCGCCCGGGCCTTCGCCGATCGAGTAGCCGACGAAGACGGCCTCGGCCGTGACATCGCCCGAGCCGCCCAGGCCCGTGACGGTGTAGTCGCGATCGCTCTCGAAGTTGAACGTCTCGCCTCCGACCTTGGCCTTGAGGGCCGAGCTCTTGACCTCGAGCGTGCCGCCGAGGGGGAAGGCCTGGCGGTAGGAGGAGAAGGGGACCTCACGGACGGAGCCGTTGGCGAGTGTTTCCTTGGTGGTGAAGGCGGGCTCGAGGCCAGCAACCTGCATGAAGTGCTCGCTGTAATCGCGGGCGATTTCCATGCCCTTGGATCCGGGGACGCGTCCTTCCATGAAGTCGTTGGCGAGGTAGCTGACGTGGGCGGTGTAGACGCGGAGGTCGCGCTCGTAGTCCTTCACGCCGGTGTCCATGGCCTCCTGGGCCAGCGCGGTGCCCGTCAGAGCAAGGGTCAGCACGGGTGTCAGGGCTCGGGTGATCATCTTCAAGACAGTTCTCCTGGAATTGAAACCGGGCCCGGATCGGGGCTGAACCGCCCCCGGGCTCGGGCTGTATACCGGACCATCGCGTAAGGGATGCTAGCATGTCAGCCGGTATCCCGAATTCGACCGACGGAGCAGCCGTGACGATCCGAGCCCTTCTGAATGCCGTTCTGACGGCTCTGTGCCTGCTGACGACGCCTGCCAAAGCCGATCCGCAGGACGGCCCGCACGCGGATCTGCGGATCTCGATCACCGACAAGGATGTCCGCTACGTCCTCGGGATGAACCTGAACTATGTCGATGCCGTCGCCCCGACCCAGAGGGAGTTCGGCGAGGTGGTCGACCCGACCGAGGAAGAAGCCGTCCGCAAAGCTATCGAGCACTTCCTGCTCGACCAGAACTCCGTGACCATCGACGGCGTGCCGGTGCGGGGCGTGATCGAGCAGTACGAGATTATCCGGCTCGGCCGTGAGAACCTGAAGCTCTTCCCGAAGACGGGCATGGGGGCGCTTACACGGTTCGATGTGGTTGTGTCATATCCCTTCAAGTCACCGCCCGAACACGTCACGATGACTTGGAGCGACTACCCGGAGGACACGCTGTCGGCCGAGATGGAGGGTGTCGACAGCAAGCGGCCCAGCATGATCCTGCTGGCGCTCATCAAGGCCGAGGGGGTGGTCGAGCAGGTCATTTTCAGCGAGAGCGATCCCACGGTCGATTGGCACCCGTCGCACATGACGATCGACGACCGCCTGGCCAAGGTGCCCGCGCCGACGAGTTTCGATCGCGCGATGCTGCCCGCGTTCTCGGTGGGCATCCTGGTTCTCGGCGCGATCGGATCGGTCGTGCTTCTTCGTCGTCACGGCATCAAGGGCCTTGCGATCATGGGTGTGCCCACGATCGCTCTGGCACTGCTCGCAAAGGACGTCGCGCTCGTGCCTGTTGGTGAGGTCGAGGTCATTGATGAGCAGCTGCTTGATGTCTTCAAACCGCTCCACGCGAACGTGTACCGCGCGTTCGATTACTCGGCCGAGAGCGATATCTACGACGCGCTCAAACGCAGCGTGTCGGGACCGATGCTCGAGGAGCTCTACACGCAGATCCACCGCGGGCTGATCCAGGCGGAGAACGGCGGCTCGGTCGGTCGCGTCACACGCGTCGACCTCGATGAGGCGAAGATCGTGGGCTTCGATCCGGGCGAAACGCCCAGCTTCGAGGTGGAGGCGTACTGGCTCGTCGAGGGCACGGTGTATCACTGGGGCCACTCGCACCCCAGAGAAACCGTGTACCACGCCAGGTACACGGTCGCGGTGGAGGAGGGGCAGTGGCGCATCGTGGGCAGCGATGTGTTGTCGTCCGTGAATCGTGATCCATCGAGCGTTGGGCTGCCTCCGCCGGGGGAAGCGCTTTGAGCGCGGTTATCGAGCTGGCGGGTGTGCGGTTTCGGCACTCAGGCCGAGCCGACGGCACGCCCGCGTTCGAGCTCAACATCGACGAGCTTTCAGTGAAGCCGGGCGAGGTCGCCGCGTGCATCGGGCCGAGCGGCTCGGGCAAGACGACGATGCTCGACGTGATCGCGGGGATCAACCACCCCGAGACCGGGCGCGTGGTCGTCGCGGGTCACGACATGACCGGCATGGATCTGGCCGGGCGGCGCCGGGTCCGGCTGCGCGAGGTGGGGCTTGTCTTCCAGACACTCGCGCTGGTTGAGTATCTGACGGCGATGGAGAACATCCTCCTGCCGTACTTCGTCGAGCCGGGCTTGAATCGTGATCGCAAAGCGACCGATCGCGCCAGGGCTCTGGCGGATCAGCTCGAGATCGGGCACCTGCTCAAGCGGCGGCCGAGGCGTCTTTCGCAGGGCGAGCGCCAACGCGTGGCGATCTGCCGGGCGATGGTGACGTCGCCCCGCGTGCTGCTCTGCGATGAACCGACGGGCAACCTTGATCCCGCGCGGAAGGATCGGACGATCGACTTGCTGCTCGAGGCGGCAAGGTCGAGCGAGGCGGCGGTGCTGATGGCCACGCACGACCACTCGCTCCTGCCCAGGTTCGATACGGTCATCGACATGGCCTCGCTCCGCGGAGGGGCGTCATGACGGGGGCGCTTCGACTCGGCTGGCTCTACGCGTTGCGTCACAAGTGGCAGACGCTGATCGTCTCGCTCTGCGTGGCGGCCACGGTCGGGTTGCCCGTCGCTGCGGAATGGCTGCTCACGCACTACGAGCGCGAGTTCTCGGTGCGGGCCGCGTCGGTGCCGCTGGTTGCGGGCACGAAAGGCAGCCGATTCGATCTGGCATTCAGTTCGCTCTACTACCGCGTGATCCCCATCGAGCCTGCGACGATGGCTCTGGCGCACGACATAGCCGAGGACAAGGCGGTTGTCGCGGTCCCGATGCACGCCCGGTTCACGGCCCGGGGCTACCCGGTCGTCGCGATCGGTGCGGATTACTTCTATATCCGGGGGCTTCGGGCCAATGAGGGCACGCTGCCTCTGATGCTGGGCGACGCGGTTCTTGGGGCAGCTGTTGCCGAGAAACTCGGGATCGGAGCGGGCGATTCGATCTTCAGTGATCAGCGGGATCTGTACGACCTGTCGGTGCCGCCGCCTCTGAAGATGAAGGTGGTGGGGGTGCTCGAGCGCACAGACTCGGCGGATGATCACGCGGTGTTCACGGACATCGCGACGGCCTGGGTGCTCGAGGGCATGACGCACGGGCATGTCGATGAGTCACAGGTGGACGACACGCTCGTCATGGCGCGCACGCCGGAACACGTGGCGATCAGCCCGTCGATGTCCGCGTACAACGAGATCACCGAGGAGAACATCGCCAGCTTCCACGCGCACGCGGACCCCGGGTCTCTGCCCATCACGGGCGTGCTGATCTATCCCGAGGACGAGAAAGCCAAGACGCTCGTCAAGGCGCGGATCAACAACGCGGGGCAATTTCAGGCGATCGATCCGGGGGAGTTGGTCGATGAGCTCTTCGAGTTCGTGTTCCGGGTGAAGGTCGTGTTCGATTGGCTGATCGTGCTGATGGGAGTCGTGACCGTGCTGCTCGTGGCGCTCGTGTCGATCCTGAGCACCCGGCTACGACGGGCCGAGCTCGAGACGCTGGAGAAGATCGGGGCGTCCGGCGCGTTCCGGGCGTCGCTTGTCTCGATGCAGCTTGTCATCGCCATTTCGGTTGGCGTGCTGATCGGGTTCGCTGGGGCCGGGCTGGCCTTTGCGCTCCTGAGCGGCCTGATCTATACCATGTAGCCCTGGAGGTAGACCCATGAAGCGTTTCCTGATGGCGTCGGTTCTCGGTTGCTCGGTGCTCTCTGTTGTTGGCTGCGGGTCAGAGGAATCATCTCAGGAAGCCTCGGCGGCGTCTCAGGAGCACGAGAACGTCGTCCTCACAACGTTCTATCCGACGGCTTATTTCGCCCGCCGAATCTCGGGCGGGCTCGTCCCCGTCGATTGCCCGGTGCCCGAGGGCGAGGACCCGATCTTCTGGCAGCCGGGCCGCGAGGCGCTCGAACGCTACCGCAACGCGAAGCTGATTGTGCTCAACGGGGCACAGTTCGAGAAGTGGGCGATCCACGCGAGCCTGCCCTCGAGCCGGATCGTCAACTCGGCGGGCGCGTTCAAGTCGGAGTTCATCCGGTATGACACGGGCATCACCCACAGCCACGGAGCCGCGGGCGAGCACTCGCACGAGGGCATCGACGGTCACACCTGGCTCGACCCGATCCGCGCGATCACTCAGGCCGAGGCGATCGCCGAGGGCATGAGCGAGGCCTGGCCCGAGCACGCCGACGCCTTTGCCACGAATCTGACAGAACTGGCTCGGGACCTCACCGAACTCGACAACGCGTTCAAGACGATGACGCCCAAACTCGAAGGCGTGAAGCTGCTGGCTTCGCACCCCGCGTACAACTACCTCGCCGATCGGTACGGCTGGTCGATCACCAACCTCGATCTTGACCCGGACGAGGGCGTGTCGGCCGAGGCGATGGAGGAGATCGCAGCCGCGATCGGGAACCACGAGGGGCGAACGATCCTGCTCTGGGAATCCGAGCCGAGCGACTCGGGCTTCGTGGGCAGCTTCACGAACGTGTACTTCTCACCCGCCGAGCTTCCCGGGACGGGCCCCGAGCCGCTGAGCCCGGATTACCTCGAGATCATGCAGGCCAATATCCAGCGGCTGGAATCGGCGCTCGATCAGTAATCAGCGCCGCCGACGGATCGCGAGCAGACCGCCCAGCGACATGAGGGCCGCGGACGCGGGCGTGGGTACGAGTCTCGCGTCGAGTCCGTCGATCCCGAAGCG
>MDTD01041743.1_pt1 | contig 29618 bp, 30 predicted proteins | sample 811221 | NCBI WGS metagenome assembly MDTD01 (sample SAMN05326646, study PRJNA326480) | marine metagenome | isolation source: seawater | place: Pacific Ocean: South West | collected 2011 | reverse complement strand
TGACGCACCGCGCTTAGCAACTTGGCTAAACTCAGGCGACGGGATTTGAGGCGTTTACCCGGCAAATGTTCAAGACCCATAGGTGCAAAGTCAGACATCACTTTCAGAAGTGCTCCGATCTCGACAGGGGGTCCGGGGGGCGAAGCTCCCTGGCAAGCAAACAAAATGATATCGTCGAAGGGTTGGACTTCTATATAAAATGAAATGTCAAATATTCCTGTGGTTTTCGGACGATTGATCCAGTGGAATCAAACGATCTTGTCATACGGTTGCACGAGTTGGTGGTTCACTTCAAACTGTGGGATTGCAGTTGACAGTTTTTCGAATTGCTCTTGAGTCATTTGATCAATGTCCTCATCGGACATTACAGCATAATGCCAAGCAAGCATTAAATGATCCATGAGATGGTTTATTGCGACTTGATAGCATATGTCACCATCTTCGTCGTAACGACCTTCACGAATTTCTTCGATCACATCATCTGCATGTGAAATCAATTCCCCAAGTTGAAATATTGCACGGTTGCGATTCATTTTTCCTGAATCAATTCGTGGTTTCAGCCGTCTGCCCAGTGAGTTGGGTTTTAAGCTCATCGGCACGCTTAACCACCTCGGCATCGCTGACAGCCAGTTTCGGTTCCAGATCAAAGTGCCAATCCTGAATCACGTGGGCATCGCTGACTGCTTCAGCAATGAGATCCGGGCCGGGTACTTCCCACCAGGGGGCTTTGGCTTCTTCCTTGGTCCATAGCGGCTTGTAACCATCAAGTTCCAATCGCACGTCATAGACGCCATAGAACTTAAACGGCACGGATAGCGGGGTGCGGCCGACCTCTTCATCGTTAAGATGGACCAACGCGCCTTGGGGCGTGGAGTCGATCTTGATCGTCCGTTGAACACAGCCAAGGGTCATGACCGCAACAGCGACCAACAGCAATAGATTACGTGCTTGCTTCATCATCCGTATAGAATACCAAAACCATGAACACAAGAAAGCTCACCCACATTGATGACTCCGGCAAAGCCACCATGGTCGACGTCGGACACAAACCTCCCATGCACCGAAAAGCCGTCGCACAAGGCGATTTTGTCGCTTCACCCGACACATTAGACCGACTGATGAAGGGCGATTTACCCAAGGGTGAAGCCCTCGCCGTCGCCCGGATTGCAGGTATCCAGGCTGCCAAGCGAACGGATCAATGGATACCCCTCTGCCACAGCCTGCCTTTGGATGTGGTCACCGTGGACTTTGAACGGCTCAACGATACGACGGTTCGCGTGAGAGCAAGTGCATCCCTCACTGCCAAAACAGGTGTCGAAATGGAAGCATTGGTCGCCGTCTCAGCGGCCTGCCTGACGTTGTACGACATGACCAAAGCCATCGACAAGCAACTTAAAATTCAGAATGTTGAATTGGTGGAGAAGACTAAGACAATGGTGTGAATCGTGATGCTGTTGTCTTCACCAAATGTGGGGAAGGTCAATCAATGATATTCGGTGGTGGGTTTCGCTTCGCTCTACGCCACCCTACTGGAGACGAATCAGAGCAAGAGAAAAGGATGTAAAGGACAAAGTTCTGGACATCAAGCCAGGCAATCAAGTTGATGCTGGTATCTCCGGCAACCGAATGCCCCAATAGGTTGCCTGCTGGCGGATGCGCTCGATGACTTGGTTGGGCGTTAACCGTTTGATCGCGCGGTTGGCACGGTGTTGATCACTGAGCCATGTCGCAAAGCTGCGTTGGAGTCGCCATGTTAAAAAGGTGTCGAACGACTGCTTGCGGTGAGGGTCGAAATGATCAATCTCCGCAAAGAGGATTTGGCAGCCGAGGATCAACAAATCCTGAAGCACATGCACGGACTGTTCATCAAGGTGATCCATATGCTTTCGTGCAACGGACATGACCACGGGAAGGCAACTGGTGGTTAATTGATCACGCAATGATCCTGCAAGACGAATGTCCGACTCAAGGTTGCTGATCTGTGTGGATGACAAGTTGTTTGGGACGAGTTTACTGACCGTTTGCGTTGCAGCGTAGCGCAGATACTGATACTGCTGAAGTGCCTGGAGTTGGATGGCGGGGGAAAGTTGCATAGGTGAGAACCACAAATGCAGTAACAGCGGGACGTCCGTGTCAGGTTGTAACGTTGGCGTTTGCCAATCCAATTCCCGGAATTTGAATTGCCGATATCGCAAAGCCTGGGTTGGATCATCATAAGTCGGATGTTTTTGGATCGGCTCAATACGTAATCGCTTGATGACTTGCAATCGACTGTTGAGTTGGGCGCGACGGATGGTTGAAACCGTCTTGCCAAACTGATGGCAGAGTTCGTCAATTGATTCACCACGTTTAAGGAGTCGGGCGATCTGTCGTGCATGCCGGTCGGTCAAAGGTCCGTGATGTTCGGGGAATAAAGCTGCGTCTGGATGCTGTTTGTCATGTTTATTCAGTTGAACGCGAATAGTCTGTAAGGGACGCCCGGTCAGTTTGGATAATTCGGTGGCAACCTGATTCAGACTCATAGCTGGTGTGGCAGTTTTGATCTGTCGGGCCTGGTCGATAAGCTCGGTGACATCTGCTTGGGACATCAAGTCACGGTCTGCAGCACGTTTGATTTTGCCCGGGAAAGCCTTGTCGAAATGATCGATGGCAGAGGGGGTAAAGACCAAAATCTTGCGTTTGTGTGTTGGTGGTTTGTACCAACGCCAGCGGAGTCCCAAGTCACGCCAACGATGGATGGTTTTGGTGCTGACGTTGAGTTCTTGGGCAAGGGTTGAAAGCTCGGTCATCGGCTCATTGTCAGGCAAGGTGTCCGCGTGCAGACAGAGTTCTTCAATCACCAATCGTAAGTCCGGCAGTAAAGCTTCACCTACGAGAATGGTGGTGTCGAGGGCTTCAGCTTCACTGTGATAGCCGGTGATCCGGTAATTGATAAAGTCAAACGGATAATTTTGCGTCGGTTCGATCATGTCATGCAACGCTTCGGCATGAGTGATCTGCTTGGCACGGCGACTCTTGGGGGTAAAGAGCAGCTGCCGGACAAAGTCGGCAATGAGCTGGCTGTGATACGGCTTGGACGTGCGATTCATATCAAAACGTCAACTCTTGGGGCTTGTCGATGATGTGAAGTTCATGAAGGTATTTGGCGAAAAGTTGCATCGCTTCGAGTTCTTTTTTGCCAACTTCATAATGTAGATTCTTGGTCAGATACTCATGGGCCAAACTGTCAGGCCAACCATGACGACTGGCAAATTCTGTCACCAGTGCGTCGCAGCGATCCATGTTGTGTTGCAAATTATCCGCAAGCCAGCGTGGTAAGTCGCCTAATTCCGCATCCTCTTTGGCAAGCCATGTGGCAAACATGAACGGTAAGCCCGTCATCCGATTCCATGCCTGGCCAAGATCAAGTTGAAAGGGATACTCGACGGCCTTGGGGGATTCGGTCACCACTTTGTCACCGATGAGCAGCATCGCATTGGGACCTGGGGCGTCTTTCTTGCGTGTGTTGTAAGGAATGATTTCGACGGTTTGCAGATACTGCTTGGCCATGATCACCCGCAGCAGATTCACACTGGTATGACTGTCAGTGTCAGCATGGATTTGCTTGAGGTCTTCAATCGGTGTTCGGCTAAACAGGCAGACCGTCAGCGTGTGATCCTCGCTGCATATGCCCCCTGCAGGGATGATTTTCAACGGAGTCGGTGAATTGTAATAGTCAGCTATGGGGCAAAGTGCGACGTCCACTTCATCTGCAAGCAGGTCAGCAAGTAAATGACTTGGCACGTCATAACGCACATGAACCGAAGGATGAGCAGTAGTCAGGCCAGCGATTAGCGGCTTGGCATTGAGATAGCTGACGCAGCCGACGCGATGGTCGTGATTGGGTTGAATTGGGGTGTCTGTCATGGTTGTACAGTATAACGGTCTGATGGTGGATGCAGGAAGTATAATTGCCATTCACACCAGATCGATTGCTCTACGCATCGTTCGTTGGTGAGGTGCGCTTGACCACCTGACGGCTGTACAAGACAATGCTTCTCTGTATGAAACCTGACACAAATAACATTCCGACTGCTCAGATTCTGATTGTGGATGATGAAGACTCCCATGCGGAGGTGATGGCTGAAGCGCTTCGCCGTCTTGGTCATGTCTGCACGGTGGTGCATGATCTGAATTCTGCCAAGGATGAGTTGGAGCATGGACGCTTTGATCTGGTCGTCACCGATCTGGTGATGGATGACGAAGATGACGGGCAACAAGTCCTGGCAACTGCACGTCAGACCCAGGAAAACGCTCAGACGATCATGGTCACCGCTCATGGTGATGTCCCCACCGCCAAGCAGGCCATCCGTGGCGGGGCGTATGACTTTATTGAAAAGCCTCTGGACCTTGATAACTTCCGGACCCTCTGCAGCAATGCGCTGCGTGAGGTCATGCTCCGAAGTCAGAATGCGACATTGCATGAACGTCTTGATGAGCAATATGGACTCGAAGGCATTGTCGGTCAGTCGCCTGCCATCCGTGATCTGTTGGTGAAAATCAAACAGGTTGCCAACAGCAATATCCCCGTGCTCATTACCGGTGAATCAGGTACCGGCAAGGAACTCATCGCACAGGCGATCCATCAAAACTCCCCACGAACCAAGCGGACTTTCAAGCCTGTTAACTGTGCAGGTTTGTCCGAAGGTATCCTGGAAAGTGAACTCTTCGGCCACGTCCGAGGCGCGTTTACCAATGCTGAACGTGATCGTCAGGGCGTCTTCGAATTTGCCGACAAGGGGACGTTATTCCTTGATGAAATCGGAGACATGCCCGCAGCCATGCAGGCCAAACTCCTGCGTGTTTTAGAGAGTGGCGAAGTCGTACGCGTCGGTGCCAATGAACCCAAGCATGTCGATGTCCGACTGGTCTCAGCGACGAATCATGACCTGGCAAAACGCGTTGAAGAAAAAGCCTTCCGCGAGGATTTATACTTCCGTATCCGTGGCGTGGAGTTGCATCTGCCTGCTTTGCGTGAACGCACCGAAGACATTCCGCTACTGGTCGCACATTACATCCCCAAGTTCGCAGCACAAGCAGGCATGGAACCACCGACTGTTGATCAAGACACGATGTTGGCATTGCAGGCTTATGATTGGCCAGGCAATGTACGGCAGTTAATCAATACTGTGCAACAGATGATTGTCGTCTGCGATGGGCAACGCCTTGAGCCGCGACACCTTCCTTCGGAGATGCGCCCGACCGCTGGCGACAGTGGATCAGCGACACAGATCAAAGCTGGCACCAGTCTGGATCAACTCGAAAAACAAGCCATCCGCGAAGCCTTGCGCATCCATGCAGGCAACCGTGAAGCCGCTGCCAAAATGCTTGGTATCGGCGAGCGAACCCTTTATCGTAAACTCAAAGAATATGGTCTTAAGTAACCCGTTCACTTAACGCACCAAACGCCCGGCCATTCCAATACAGTCAATTCAGGTAGGAGCCTTCATGACTTCCAAGCAAGCAAAAAATACATCGCAACACAACCATGGCATGTCCAATGCAGCCGTTCTGGTCATCGGCATGATCCTTGGACTTGTGGGTGCCGGTGCATTTATTTTCATCAACACCAGTCGTCTAGTCCATCTACGGATAGCACCACAGAGCAAACACAACCTGCCATCGCTGCTGATATATCAGAAGTCACAGATGAAGCAGTTGCAGACGCAGACGCTCAAGCGAAAGATGCTGTCAAACCCAAACAACTCAAACTCACCGAAGACGATGTCAAACAGATTTTTCTCGTCAAGCAGGCCACCGACAAGGTTCTGCTTCAGCAACGTGCCAAGCTTTTGGAAACCATCAAGCAAGCCGACGCCATTATCAACAAACAGCCGTTGATGGCATTGGATAAAAAGTCTTTGGATGAATTATCCCCCAAGCTCGCCGCGATCATTGAAGAAGAAAAGAAGACAGCCGTCCTTCAGGCGAATCTCAATAAGGTCCTCGTCAAACTCGTCAAACAGACCAAGCTCTCAGAGGAAAAAATGGTCTTCGCTGCCAACAATTATCTGCATCAGTTTTCACCTCAGACAGCCATGAATGCCCGCAAAGCCAGCTTGCAACGATGGGATGTACTCAAGCAACTCACAGACGCTCTGTCGGAACATTTTGGCAAGTGGACGTTTGATCCTGAAACTAAAAAGTCAGACTACACCGACGCAGACGTCGAGAAAAAGATCAAGGAGTTGATCGAACTCTTTGGCAAAGCCAATGCCATTAATCAACAAGTCGCTCAACAGCACTTGCAGGAAGTCCAGAAACGCGTCTCCTCCGGCCAAAAGGTGAACATCAAGCAGGCGCCTGTCTCCGCAACTCCTGCTGATGCAACGACAGCGACCCCCACGGTCACGGGAACACCTGCCCAATGAGTTTGGAACTTCCCTATCGCATCGGCCACGGTTTTGATCTCCACCGTCTTGAGCCCGGCTACGATTTAATCGTTGGAGGCTGCAAGCTTGAACATGACATGGGTTGTGTTGCGCACTCCGATGGTGATGTCGTGCTGCATTCGGTGACCGATGCAATCCTCGGCGCGTTGGGTATGGACGACATCGGCCAACTCTTCCCGGATAACGATCCGAAATGGAAGGGTGCCGACTCGGTGATCTTTGTCGAAGAAGCAGTCCAACGGATGCAAACCGCCGGCTATGAAGTTGGCAACATGGACATCACCGTCATCCTGCAACGTCCCAAACTTTCGCCACACAAGCAGGCGATGAAAGAGAAGATTGCCAAGTTACTGCAATGCGACATTACCCGTGTGAACCTCAAAGGCAAGACCCATGAAAAGGTTGATGCCATTGGTGAAGGTCGGGCGATTGGCTGTCATGTGGTGACGCTGCTTAATCTCAGAGATTGATGAACCAAGTATATCGCATGTTCATTGGATATAGCTGCGACACTGCGTGTCGCTGACTACGTGCGATGGTTGATCACATTCAGCAACAAGCAATATCACAGCTAGGATAGAACTCTGATTCTATCCCTCTTGTAACTTTCTGGCATTGTGATCCACAAGAGTTTGTGCACACGCATCACAAAAGCCCGAACCATTGAGTGGTAAGGGTTTGTAGAGATGCTGCATTTATTTGACAAGATGCGGATTGTGATTCCCATCATGAATGATCGGGTCATAACCCACTTGGCCGCACAGTGAACAGACACGCAGATACCGTTTGGCTAAGCCGGAATGTTCAACGTAGTAAGACTGACCTTTGGCATGGTACTTACTGTGTGACATTGGAGGTATCCCTCGCAATTTTGTATTTACTCTTCGGTATACGTCCCCAACGCGCGGAGTCGGTCGTAGCGTTTGCTCACCAGATTTTCGACCTTGAAGCGTTTGAGTTCACGCAGGTTCTGGACGATCCATTTCTGGACGCGATCACCCATGAGTTCCACATTGCGGTGAGCACCACCGAGTGGTTCATCAATCACTTCATCGACGATGCCACGCTTGAGGTTTTCAGCTGCGGTGATTTTCAGGGCTTCGGCTGCTTCGGGTGCTTTGTCGCCGGTCTTCCATAAAATCGACGAACAGCCCTCAGGACTGATCACCGAGTACCAGGCATATTGGAGCATGGCTACGCGGTCTGCTACGCCGATGCCTAACGCACCACCTGAGCCACCTTCACCGATGACGATGCTCAGCACCGGAACCTTAAGCCGACTCATTTCCTGCAAGTTATAGGCAATGGCTTCGGCTTGACCGCGTTCCTCAGCACCCACGCCCGGATAAGCGCCGGGGGTATCCACCAGCGTGACCACCGGCAGGTTGTACTTCTCTGCAAGTTTCATTTTCAGCAAAGCCTTGCGATAGCCCTCGGGGTGCGGCATGCCGAAGTTGCACTTGATGCGTTCCTTGACATCCTTGCCTTTAGCCTGTGCGACGACCATACATTTGTAAGGTCCCACACGTGCAAAACCGGTGACGATGGCGTTGTCATCGGCATAGCGTCGATCGCCGTGCAACTCACAGAAATCCTTGAAGCACATGCGAAGATAGTCCACCGATTGCGGGCGATCGGGATGACGAGCCACCTTGACGGTGTTCCAGGCACTGAGCTTGCCATAAATTTTCTTGAGCATCGCAGTATGGCTCGAGCGAAGCTTGCGCAACTCTGCGTTGATGTTTACGCCGTTTTCGTCAGCGTGATTTTCCAGTTCGGAAAGCTGGCGTTCGAGTTGAATCAAAGGGCGTTCAAAATCAAGTTCATACGTACTCGAAGAAGCGGTGCTGGTGGCGGTGCTCATTTGCTCGTTAATCCTTTATGGGCACAAGTCGCGAAACAAGGTCTCTTTATCGTTTGACCGCGTCAAGCTGTCATGGTGAAGCTCGGCGGTAAAGATGGTATTGTACTGGACAATGGCATTTGATACGAACCCAATTTCAAGACTTTCGACCATCGTCGTTGTCGGCCCGGGCTTACTGGGCGGTAGTGTCGCCAAGGGACTCAAGGCTGTGGGCTACGCAGGCAAGGTCATCGGCGTGGCACGCAGTCAATCCACTCTGGATACCGCAATCCAAGTCGGCTGTATCGACGAAGGTACCAGTGATCTGCAACAAGCTGCATCACAAGCGGATATGATCCTGCTGGCAACGCCGCTTAAAACCTTCCGCAGCATCATGGGACAACTCCGCGATCACCTCAAATCCGGATGCATCTTCACCGACGTTGGCTCAACCAAATGTAGCGTCCTGCTTGATGCCCGTGAACAACTCAAGCCGCAGCAGCTTAAGTACCTCGTTCCTTCGCATCCCATGGCAGGGTCCGAAACGCAAGGTCCGGCTGGCGCGTCGGCACAGATGCTCCACACCCGCCCATGCATTGTTACGCCACTTCCGGAAAGTGATCCCGATACCGTCGCAGCAATCAAGGACATGTGGGATGCCATCGGCATGCAGGTCATTGAGATGACACCCCAGCAACATGATGAGCATAGCGCAGTCATCAGTCATCTGCCGCATCTGCTGAACGTGATGCTCGTCCAGACCGCTCAACAACTCGGTGGCATGGAAATGGCGTCCACCGGTTTCAAAGGTGCAACGCGATTGGCAAGTTCCAATCCCACCATTCGCAGTGACATTCTCACCTGCAATCGAACAGCGATTCTCAATGTGATTCAAGGCTTTGAAAAAGTGCTTCAATCCATGAAGCAGAAAATTGATGCTGATGACCGTGAAGGTCTGCTCGCGGATTTGAATGATGCGATGGACTTTCGCAACGCATGGGTCAAAGATTTTGATCACCGGGGCGAATCAGGCAAGACCGACATGTAACAATTACGGAGCACGGGGCTATGAAATACAAACTCGGATTCATCGGCGCAGGCAATATGGCAGAAGCAGTCGCCAAGGCAGCCATCAATCAAGGCTTGGTGTCGGCAGATAAAATCATTGCCTCAGACACCAACGAAACACGCAGAGAATTGTTTGCGGATTTAGGCATCAACGTGACGCAAGACAGCGACCATGTCGTCACTGAGTCACGTCAGATCATGCTCGCGGTGAAGCCACAGGTCTTCCCGGATGTCGCAAAAATGCTCGCCAAGGTGGATGCTCAGCGTCAGGTTGTGATCTCGATTATGGCAGGGATCACCACCGCCAAAATTCAGGAACTTGCCGGCCAGCCTCTGCGGATTATTCGCGTGATGCCCAACACACCGATGATGGTGATGCAAGGCATGGCAGGGGTGGCATGCGGGCAATGTTGTCAGCCCGGTGACGATGAATTTGCGATGAAACTTTTCGGTGCAGCCGGTAAAGCAGTCAGCGTCAGTGAGTCGGATATTGATGCCATCACCGCGATTTCCGGTTCGGGTCCTGCGTATATTTTTTACCTTGCCGAAGCCATGCAGGACGCCGCAGATAAAATGGGACTCAGCGAAGACGGGGCAGTACTCGCCCAGCAGACCATTCTCGGTGCTGCATTGTTACTTGGGCAAAGCCAAGACTCCGCCGGCGAGCTTCGTCGCAAGGTCACCAGTCCCGGCGGGACGACGCAGGCCGCCTTGGAATACATGGAATCCAAGCATGTCCGTGAATCAATCACGCAAGGCATTCTCCGTGCACAGGCTCGCAGCATTGAACTTGGCAAATAACCAGAGGATCAATCATGGCAGCTAGACACTCAACATCAGATCCGATCAGATCAATCATGATTTTTTTGAACCGTATGGCTCTGGGCTTTTATTTCACTTTTGCAGGTATCAGCAAATTTCGTTTGGGCTTGGAGTATTTTTACAACGATAAATTCGTCGGCATGGCGCCGGACTGGTTGCCTGGATTTGTGCTAAGACCCTACGGGTACGCGCTTCCTTTTGCCGAAGTTTTATTTGGCGTCCTGCTGATGCTCGGACTCTTTGGGCGACTGTCTGCGACATTTATTATGTTGATGTTATTGTCGATCATCATCGCTCAAATGGATGCCGGTTGGTTTTTTCATGGCGATAAAGTTCCCGGTCCCTATCACGCCAACTTGATTTTTCTGACACTGAGTATTTGGCTCATTGCATCAGGATCAGGTTCTATCAGTCTTGATGGCATATGGTTTAAGAATAAAAACCGCCGTTGAGATCATATTATTACTAAAAATTGCTGCGACATTGCGTGTCGCTGAGGATTAACCGCATGTATTCAAGTCTCCAGGATTTTCTCAAAGCACTCGATCACGCTGGCGAACTCAAACACATTACTGCTGAAGTTTCACCCTTGCTTGAGATCACTGAGATCGTGGATCGTGTCAGTAAGTCGACTGCTGCATCTGTCAGTGAAAATGCCCGCACGTTTGACCCCTTGCATGCGGATCTTGGTGGGCATGGACTGCTATTTGAAAATGTCACCGGCGCAAAATTCCCGCTGGCAATCAACACGCTTGGCAGCTATCAACGCATGGAGATGGCGCTGGGGTGTACCGACGGCGGTTTTGAAGCATTAGCCGACACCATCGGCGCACTGGTCAAGCCCGAGCCACCGACCGGCTTGATGGCAAAGATGAAAAAGGGCTTGGAACTGGCCAAAATCGCATCCTTTGCTCCCAAGTATGTCAAAAGCGGTGCATGTCAGCAGGTCGTCAAAACCGGTGACGAAGTCAATCTGTTTGACTTACCGATTCTCAAATGCTGGCCCCATGATGGCAACCCCCGGAAGGTGGGCTATCCCGTGGATATGCCCGAAGGTGGCGGCGAAGGGCGTTTTATCACCCTTGGCGGGATGTACACCATCCATCCTGATGATGCGGATAAACCGACTGGTGAACCACGCCAAAGTCGTAACATCGGCATGTACCGCGCCCAACTCATCGACAAGAACCACACGGCCATGCATTGGCATATGCACCATGATGGCGCCCGACACTGGCGTGCCTGGAAGAAGTTGGGTAAGCCCATGCCACTGGCCATTGTGCTTGGCGGTGAATCGGTGTTGCCTTATGCAGCGACCGCACCGCTCCCACCGGGGATCAGCGAGTTACTCTTTGCTGGATTTCTCAATGGCAAAGGTATCGAACTGGTGCAGTGCAAGACCATCGACATGCAGGTTCCCGCCAACGCTGAGATCGTACTCGAAGGTTACGTGAGTACCGATGCAGGATTCATCGGCTACGACCCTCGTACCGATGGCGAAGTTGGCGAAGGTGCTGTTTTTGAAGGGCCATTTGGCGATCACACTGGTTTTTACTCACTGCCGGATCGCTATCCACTTTTTGAAGTCACGGCCATGACGCATCGCAAAGATGCGGTCTATCCTGCGACCGTCGTCGGACTCCCGCCGCAGGAAGATTATTACATGGGTAAGGCGACCGAGCGGTTATTTTTGCCACTGCTTAAGACGTTGATCCCTGACATCATTGATTACGATTTGCCGATGTTCGGCGCGTTTCACAACTGTGCGTTTATCAAAATCCACAAAGAGTATCCGTTGCAGGCAAGGCGCGTGATGCATGCAATCTGGGGTGCGGGGCAGATGGCATGGACGAAGATGATTGTCGTGGTGGATGATGATGTGAATGTGCATGACTATGAGGAAGTGATGTTCCATGTCTGTGCAAATAGTGACCCTGGTCGCGATCTGGAAATCGTCAATGGCCCGTTGGATATTCTGGACCATGCCGCTCCAAGACTCGGCGCCGGACATAAACTTGGCATTGATGCGACTCGCAAGATCAAAGGCGAGGAAGTCAACGGCGAGCCAGTCCGAGATTGGCCTCCAATACTGGAAATGTCCGACGAGATCATCAGCAAGGTGACGCAGCGTTGGAAAGAATACGGCTTATAAATCAGGAGTTTTAATTGATGCCAACGATCCAAAATATCATTGATCACACCTTGTCACAGGTTCAGAATCCACAGCTGCAAAACACGGTCGACACTGTCAAAATCGGTGATCCGACGGTTGAGGTGACTGGTGTTGTCAGTTGCTTTACCGTGACCATGGATGTGATTCAATTGGCAATTGATAAAAAGGCGAATTTGATCGTCACCCATGAGCCAACGTTTTATGCTCACCTGGACAACATCACGGATACTGTTGCAAAGTCCAAGGTGTATCACGACAAACGACAAGCACTCGAAGATGCCAAAATCACCGTCTGGCGTCTGCATGACAATTGGCATCACATCTCACCTGATGGCATTGTCACGGGCATGATCCAGAAACTCGGTTGGCAATCATCCATGCGCCATGAACTCAAAAGTCTCCGCGAGAATCCGGTGATCTTTGACTTGCCGAAAATGAAACTTGGCAAGTTAATCGATCAATTGCGTGATCAATTCGACCTGCAATACATGCGGTATATGGGCGATCCTGACTTGCAAGTGTCATCCGTCGGGCTGGCTGTTGGAGCGATCGGTGGGGAATACCAGATGGGATTGCTCATCAATCATGATGTGGATGTCATCATCGTGGGCGAGACCTGCGAATGGATGGTTGGCGAGTACATCCGCGATGCGATTGAACAAGGTAAGACTTGCAGCATGATCGTCCTTGGCCATGTCATGAGTGAGCAGGAAGGCATGCGGTATTACATCGATTGGCTTAAGCCTGCGTTCCCGAATGTGCCGATGTTTTATGCGGAATTGACCGAGTTGTTTAGTGTTCGATAACGCTTGACCTGTTTCTTGATTCGACCAATGATCGACGGGACCGCATATTGAACCGTCGGTGTCGGCCGGCCAATGCGGTGTTTCCCATCGGTGACCAATCCGACGATTCGGGCGACTCGTGGCAAGAGTTCCAACTCAATTGCAAGTGCGATGACCTGCTCCAATGAAAGGCCATGTGAGGACAAAGGCGTGTGCGGGAAAGACAAACGTTTGAGTACTTTTCGAGCCCGCATGTCAAAGAGTCTGCCTAGCGAAACAAAGGTTGGATCGACTGCTGCATCTACGATGATCAACACGTCCAACTCCGGCAGATGATCAATGAGGGTGGAAAGATCATCACCAAATGCAATGACCTCACAGCCTTCTATGGGATGGGCAAGCAGACGCTTGGCAACACATGGTCCAAGTGCGTCATCACCACCATAGGGGTTGCCAACGGTTGCAATCAGGATAGACGATTCCGTTCCAATCATGTTGTTGCTTTCATCTTATTGTGTGATGAATTGTCGATCGAACTTCAGGAAATGCACACTGCAACTGATACATGGATCGTAGTTGCGGATGAGATGTTCACAGCGGAGGGCGGCGGCCTGATCATCCATATCAACGAGTTGGGCCGCCATTTCGCGCAAGTCCGCTTCGATGGTCAATTGGTTTTGGGCGGTGGGAGGCATGATGTGCGCCATGCTGATGGTGCCGTCTTCTTCGGTGCGGTATTCGTGCCAGCAAAGACCACGCGGCGCTTCAGTGCCATGGGCACCGTGTCCGGCTCGTGGGGTGATGTTCACATGCGATGGTGTTGGTCGTTGGTAGGCCGCAAGTAAGTCCGCCGCCAACGCCAAGGCATGGACTGTTTCCAAAGCGCGAGCCGGGAGTGAGAGGAAATTGTTTTGCCAGGGCAACGATTTGCCGAGCGCCTTGCAGACCTTGGGTAAGAGTTCCGCGGCACGGGGGTGTAGTTTGTCACTGTTGAGGTTCAATCTTGCCAAGGGTCCGACCATGTATGCGCCGCGGCGCTTGATGACCGAGTGCAGGGCGGTGGAATGTTCGACCTGACTTTCCTGAATCTGATTGCCAAAGTCCGCTTGATCCACATCCAACCCCTTGTTGGAACAGATGCGTCCCAGGTTCATGGGGTATTCGTTTTCGGGACACAGCGAGACGAACTCGTAATCCCGTTGCATGTCGGGGTAATCAATATTCTCTGCTAAAAACAGGGCTAATTCGCACATCAGGTCACAGCAGGCTTTGGTTTCGTCAACCAATGCCAGAACATTTTTTTGTTGCGGGGCGCGATGAAATCCGCCGACGCACATGCCCACCGGATGCACCGCACGGCCGCCAAAGACCGCGACCAGTTGATTGCCCAGTTTCTTGAGACGCAACGCCTGCTTGACGGTGTCACCATGATCCTTGGCCATGCTGATGGCACTTTCATAACCCAGAAAGTCCGGCAGGTGGAGCATGAACATGTGCAGCACGTGGCTTTCAATCCATTCACCGCAATACATCAAATCGCGCATCACCTGAACCCCCGGCAGTTGTTGCACGTCATCGAAGACATCCATGGCTTTTTCCAGGGCATAGCAGGATGCGGTTTGGTAGGCGATGGGACAGATGCCACATATCCGCGCGGTGATGTCGGGGACTTCTCGGAAGTCTCGGCCACGCAGGAACGCTTCGTAAAACCGGGGCGGTTCATAGATGCGGAGTTTGGCTTCCTTGACGTTACTGCCATCCATCACCAGATGCAGCGCACCTTCACCTTCCACACGTGCAAGAGCATTGACGGCGATGGTACGTTGTCTATTTTTTTTCTCGCTGCTCATACTTGTCGCTCGCTTGCTTGAAGGGTTCGAGATAGCCATTGAACAGGCGGAGCATGCGGGTCATCTCACGCGGGTTGCGGTTTTGTTTGGAAGTGAAATGATTGCCGATGGCGGACATGTTCGGTTGTTCCATGGGGCCAAAGCAGCCATAGCATGCGCGTCCGCATTGGGGGCACAGAGCATTGCAACCTGCTTGTGTCACCGGCCCAAGACAGGGGAGGCCTTGGGATACCATCACGCAGGGCAGTCCCTTGCGTTTGCACTCCACACAGAGACTATGTGTGCGAATGTGAGGACGTCGGCCAATGAGCGTGGCAGCGATGAGTTCGAGTAACTGCTTTTCATTGACCGGGCAACCACGCAGTTCAAAATCCACAAACACGTGGGCAGCAATCGGTGTCGCTGTCTCCAGTGTTTGAAGGTATTCCGGATGCGGGTAGACCGTGCGAGCATACTCATGCACATCCGCCCAATTGCGTAACGCCTGTATCCCACCACTGGTTGAACAGGCACCGATGGCGATGAGTGTTTTGCAATCCCGCCTTGCCTGATGGATTCGCTCTTCTTCATCGGGCGTGGAGATGCTCCCTTCAACCAAGCCAATGTCATAGGGCGGTGGCAGGACATCACGTCTTGCTTCAAGGAACATGGCCACCTGCACCGCACCGACAAGGGTGAGTAATTCATCCTCGAGATTCAGCAGGCCAAGTTGGCAACCATCACAACTGGAAAATTTGTACACAGCCAATTTGGGTTGAGCAGCAGTGGGCATAAAACCTCCTTGACGCATCAGGCTTGGATGGCTTTACCACAAAGTCACAGAGGCACAGAGTTCAAAGACAAGAGCAATTTGATGTGTTTTTCTCTGTGTCTCTGTGACTCTGTGGTTCAATTCCAATCAAGTTCCAATAATGCATCTCCATCAAATCTCTTCCTTGGCGAAGATGTCAGCGATCTCACTAAAGCGGAAGACTGGGCCATCGACGCAGACAAATTTTGAGCCGTATTGACAGTGACCGCAGCGACCAAATCCGCAGTTCATATTGCGTTCCAGTGAGACATAGACACGGTCTGCTGGGACATGCAATTGCAGGAAATTCCATGCTGCCACCCGGTTAAGGATCCGCGGGCCACAGACCATCACCGTGGTGTGATCGGCACTGACTTTGATGCGGCGCAGCAGACTGGTCACCACGCCCACCGGGCCGGCCCAGTCACCGGTGGCATTGTCAACGGTCACGAGGACATCAATGTCAGCCGCTTGGGTCCACTGTGTTAACTCGTCTGCGTAGATACGGTCTTCAGGTGACCGACAGCCATAGAGCAGCACGACACGGCCATAGCGGGCGCGGTAGCGAAGGATGTGATAAATCGCCGGACGCAGGGGAGCCAAACCGATCCCGCCTGAGAGCAGGACCACATCGGTTCCTTCGGCTTCGCGAAGCGGCCATGCCTTACCGAACGGGCCGCGCAGACCAATGATGCCGTTGACATCCATCTTGCTCATCCCACGTGTGAAGTATCCGACGGTGCGCACAGTGTGATCGATGGCATCGGTTTGCTCAGGATCGGAACTAATGGAGATGGCAGCTTCACCAATGCCGGGAATGTAAAGCATGTTGAACTGACCCGGTGCCCAACGGTATGCACGTCGCAGGTCTTGATCGACAAGTTGCAGACGATAGGTCTGGGTGTTGAAATTTTCACGGGTGATGCTGTGAACACGCACGGGCAAGGGCATCCACGTGTCGATCCCGCAAAACGGTTCAGGGCGATGCGTCGAGGTGGGTTGGATCATACCATTGCCTCACTTTCTGGTGTGGGCTGTTGACGCGACACGGAATGTTGGAGCGTTTTGATTACGTCGGTCATGTCGATTCCCACTGGACACCACGTGATGCATCGACCACACCCCACACAACCACTGGTGCCGAATTGTTCCCACCATGTGGCAAGTTTGTGTCTGAGCATGTGACGGTATCGGCTGCGGATACTGCTGCGAACCGGGCCGGCGGTGGTATAGGTGAACTGGTGATTAAAGCAGGACTCCCATTGACGCGTGCGTGAAACTGAACCTGTTTCCAGGTCGTTGTTGTCACTGACAGTTGAGCAGAAACAAGTCGGGCAGACCATCGTGCAATTACCGCATCCAAGACATCGGCCTGCCATGTTTAACCAATGCGGGTGCTCGATATTTTCATTAAGCAACTTGGGTAAACCATCGGTCTCAAGTTTGCGCCCCATGTGTTCACGGGCACGCTCGAGTTTCATCTGCTCAAGCTCCAGTTCCGAATCGGTGGGGATGCGCGTTTGCAAATGGTTGAGCAGGGCATGTCCCGAATCTGAACCTGCCCGAATAATCAGGCCTGCCCACAACTCGGTCATGGCAAGGTCGTACCCACTTGTTGCTGCCGGGCCTGTCCCCCATGAATCGCAGAAGCAGGTTCCGCCGGGTTGTGTACAGTTGATTGCGATCAGCAGCGATTGTTCACGCGTTTGGCAGTAGTATCGATCCGACTCACAGCGATAGGGTGATGGTTGATCCACCCCATATCCAAACACGCGATCCTGCACCTCGATGGCTGCAAGATCACACGGGCGAAGTCCCAGCAGGGCAAGTTTGGGAGCAGCAGGAAGCGTTTGGTTGGGGACGAACTTTTCACCATCGACATGAATGGAAAAAAGCAATTGCTCCGGCGGGAAGAACCATCGCTTGGCAGTGTCCGGGCCAACCACATAGTTGTAATCCAACTGTCCCGGTTCAGATGACAGACGGTAACGACCCGGGCTCTGCTGGTCTTCATAACCTTGAGCAAGGTCCGAGGCACTGGTGATCGCATCCATCTGAATGACATCATCACGCATCACCGGGCCAATGACGGTGTACCCCTCATGGATAAGCAGTTGGATCAAACTCTCCAGATGATGCTTGGCCAGGTAACGAGCCTTGTGGTTCAATGACGCTGCGAAAGGCGGCATGGACACTGCTCCTTTCTGGTGTCAGTCGAGAATGACTGATGCATGAACATAAGTTGTAACCCGCAATCACGAATTTGCGGTGAATCGTCAGTGGCCATCGAAAAACCAGAATGCTTTTTCACCGCCAAGACGCCAAGGGCGCCAAGATTCACAAGGCAGAGATTCCCTATGTTTTAAGAATTTTTCCGAGTTTGAACTCAGCGTCCTTGGCGTCTTGGCGTAAAAAACGAATTGCGTTTTCAAAAGTCCCGACAGTTTTAAAATTTACTTCGAAATAAGTCACCAAGACTGACGAGGCGGGGCACCACGTCTGGCTGGCATGTGATCCAAAAGATATGCCTGTCTGTATTTTAATCTGCGTCGGGTTCAGAGCAACCAAAATTTGTGGAATCTAGGTGTTTATACAAACAAACTTTTGTCTCCACCGCAGAATCATTGGGTAATGGTGATTGGCAGGTGTGGGTTTTGCATGCCAGGGAGCTTTCGCTCCACGGACGCCTTTGCGAGTACATGGCATCAGGGTTTTGAGATCGTTTCAAACAAGGCATCGGTTCATGGGTGGTGAGTTACACCGTTGAGATAGTACCTTACACTGATGCCACGAACTTCACACGCCTATCCTAAGTCCGGCAACGCTGGCCACTCACCGGTCGACCGGGGAGACCTGTACGCTTCGTCCCCGCCCCCTGAAGTCCGCGAACCCCTGCCCCGCAATTTTCTGTCCGTGTCCGTAAGGTGTGTACGGGGGTGTTCGTGGCGTACAGGTCTCCAGCAAATGACCGGTGAGTGGCCGGCGTTGCTCAAGGTGCTTTGGTCCATCCAAGCTAAGTGGCGCGAACGGGGTTGAGTTGCACAAGCATGACATCGCCACCCATGAACCGATGCCTTGTTTGTCTTAAACAAAGTGGATAGTTAACGGTGATGCAATGAACTCGCAAAGGTGTCCGGGGAACGCAAGCTCCCTGGCATGCAAAACAAATAATTACCCAACACCATGACCCAAAGATTCGCGGTAGAGTCAATCTTTTTAACCCATGCCATTACGCATGGAACCAGTTTCACTTTTATCGTTGTTCGTTGTTCATTGCTCTTTTTAGGGTTTCCAAATCGTCTTGAAGAATGATGACAATGATTTTGAACGGTGGGTTCGTTCTCTAATCCATCCACTCTTCTTCAGACTGATCCAAGAGTGATTCCCAATCCAGATTTTCCATCACCGATGAAACGGTGTCATACTCAAAGCCGCGGCGCGTGAGTTGGCCATAAAGGCGTTGACGAGCCTTTTGCATCGGCAAGCGAGAGAGGCTTTTGAACTTTTTTCTGGCCATTTCCATTGCAGCATTAAAATCATCACGATCACCTGCTGATTCACGGATGAGCTTTTCGATAAGCTTGTGATCCAAACCCTTTTGCATGAGCTTGGTTTGCAACAGTCGCGGGCCGGCTGCTTTACGCAGTTGGATGTCGCGGATCAATGCCCGGCCGTAAGCTTCATCATCCAAGAGCTTTTTGTCGATGCACTTTTGGATCACTTCAGCAACCACTTCGGCGGAGGGTTGATGCTTACTCATCCGCAGCTTGCGCGATAAATCCATAATGGAGTACATCCGCCGAGCCAGTCTGAAGGTAGCCGAGCGATAAATCTTGTCCACGGTGGCCGAATGGGTGACAAGTTCGGCGAGTTGCGGTGTCCAGGGTGTCCCCACTTGCAGGTCCAATGCCTCGATTTCCACTTGCGGGAGTGTCCCCACATATTTGCGACCAACCTTGATCGACCAACGGGTCGGATCTTTGATCGTAGGCTTGAGTACTGTGATGGTGGATGTGTCGGTCATTGTGATTCCTGTCCCACTAGTTTATACTCATTCTTTCGCTAGGGGTGTCCCCCGGAACTTTTCATTGTGTGTTCAATGACACATGAATAACTTTCGGGGTACTGAGAACAAACCCTTTGCACCTGATCAGTCACCGCCTCACGGTCGTGCTGCGTAGGGAAGCGACCATTTGCTGATGGCCGACCTTGCTGCATTTGCCGTGTCTAACCGCAAGGAGCCTCGACCATGATTACCACAGGAACCCCCGGAAGTTCAGACGCCGCCAATGATCACCGTGAATGGATTTTACCTGCCATCGGCGGTAATCCCGGTAATGAGCCGACTGCCACAACCCCCGGCAGCTTCGCCAACAAGCCCAATATCGGCGGCCCGATGTCCTATAGCAGCCCCGATACACCCGGCATGCCTGCCCCGTCTTCCAAGACCGCGTGGGACTTTTTGCCTCAAGGTTGGGCTACGGATATTGTCGAAGCAGGCACCATCGGTGAAGTTGCCAACGGTAACACCAAAACCATCACCTTCAAGCAAAACGATGGCAGTCTCCGTAGCACCACCTGCCCTGCGGACTTCAAGCCCATCACGCAATTGGAATCAGCCCGACTGGGTATCATCACCACGCAGATGCAACGTGTTGCAGAACGTGAAGGTCATCTGACCCCATTGCAAGTGCGTGACGAAATCGGTGCGGGGCGTATGGTCATTCCCGCCAATGTCAAGCACTTGGAATACAAGCTTGATCCCATGGCAATCGGTCGCGCCTCCAAGACCAAGATCAATGCCAACATGGGTGCTTCACCTGTAAGCAGTGGGATGGATGAGGAAATCGAAAAGCTCCAATGGGCCGAACGCTGGGGGGCTGACACCGTCATGGACCTCTCCACCGGCGGAGACCTTGATGCCTGTCGTCAAGCACTGATTGAAAACAGCACCACACCCATTGGTACTGTGCCGATTTACTCCATGATTATTGGCAAAAAAATCGAAGACCTCGACGAAACCATCATCCTCGAAACCATCGAACATCAAGCCAATCAAGGTGTCGATTACTTCACCGTCCATGCAGGCTTGCTTCAGGCACATTTGCCCTTCGCACAAAAGCGACTCATCGGCCTGGTCTCACGTGGCGGTTCTCTGCTTGCCAAGTGGATGATTACCCACAACAAGGAAAATCCAACCAATACCTGCTGGGAAAAAATTTGTGACATCCTCCGCAGCTATGACGTGACCTTTTCCATCGGTGATGGTTGTCGTCCTGGTGGTCTTGCAGATGCATCCGACGACTTGCAATTACTCGAACTTGCTGAAATCGGGCGGCTGACCGAACGGGCATGGCGTAAGGGCGTGCAGGTCATGGTCGAAGGTCCCGGCCACGTGCCGTTTGATCAAATCGAATACAACATGAAACTCCAACGCACGCTTTGTCACGGTGCGCCGTTCTATGTCCTTGGCCCGCTGGTCACCGACATCTTCCCAGGCTATGACCATATCACCAGCTGCATTGGTGCGACATCCGCTGCATACCACGGGGCGTCGATGCTCTGCTATGTGACCCCCAAGGAGCATCTGGGACTGCCTAAAAAAGATGATGTCAAGCAAGGCTGTATCGCCTACAAAATCGCAGCACATGCAGCAGACATCGCCCTGGGCATCCCCGGTACACGTGACCGTGATGATGAACTGACCAAAGCTCGTGCAGCACTGAACTGGGAAAAACATTTCGAACTCTCATTCGATCCCGATGTGGCTCGTGCGTATCACGACGAAGACCTCGATGTCGATACCGACTTCTGCGCGATGTGCGGCCACGACTGGTGCTCAGTCCGCATCAGTAAAGAGATCAACGAATTCTTCTCAGGCAAGGATGAAACCTATGCCGTCGAGAAAGCAAAGAAGTCCGGCGCACTGACCGCTGAACAAGTCGAAATCCTAGAACAGCGTGGACACCTGTCGCCTGAAGAAATCCACAAGCTTGCCAGCAAGACCAAAAAGGGTGTTGGTGCCGATGAAGCCAAGGCCGCTTGTCACAGCGATTACATTGAAGACGATGAGCAGGCGAAGGTCATCCAGCAGGCCAAGTTGGTTCAGGTGAATGTCAGCAAATAAAAAGTCGTTTGGATGACGCACGCGTTTTGCGATATAGCTTCATGAAAACGGGAAGGGGACTCATGGAAGACCTCAGCAGCGAACAGTTGGAAGAAGTTGAGTCGTTTCTCTTTGCAGGTCAAAAGATTCAGGCCATCAAAGCGGTGCGTGAATCTACCGGCATGGGATTGGCCGAATCCAAAGACTTTGTTGAGAAGCATGAAAGGCTGCTTCGTGATGCTTATCCCGATAAAATGCCTGCCAGCAAAGCCGGATGTGGTGCTGCGAGCCTCATTTTTTTAGCAATGACTTTAGGCGCAACCAGTCTGTATTTATGCCTGTGAGTCAATTACTTGATGACCAGCTAAATACTGGATGGTTCATAACCTGTTGACGATCAAGATTTCAAAAGTTGATTTTGAAGGTTGTGTAAAAAAAGTTCAAAAATGATGTTGAAAACTGGCCTGCCAACTTGACAAACATTTTGAAATCCTTACATTATCTCATCTCCCAACTGCATGACAGTTGTCGAGCAAGGGAGTGTAGCTCAATTGGTTAGAGCACTGGACTGTCGATCCAGAGGTTGCGGGTTCGAGCCCCGTCACTCTCGTTAAACAATGCTTTCTGACAAACCCCGTCAGACTGCGACAAACTTTGACTAAAGCCCTGTTTTTCAGGGCTTTTTTCATTTTTAGCCCCTTCAACAACTGCGACAGACGCGGACTCAGAATGACAGTCCGAGACCGGTTTTTGTGAGCGCTTTTGCAGATCATGTGAGCGCTTTTTTGCTTCTTCCGACTTATCCAGCTCAAGCATGTCCATGTATTGGGGAAGTCCCGCAAATGCAGGTGCAGTCGGCAGCATACCCTCATCGGTATAAATCTTCATCGTTAGCCGCATATCGCTGTGACGCATGATTTCCATGGCCACACGTGGAGCGACACCAGCACGTGCCAGATTCGTCCCTAGCGTATGGCGTAGGGCGTGGAAGTCCACCCGGCGGCCTCTGGCGTCCTCCAACTCAATTCCTGCTCTAATCAGGTCACGCTTGACCGCTTCCGATCTTGGCATCTTCCAAGGCTTGCTGGTGGGTTTGGCGTTGGCCGGGATGATCTTCCGTAATTCAGATGCAAGATCGGCACGCAACTGAAAAACAGCTGCTTTGTCATTCTTGGCGTTCTCAGCTCGAAGGCTGATGGTTGGCTTGTCCGTATACAGGCTGAAGTCCGCACAAACCAGACTGTTAATTTCTTTTCGACGTAAACCTGTGAGCAGGGCGGTTAGATAGATCGGCCTACGTGCTTCGGATACTTCAAGCAGGCGTTTAACTTCATCATCGGTTAAAGCGCGTCGCTTAAATGTTTCCTTGCCTACGGTACTGACCTTCTCAACATTAGCCAGTGGGTTAGCCAAAATGCAATTGTGCTTTTGCAACCAGTTGAGCATCGAATTGATTGCTATCAGATATTCATTCAGTGATTTGGCTGAAAGCTTCTTTTGCTTTGCACGCCAGGACAAAAAGCTGTGCGACGTGATATCTTTCAAATGCTGCCAACTACATTCATCAATCAGCCTTTCGCCTCTGGACTGTGTAAGGCTGTAATGCTTCTTGGCACGTCCCTTGGTTTTCAGATCAGCTACGAAGTTGGCCAGATGCTCAGCCACAGGAGTCCCAGCAGCGTCCCGCATTTCCTTGGGTGCAATGATCCCGGCTTGTTCCTGCTGAGCTTCCTGAACAATCTTTTCAAGCTTCTGTTCAGCGACACGTTTATCGGTGGTGTACAGGGAAATGTCGGTTGGCTTCTTCTGGCCATCCAGCTTATAGCGTCCCCGGTAATTCTCCTTGGATCGTTTGAACTTGACGACCTTTTTACGATTGGGCAGATACACAAACTGAATCATTGCGAAGCCTCCTGCTTCTGACGTTCGATGTAATCAATCACCACTGACTCAGGCAAACACGCACGCTTCCGCACATACACCGCTTCGGGCAGTTCGCCAGCTTTAATCATGCGCTCGACAGTCCGTTTGCTGTATCCGCCAATCATCTGGCCGACTTCTTTAAGCCATATCAACTTGTCAATTTTTTCGTCTGACATTATTTATCCCAACTCTGCAAACACATCGATTGAACCATCGGGAAACACGTACATTCGCTTTTTTTCTGAATTCATAACTGAAATCATCAGTGATTCATGATTACCTTGACCTTTGACACGAACAAAATGAAGCTCTCCTGTTGGTGTATAGTCTTTGCTTATAGCATGGAAAAAGCTGCGTATTTGTTCTTCTGTGGCATATTGGCCAATCATGGTCATGAATTCACTTTGCTGTATTTCATGGCCTTCAGAACGACTGTTGTCGTTCAATTGCATTTCTACCGCTGCACCACCATCAGGTCTTGATGATTGATACACGTCACCGCAGCATGAACAAGTTTCCTCAGAGTTGTATTCTGCTGGGTCTGGTTGTTCATCATTGTAAATATAGGCATGTAAGTAATCTGCAAGAAGAATCAATCTTTGATCTGATGCATTCGTAATGCTGCCTCCTGATCCGTCCCAGACATAGCAACCAAATAGCTTTTGATTGTTTGCATCTATGACTGCTGCTGCAAGAGGAGTTGTATCGTATGCATGGATTTCCAGCTTGATTGGATAGGGGGTATCAATCCGTTCAAGATTGGACATTTTGTAAAATGCTTGAATATCCACAGTGGTTTGTGGCGGCTTATTCGGATCGTTGAGAAATAAACCTCTGCGACAAGTAACCGTGCTTTCCTTGAGGCGATATAGAATTTCCAGATCATCAAGTAATTGCCAGCTCATTTTTTCCTCCCGGATGATTTCTTTAGAGCTTCTTCACGTTTCGACAACAAGTCGTTTTTCAATGTCTTGTCACCAACAATCTTTGCTGCACGTTCAAGGTTTTCAGGCGTTAGCAGTTGTTCGATTAGACCACCAGCCAGTGGGTCATGAGTAAATCTCGATTTCAACTCAGCGTGCTCAATGTGGCGAGCAATGATTGATTCGATGACGTTTGAAATTGAAGTTCTGTCATCACTGGCCAATTGACGCACACGCTCGGCAAGGTCGTTTTTCAGCGTGATTGACAATCGTGTTCTGTTTTTGAGTTCACCACCCATATGGATTTCCTTTTGAATAAAGCTTAATGCAGCTTAATAAGCATGTCAATTTGAATTGACAAAATAAACAGTATTTTGTGATTGGCCGAATTACTAGTTTTGATCTTATGTGTATAATTTATAGTTGGTTGTATGCGGAATGGTTTGTTCATGTCAATATTGTTTTTAGAAAGAGATGAAAATGATCCGGGATGAATACATGCGTTTTTTACAAACGTTAGATGAAACAACCCCAGAAAATGTTCGCAAGATGGCGAATCTGATTCTTGACAATTTAGATGACATTGTTCCTCTCTCCACTTCTCATGGGCATCGAATTAAAAAGATCATTGAATTGGCTGAAAGGGATTGGGAAACTGTTACTTCTGTCTTACACACATATTCTGATCAAGCGACTGATACGCAACAAGGTATTAAGTGTTTAGCAAATTTGAGAGTTGGACCATTTCGTGGATTTGCACGTCAGGAAGAATTTAATTTAGCAAGTTCGTTGGTTTTGGTTTATGGACCAAATGGCTCTGGGAAATCGAGTTTTTGTGAAGCGTTAGAATATGGGTTACTTGGTCATGTTGAGGAAGCAGAGAATAAACGTTTCAGAAACCATGCACATTATTTGAAGAATGCATTTACAGATTCTTTTGAAGAACCTGAAATAGAAGCGCTTGATTTATCTGGAAATCATACTCCTATTGAAGCAAATGAGCCATTTTATAGATTTTGTTTTGTTGAAAAAAACCGTATTGATAGCTTTTCTCGTATTGCTTCTCTGGCTCCTCAAAAACAGACCGAACTTATATCAACTTTGTTTGGATTGGAAAATTTCAACAACTTTGTACGTAATTTCTCACCATCTCTTGATCCTAAATATATTGATCTGAGCGGCAACAAACAGGAGTTGTTGAAACAAAAACGTCTCGATCTTGCGGGGCATACACAACAGTTAGCTAATAGCGGAGAAGATATTGAAGCTATAACTAAATTAGAATTAGAAGTTGCAGAAGAATATCGGAAAGGTTCTTCATTCGAACAAGCGGCATTTGAACTAATGGGTAATGAAGATGAGAAGGGATTAATTTCAAAATTGGATTCGGATTTGCAAGCTCAAGTTCCTGCAAAATGCAATGTGACTTATGAAGAGCTAATGAGCCACAAGAGTGAAATCGATCTTATATATACAAATCTCGAAGAAAAACTTGCAACATTAAACAAGAACAGTGAAAAGGTATCGTTCAAAAAGTTATATGAGGCGGTGGTCAGCCTCCATGATGCTGAATCTGATTTTTTGCCCTGCGTGTAAAACACCGATTGGACAAGTCGTAATCAATCCATTTGATAACGCATCCGAGGAATTAAAAGAATTGCAACATTTAGCAGAATTACAGGCAACAATTGATGGCCTTAATGAAAAACTCAATGAGCTATTTGTACAAATTGAATCCATAATAGATTCTTGCCTGAAATATTTTAAATCAGAAAACAATCTTGTAAAGTGTAAAAATTTACTCGAAACTCTTGATAAAAAAACGTGGTGGTGTTCACTTTTTTCTGAAATGGATCAGGGTAATACTTATTGGGGTGATATTGAAAAACAAGTTAGAGAGCTAGAAGGTGAAGATCAGAGAATAGATAATTTTCTTAAGGAACGTGATAAAAGAAGAGTTTTGCTACTCGAATATCGTAAAATTGAACAAAAAATTACGGCATTGAAAACTAGAAGGCAACAAAAAAATGAAGAGATAAATAAATCAAAAAAGGCTCTTGCTGAGTTTGATAAGGAAAATAAAACTCTTATTGAACAAGCACAGACTGAAGTTGCTGTAGTTGCAAATAATAAATTGATAGCAGAATCATACTCGCAATTTGTAAAATTGTTGCAAAAATATGCAAGTGAATTGCCTGCTCGTTTAGTTGAAGATTTAGAAGATAAGGTGGTTGATTTATACAACTCGTTCAATAGACTTGATCCTGAATGTGAAAAGCTGGCATCTGTTAAACTGCCATTGCAGCAGCATGAGCGTTTAAAAATATCTTTTATTCCAGAACCCGATAAGATGTTTGATGCATTACATGTGTTAAGTGAAGGTCACATACGCTGTGTTGGTTTGGCTGTTTTAGCTGCTAAGAATATCAAAGAAAATTGCCCAATATTAATCTTCGATGACCCTGTTAATGCAATTGATGATGATCACCGGGGGGCCATTCGTGAAACATTGTTTGTTGATGATTACTTTAAGCATAAACAAATAATTTTAGCTGTACATGGCGAAGACTTTTTTAATAGAGCACAGCAGTTGATTGGTAAAGCTGCTGCTGAAGCCGCAGAAACATACATATTTTCTCCACTCAGCGATCAAAGGCATATCCAAGTTAATTCGCCGAAAAGACCCAAGAATTATGTATTGGCATCAAGGGCGTTGCTTGATGATGGGGAGTATAAAGATTGTCTTATGTCGTCAAGAAGAGCACTGGAATATTTAACAGATAAGGCTTGGATACATTATGGGAAACACAGCCATAAGTCTGATCCTCTAATTAGTGTTTCTCGCCGTAGTCCATTTTTGCCTTGGGATCTCCGCAGTTTGTGTGAAAATTTATGCAAAAAAACAAGTGCTTCCAAAGCGGAAATTCCAGGAAAAAATGAAATTGTAGAATCTTTTCAAATGCTACTCGGCATTAACGGACAGAGTCCTACTTGGTCCTGTTTGAATAAAGGTACTCATCATAATGCTGAAGATATGCCAGAATTTGAGCTTCAAGATGTTCAAAATGTTGTTTTGGCAATTGAAAAGCTTGACGCAGTTCTTGTTGGCTAAATTATCACTTTTTTTTTGTTCGACTGAAATTCAAGGGATATGAATTTGGTTAGAGCGATAACTTTCTATTCTGTTATATCAATGTATTCCCATACAACAGGTGATGCATCACACACAGCCTTTGCGAAGTTCTGTTTGCCAGTGAAAAATAGAATGATGTTAGCGACAGATTGATCGGTATGTTTTGAGATGGTGTGCAGCGTCGGCATGACGCTTCGGCAGAGCCATGAGCCATAGCGGTCTATGTTTGTGTGGACACGCTTAATACGGACAAGGATGGGTTTGATGGATGCAGTGAGTTTGGCCCACCAGTCAGCGATAGACCGACGTTTGAGGGATCGAGCACCGGTATAGACCCGGAAATCAACTGCACCCAATGCCAGTTCAGCAGCTGATTGTGTCCAATTGTCTGATGCGATCAGTTCCATACACACTTGATTGGCTGCATCGTCGGAAAACTCGGTTTCCCATCTTTCCCATTCACCTTTGGGTTTTTCTTTGGTTTCCAGTCCTTTGTCATAGACACGCACCAAACGGCCTGAACCATCTTTGCCACGCTTGCCGAGTTCTACGCTATAGCCGGTGTATTCACCGTTTGAACTTAATTGCTCAATCTTACGCCATCGACGACATCGGCAGAGTTCCCGACGTTCGCAGGATTGGCACACGTTATCAATCAGGCCGATATCAGTGCCTTTGAAATCCAGACGGATATCGATTCGGGTTGCCCTGGCGAAATGGCTATATGCCCATGTCATCAACTCCATGAGGATTTGATGGCCAAGCAATTGGCAGGTTTTACCAGTCAGTTCAATGCAGCATTCACGGTGTTCATCAGTGAAGTTGACGAAAGCACCACAAGCAAACTGGAATCGCTCACGATAGCCCCACATCCCCGGTTTGCTGTAATAGCTGCCAAGGTACTTTGCCAACCTATTCGTGATTTGATGAAGGCGATTAAACGGCATCCTGAATCGGAACCAGTCAATGCCAATTTCAGCCTCATGTAACTTTGCCCCCCGTATTACAGATGGGGGGCATTGATCAACCAGCTCGGTCTGCTGGTCGGACGGTCTTGCTGACGAATGCGATGCAGGAGCCGAAACGCCTTCGGCTTCCTGCTTCATGCTTTCAAAGAGTGCAGCATCACCCGAGCGAAGCGGCACAGGGGCTCCAGTCCGCCCTGTGCCGTTCACTCGTGTGCTGCTGTCTGCCTGATGAATCATGGTGTTATAATCCGTGTGCATTAGATTTCCCTTTTGCATTGCCGCTTATCGTGTCCGTCGCCAAACAGTGCATGAAGCGGTTTTTTATTTGTCTTCAATGATGCGACCGCAGGACGTACAGCCGGGACGAAGCCAGCCGGGAACGCAGCCTTTGAACATTTTGTCTTGCAGGTGACAGAACGACCGTCGCCAACGTGGTCGATTAGGAATAGACCAGCGACGCCGATTGGGTTGATATTGATGAGCCCTGCATCGTCCGAGTGTCACGATCAGGGGATCATTGAGCATGTCAGATTCAAGCAGTAGCACCTTGATGCAGTGTTGTTCTTCATGCGTCTTGATTTGCGTATAACCGGCATGATGCGCTGATTGGATCAGCAGGGGAAGAACAGATTGCGCAAAATCCAGATCGGGCGAAATCGATGCTGTCGCATCGACGGATCGGCCTCCGGTCGCGAGCTCGCCTGAAGGCTCACTCCCTCCGGCCTCGATGGGGCCCTTACCGGCGGGCTTCGTGTCCTCGGCTTCGCCTCCGGGCCTTGCTCCTTCGGACGGCTTGCGCTTCG
>MDTD01132371.1_pt1 | contig 29627 bp, 64 predicted proteins | sample 811221 | NCBI WGS metagenome assembly MDTD01 (sample SAMN05326646, study PRJNA326480) | marine metagenome | isolation source: seawater | place: Pacific Ocean: South West | collected 2011 | reverse complement strand
TGATAAAATTAATCAACTTGAAAAAAGAATAATAGAACTAGAAAAAAAGGCTTGACTTCACAATCAATGTGTGCGATCATGTATACCTAATCAATGAGAAAAGGACTATATTATGAACGTATCAACAATTAAGAACGCAATGTTGACCATGACTCAATCAGAATTGAGTGAAATCATCCACATTGCAAATCAAATCAAATCGATTTCTGCAACTGCAACATTTTCTGTTGGTCAAGAAGTAATGGTTGTTCAGAAAACCAAATCAACCCCAGCAACTATCATTAAGATGAACCCCAAAAAGGCAGTAGTCGAAATGAACTGGCAAGGTAGGGGAATTTCCAAGGTTACTGTACCATATTCTATGTTAGAAGCCGCATAAAACTTCTAGAGTGTGGTGACAGATCGGTTATGTGACGGATTGCAACTCCGTTTAAGTGGGTTCGATTCCCACCCACACTTCCAAAAAAAGTTTAAAAAAAGTTAAAATAAAGCTTGACTTTAGTATAATACTTTCGTATTATAATAGTGTAGGTAACAAAAAAGAAAGAAATCAAATGACAACATTTTTCGCAACTTCAATAGACCATTTAACAACTACCGCTAATGGTGATAAATTTTTAGTGAGTTCTACGTTTGCTGGTTCTTCTGCTGATACTGAGGCAGAATCAGTTGCAAATGCGATTTCAGCTTATGAGAAAGCTGGTCACACGGCTGATGATTTGATGTCCATTGAAACGGTTGAATTAGAAGATTTGGAATAATAATTGAAAATAGTGCTTGACATCAGGCACTTTTTTTGTTATAGTGATCATATAAGTTAATGAAAAAGTGAGGTTCTAAATTATGGCATATATCGGACAAAAAGAAAAGAAGGAGTTAGCTCCTGCTATCAAAAAAGTTTTAAAAACCTACGGTATGAAAGGTTCTATCGCAATCGACAATCATTCATCTTTGGTTGTTAACGTCAAAGAGGGTGTTTTAGATTTTACTGGTCATTTCACTCATGGTGATGGTTATATCCAAGTCAACACTTATCATATCGACAATTGGTATTCTGGGACTATCAAAAACTTTTTGAATGACCTAGTAAAAGCAATGAAAGGTACAAATTGGTATAACAAGACAGATGCGATGATTGATTACTTTGACATTGCATACTATATTGATATCAATATTGGAAAATGGGACAAACCCTATGTCCAAACAATGCAAAACCCTCATGTAAAGGTGGCCGCATAATGACACAAGTAGCAGTTATTCACACGGCATTTGAAGATAGTCCACGAACAGTTGCTTTAGTAGACGTTAATGATGATATGTCAACTGAACAAAAATTGGAATATGCATATCGCTGGACTAATAATGTGATGGGTTCGTGGTCAATTAAAGAAAAATTCTTAAAAGTCCGTGGAGACTTGATTGAGAATGGTGACTACAATGAAAGTGTCACAGTTATGGCACCATTGGAAAATGGTTTAGGTGTACGCTCGACATCAATGGGTGACCAGATGTTGTTGGGTACTACAAAATATAAAGTTGATATGGTTGGTTTCAAACCAATCGATGAGGAAGAGGATTTTGAATATCCTTGCCCTACATAAAAGGAGACAAATGTTCGAAGTTTTTAATGCAAAACATGGGTATACCCACAGTGTTGGACATGCAACATTAGATGCAGCTATAAAGTCTGCTCTTAAATCTGGTGTTGCATGTTCGATATTTAAAAGTGACGATCCATTTACGATAGTTAAATGGGTATTCCCAAACAGTTAGTCTAGAAGTGACGGCTTCTAGATGTGGTGGCTGAACAAGGGTCAAACGATGGCCCTAAGGCATACATGAAGAGGGTTAGCGCCCTGTCTTAGCGGATGCAGTGTAGTTGGAAAGCGAGTTGAGAATGGTAATCGTTCTGTGTGAGTACATGTAGGTAAACCCCAATCCTACCCACACCCTAAATTTCGGGATATAGCGCAGTCTGGTAGCGCATCTGCTTTGGGAGCAGAGGGTCGTTGGTTCGAATCCAGCTATCCCGACCAGAATGAGAATTTTTAAACATCTAAATAGATGATGGAGTTAAAAAATGCCAAAACTTGCGAAGATGGAAGACACAGAACCATTCTCCATTGAATTTGGTACAGTTAATTATTATTCGAAACCAACTTACAAGGGATTGTGGATTGGTCAACAAGTAGTATTACAATTTGGTGAGTATGGTTATCAGTGTTCTATTATAAATGATGGATATGGTGGTCAAGAAGGATTATTTGAAATTGGTATGTTCGTCTACGATGAAGAGTCTGCAAAATTTGATATGGCACCATTGCCTGGTGTTACACATGAAGATGATTCAGTTAGAGGATATTTGCAAGAAGAAGAGATGATTTCTTTATTGAAAAAAGTTTTTATTTTGAGTGGTGAAACTCCAATACAAATAAACTAGAAAGAAAGGATGCCATCATGGATAAGGATGACACAAATAATGATCCTTGTGATGACATATCGGGTAAAGGAATGTATGGATGGTTGAAGAGTAACCCTACAGCTGTTCCAAAGTTAAAAGTACATGACAAATGTGGTACACCAGATTGTTGTGGAGAATGTGAAACTTCTGATATATCTACAGTAAATGGATATCCAGATGTACACAAAAATGAGTCGAGGGAAGGTTATTACGATTATATGTTAAGACGATATCGGGAAGAAAACGAAAAAGATGATATCGCACTAGTGAAAACTGCCCTTAGCTCAACTGGATAGAGCAACAGCCTTCTAAGCTGTAGGTTACAGGTTCGACTCCTGTAGGGCAGGCCAATTTAGAGAGGAAGAAATGGACGTTAATAATAATATAATGCCGAATCCAATGATGTTGCATTACATAGAGCAACAACGAAATAAAGCATTGCAAGTCAAAGAACAACAAATGGTTCATCAAATGGAGAAACAAAATCAACTGAAACGACAATTCAAGTCGTGGCAAGAAAGAGTTGAGGAGTTACAACATTATCTACGTCAATTGGCCATTGTAGAATATAATCGTGATGGTAGTAGAAAACTTCGTGAAATAGAACAAGGACAACTATTGGATATCAAAGCATGAAAACCTATATACATGTCAATCAACATGTTATTCGTGCAAATAAAAAACACGGCAAGGATGACCCTTGTATTACTGTAAAACGTGGAAAGACTAATACATATTGCCATGAAGTTGAAGTTCATGGGCCTTCGAAAGTAAGATATGATGGTGGAGAAAAACCAATTCTCTCTTGTGGTGCAAGAGTTGTTATAGAGACAAATTCTGATGTCGTGTGTATGACAAGGGATAAAGAAAAGGATGTCGAAATACATATACAAAACAGCACACCTTGAAAATCATGGAAGATATTCAACAGTTGTAAAGGACGAAAAATTATTATTTCAAGGCGATTCTTATGTCGCCATAAAGATATTTATAAATGCGTGTGACAGAGCACCAGAAGTTCTAAAATGGTTTAAACCACAGTTGGAACAACGTGAACATGCAAAATGGATGGTTGAAAACCATAAGGAAAGAAGATAAATTATGTTAATTTATGATGATACAAAATTAGACTATAATGATGTTCTTATCAGACCCAAAAGGTCAACTCTTACATCTCGTTTCGATGTAGACATGGATAGAACATATACTTTTTATCACAGTAAAAAAGAATGGACAGGAGTTCCAATCATGGCCAGTAACATGGACACGGTTGGAACTTTTGCTATGCATGATGCATTATCCGAATTTGGAATGATAACATGTATCGCAAAACATAATAACTCAGACATCGATTTGTGGGACAATATTACTTTGAAAAGAAATCGACTTTGTGCTATGGGTGGTATATCAGATTTTGATATTGACAATTTAGTACAATTAGATGATATTATTGAACCAGACTTTCTTGGACTTGATGTTGCGAATGGTTATACAATCAGTTTTGTAGATGGTTTGAAGAGATTAAGAGATAGATGTCCAACTGCAACAATTATTGCTGGTAATGTTGTAACTGCTGATATGACTTCTGAATTAATCCTTGCTGGTGCCGATATCGTAAAAGTAGGTGTTGGGCCTGGGTCTGTATGTACAACAAGAATTAAAACTGGAATTGGTTATCCACAATTGAGTGCCGTTATAGAATGTGCTGATGCAGCTCATGGGTTAGGTGGTCATATTATTGCAGATGGTGGATGCAATTCTTCTGGAGATATTGTAAAAGCTTTTGCTGGTGGTGCAGATTTTGTAATGATTGGTGGTATGTTATCTGGTCATGACCAGTGTGATGGTAAAATAGTAAATGGTAAGATGAAATTCTATGGAATGGCATCAGACTCTGCAATGGAGAGACATCATGTTCCTCATAGAGAATATCGTGGTGTTGAAGGAAAAACTGTAGAGGTAGAATATAAAGGGCCTGTTGAGGATACTTTGATAGATGTCATGAGTGGTATTAGGTCTGCTTGTACATATGTTGGTGCAAATAAATTAAAGTCTTTATCAAAATGCACTAGTTTTGTTCGTGTAAATAGTACGCACAATAAAATTTACGAATAAGGATAACAATGAGTTGGGAAAATTACGCAAAATGGTATAAGCAGAAAAGGAAATGGCAACGAGCTCCAATGAAAGAGAAAGATGCTGACCCAGATGATATAAGCATAGATAACGCATATAAAACACGGTGGATTTGGTATCACACTATTCTAGGAATACAATTGTTCATAATCATAATATTGCATATAGCGACATTTACTCTATTAGCAATAAAGTTATGAAGGGAATTTAAATAAATGAGTAGAAGTAAATTATTAAACCATGTAAAAGCACTTCAAGAAGAAGTTGGTATATTGACAAATAAACTAAAAACCCAACATATAGAAGTAGAATGTTTCTATCTTGATTCTGCAATAAGAGTTTTAAACGAAAGAATTATAGAGTGTCAAAAAGAATTAGAAGCTTCTATCCGCCAGTAACATATCCATCATGTGTTGGATTGTGTGGAGTCAAAGTTGGGTGGAGATGGAAGAATTACGAGATTTGGAACGATATGACTCATAGGATTGTTCCAATGTGGGCAAGATACTTGCCAATAAAATGGTTGACTTTTAGCGAAAAAGGAGTTAAACTAAATATGAGTGTTCGGTGAAGCAATCTGAACTTAAACTGGACTTGGGTGCAATTCCCAACTCCTCCACCATAAGGACACTATAATGGAACACAACGAAGAACACGGCGACATCATAGAAATGTCTCAGACTATAGGAGACAATTTTTCTGGTACAAAAGAAATTAATATTGGGGGTAACGGCCCAGAAGGAGATGTTCAAGCAACTTTAGAGTTTGTAGAACATATCTATAATTATCTACCAGAACTTGGTTTCGCAACAATATATGGTCTTGTCGTATATGCAGCTGTTCTTTGGATTAGTAGAACCATAAACAATAAATCTTGTAACTGTAAAGATTGTGATTGTTGTAAATAGTGTTTTTATGGGGGGAGAGTTAGGATCGACAGGTAAGGTAGGAAAGTGGAGAACTGGTGTGCAAGCTACCATAAACGTAAGAACAAAACTAAATGCAAACGATAACTTTGCACCTGTTGATTTAGCACTAGCTGCTTAATCGTACGGCGTATGAGATCCACGTGGCAACAGAACGGTCTCACTTATATCATCAATGAAGGTGATTTATATGTCATGTTATAAAGGAGATTATATGACTACTCAAACTGAAACCCAAGCGACTAAGGTTGCAAACGCACTGATGGGTGGTGCTGAACTAACTGCAAAACAAATTTCACATCGATATGGTGTAAAAAATGTTCGTGCCGTTATTAGTAAACTACGTTCAGAAGGTTTAGCAATCTATTTGAACAATCGCACATCGTCTTTTGACGGTAAGTCGTATAAAAAATATCGACTTGGAACTCCCACAAGGGAAGTAGTTGCAGCTGGTTATGCGGCCCTTCGCTCAGCCTAACTAAATTAGCGTATGGGCTCCACGTTTAACGGGCCCCTTTATAAGTCTAGTAAGAAAGGCCAAAATCATGAAAAGACTTTTATCGACTACAGTATTATTGAGTATGTTTTCTACAGTAGTATTTGCAGAAGACACAACCATTGGAATGTTAAATAAACGTGACGATGGTGCAAAAATGGTATACAGTGAAGATGTCACTCGTATTGATGTCGGAGATACCATTACTTGGTTGCCTACAAGTAAAGGACATAACGTAGAATTTACAATGGGGCCAAAAGGTTGGGAACTTCCTAAAAAGAGTAAAAACAATAAAGAAGTTTCTATCACTTTTGATACGCCAGGATTATATTTGTATCAGTGTACACCACATGCAACAATGGGCATGATTGCCTTAGTAGTTGTAGGTGATGATATCTCAAACAAAAATGCTATCGCAAAGGCAAAAGTTAGAGGTAAGAGTAAAAGGAAACTTAAAGAGTTATTAACAGAACTTCAATAAGGAGATAAAATGTTTGACCCAGAAGATATAGAAGACACAGCCACAATGAAAGAAATGTATGATATGTATCTTTCTCTATGCAGCCTCTTTATCGAAGGTCAAGGAAAAAGTCCTCTAGAGGTTGCAGCCATCTTACAATGTATTGCAACCTCTATATATAAATCATCTTTAAAACCAAAAGACTTTGAAAAGATTATGAAACACATGTATGAAAACCGTAATCTATTGACAGAATTTGAACATATAGGCCCACGGCCTCCTAATGAGATGCTTCATTGAAGGAAGTAACTTATCAAGTACACTTATGGGATGAATTACCAAGAATTGGGTCTGGATTCAGACTAGTAGTAGTAAAAGAAGGAAGAAAATGGGTTTATGTTCGGTCTTATTCACCAGTAGAGTACCCCAAATATCAAAAGAAACAAAAAATTCATAAAAAAATATGGGAGAAAATTAAAATGAATAAATCGACAAGAGTTTTCTGTGAAAAAACTAGTACCAGACAATAGAATACCCCAAGGATATAGACTTGAGGATATGACTTCTGAAGAAATGATGGACGATTTTTTCTCAGACTATCCAAATGTTCCAAATCCAGAAAATTACCCAAGAGTTTTTGATTGGCATCTTCAGATGTGGGTATACCATAAGGAGAGGAAACTCAAAGATGAAATGACAAATTTTAAACGAGATAAATATTCTGATGGGACAAGATGGTAAAGGAAAAGTCATGTTAGAATCGATGATAGATATTCATTTATCAAATCTTAAAAAAATAGATAATATGATGCGTACAAATTTTTACTATACGCATAAGAGTATGATGTGGTGGTTAATGAACGAAGCAGAAAGACCATTTATGAAGACAACATTCTCTAATGGGAGAATGTGGAGAAAAATTAAAGATAAATTTTTATTTATCCCTAGATAGAAAGAAAGTATCATGCAGTGGGTAATATTATTATACGCATTTCTAGAGTATCCAGATAGTGGAGCTATAGAGAAAGTAGTCAGTAGAAATTTGCCATTTGAAAGTTATGAACAATGCGAACAGTTTTATCATCAAAATAAAAATAATTTAATTCCAGGCGTAATAGAATATAGTAAAACATATAACGGAGAAGAGCTTACTCTCTTAGAAATGGGATGTTCTAAAACTCAAATACCTGTATCTCCACATAATTATGACCAAGATATTCCAGAACCATCTGAATTTAGACCACTATATCAATTGGGTAAATCTATATGATATTCAAAGTACTAGAAATTTTAGCTGAACAAGAAAATCCAAATAAAAAACCAGAGAAATCAGCTGATGCTTTTGATTTATTTCCAACTCTTCTAATTGTTATTGCAATTTTAGGATTAGTGTTTATGATTGCTCCAGTGGCATTATAATAATATATGATTTTCATATATGCTATTCCTAAATATCATGCAAAAAAGTCATAAAGGTTTTATAAATATTCAGTGATTGAAGAATCCGTCTTCAATCAATTTTCCAACAATTAGGAGTAAGAAGTTATGAGTGCCGCCATGGCGTATATTTATGAGCGTAGTTGCAAGTTCTGTGATGCAATATCAGATTGGGTTCAGTTGTTCCTATATCTAGCCATTCCCATTGGTCTACCGTTCTTTATTATTTGGATGAGTTCACAAACTTAAGACGGTGATAAAGAAAAGTATACTTTACAAAAGGTATAGATACATATCAGTTAGAGTCTTAAAAGATACTGAGAAAGAAGACTGCTATGATGTTTCATTACAGTCCTCAGTATTTCCACGATGGAAGCGTTGGCACAGAAATGTCGATAGATATCTCATGAAGGAATTAGTGTTGAGATATTCAGTAAGAGCATGGATTTGGCAATGGTTGCCGCCTCGTGTTTCATATTTTATAGTAACAGGTCGAATATGAAAGAAATGCTTGACATTTATCCCCTAGTGTGTTATCCTACCCTAGTATTAATAATCAATAGAGGATAAGAGAATGATTCGCACCAAAGATCCGCTCGCTGAACGAGAACTAGTTATAGATTTGGATGGGCCTCAAGGCAATGCTTTCTTTCTACTAGGTCAAGCATCACGATTTGCAAAACAATTGGGATTAGACTCAAATAAAGTCATCGAAGAAATGAAGTCTGGAGACTACGAGAACCTTATCTCAGTCTTTGACAAATTCTTCGGTGATTTTGTTGTACTTGAGAGATCGTGATGATATCAAATGTGGTGGATGAAAATATCCAACACGCCCCTCTTAACAATCCAGAGTCTGGAATTGACGCTTTTCCAGATTCGCCAAGATATGTCTGTACCACACAGTTATATCATGAATTGGGTTGTTGGGATGGGCCCTTTGATATCTTCTATCTAGACAAACATGGAGAATATGTTGGTGTAGATAAGGATGGATGGGATGGAGTTATCCATTTCAAAAGGGAATATATTGAGAATTTGCCTTTTGGAATGATACGAGGAGATGATGGAACATGGTGGTATGCACAATGCCATGATGATAGTCTCTTTATTGATGGAAACTGGATAACTGGTCATAGAGACAGAGAGAGTATTCGTGGAAGCGAAGACTATTCTGTATTTTACTTATGTGAAGGTCGATTTAAATATGAAAGGATAGACGAGAATGGGTACAATTAATTATGTCGGGTCTCTGCGTTACGATATGCATGGACGGAAGAGGAGAACAAAATCTCTAAATAAACCGAAGCCTCTGAAAACGAAAGGAGTATCGGTACATACAGAACTCATGGATGAGAAGATGAAGGAACATCGAATTAAATATCCAAGTTCAAATAGTATGAATGGTTCTACTGCAAAGAAAGAACAACAAGTGTACACTGGAGATTTGATAGTCGGTATTGCTACAATGCATAAATCAAATGCAGTTCCTGTAATGAACAAACAACAAGCGAAAGATATTTCTCGTATGGGAAAGTAATGAAAACGATGTGGAAAGTCTGGAAATATAGTCTTGGTTCATTTAGCGATGAAGAGACAAAAAACTATGATAATCACATAGCAGTTGTTCGCACCTGTATTGTTCTGGTTAATTTCGTTACATGTTTTTTTATCATGGCGAATATAGTGAAGAATTGGTAGATGAATGAAGGTACATACACTCTTTGGTGAAGAAATATTTCAATCTAAAAAATGTAGAGAATGTGGAGTCGAAAAACCTTTCACTGATTTTGGATATCGCAACCACACTAAAAACAAACCTGAGCTTCTGAATACTTGCAAAGAATGTAAGAGTATTCATGATAAGATTGTAAGGGATTTTAAGAAAAGTAATGCAAAACCAGATTCGCACTACAAATGCCCAGTATGCAAGGAGACATCTGAAGAAATACGAAGTCGAGGGGGATTTCATTCTCATCAACCCAAGGATGTCTGGTGTGTCGATGTCTGTCATGACGAAATGCGAGTGAGGGGATGGATTTGCGATTACTGTAATAACATGATTGGTAGAAGTCTGGATAGACCAGACGTTTTGAGGGAAGGGGCACTATGGATAGAACAATTTAAAAAGGAGGCATAATGTATGTCAGATTTACCACTTGCAGACCAAATATTTTGGTTTATATTTTGTGGTTTAGTAGGTGTTATCGTTTTAGCACTTAAATACCAATACTATAAACATTTAACGATAAAAGAAAAGGAGAAACATTGGTTCTCTACATTCGTTAATAAAACACTTGGCGGTAAGGAAAATAAAATATATGATAAGTATAACGTCAAGTACAATGACAAAGACAACACATAGAAAGGAAAGTAAGGTCTATGGACTGTTATAAAGCAGAAGATATGGTTCTGAGTAGAGAGGATGAAAAAGAGATTGAGTACGCTCACGCCATGACAGGAGAGCCTGTGGAGAAACTTGCACAATGGCGTAAGGAAAAGATTGCAGAAGATTTAAATGATTATCTTAAAAAAAGAAATGATATGATTAGTAAATTTGCAACGAGGAGAGTATACGAATGATGTTAGAACTTGCCTTAGGAAGTATGATGGCATGTAGACTCTCTGGACAGGAAGTAAAAGGATGGGACACAGAATATAAAGAAGAAAAAAGATTTTGTTATTATTCGTGCCCAGATAGTACTGAAGACCAACATAGTACATTGAAACAGTATTCGTGTCCACAAACATTAAACGTGGATAGACCACCTCTTCCATTTAAAGACCAAAAGAAAAGGTCGAAGTGGTCAAAAGAATACAAAAATTAAGAAAGGAAAGAAAGATGAGAGAATGGATATATGATAGTTGGAATAGTGTGATGAACGCAGAAGTCAGTCCACTAAGAAATATTCCAGATACAATGGTACGCCATATGGTATTACAAATACTCGCATGGATGTGGTGTATTGCATTTTCAATGATTGTAGGAAGTTTTGTAGTGTTCGGAATTAGTATGGTTGCTCATGTAGTACTATTAGCTGCAATAGCAATCACAGTAGGAGCCTTTGAGGTTGCAGAGAAACAACCACAATTCTTTATGGATAAATTTCCACATTCTACTCCAAGTCGAGCAAGACATAATATGTGGGTAGATGGTGAAAAAATTGTTCTAGATAAGGATGATAAGGGTGGAGAACATGAGTAAAAATCAAAATTCACAAAGTAAAGGACTATTATTAACTTTTGTCTTAGCCTTTACTGCAACTATAGTGTGGCACGCCTTGACGGCATGAGTAATCTGACCCATATTACTCCACAAAATCCCACATAATCCCAAAATGGAGTGCAGAAACGTAAATTTGAGTGTGCCACTTAATCTGCGCCCCATTTTCCAAAAGAAAAAAAGTTTCTTCAAAAAATATCGAATTAATTTAAAAAAAGGCTTGACAACCGCTCAGAAATGCTGTATAATGACCCTGTAGGTCTTTAAGAATATTAATTAGAAACTTAAAATTAATGCTTGACACTTCAGAGAGTATATGATATACTGTTTATAGTTAATTGGGATGTGGCCTTGTAGTAATATGAGGCCTCCATCGGAAGCTCGAGACTATGCAAACCCTAGTGTACCATCCCAATTGACTCCAATTAAATGCTTGACAAACCAAAAGAAATATTGTATAGTATAATCTAATGGTAATAAATTATGGAGTTACATATGCTTAAATCATCTCAGATAGCTTCGAAGATTAAAGAATTATGTTCTCAGAAAGGCTGGTCTTATAATGTTAGAAATAATATTCTCACAATATCAAAATCTTTTACTCCTCATAACATGGATGAGCTTATCGATTGCGATATGGAGTACTTTGGTATATTATCAGAATTGCCTCGTTGCAGAGCTGGTTCTGATTGGGGTACAGAATGTGGCGGAGTTGGTGCCGTCCAAGCACTAAATGACGGCATCTTCGTAATGAATCGCTCTGGCGGTAACAAGAATGTGTTAAAGCTACTTGCAAAGGAGATATAAAAATGATATGGGTTTATTAAAACTAAACAACAACATTAGGAGTATCGAATTAAAATAATCTAATTCGGTATCCTTTAGACAAAATACAATATGATTAACAGAGTCGCAGGCAGACGCTTCTGCTAGACCTCTCAGAGAACTGTAATGAACTGATAATATCGGTGTCTCTCTGAGAGGTCTCTGTGAGCCTGCTCATATGACCCCCCCCTTAAAACTGGCTTGCAACTTTTATATTTAAGGTTCACTTAAAGTGGTCGGGGCGGTCTTCTAGACGCACCCCCCCAAATTCTGGAGTGGTATCCAAACGAATACCATTTCAAAATTTTTTTTGGGATCAGAAAACTAAAATACCTTTTTTGCTTGACATTACTATCAGTTTGGTGTATAGTAATCAATACATAGGAATATAAGGCAGTTGTGTCTTGTAATCCCACATCTATAACTACTCTTTAAGGAGAATTGCAATGAGTCAACCTAATGTATTCGACAATATGTCGGAAAGACAAATCGATAGATTAATCAGAGATATCAAAAACGCCCCACCACTAGACCCAGATACTACAGACCGTTTACCGTTCTATGAGTTTAAATGTACGGATGGAGCTGGTAATGTAACAAATATTATACGAGGAAATGCCGAAACCTTACAAGATGTAATTGACCTCTTTGAGCAGTTCGTCCAAGGTTCTGGATTTTCGTGGGTTGAGTCAGAGACTATACAGTATCATCCTCATGATAATTGTATGGAAGACTTGGATGATGAAGATGATTCTTGGCTAGATATGCAGAAGTCTTTTGATTTTGTGGATACCTTTAATAATAAAAATCAGAAACATAAAAAAGAAGTTTTTGATGGAAGTGTGGCAGAAGAACAATCCTATCCAGATGCAGAAGTTGGATTTGGAAATGTAACTCCTATTGATAGTTCCTTTACACTTCACCCACAAGGCCCTATCAGTATTAAAGAGAATCCTTATCAGAATGTGAAAACTAATGTCACCTTTACTGGAGTTGATAGTATTGAAAGTAATCCATCTGTCACTATCAGTAGAAATGATTCTGGCAATGAGGTAGCAGGAAAGGTTGTTCCTGTACAGATGAAACAACCAGAAATAAAAGTTCCTGTTGAAGATATTCCAGAGTGGAGTGAATCAGAAAGTGAACAGAAATCTATTCAGAAAGCAAGTGACAACTTGGACAAGTAATATGTCAGTTACACCTAAGTTTGATAAATCATGGTATATAAAATGGGTTGCATCAATACTCTTATTGTCTGCAATGATGTTTCGTTCTGCACAAGTTTATCCATTCGCAGATTTAGTTCTGTCCTTTACGGGCGTTGTAGGATGGACTTGGGTAGGAATGTTGTGGAAAGACAGAGCATTAATCGTATTAAATGTTGCGGCTCTGATGGTGTTAGGAACTGGTATTTTAAAGTATATAGCAAATTGAGAAGAGGGTAGAATGGTAACGAATGACACAGAAACTAAATGAACGTCTTCATTGGACAACAGTAATGACAGAAAAGATAATGTTAGGTGGGATAGGTTGTCTCACAGTACTCGCTGCTTGTCTGGATGTCTATGATATATTTTTAGAACGTAATATTGAACTTGCAGATTTATTTCTCTTGTTCATATACACAGAAATAGTCGGTATGGTTGGTGCATATTACATTAGTAATCGTATTCCAGTAACATTACCGATTATCATTGCCATGACTGCACTATGTAGATTAATTGTTCTACACAGTAAGGATGGTGAACCAATGACACTGATAGCAGAAGCTGGGGCGATTGCAATTCTCGCTGGTGCTGCTTATCTTATGAGTGTGAAAGATAAACTCTCTCTAGAGAAGGCGAAACTGAGAGAAGAAAGAAATGATAAATGAAGGATTATCCAGAGACAATCATCTATTCAAAGACGGATAGAGTGAAATGCTCTGGTGAAAATAATGACCACCCATTAGTTTACTATACAATTCCAGAAGGTGGCGAAGTAGTTTGTGGATATTGTGATATTAAATTCAGAAAGGAAGAAGAGAATGAAGTTGAGTGAATTTAGAAAGAAATACGGAGAAGGTACAGACTTTGATTTGGATTGGGGGAAACTTGTTATCCTTGGTCTCTGTATTTACATTGCGTTGAAAGTCACATGAGATGTGGTTACAGAAATATTTAGATAAACTACCAGAGTTTTGTTTATCACGATGGTTATTAATAATTCCCCTTGCTATAATCTTTATACAGCAAGGACTTGCTAAATTTCCGATTTCACCAGATGATGCAGAGGCGTTTAGTCTACCATACATCGTATGGTGGTTTGCAGCCTATGGTGAACTTGGAGCCGGCGTTGGTTTGATTGTCGGTGGTTTCCTATCTGGATGGATGGGTGACCTATTAACACGTTTCAGTGGATTTGTCATAGGTTGTATTATGACAGGTGTGATTTGGGTAGGAGAACCAGAGAGTCTTCTTGATGTTCTACTCTATGACAACCTTCATGTTCTTCTCTGGGTAGGTGGACTGTTTTTTGCATTAAGAGGAAAGAGAACATGAAGAAAATAAAGAAAATATTATTAATGAGTCCTTTATTGGGTTTGGGATTTTGTCATCCAGTAAATGCTGGAGATTGGACAACAAAACCAGTGATGTGTGGAAGTTTGGAAGAAACAGTAGATGCTATGCAGTCGAGAAATGAAGTGTTGTTGTTTTCTGCAAAACAATTTACGAAAGTAAAAGACCCAGACGAAGGTGATGGATTATCCTCTACCCCAGCAATACTTCCTTTCGGATTGTATTTTAATCCAGATACTAAGACGTATACTGCATTAGAATGGCATGGTCATCCATATAATCAATATTGTATTTTGTCTTTCGGTGTAGAAGGACAAATAGGTGAAATAGAATAAATAAGCAGCCGATCGGATCTTTCAGATAATTTAACGGAGAAAGGTATGAGTGAAGATAGTCGAATAATTTTTCTAACTGACCTTATTGACACTAAGGTACGAAAAGAGAAAGAGATAGATTATTATGAGAAACAACTTAAGGAGATAGAGAATAAACTTTTCTATCTCCGTAAGGAACAAGACTTGACAAAAACTATTCTTAACCTTATAGAAAGTGAGAAGATAATAGACCTACAACAATATATTTTGGAACATAACCCAAAATGATAAATAGTAGCTAAAAAGGTTAATTCTTTATGGCACAGTTCCAGATAGGGCCAGTACAACAAGTCAGTGATTTTTTAGCATTTACACTTCCTTCAAATTTTCAAGTTGACCAAAGTACTGACCCACCAACATTGCTCTATTCACAATCGGTACTTGCAGTAAATAGTACTGACCTTAATCAGGCCGTAGCGAATGGACTAAGAGAAGGTATGATTGGTGTTTCTCCCGAACAGTTAAGAGGGAAGAGACTTCAAAGTATTGGTACTGGTGCTATCGTTACAGATAGAGCTGTGACAGAGATAAATGCTCTTGTTGCTGCTGGAGCGCCTGGTTCAGAATCTGATTTAGTTGGAGATATCTTAACATTCTCTGATGTTGATTCTGATGCAGACACACCACAAGACCAAGCCGGCCCTGCTGAATCTGGAGATGTTGGGTCAAGTCAAGTTCTTGCATATGTGGTTCTGCCTCCTATGAGTTATTTTAGAACTCTTGCAACAGCAGGAAAAGGAATACCAAGGATTGATAGTTTCCTACAGTTCACTACGACATTTCCAGCCGCAGTTGAACGACAAACCTATATAAAGAATAACTTTGGTGTTAATGGAAGAATTGTACCTATCGCCATCGAACTAGCACAAGGAGCAGATATAGAAGTGGATATTACGTTACTTAAACAATTTAGTAGTAGTGTTGGTGCTGGTGGTGATACTGGTGCTGTTATTCAAGTCGATAATAGTCTCACATCACCTAATCTATATAAAACTGCTAAGTTAGAATCAAAAAATATTATAGAGAGTGCAGTTCAAAATCTTTTCTTTACACAAGGAAGAGTTGAATCATCACTCATTAATAATCATTTCGGTGTTCCTACTGCAACCAGTGGAGACAACTCTAATCTTATCGCAAACACAGAGTTTGTTCAAACAGCAATCGCAGATTTAGTAGACAGTGCCCCGAACACATTAAACACATTAAATGAACTTGCAGCTTCACTAGGAGATGATGCAAACTTTGCTACAACAACAGCAACAAGTTTAGGAAACCTCAGAACTACTATTACTACACAATCAGATGGTTCATTCTCCCCATATACAAGTACTAATTATATTAATTCAGCAACTTCAATAAAAGATGCTGATGTGAAGTTGGATACACAAATTAAAACAGTTGCAGACAATCTTGCAGTTGCAAATTCAAATCATCAGGCACTTCAAACACTAGTTGGTGTTGTTCCTACAGTATCAAACTTTTTGGATTCTAATTCTACTTTTGGAAGACAGTTAGAATTGTTAGATGCACAATTAAAAACTGTAACAGATAATTCTTCATCTGGTGGAGAAGCTGCAACTTTACAAGATATAGCAGATGTAGAAACTTCTATTAATACAGTCGAGGCTTCTATTGGGTTGGGTACTGATGGGTCATATACATCACCTTCAGCAGTTACTGGTGGTAGTCATTCTGCATCTGACAGTATCTATTCTCATACTGCAAATCATGATGTTGGTAATGTTGCAGACTATAATGCAAACATTATAAACAATTTAATATCAATTGATACAGTAGTTCACAATCTCTTTACTGCAATTGGTACAGACCAAAAGGCTGGTGAACTTACAGGAGTTGATGCTGGTAATTATACTGCAAGTAATGTATTGAAGACGGCTCTTTTAAATCTTGATTCGCAAGTAAAAACAAATACAGATGCAATATCTGTTTTGAGTAATGCTGGTGGATGGAATACTTCATCAATGATATCATCAGCTACCTCAACAGGTACTTCAACAGATTATGCAAACACTTACTCGCACCCTCTGTTTGTTAGTGGTCGAACACATGGTGCTTCATCAGCACAACCAATATACATACGAAGAACAAGTGATAATCAGGATCTAGGTAGTATAGGGAACGTATTACAACAAGACGGAGATTCAGGCACATACGATTTCTACGCAGTAGTATTACCGCCTGGGTATTCACTACAAAGCTCATCCCCCTTTACGGTTGAGTTTGCAATGCCATTAATATTAAACTAAAAAGGAAAAGTAATGGATTTTAATTTTACAAAACAACAAGCTGAAGCAATTCTTCACAACGATGAAGTTGGTGAATGGTATGATTCGATGATGAAGATGTTTCCTCAGTACGAAATAACAACTCAAAGAAGAGTTGCTGGATTTCTCGCCCAGACAGCACATGAAAGTAATAGTTATAAAGTTTTATCTGAAAACTTGAATTATTCTTCCACAGCATTAAATAAAATATTCGGTAAATATTTCGAAAGAGCTGGTAGAGATGCTCAACAATACCATCGTCAACCAGAAAAGATTGCAAATGTAATTTATGCAAGTCGAATGAATAATGGAGATACAGCGTCTGGTGATGGTTGGAAATTTAGAGGCGGTGGAATCTTACAACTTACTGGCAGATATAATTATACACAATTTGGTAAGAGTGTAAATATGACTGCTGAAGCTGCAACTGATTATGTCAGAACTAAAGACGGTGCAATTGAAAGTGCGTGTTGGTTCTGGAAGACAAATAATATTAATCAGTATTGTGATGATAACGATATTTTGGCAATGACAAAGAGAATCAATGGTGGAACTATTGGTCTTGCTGATAGAACCAAACATTATAAACATGCTCTTCATGTTCTTGGAGAAGATTGGGATGGTGATGAACTTCAAGCTCAATTCGGTATTCTTAGAAAAGGTTCTAAAGGACAGGGTGTAAAAGAAATGCAAGAAGCTCTTGGTATTACAGCTGACGGTATATTTGGTGCTGGAACAGAAGCATCATTAAAAGAATGGCAACGTGAGAATCAGCTTGTAGCAGATGGTGTCGCAGGGCCGAAAACATTAGGTATATTACTAGATTAAGAGAGAAAGGATTATGAATGTTTTTGCGATTGATATTGGTGGCAATTTTTATAATATTGCCATATAAAGTATTATCAGATGTATACCATCATGATACTTTGAGAATTATTCAATGGTTGACAGATAACAGTAAATACGAATGGAGTGGAGAAGAACTCCCAGAAATAAAATTTGAAGACACAGAAGTTATGTGTGAAATATTGTTTGTAGAACCACCAATCCCTTGTGATATCGGTGGTTATTATAATGACGATACTAATCAAATTTTTATTGCAAATGAACCTACAAGGCATATGGTTGAAGAAGGATATGTAGAATCCGTACTAGTGCATGAATTGGTTCATTACTTACAATTTACAAATGGAGAATATAAAGTTGTTGAGTGCAATAGAGAATTAGAAAGAGATGCATTTGATTTACAAGACAAATACGTTACAGAATTTGGATTACCAGAAGAACATCTGAATGATCCTTTATTCGCATTAATGGTAAGCTCTTGTCATATGATGCATACTTCTGATACATTCCCCGCTGGTGGGGGTTAATATAAAACATAGGAGAAAAATGTGAGTGATAATGAAGATTTAGTGAAAGAACTAACAAAGGAAGATATCCTTGAGGTTTTAGATAATATAACTGCAATAGAACTTGTGAATGGTGATGATAACATAGTAGAGTTTGGTTGTAGAAATGTAGGTAGTCATCATTTTAGGATTAAACAGTACTGGACTGAGGATGATGCACCAAAACAGTGCCTACAACTAGTATTTCATCCAAAAAAATATCAGGAAAAGGCTTGACATCTGCCACCAGTTATGAGATAATGATCTTGTAATTGGTGGTTAGGATATATAATGACTAATGTGATTGAAGTTCGTGGTGGTAACGCTCGAGAAAGAAAAATTGTCGAAGACGTTTCCAGCTGGTGTGTTCGTGAATTACTCCCCAAATTTCGTACTCTAGACATCAAGATTGAGATGACTAATTGTATGAAAGATGGTGCATATGGATATGCATTGGATACAAATGATCGTAATGTATTTGAACTTGAGATTGCTCGTGGTCTTAAATTATTCGATTTAATCACCACTGTTTGTCACGAAATGGTTCATGTCAAACAGTATGCACGAAAAGAACTTACTTGTGTTGGTGTTCAATCCAGATGGAAGGGTGAGGCTGTTGGAAGTAGAGTCCAATACCATAACCTTCCTTGGGAAAAGGAAGCATTTAAACTCCAAGATGTTCTTGCTGTAAAATGTCTGAAAGATATATATTCGGACGAATATTGATAGGAGAAAAAATTGGATAACGAATTTAAAAGATTTGTATACAATATGTGGCAAGAGAATACTAAAGAAAGAGAATACTATGGTGGTGTTCCCTATGATCACGAAGATAAATATTATAAAGACAATAAAGACTTTGTTGATAATGCATGGTACACAGCTGTTCAGAAACAACAAGCACAACTTTCATCCCACAACCAAGAAGGTGGGAATTTTATTCATATGATAAAGGAGAAATAATGAAAACAAAAACTGCAATCTTAGGTATCGGAATTTTTGCATTATCAGTATTTTGTAGTGCGCCAGTTGCTGCTGAAACTGTACAAGCAAAAGTAATTTCGAAACAACCAATGTATACTTCAAGTACTGTCCGTCAACCCAAAACTGTATGTTCACAAGAACCAGTTTTTATTGCTCGTGGCAACGGTCACGGTTATTATGAACGTGGATTTATTGATAATGTTGGTCGGGGAATCTTTGGTAGTACTGAAGGATTAGTAGGTGGTGTTATTGGTGGTCTCATAGGTAATGAGATAGGTCAAGGTCGAGGTAATGATATCGCAACTACGGTTGGTGTTATTTTAGGTTCGCAGATTGGAAACAATCATGCCCCCTCTCAAATGCCAAATAATCGTATAACAAAAAATGTTTGTCGAACAGTTTATGAATATGTAAATGTTACAAATAAAAATGGGTGGATTGTTGTTGCTGAAGTTAATGGTCGTATGGTTGAATTGACTACACCATATGAACCCTCTGACTATATCATGTTAAACGTACAAACATCTTATAGTTTACAGTAACAAACAAATATTAAATCGGGAAACTAACCCAGAATGTAGATTCTGGGTTTTTTTTGGCCCTAAATAAAAATGTAAGAATAAATTATAGAGGATAGAGTGACTACATTACAAGAAGAATTTAAAAAATATTCATCTATTGATTCCACTTCAAGTTATAACAAGTTAGTTGCTAAACAACTAGCATTGTTCTGTGCATTAGTGTATCGAACAGATGATAAAAAATTCGTAGAAGACCTTCTAGTTCATTGGGGTTGTCAAAGGGTAAAACTATTTGATAATCAAGGTACAGAGGCGATGTGTATAAAGAAAGATAATAATATTATACTTTCTTTTAGAGGAACAGAACCTAATGAACTTGCAGATATCTTAGCAGATATCAATATCATTCCTAAAAAAGCTTCAAACGAAAAACAAGGACTAGTTCATAGTGGATTTGCTTTGGCATTAGATAAAATATGGCCTAGAGTTCAATCTTTTCTTGACAATATATACGAAGAAGGAAACTGTATATACATTTGTGGTCATAGTTTAGGTGGTGCCTTGGCTACAGTTGCAGCTGCAAGGTCAAAGTATTTGTGTCAAGTATATACATACGGTCAACCAAGAGTTGGAAGTTCAAAGTATTCAAAAAATGTGAAGTCTAAATTATACAGACATATAAGAGGCTGTGATATAGTCCCTAGTGTACCATTACCTATTATATATTATCACATGGGAGATATAAAAGTTGTTGACAGACACACTAAAACAGTGTATGATGTACATGATTATATTCGCTTAGGCGGTATAAGATTTTTACAATTTATGAAAAATATTATTTCACCTTCAAAATATGTAGGTGACCATGATATACTTGGATATTATACAGATATTAATTAGGATATAAAATGCCAACTTACACTTATTCATGCAAAAGTTGTGGCCATGCGTTTGAAGAATTTCACCGTATGGACAATAGAAAAACACCAGAATCAAATCCATGCCCTAACTGTGGTGCTTTGGAAATTTCCCAGACAATCAATAAAATCACAATTGGAGATTCCGTTAATCTGGGAGTACGGAAACTACCAACAGCATTCAAGGAGAGACTATCAGAAATAAAAAGTAATTCGCCTGGCTCTGTTATGAAAACAGAATTTAATTAATACCATGTTGGATTTGAATCCTTTGTTATGGAGTTTGTAATGAAGATGGTTACAACGATAACAACGAGGACTTACTCATGGGTAGACAAAGAACTGTCGCTAAGAAAAGAGCACAATTCTCTCACAGCGAAACTCATTTTAAACTAGATGGAATCATTCCATTAAATAACAATCAAGAAAAAACTTTCAGACATTACGAAAACGGACAACATCTATTTCTTCATGGAGTAGCAGGAACAGGAAAAACTTATATTTCTTGCTATCTTGCCATGACAGATTTAATGAAACCTAGACCAAAATATAAAAACCTAACATTGGTCAGAAGTGCAGTTCCCACAAGAGATATCGGTCACTTGCCTGGGAGTGAAACTGAGAAAGCTGAAATTTTCGAAACTCCATACAAATCAATATTTACAGATCTTTTTAGAAGAGGTGATGCATATTCTCTTCTTAGGAAGAAGTCTGTTATTGATTTTAGAACTACATCTTATGTTCGTGGAATTACTCTTGATAATACTATTGTTATTGTTGATGAGTGTCAAAATCTTTCCTTCCACGAATTAGATTCTATAATTACAAGAGTTGGTGATAATTGTAAAATAATTTTTTGTGGGGATATTCGTCAGACAGACTTCACAAAGACCACAGATAAAAATGGAATAAATACTTTTGTCGATATCATAAAAAATATTCCAGAAATATCTTTCATCGAATTTATGCCAGAAGATATTGTTAGGAGCGATTTCGTCAAAACATATATTCTAGAAAAATTAAAAAGGGACATTAATTAATGTCATGTCTGAATTAAAAGGTAACAATATAATTGACGCTAGACCCCTTTTCAAAGTGAGAAGGGAGTCTAGGGTAAGCACGCTCGATGAGTTAGAGGACATACTTGAGGCTGAAGAGTTGTGCAATGAGGTTACTCTTTCTATCACTGATGATATTGTTCATGCAGTGCAAGAATTTGGATTTGATATAAAGAATAAAAAACTAGTAGATGATATCAGTTTTATAAATATTCTTGTAAGAGCGATAATAGATAGACAGTTAAAGATTGAAAATCCACTCATAGAAGATATAGACCGAGCAATAATATTTTTGAAAGACGTTGCTAAACACCTTGAGGAAACTGATGATAACATTTGATACAATAAGACAAGAACAATTAACAGAAGAATATCTAGAAGAAAAACAAATTATTGTAGGCAAAGGAAAGAACTATAATAATATTATTTTTCTTGCTGGTGGAGCTGGTTCTGGTAAAGGATTTGCAATAAAAAATTTCCTTCAAGGAGAGAAATATCGTGTGCGTGATGTAGACGAGTGGAAAAGACTTGTAATGAAAATCCATAAATTAAAAAGGGCAGATTCAAGTCTAAAAAATCTAAATCTAAGAAACCCAGATGATGTTTTTGTTCTGCATCAATATGTAGAGAAATTAGGAATAAAAGATAAAACACTTTCTGGAATGCTGAAAGGAATGTCTGGGGATAATAGACCCAATATTCTATTTGATATAACTCTTAAAAATCTCAACAATATTGCAATGTCATTGCCTGGATTATTAGAAGTTGGATACCAACCAAAAAATATACATTTGATTTGGGTTCTAACTGATTATGCAGTTGCAGTAAAACAGAATAAATCTAGAGATAGGGTTGTTCCAGATGATATCCTTTTGAAGACTCATGAAGGAGCTGCAAACACAATGATGCAAATAATTAGTAAAGGATTGCCAAATGGAATGGATGGTGCGTTACATGTTGTCCTTGGTGGAAAAGATCATACAGTTGTATATGCTGGTTCTGATGGAAAACCTCTTAAGGACAAGACAGGTGAAGTTATCGTAAAAGACTTCACTTACTTTACACTTAAAAGAGAAGGTAGGCCAATGCTCAAGGACGTTAACAAAGGGCCTGGCGGTACTCTCTCTGGAGATGTCATTAAACAAAAATTGTTTGATATCATTAAAAAGAAAATCCCTAAAGGTAAAACCTTATCCCAAATAATGAAATAATTGCTTGACATTAAGTTTAACTTATGTTAGTATTATACTACAATATTAACTTGGAGAAACTATGTTTGAGCGAATAGACTTTATGAATAATGGTTTGGATTGTGAACGTGTTACCGTTGATGGTAAACGATTCTATCAAACTGAAGATGGTAAAAGATATCCATCAATTACCACAGTAATTGGTTGGTCTGGTAGAGAGAAAATTAAACAATGGCGTGCCCGTGTCGGAGAGAAAAAGGCAAATGCAATATCATCTCAAGCAGCTCGGCGTGGAACAAAAGTTCACAAGATGTGCGAAGATTATGTTAATAATAAACCAAATTTTCTAGATGGTCACATGCCTAGTGATGTAGAAAATTTTACTGCAATCAAACCAGATATTGATAAGTTAATCGGTGGAGTTTATGCTCAAGAATACTTTATGTATTCTGACCACCTTGGTATTGCTGGCACTGCCGACTGTATTGCAATGGTCAATGGTAAAGCATCTATAGTTGATTTTAAAACTTCTAAAAAATCGTTAGTTAAAGGTGGATATAAACTTCCAAAGTATTTTGCTCAGTGCGCTGGATACGCAGTTATGTTTGAAGAGAGAACTGGTATACCAGTATCACAATTAGTTATTATTGCAGCTGTTGATGAGAAACTTGAATTATTTGAACATGACCAAGCAGAAGTATATATAGAGAAGAGAGATGACTACATAGATAGTCTAAAAGATATGATTCATAATTATAAGAAAGATAATAATTTACTCTAATGGAATCCACATCAAATATAAGTCCAATATCTTCTGTTGCACAGTTGGTTGCAAGAGAGCATGTAGTTCCAAGAGTTTATGAAACTGATGACGGAAAACACAAAGTAGTTAACACTCACTTTGAAACATTGTTATATAATAGAAATGGATATTTACAGACGATAACAAATATAAACACAATATCATATATTGTATAGGGAGATGCGAATATGAATCTATTTTTTTATTGGGCATTGAAAGCCATAGCTGGTAGTCTTTTGGGTAGTGTAACAGTAGAGTGGTTTAGAAAAACAAAGTTGGGGATTTGGTTTTTCAACAAAGTATCAAATATGTATGATTGGGCAGCAGATAGATATAATTTAAAAGTTCTTGATATAGAAGAAGAGTGGAAAAAGAAACATCCAAATATTGCCTTTGATATGGAACGATTGGAGAAAAGAATAAAGAAACTTGAAGAAAACGCATAACGGAATTGTGTGTATTGCATGGTAAATTTATACACATCCAATATAAATATAAGTGAACATCACAACACATATACACAGAAAGGATTAATGATGTCGATAATAGATACCCATACAATAGGCTTTTTCTCTGCCGTAAATAATATAAATGCTTCTCTTCATAAATGGTACGTTAACCAAAAAGCAAAAAAACTTCAACAACAAACTATAAATGAACTATCAATATTATCTGATAAGGAACTTAAGGATATTGGAATTTCTAGAGGAGAAATTTACAGTAAATCTAAGGACGCAGCTGATAAATATAGAATTAATTTTTGGATTTAATAAATATATTGATTAAGGGGTTGTTACCTAATAAACACGCTGGGGCCCACGGTTAGGCCCCAATTTACACACAGACACAGGAAAGGAAAAAACTATGTCAAATAAAAATCCATTTGAAATACGACTTGAGGTTCTTAAAATGGCCCAAGATCAAGCAATTAGAAATCATGAATTTGCAATGGAAACATTTTTTCAAAGCATGACTAATACTGCCGAAGCTTGGAACAAATCTACAGAAGAATTGATTGGTCACTTTCAAGACACAAAACCAGTGTTCCCAACACCAGAAGAGGTTTTGCAGAAAGCAAAAGAAATGTATTCTTTTGTTTCTAAAAAAGACTAATAAAAATTATTGCTTGACATATCATTTAATTTGACGTATAATGTAAACCATAATTAAAATGGAGCAGTATATGAGAATTTTATCGATAGTCCTAGCGACTACTATAATGGTTGCACCTATGAGTTCTGTAGGTGCAACTCAACCTTATGATATCTATAGAGTAGATGGAGTAAGTTTACAAGACGAACTTACATGTCTTGCTAAGAATATTTATTTTGAGGCGAGAAATGAAAGTGCGATGGGACAACTTGCAGTAGCATATGTAACATTAAATAGAGTTTCCCATAAACATTTTCCAAAAACAATTTGTGGAGTTGTAAAAGAAGGAATCTACAAAGAAAGTTGGAAAACAAAACAAACTAAAGACCCTTATGATGCTAAGATGATTCCAGTGAGGAATCGATGCCAATTTTCTTGGTGGTGTGACGGCAAAAGCGATAAAGTAATGGATAGGGATGCTTGGGAATTGGCAGTCCATATCGGTGCTCATGCACTACAAGAATACGGCACATTAAAACACAGTGACCCTACAGATGGGGCCCTTTATTATCATGCAGACTATGTGAAATCTAGATTTCACAATCAGTTCAAAAGGACAATAAAAATTGGCGCCCATATTTTTTATAAAGACGATAGAGGATGATACATGCTAAATACTAAAAGTCCAAAAGAATTTTCTCAAGAGATTGAGACATTCGCCAAGGAAAATAAATTACAATACATGGAAGCGATAATAGAGTATTGTGAAAAAACAAATTTAGAACCAGAAGTTGCTGGTTCTTTATTATCACCAATCTTAAAAAAGAAACTTCAATATGAAGCAGAAAAACTTAACCTTATCCCAAAGACAACAGAAGAACTACCATTATAATGCGAGTTATAATGTCGGGTAAAAAAATAGACGAACTAGATGCATATAAAATCTATGTCGCTATGAAGTCTCATTTTCAAGGTGAGTATGATTATAAAAAGTTTAATGGAAAGACTAGAGTTAATAGAGACTCTTTTAATAAAAGAAAAGACCAAGAAACTTTTACTGAACTTTCTAGAAGGTTTGACAAAAAAAGTTTGGAAGAATATCTATTAGCAACTTTTCTAAATATTACTACAAATGGTAATCTTGCTCTTGCTAGAAATGAATTTATGTGGACAGGCAATCTTTTAGATGAAGAAACTTTCAGTGCATTTAAAGATTGGAAGAAGAGGGTACAAAGTATTTCATACATTTTTTCTGAAGATACTAAGAAGTTATTAGAGGCAACAATATTTAATGAGTTAACTTTTAATGAAAGTTTAAAATCAATTAACTCTGAATATCCTTTGATAATGCAATTAGAAAATCGAGGCGATATATCATTAGAAACTCTTATTATATATGATAAGATATTTAACTTTTTAGAGAGAGTTAAAATAAATGATACTGTCTACTGGCCTTTGTATAAAACCAAGTGCAAAAAATACTCTACTTTTCTAGATATAAATATAAATTACTACACTAAAAAAATCAAAGAGATTATGATTAGTGATTTCTATGATGATTTTGGAAAAGATTTAGAAAGGTAATTTATGATTGAAATTATAATTACGTTGATTTCAGCGTTATCTATAAGTGGTGTAGCTGCATATTATTCTATATTTGGTTTATCGAAAATATTTGCGGCTGCCACTGTTCCTATTATAATTATGGGAACAGTATTAGAAGTTGGTAAACTCATTACTGCTTCGTGGTTATATAGAAACTGGAAAACAACGAATATATTATTAAAAACCTATTTGACAACTGCCTGCGTTGTATTGATGCTGATAACGTCTATGGGTATATTTGGGTTTCTATCTTCTGCACATATTGAACAGTCTGTGGGTGCAGACCAGAACGTGGCTAAGATAGAAAGACTACAACAACAAATAACATATAACGAAACACAGATTGAAAAATATCAAGATTCCATAATATCTTCTACAAGAGATTTAGATTTATTAAACAAGTATCTTGCAGAAGGTAATATAGAATTAGTTCAAGGATTGGTTGGAGTTCCAGTTGATGGTAAATATGGAAAAAATACTGCACAAAAAGTAGAAGAATTTAGAACCAAAGCCGAAGCAAAATATGATGAGAAGAGAGTAGAAAACTGGCATAATCTTATACGAGACTCAGAGATAGAAATACAAAGTCTATCTAAAGAAAAATTTGAACTTGAAGCAGATTATAGAATATTGGAGGCAGAGTTTGGGCCGATAAAATATATTGCTGAACTGTTTCATGATGTAGAAGATGATGGTAATATATTAGATGAAGTAGTTAGGTGGGTTATAGTAGCAATTGTTTTTGTGTTTGACCCATTAGCAGTTTTATTAGTTATAGCTGCAAACATCAGTTTAGACAAATGGTCTAGAGAAAGAAAAAAACTAGAACCTTCAGAAGAGGAAACATATGCATATGATGAACCTTCTTCCGTAGACCACATTCTTATGAAGACCAATGATGGATGGAAAAGAATGAAGAAGGTGAAAGTTCCAACTAACACAAATAATGAGGAGAACCTTGGCAAGACAGATTAAAAAATTCGTAAGTGTTCACGAACCGAAACATAAGAACACATCTATAGGCGATGGAAAAGTAAAGACATCATCTATGAATAAGTCTAAAAGAAGAAGTTATAAAAAATATCGAGGCCAAGGAAAATAATGCTTGACATTCATTATAAATAGTGGTATGATGGTATTTATATTATGTAAGTGATGACTATACATAATGGTAACGAATATAACGAATATAAAACAATAAACCGTATATAAAACATAGGAGAAAAATATGTCTTTTGCATCGTTAAAAAAGAACCGTGGTAATTTTGCCAAGTTAACTGAACAACTTGAAGCAACAGTATCACCCCAAAAAAATTCATCCAATAGAGATGACCGATTTTGGAAACCTCAAACCGACAAATCTGGAAATGGGTATGCACTCATTAGATTCTTGCCTCCAAGTGAAGGTGAGGAACTACCTTGGGCTCGTGTATTCAATCATGGATTTAAGGGGCCAGGCGGATGGTTGATTGAGAACTGTCCTACAACTATTGGTAAACCATGTCCAGTATGTGAAGAGAATACTAGACTATGGAACACTGGTGATAAGGACAATCAAAATATTGTTCGTGAACGAAAGCGTAAGTTGAAGTATATCTCCAACATTTACGTTGTAAATGACCCATCAAATCCAGAGAATAACGGACAAGTATTTCTTTATTCTTATGGAAAGAAAATCTTTGATAAACTCAATGATTTGATGCGTCCAGAGTTCGCTGATGAACAAGAAGTAAATCCTTTCGATTTATGGGAAGGTGCAAACTTCAAACTTAAAATTCGTCAAGTAGAAGGTTATACCAACTACGACAAATCAGAGTTTGAAGGTGTTTCTGCACTATCAGATAGTGATAGTGAATTGGAAACAATCTACAACAAACAGTACTCTCTTGAAGAGTTTACTGCACCAGAGGCTTTCAAGTCTTATGAACAAATTCAAGAACGTCTTAACAAAGTCTTGGGTTCTGTACAGATGACTCGTACAGCTGATGAGGATTTTGCTCCAGTGATTGACGAAACCCCACCCCCAGCACCATCAAGAACAGTTGAGGCGCCAACTTTCGCAAAGAAAGAAGTACCTACCCCTACTCCAGTAGCAGTAGATGCCATAACTGAAACCGAATTGGATGGTGTGGATGCAGATGATTTATCATATTTTGAAAAACTCGCAAATGAGTAATTTATTATTCAGATAAATCCTTAAAGGGAGTCTTCGGACTCCCTTTTTTTTATAAATAATGTATGTCCATATCCTTGGACACCATAAGTCATGGTTGAAAAGACTACACTCGTTCATTCACTTTTTATAGTGAACGGAAGTAGGCAATTCTGCTGAAGGAACGCATCTCTACGACTATCAAGGAGATGTCTTATGACTATCAAGCAATACAGAGGCGTTACATACACTGCTAAAACTATAGAAGAGGTTTCTAAGCCTCAATCTTTATGCTATCGTGGTGTTAAATATAATTCTACAGATATTAATCACAATACTCCAGTAGCTAAATCTGGAATATATCGTGGGTTTAAATGGTCTGTGTGAGGTAGTAAGAGGGGGGAGTTAATCCCCCCTTCTTTTTATAATCCGTTGGGTACTATAATATAATGAATAGCGAGTACTACTCCTACAGATGCACCTAGACCAACCATCATTTTAAGAAAATCTTTTCCAATAAGTGGAAATACCACCTTGAATTTTTCCTTGCCAGTCATAGTTGCCATTGCAAGTTCTCTACCACAAAGTAGACCTACGAACACCCATGTTGTTGACATAGGAATATCATTTAGTTCTTTGAAGAAGAATAGGATTATCCAATATACACCATCAATGATAGTTGCACTTCGGACATATCGAGTGTTGTGTTTTTCCAGAACGATGTTTTGAATCTT
>MDTD01075033.1_pt1 | contig 29629 bp, 30 predicted proteins | sample 811221 | NCBI WGS metagenome assembly MDTD01 (sample SAMN05326646, study PRJNA326480) | marine metagenome | isolation source: seawater | place: Pacific Ocean: South West | collected 2011 | reverse complement strand
TAAAACTTTTAAAAAATATTTTAAATAATCTATGAAAAAAATAATTGGAATCGTTGGATTAAAAAAAAAATATTTGGCTCGTTTAAAAAGAAAATATAATAAATTCAATTTTATAGATATAAATGATAACAATTTGTTTAGTAATAAATCATTGTCGATTAATGCTTTAGTTGTTTTATATGAGTATCCAGTAAAGAAAAAATTGTCCCTTTTTTTAAAAAGAGGATTTAAAAGATTTAAATATCTTGAATGGTTACACTTAACTAGAGCAGGGATTGACGAATGTATTCCATTTCTGAAAGACTATAAATTTACTTTTACCTCAGGTAAAAAAATTCAAGCACCCAACGTATCTGAACATTGTGTTAGTTTACTATTATCATTAACAAGAAGTCTATTTGATCAAAATAATGCAAAAAATTATAAATTTAGACCTACAGAAATTAGTGGCCGAAAAATACTAATAGTTGGTTTAGGAGGTATTGGTTCAGAAATAGCAAAAAAACTTTACAACTTTAATTGCAAAGTATATTCAATTAATCGCTCTTTAAAGAAAAATAGATATGTTGAAAAAAATTACTCAATAAGTAAACTAAAATATATAATTAATAAATTCGATATAATAATAAATTCTCTTCCTTTAACCAAAGATACCATAGGAATATTTGATAGAAAAGTTTTTAATAAAATGAAAAATAAATGTTTCTTTATTAGTATCTCAAGAGATAAAACTATTAATTTAAAAGATTTTAAATTTTTTTTAAAAAAAAATAAATTTGCAGGGGTAGCTATAGATACAACAGGTTCATTTAAAATATCTAAAAGAGTGGTATTTCAAAGAAAATACAACTTTTTGCTTACAAATCATTTAGGAGGAGAAACTACTGATAATTTAAGAAGGACGAAATTAATTTATGAAAATATAAATGCTTTTGCCTCAGGCAAAAAACTAAAGTATTTAGTATCAAAAGCGAAAGGGTATTAGAATTAGTTTTGACTAAAATAAGTAGATCTTATAGATAATATTCTAAAAATTTAATCTACGATATGAAAAAAAAAAATATATCAGAAATTTATAATTTACCTAAAAAAGTTGAATTCTGTAAAAATTGTGTAATATCAAATCAAAGACCTAGAATAGTTTTTGATGAAGAAGGTATTTGTACTGCCTGTAGATACTTTGAATATAAAAAAAAAATAGATTGGAAAAAACGTGAAGAAGAACTTTTAAAACTTCTCGATAAGCATAGATCTAAGGGTAGGGATTATGATTGTGTCGTTCCATCTTCTGGAGGAAAAGATTCAGCATACGTTGCTCATGAGTTAAAAAGTAAATACGGCATGAATCCCCTTTCTGTTACATGGTCACCTTTAAAGTATACGGACATAGGTTTTAAGAATTTAAATTCATTTAATAATAGCGGTTTTGATATTATTATGGGAATGCCCAAGGGAGACGTTAAACAAAAAATGTGTAAAGAAGCCCTAATAGAAATGGGAGATCCATTTCAAGGATTTATCTATGGACAAGTTTTATTTCCTGTAACAGTAGCATTAAGATATGGTATAAGCCTTATTTTTAGGGGTGAAAACGCAGAAGCAGAGTACGGTGGTTCTAGAGAAAGCTGGGAAAAAAAACTTTTGACAATGGAAGAATTTAAAAAAGTATATTTCTCAAATTATAGTTTGGACTTTTGGTTAAAAAAAGGTTTTACAGAGAGAGATTTGAGTTTTTTCTATCCGCCAGAACCAAAAGATGTTGAAGGAAAATCTTGTGACTCGTACTTTTATGGATATTTTCGAGATTGGTCAAATCACAGTAATTTTTACTATGCATCTAAACATACAGGTTTTAAACCTAACACGAGAAGAACTGAAGGAACGTATACAAAATACTCCTCTATTGACGATAAACTTGACACCTTCCACCACTGGTTCGCACTTTTAAAATTTGGTCATGGAAGATGTACTTCAAATGCAGCGAGAGAAGTTAGAGAGGGTTACATTACTCGTGAAGAGGCGGTTGCTCTAGTGCACAAATACGACACCGAATTTCCTGAACTATATTTTAAAGAATTTTTAGATTTCACAGGTTTAAATGAAAAGGAATTTTGGGATATAGCAAATTCTTGGAGAAACGAGAGAATTTGGACTATGAAAGGAAACGACTGGGTAAAAAAATTTCCCGTCAAATAATTTTTAAATAAATCAAATCAAGTTCTTTAATGTTTTTTAAATTCTTGTTATCGGTTTTACTTCTTAGGACAAAATTAGTATTTATTCCTCCACCAAAGAAAAAATATTTGCTTTATCACAAAGCCAGTTTTTTTGTTAAAGAATACCTAGAAAAGGGGTCTTACAATATCTTACACACGAAATTCGATGAATTTAATTTTTTTATTTTTTTTAAGTCTTTATTTAAATTTAAAGGTGTAAAATTATCTACAAAGTATGTATTAACGTATATAACATATGTTCAACCTACATTTATTATTTCAAGTATAGATAATCAACTATCTCACTATAATTTAAAAAAATATTTTGAAAAAGTTATTATTATTTCAATTCAAAATGGTGTTCGAAATTTTGGATATAGAGGTTTTGAATTTGATATCTATAAGGATAAAGAATATTTGAAAAGTTTAAAATTAAGCTGTGATTTCTTTTTTGTAATGTCTAAAAAATATGAAAAAGTTTTCTCATCATTTATAAAAAGTAAATTTATAAATTCTGGTTCTATTAAATCAAATATGTGCCCTATAGGAAAAAATTTAAATGATAATATTGCATTTATTTCTCAGTATGCAGCTCACAGAATGAATTCCGCAGGTGATCCTTATAGATACACTGACGAAATTACAATAAAAAATGCTTTAATTTTTTGCAAAAGAGAAAATTTAAGATGTTCAATTTTATTAAGAACAAATAAAAAAGGAGAAAAAAAATTTTATCAATCAATATTAAAAGATTATATTGAATACGTAGATTTTATTAAAACTAAATCTTATCAAGAAAATTTTCAAGTTCTAGACAAGTTTAAATTAATTGTAAGTGTTGATTCCACTTTGGGTTACGAAATGATATCTCGAAATAAAAGAACAGTATTAATTAGTTGTCGGGATCAATTTTTAGAAAAGGTAAATGATTTAAGGAGATTAGATTTTGGAAACACCTACGGTGAACATCATTCAAATGATGGTTTTTTCTGGATCAATAGATTTAAAAAAGAGGATGAAATTCAAAAAAAAATAAGAGATGTTTATTTTACTTCAGAGGAAAAAATTACTACCGAATATCAAAAATATAAAGACGCTCTCTTTTATGTCGATCGAAATAACATAAAACTAAAAAAAATATTAAATGAAAAAAAATAATAAATTTTATTTTATTTCGAAAGCAAAAACACTTTTAAATCTGAAGGATAAAATAAAAAAATCATTTATTTTGGATATAATAAAATTTGATTATAAAGCGTGGAAAGAAAATAAAAACGATATAATCAAAAAAATTCAAAATAAGTTTAAAAGTAAAATAATTTTAAGAAGTAGCGCCATAGATGAAGATAGTCCTTATCAAAGTCAAGCAGGTAAATACTTATCTTTAAAAGATATAAATCCAAAAAATAAAAAAAGATTAATTATTTCAATTAATAAGATTTTTGAAAAATATAAAAATAAATCACCGTTAAATGAAGTTTTAGTTCAACCAATTTTAAAAAATGTTTCAGCTAGCGGTGTGTTATTCACTTACGATAATGAGCACGGATCTCCATATTATTGTATTGAATATGATGATCTAACAGGCCAAACTGATACGGTAACTGCAGGTAAAAACGACAAAAGTCGAACATTATATATTCTGAGAGATAAAGTTGACTCTTTAAGATCAAATAGATTTAAAAAGTTAATATCGGCAGTTAAAGAAATTGAATATATAACCTCTTTCTCGAAACTAGATATTGAATTTGGTATTAATAAAAGTAACAAAATTTTTATATTTCAAGTGCGCCCGCTAGTTATAAAGAATGCCATTGATAGGAAAACTTCAAACATTATATACGATAGAATTAATAAATTAGAAAAAAACTATATTTCAATTAATAAAAATAAAAAATACGGAAATTCAAATTTATTTGGAGTCATGCCAGATTGGAATCCTGCTGAAATAATTGGGATATTACCTAAGCCTCTTTCGAAAACTTTCTATAGGGAAATAATTACAAATAAAATCTGGGCAATATCTAGAAAAAACCTTGGATATAAAAATTTGACTGAAACAAATTTAATGGAAGATTTTGCGTCACATCCTTACATCAATACAAATTTAAGTTTTTACTCTTTTTTGCCTAATAAATTAAGTGCAATAACATCAAAAAAGATCATCAACTTCTGGATTAATGATCTTATAAGAAATAATTACAAACATGATAAAATAGAATTTGAAATTTGCGATACATGTTTCAATTTTTCTACAGACAAAAATCTCAAAAGGTTTAAAGGCGTATTAACTAAAGCTGAAATCCAAAACTATAGAGATGAATTATTAAAATTAACAACCAATATTTTAAAGTCAAATTCAAAACTTATTAAAAATTCGCTAAATGATTTGGATAAATTAGAATTTTCACGTAAAAAATTTAATTTAAAAAAGAAAAAAAATTTCGATGATATTTATCAACTAATTAATGATATTAAGCAATACGGGACTCTTAATTTTGCAAATCTAGCTCGATTAGCATTTATATCTGAAAGCTTTCTTAGATCTTTAGTTTTTAAAAAAGTAATTAAACTAGAAAGATTAAATAGCTTTAAAAATTCAATTAACACTGTGCTTACTAATTTTGTAAATGATACAAATAAGCTATTACAAAAAAAAAGCAGTTGGCGAAAGTTTTCTGAAATTTACGGTCACCTCAGATCCGGCACTTATGATATTGAATCTAATAGATATGATAAATCAAATTATTTTGATACAACCCGTTTACAAGCACATAATAAAACTAAAAATATAAAAAATTTTAATTTTGAAAAAAGAGAATTAGAGGGAATAAAAGTAAATTTAAAAAAATTAAAATTGGATTTTAGTTCAATTGAATTTATGAATCTAATAAAAAAGAATATTTCATTAAGAGAATATTGCAAATTTGTCTTTACAAAATCTGTAAGCGATATTTTAGAAGTAATAGCAATTAAAGCTAAAAACTATCAAATCAGCCGTAAAGACATTTCCTTTCTTAAATTAGAAGATTTAAAATATTTAGATGTCAAAAAAAATAAACAAAGAATAATTAAAATAATTAAAAAAAATAAAAATGAGTATAACTATAATAAACTTATTAAACTTCCTTACTTAATAACTGATAAAAATGATTTTTCAATTGTACCTTTACTTAAAGGCGTTCCTAATTATATAACATCAAAAAAAATTACAGCAAAATGTTTAAACGTTAAGAATAAACAATCAATGAAATTAGATAATTTAAAAAATAAGATTATTTTAATAGAGAGCGCAGACCCTGGTTACGACTGGTTATTTTTATATGGTATAGCTGGGTTAATAACAAAATATGGTGGTTCTAACTCTCACATGTCAATCAGATGCACCGAAATGAATATTCCAGCAGTTATAGGGTGTGGGGAACAGCTTTTTAGAAAACTTAAAAATTCTAATCTAATTGAAGTAGACTGTAATTTAAGTCAAATTAAGGTAATTAATTAAAATGATTATTTGGATTATCGGATTATCAGGTAGTGGAAAAACTACTATAGGTAAAATAATATACAATAAATTAAGAAATAAAAATAAAAATACCATTTTTCTTGACGGTGACGAATTAAGAAAAATATGGGGCAATGATCTTGGACATGAAATTACTGATAGAAAAGAAAATGCTAAAAGAATTTTAAAATTATGTGAGTTTCTCGATAAACAAAAAATTAACGTTATTTGCTCAATTTTGTCAATTTTCCCTAACATACAAAAACAAGCCAGGTCAAAATTTAAAAAATATTTTCAAGTTTACTTGGAAGCCCCAATAAATATTTTAGCTACAAGAGACAAAAATAGAGTTTATAAAAAATATTACAAAAAGCAGATTAAAAATGTAGTCGGCTTAGATATTAAATTTCCAAAACCATATAAGTCTGATTTAACTTTAAAATCCTATGGAAAAAATACCCCATCATACTTGGCAAAAAAAATTGTTTTGAAAATTAAATTGAAATGAGCTCTATTTTTTATTTATTATTAATCATATTGTTTGTTGAAATCTTTTTATCTTTTTACTTGAAAAAATTACGCTCTATTTTTCAATGGTTAATTATTAGGGATATTGATCTCAATTTCAAATTAAACAAAAAAAAAATAAATAAATTTAAAAAAAATTCTTACGTATCAAGTTTGGGATGGGAACTTAAACCTAATGTTGAAAAATTTGATTATGTAAAAAGTTTTGGAGAAAAATCCCAAAAATCGTTTAAGAAAGTAAAATATAGTCATAACAAAAATGGAGCGAGATTAAATCCTAATTTCGAAAGCCATAAAGAAAAAATAATTTCGTACGGTGATTCGTTTGTTTTTAATAGGCATGTTAATGATAATGAAACTTGGCAACATCATCTTTCAAAGCTTACTAAATCAAATGTTTCAAACTTTGGTGTAGGTAATTTTGGAGTAGATCAAAGTATTATGAGAATGTCTGAGACTATAAAAAAAAAAAGAAATAGAATTGTAATACTGGGATTTGTACCGGAGACAATTGTGAGGATCCATAGCGTATGGAGGCATTTTTATGAGTATGGAAATATTTTTGCATTTAAACCAAGGTATAAGTTAAAAAACAAAAATTTAAAGATAATTCAAAATCCAATACAAAACTTTTCTGATATTAATAAACTTAATAAAAAATTTAATTATTTGACGAAAAATGACTATTGGTATAATAAAAAATTTAAAGTAGATTTAATTGAATTTCCATATATTTTGACGATTTTTAAAAATTTTCCAAGAAATATTTTAGTTATTTTTTATTTAAGTTTGTATAAAATTTTTTCATCAAATTTTTTTTATAATAAGGCCTGGCGAATAAATTTAAAAAATAATTTTAATTGTGTAATAAAAAGCTATGAAGATGAAAATATGGTCAATTTGTTAGCTGAAGAGATAAGGTTTTTTTCACAAAAGGTTTTAAAAAATAATTGTAAACCTTTGGTAATTATTTTTCCTTATTTAAAAGACATTAAATATATTACAGGCTCTGACAAAGTTTTTTATCAAAATTTAATCAACAAAATTTCTGTATTTACAGATTACATTGACTTATCTGAGCAGATAAGAAAGAAAAGAAATGTTAAAAGACTTTTTGTGAATAGCTTTTATGGGGGACATTTATCTAAAAATGGAAATAAAATAATTGCTAACATTATTCACTCATTTTTGAAAAAAAAATTTAGAACAATATAAATAAAATGAAATTAGTATTAGTCAGTCAATCATTTATTTTTGAAAAAAGGAGAAATGAAGTAAGAGACTTTATAGACATTCAATTAATAAATTTTTTAAAAAAATGTAATTTAGACGTAATTTTAGTTCCAAATAATCTTAAAAATTTGAAAAGTTTACTAAAGATTAAAAATATAAAAGGAGTGATACTTTCCGGTGGTAATGACATTTTTTTAAATTTATTGAAAAATAAAGCAAACCAAAAATTGGAAAAGCTAACAAAAAATAGAAATTTTATTGAAAAAAAATTAGTGCTCTTCGCAGCAAAAAGAAAACTACCAACTATTGGTATCTGTAGAGGTTTTCAATATTTAAATATTTTAGGTGGAGGAAAAATGAGTAAAATTAAAAACCATGTTGCAACTAAACATGTAATTAAAATTGATAAAAGTCCAAAATTTGCGAATTTTAAAAACCTAATTGAAAAAAAAGTTAATTCATTTCATAACTATGGCATCAAAAATGAGGAATTATCCAAAAAGTTTAGCTGTTTAGCCTCTTCTAGTAATTTTGTCGAAGCAGCAATAAATAAAAAAAATTCCCAATTAGGTATAATGTGGCATCCGGAGAGAGAAAAAAAGTTCAATAACAAAGATATTCTTTTATTTAAAAAATTTTTACGTGCATAATTTAATTCTTTTAAGCGCTGGATCAGGTAATAGGTTAAGACCTTTCACAGTAACAAAACCTAAATGTTTCATCAAAATTAATAAAACAACGCTTATTGAAAATTTAATTAATATTGTTAAAAAAACTAGAATTTCCAAAATTACTCTGGTTTATGGTAAAAATTATCATCTTTATAAAAAACTCAATGTATCATTAATAAAAAACCAAAAATATAAGAGCACTAATATGCTGTTTTCGCTTTTTTGCTCTTTAAAGGAATTGAACAATAATACAATTATCTCGTACACAGATATTAATTTTTCACAAAAAATAATTAACAAATTGTTTAGTGAAAATAATTATATATCAGTAGTAGTAGATAAAAAATGGAAAAATTATTGGGAAAAAAGATCTTCAAATTATTTAAAAGACATTGAGACACTAAGAATAAATAAAAAAGGTTTTATAGATAATATAGGTCAAAAAGTTATAAATGAAAAAAAAGACGTTCAAGGACAATATATCGGTTTGATAAAGTTACCAAAAAAATTAATCAAAAATGTAAAAGCAGAATTAATTAAATTATCTAAAAAAGGAAATATTGATAAAATTAGATTTGAGAAGGCTTATTTGACTGATTTTTTAAATTATCTTATTAAACAAGGATATAGAATAAAGCCAATATTCCTCGATCATGAGTGGATTGAGATTGACACAGTTAGGGATTATAAGTCAATGAATACATTTAAACGATTAAAAAAATTGGAAAAATATAAAATATGATTTGGGGTAAAAAAAAAATTTTACTGAAAAATCCTGTTTTAATTGATGGAATATCTAGATCGGGAAAATCAATTATTTCAAAAATATTACCCTCACTTTCTAACTCAGAGCATCTTAAAGTTTTTACCTATTTTGAACATATTATGCCTGCTTTATATTACAAAGAAATAAAATTTAATTACATCGATGCGCAATTGATAATTATGTTAAATGAATTAGCTTATAACACTTTTATTGGACGAGACGTTAACTTTAGACCCTCTGACTATACATCTGTAACTTCTAAAAATCTAAAAAAAAGATATCTTGATAGATTAAAATCTAAGGAAGGAGATTTTGTTATAAAAAAATTAATTAAAACAAAAAATTTTTTCCCTTTTATGGCGCACGAAATAATGCCTAATTTAGGATTACTAAATAAATTAACTGTTAAATTTAAAATAATCGAGTTTTATCGAAATCCAGTAGACAATATTTATTCGTGGATACAAAAAAAGGTTTGTAATGATTTTATAAAAAATCCTAGATCTTTCACATTAGTTGTAAAAGACAAAAAAAGCAAAAAAAACATACCATGGTTCTGTGGTAAAGATTCAAAACAGTGGTTAAAGCTTAATGAATACGAAAAAAGTGTATTCGGAGTTTGTAAATTGTTGGAGATGTCAATAAGAAATCAAAAAATGAACAAAAAGACAAAAATTTTAACCTTATCTTTTGAAAATTTTTATAAAGAACCTTTTTCAAATATAATGAAAATATCTAATTTTTTAAATAGCAGATCAACAAATCTTACTAAAATAGAAATTAAGAAATCTAATTGTCCTAGGATAGAAAACATCGAACTAAGGAAGAAAAAAGAAACTTTCATAAAAGAAAAAGTCTCAAAAGAGCTTTTTATAAGAATGAAAGATTTAGAAAAAAATTACGAAAAAAATATTTTTGGTCTAAGTAAATGAAATATTGTAATAATTGTTTAATACCTAATACTAGACCAGACCAAATATTTGACAAAAATGGTATCTGTAATGCCTGCATTAGTTACCAAAATAATAAAAATATTGACTGGTCAGAAAGATTAAAAAAACTTGATGAAATAATAGAAGATGCAAAAAGTAGATCATCGTCTTGGGATTGTGTCATTCCATCCAGTGGAGGAAAAGATAGTACATATCAAGCTTTGTGGGCAAGATCCAAAGGTTTAAACCCAGTTTTGGTAACTGCCTCTACATGTGATTTGTCAAATGTTGGTAGAAAAAATTTAGAAAATCTTAAAAATCTGGGTTTCGATACTATTGAAATTTCTAATAATTCTATAACAAGAGCTAAATTGAATAAATTATCTTTAGAGTTAATTGGTGATATATCATGGCCTGAACACGTTTCTATCTTTACCACACCAATTAAATTTGCATTAAAATATAAAATACCCCTAATATTATATGGAGAAAATCCACAGATAGAATACGGGGGCCCAGACAAGTCATTAAGCAATTACAATTTAGATAGAAAATGGATGGAGGAATTTGGCGGATTAATAGGCTTAAGGGTAAGTGACTTAATTGATATTTATAAATTTAAAAAACCAGATTTGAATATTTATACATATCCTAGTCAAGAAGAATTAGAAAATTTTAAAATAAAAAGTATTTTTTTAGGGTTTTTTGAAATGTGGGACAGCCTTAGGAATTTTGAAGTGGCAAAAAAAAATGGCTTTTCTGAGTTTGAAAAAAATGTTGAAGGATGTTTTTTTAATTTTGAAAAAATAGATAATTACCAGCATGGTATTCATGATTATTTTAAATATCTAAAATTCGGATTTGGTAGAGCTACAGATCAACTAAGTTATTTGATTAGGCGAGGAAAAATAAAAAGGAGTCAAGCAATAGAAAAAGTTATAGAATGCGAGGGCCATTATCCTAAGTCGTATATGGAAAAGAATTTAAAAGATATATTGGATAAAATAAATATCAGCGTTGAAGAATTTGATAATATTTGTGATAAATTTACTAACAAAAATATTTTTAAATGTGATCAAAGCGGTAAACTAGCAAAAGATGAAAAAGGGAACCTAATAAGAAAATTTTTACCTAAATAAGAAGAATTATCATGGCAGACGTAGATATCATTAATTATGGAATGGGCAATATTAGGTCTGTAGAGAATGCGGTACTTAAACTAAATTTCAAACCTAAAATAATAATCAGACCTGAAGAATTAGAGAATTCTAAAAAAATTATATTACCTGGTGTAGGTTCATTTAAGGAGGCTACAAAATTATTAGATGAAGGCGGCTGGACAAATATAATCAAAAAACAAGTTTTAGAGAAAAAAAAACCAATTTTTGGAATTTGTCTTGGTATGCAGCTCTTAGGGTCTGACAGTGAGGAACATGGCTATTCACGAGGACTAGATTTTATACCAGGCAAAATAAAAAACTTAAAAGATTTGGGATGTAAAAATAAGTTACCACAAATTGGTTGGAATACAGTAAGTATAAAAAAAAATCATAAATACCTGGAAAATGTTCCTGACTTAAATGATTTTTATTTCGTGAACAGTTATATTTTCATTTTATCTAATAAGGCAAACTTAATAGGATCGACCAATTATGGAATAGATTTTTGTAGTATAGTTTCTAAAGAAAACATTTTTGGCACTCAGTTTCACCCAGAAAAAAGTTCAAAAGTTGGTCTCAAAATCTTAGAGAACTTTTTAAATGCTTAAAAAAAGACTTATAACCACAATGCTTTGGAATGGAAGCACCCTAGTAAAAGGAAATAAATTTATTAATTCTAGACGCGCAGGCTCTCCAATTACAACAATTAAGATTTATAATTCTAGAGATGTAGATGAAATTTTATTTTTAAATATTGTTAAATCATCTTCAGGAGAAAAATTTGATTACGATTTTATAAGGCAATTAACTGATGAATGCAACGTTCCTATTACAATAGGAGGAGGTATAAAAAAAATTTATGAAATTACTGACTTATTATTTGCAGGTGCAGATAAAATTGTAATAAATTCTGAAGCCTATAATAATTTTAATTTAATAACAGACTCGGCTAAAAAGTTTGGTTCTCAAACGATTGTATTGGGAATAGATTATAAAAAAATTAATAACGAAAATATTTGCCACAGTTATTCAGGAACCAAAAATGAAAAAATTGATCCTATAATTTGGGCAAAAAAATGCGTAGATCATGGAGTTGGAGAAATAATTTTAACCTCAATAGACCACGATGGTTTAATGCAAGGTTATGACTGTGAGTTTTTAAATAAATTTACTAACGAAATTAAAGTGCCAGTGGTTGTATCTGGCGGTGCTGGTGATTACGATCATTTTTTAAATGCATTTGAGAACGGTGCATCTGCAGCTGCTGCAGCTAGTATATATCATTTTACTGAGAAAACACCTAACGAAGCAAAGAGATATCTATTAAGTAAGAATTTTCCAGTAAGGAAAAATTTTGAATAAATTTTAAGCAAAGATTTTTTTTATCTTATTACTAAAATTATAGATATCAATAAATTTATAATTATAATCTAAGTAGTATTTTTCTCTTTTATTAATACTTAAATTTTTTTTGATTTTTTCAAAATTTTTTAATGTATTTTGTGTTCCAAACATACACTCAAAATAAACTTTATTCTTCTTATTTTTTATTTTTCTGAAATAGAAAATCTTATTTTTGTTACTATTTAATATTTTGATAAAATTTTTGTAACCTAAATAGTATAATTTCTTTCCAGTATTCAAATATTTTATTTCATTTTTTTTTACTATAGAAAAATCAAAAAAACCTGCGTGTGAATTTGAAAAAACGTTTTTAAGAATCATTTTATTTTTTTTTTCATAAAGCAAACTTATCCCTTTTGAAAAAAAAATACTTTTATTAAGTAACTTATTCTCAAATTTTGATGAAGCATAACAGTTAAACATTTTAGAAAAAATTTTATTAGAAAAAAAATTAAAAAATTTACTGATATCATTTCCATAATATTTATTTATTTTTGTTTTTTTTAAGAATTTCTTTTCTAAAAATTTCAAATAAAAGTATCTCTCGAAAATAGTGCTTCCAAATTCATAATATCTTTTTATTTTTGTGGATAATAAAAGTAAATAAATTATAAAACTAAATTTTAGATCCTTAATATCATGAAGGCGCACACTTAGTTCTTTTAAGTTTTTACTTTGTTCTAATGAATAAATATCTCTAAAATATCGTGAAAACATGTATGCGTCATATAGATTCAAAAATTCAGTATTCTTAAGTGCTTCGTATTTTTTTTTTGAACCTTTTACTAAATTTCCAAACTCTAGATAAGTTTTTCTCATTTTATTTTATATTTATTTAAAAATTTATTTATTAGGCTTATTATTTTAAGCTGTTTTGCTTTGTCTAAATCAACAAATATGGGTAAACTAACTGCTTTTTTGTAATATTCATCACATCCAGGTAACTTTTTATAATCTTTTCCAATTTTAAAAAGATAAATAGGTTTATAGTGAAATTGTACAATTATTTTATTTTTTTTCATGAATAAGAAAAATTTTTCTTTTTGATTTTGGTTTTTAAAATTTATGAAAATAATATAAAGATGCCATGCACTAGCAATTAAATTATTTTTTGGATATAAAACGTTAATATTCCTCTTTTTAAAACTTTTACTATAAAAATCTGCAACTTGCCTTCTTTTTTTTAAAAAATATTTTATTTTATTGATCTGGCTTATACCTAGTGCACAATTAAAATCGCTTAATCTGAAATTGTATCCACTCATCAATATGTCATAATCCCAGTGCTTCCAATATTTTTTTCTATGCATACCATGAGATCTTAAAAGTTGAGCTTCTCGATAGATAGCTTTGTTATTTGTTGTAAGCGCTCCACCCTCCGCAGTAGTAATTGATTTAATTGGATGAAATGAAAATGTACTTATGTCAACATGTTTAGCACACCCAATTTTAAAAATTTTATCTTTTATTTTATAAGTAGACCCGAATGCATGACAAGCATCCTCTATTAATAAACATTTATACTTTTTCTTTAATTTATAAAAATTAGAAATATTATTGCAAGCTCCACCTAAATGCATATTAACTATTGCTTTAATTTTTTTTAATTTATATTTTTTTACACAATCCTCGATATCTTCTGGCCTCATTCTTCCAGTATATGGATCTATGTCTGCCATAAAAATTTTGGCTCTTAAATTATTACAAATATTAAATGAAGATACAAAATTCACTGCCGGCATGATTATTACATCTCCTGGTTTTATTTTGATTGATAAAAAAGCAAGATGTAAAGCAGAGGTACCGCTGTTGCATACTAAAGAAAAACTTGATCCAAGGTAATTATTTATTTTATTTTCAAATTTTTCAACAAGTGGACCTGTTGTTAAAAAATTACTTCTTAGAGCCTTATTCACAAAAGCTATATCTTTATTATCAATAAATTGTTTTCCGTATGGAACCATTTTTCTCATATCTTAAAATATCTTTACCCAAAATTGATTATGTATAATACCCAAACCGCTAGTAACAATTTTTTTTCCAGATAAATATTCTGTCCACCCATATTGTAAGTTTTTTTTGTTTTTTCGAATATTAATTTTTAATTTAAACGGAAAAAAAACACATCTTTTTTTATTTTTTTTTGCAATCTGTTCTATAAAATCTTTACTATACATATTTTTATACCAAATAATTTTTTTATTTTTTTTAAAAGTTTCTGATTTTATATAAAGATTGTATGAGTAAAGATTAAGAGACTCAAATACGAAAATTCTTCCATTAGGATTTAAGATTTTTATTAAATTTGTTAAAATTTTTTCAGCATTACTGAATATACTCAAAACTCCAGAAAGAATAATTATATCAAATTTACCTAAATTTTTATTTGAATTTAAAACATCATATTTTAGAAATTTAACATTATTTGGACAAATTTTTTTTGCTTTTTTTAATAAATTGCTATCTACATCGATGCCGGTGAGATCATAGCCAGGAAAATTCTTATTTAAATGAAAAAGTAATTCTCCATTTGCACAACCTATATCTATCAACGAAAGTTTTTTTTCTTTATTTTCTCTTTTAAGTATCTTGATAAGAGTTTTAAAAATTTCTTTAGGCTTGTTATGTTTCTTTACATAATAGACATCATTGATAAAAGAAACTTTTTTTATTGACATGATATATTTACATTATTGTTCATTTTTTGTACAATAACAAATATTAATTTTTATTCAAGTACAGTAAAATTTATAGTAAAATAATTTACACAATTAATTAAATGAATGATGAAGATAAATATCTAATAACAACAAGAATCGAAGAGGTTTGGCCAAAAAATAGCTCTAGTAGAATTTTCTTTCACTCTATAGAACCACTCGACTGCTATCCAAAATCAGATTTCCAATATAAAAAATTTGATATAATCGATAACTACTGGAAAAATGACGATAAACTTTTAGAAAAATTTCAGTACCTTGACTCATTGTACGAAAAGTCACTCAAAGGGTTTTCAGATTATCTAAATAATTTACATAATACAAATCATCAGACTAAATTTTGGAGAATACTTTTGGGCCCTTGGTTAATAATTTACATATTTATGTCATTTGATAAATGGAAAAAAATTGAAAATGCAATAAGTAAGTTTTCAATCAATAAAGCAAAAAAAATAGACTTCAATCGTAAATTATTAGTACCATATGAATTAAGTGATTTTATAAATTTTACTAAAAACGACTTATGGAATCAAATGTTGAATCAGGACATTTTTCAAGAATTTCTATCACCGGAAAATATTGAAAAAGTAGAATTTAATAATATAGACAGATTGAATGAAGAACTAAGAGTAAATAGGCAAGGAGGTATTACTGATAGTTTAATCAAAAAAATATTATTAAAATTCTTAAGCTTAAAAAATAACGCTAACTATAAATATTTGATCTACAAACCATATATAGGAGCCATTAAAGAACTAATTCTTAGCATTAAAGTTAAACAATTACCTATCTACAAAATAGACAAAAAAAAATTTGAAAAAAAAGGGGATATAAATTCTAAAAAAAGAGAAAATATGAGAGATATATTTAAATCTGAAAATAATTTTGAAAATTATCTATTAAATTCATTTAAACATAATGTGCCTAGGATCTTTATAGAAAATTTTGATGATTTAAAAGATTTTTACAAAAATGCAAATCTCCCTAAAAAACCTGAAAAAATTTTTTCCTCTAATGGCCTTTGGTATGACAGTTTCTTTTCCTATTATACTGCTTTAAAAAATGAAAAAGGTACAAAAGTTATATATGGACAACATGGTGGATCATATGGAATAGCTAAATATAGCTGGCAAGAAAATCATGAAAAGAAAATATCAGATAAATATTTGACTTGGGGGTGGAGCGATCAAAGCAAAGAAAATCAGGTAAAAAATTTTCATATTTTAATAAGGCAAAAAAAATATAATTGGGAAAAAAATAAAAAAAATTTACTAGTTTTATTGAAGCATAGAAAAATCTATTTGCAAGCTCCTGACACTTTCGCAACGTGTGAACCCCACTCTGAATACTTAAATTTTTTACGTCCTTTTCTGATTTCTTTAGATCAAACAATTCAAAAAAATATGGTATTAAGACTTACCTACAAAAATTTTAATGATAATAATTTTGATTTTTTCTCAAATTTCTCAAAAAAGTTTAATTTTGATCGTAGTGAGACACTCGAACAAGCATGTGACAAGTCCAAATTAATTATAAATACTTGCAACTCGACAACTTTTTTGGAAACAATAGCAAGTAATATTCCCTCTATTTTAGTATTAAATAAAAATAATAATCCTATCAGATATTCAGCTATCGAGTATTTTGAGGATTTATTTAAAAATAATCTTATTTTTTATGACTCTTTGAAAGCCTCAACTTTTGTAAATTCATTATGGTCTACAGATATTAGAGAATGGTGGGAAAATCCAAAATTACAAAATATAATTAAAAGTTTTCAGGAAAAATTTGCGAATCCAGCTGATGATCTCATTTTGAAAATTAGAAATGAAATTGAAAATTAATATATTTAAATGGCAAGTATCTATCTATTTAACTTATGAAGTTTTTTTGTTAATTTAGAAATTTCTTGATCATAATTTGTAATTCTATTAAGGATTTTTGCTGCAGCTTTTGGGTCATTTTTAAAAGCCAACTTAAGAAGGTCCATCCAATTTTTATTGTTTTTAGATCTTATATTGGAAATTTTACCAATTATATTTAAGGAATTTTTTTTCATTTGATATTTACTTATTTTAACATAGTTATGAGAATATTAAATTAATTATTACTTTTAAAAATTTTAATTATATATTTCTTTTTTTTATACCTGAAAAAAGCAGGATATTTGTCATTATCAGCTATTCTTAGAAGATTAAAATTTTTCTTTAAATTTTTGTTAATATTTAATTCACTATCATTTGGACCTCTTTTACGGAAAAACGTACTATTTCCCTTTTGCTTTTTCCTCCTAAATATTGGAAACTTTTTTAAAAATTCTTTAATTATTTTAGTAGTTTCATTTCCTTGTACGTTTCTGATTTCATCATTAAGTTCATGTCCTTTGAAATAAATATATTTTTTTTTAATTATAGATCCACTGTCAAATTTTTTAGCTGCTTCAAGTAGACATATTGGTATTTTATTTTTATTCTTTAAGATTTGCCACTGAATTGGAGCAAATCCTTTTCCTTTAGGCAGATTACTTGCGTGAACAACAAGATTTAAGTAATTTTTTACCAAAAAAGTTTTAGGAAGAATTTTAGTATAATTCAAAATAAAAACTACATCTTGATTATTTACCTTGTTAAAATTTTTAGATATTTTAAAATTAAATTTTTTATTCTTTATAAAATTTTTTTTAATATAAGTGTGAATCCAATCATTATCTTTGTCTAAAAGAAAAGTAATCTTATATTTTTTACTTTTTAATTTCACTTAATTTTAATGGGTTAGCTTTAAATAAATCTTTTTTAGCCTTTTTTCCTAAAATAAATTTATAGTATTTTGGATGTAAACCTAAATTTGGTCTAATCACTTTAATATTTTTTTCCGTAAACTTTTCATTCTTTCTTATATTTTTTGATACGTAAATTGATCTCTTAAATATAAGAGATGATCTTTCAGATTTTGAAATACCGTAATAAACTTTTCCTAAACTTTTCCATGCTCTCTTACTTTCAACAACTAAGTCTCTCAACTCTTTTGGATTTATTGAAAAAGAATCATCTAAACCTCCGTCTTTTTTATTTAAAGTAAAATGTTTTTCTATTAATGCAGCACCGTAGGTAACCGATGCAATAGCAACACCGATACCTTCAGTATGATCACTCAAACCAACATTTATTTTGAATTTTTTTCTTAAATCTTCTATACATTTTAAATTTGTGTCTTCCTCCGGTGCAGGGTATGAGCTTGTGCATTTTAAAAGTGTAAAATTATTGAATTTTTTTTTTTTGAAATTTTCTACAATGTATTTAATATCTTTCATTCTTGTCAGACCTGTTGAAATAATTATAGGTTTTTTCAAGTTAATTAACTTATTTATGAGAGGAATATGATTATTTTCGAAAGAGGCCACTTTGTAAACAGGGCATTTCAACTTTTCCAAAAAGTTAACTGCTGTTTCATCAAAAGGGGTACTAAAACAAACAATTTTTTTTTTTCTACATCTATCAAATATTGCTTTATGCCATTCCCATGGTAAAGATCCCTTTGAGTATAAATCATAAAGATATTTACCGTACCAAATACTTTTTTTACTTTTTATGAGAAAATCCTCTTTTCTTGATTTCAATGTAATCGTATCTGGTGTATAAGTTTGTATTTTTACAGCATCCGCCCCGGCGTTTTGTGCCTCATCAATAAGCTTCATCGTTCTGTTAAAATTATTGTTATGATTAGCCGAAATTTCCGCCACAATGAAAGGTGGTCTATTTTTAGATATTTCTCTATTTCCTATTTTCATTTTTTTAGTATAAATTTGAGTTTTCTATCAATAAAGGTAGATTGAATCTTGTATTTTACCTTATACTTTCTTAAGAAATCTTTAGTAGCTTTCGTAGCTCCTCTAATTTTTCCATAGTCATCTAAAAGAATTACTCCACCTTTAGAGACTTTTTTGAATAATTTTTCTAAAGCAAAAAAAGTAGGGTTATATACGTCTAAGTCTAAATGTAAAAATGAAATTTTTAATTTTTTATTATTCTTAAGAAATAATTCTAAAGTTTTTTCAATTGGCCCTCTGATTAAGGAAAAATTTTTTAAATTTTTAGTTTTTAGCCTTTTCACCAGTGTGGCCAAGCTTATTCCCACGCCTATTCTTTTATTATGAAAATTAGCGAATTTGTTATCATTCTTATCTTTTTGTGAAGGAAACTTACCAAATACATCAAAACCAAAAACTTTTTTTTTACTATTTAGTAGAATGTCTCTAAATATAATAAACCTTAATAAACTATTTCCCTTAAAAACACCACATTCTACTATTGAACCAGGAACGGTCAAAGTTTTTTTGAAGATTTCATAATGACTGATTATTTTTCTTATTCTTAAAGGACTAGACTTTGAATAAAACTCATTTTCGATTTGCCAAACATTTGATAATTTATTTTTCATTTTATATTAAAAAAAATGATCAGCGCCAATAAATCCAATTTTGGATTTTTCAACATACCAACCGTTAACAAAAGGATTATCGCTTTTAATTGTTACCCATCCAGTTTTCTTTTTTAAAAATTTTTTTATTTTTTTTTCTTTATTAAGATTAAACCAATAACTTCCATTATCATTTATTGAGATTTTTTTTTCTATAAATTTATTATTCTCCTCGTTCCAAAAATTAAGAATAATATTAGCTTTTTTATTTTTCATTTTTAAATTACTAGTATTAGTAATAGTAAAGTTAGACTCGTGCCTATTTAGAATCGGAGCCCATTTAAAAGTGCCAGGTTTTGAGAGAATTTTAGAATTAGGTACATGAGCGTTAAAGCAAATATTAGACGGAACATCGTATTTATTTTTAAATCCAAGATTTAAACCAAATTTTAGTCTAGTCGGTACTTTACCCTTACCATCTATCAAAAGCTTAATTAAATAATTTTTATTGAAATTTATTTTAATTTTTTTCTGAGATAAAATTGCTTTGATATCTAAGTAAATTGGTTTGTCAATTTTTCTTTTAAGAGTGAGTACTGTATTTATTTTTTTTATCGTTAATCCTTTTTCACTTAATATTTCTAAACTAAAATTAATTTTACTTTTTGGAAAGTTAGGATAAATAACTAGTTCTGTATATGATTTTTTATTTTTAAATAAAGGAAAAGACACAGATGAATCGTAAAAAATTTTTTTATTCGGATTAGGCCAAAAAGAATTTTTATTTTTTTGTTTTGATGTATCGTAATATGTATGTGTTAAAGAAGAATTATTACTATTAATTTCTATATTACCAGATAAAAATCTAGGAAAAAAACTTTCAAAATTATGTTTTATTTTTACGGTTCCTTTTTTGTATCTTAAGAATTCTTTTTCAAATTGAGTTAAAAAAAAAATAAATTTTGTTTCGTAAGGTTTTAAGTTATTAATTAAAACTTTTTTTGTTAAAGTTTCTCCAAAATAATTTATTACTTTAACAGTTATTACATCTTTATTAATTTTCTTTTTACCATTTACAAATGAAAAAAAAGGTAAGAAGTTTTTATTTGGTATTATATCAACTCCAGTTTCTAAAACTTTTTGCTGGGAATTTTCTTTGTAGTCTTTTTCATTATTAAAAATTCTTCCACAAGTATGAACTACTGTGGATGAATTCTTTCCCTCGTAATTTACAACAACAGCAGGATAAGGATAAACCATATTTACTTTCGAAAAAATTTCTAATTCAATTGATCCAGTGCGCTCTAAATCTTTTTTTTTAAAATTTAAAATATTTTTTACAGATATTGAAAATGCTTTGACCTCTTTAATTTTGGATAATTTTCTTTTGATTAATATACCTTCCTTCGATCTAACGCTTACTTTAAAAACTACGTTTTTAATATTCCGTTTGAGCAACCAATAGCCCATAAAGAGAATTTTAGTATCTAAAGCTTGATTTACTATGAAAGGAAAAATAGCTGACGATCTAAGCACCTTATTTTTCCTTATACCAAGAGGATTTTTTATAACAGTTGATGATAGATGTGCTTGATAGCTTTTCATTTTATGTTATGTTATTGTACAAAAATTGAACATAAATGTAAATAATTTCATAATCAATGTTTAACAATAAAAATATTATAGTTACTGGCGGCACTGGTTCATTCGGCAGAGAATTTGTATTACATATTTTACAAAATTACACCCCGAAAAAAGTAGTAATTTTCTCAAGAGATGAGCTCAAGCAATTTGAATTTTCAAATTTTTTAAAAAACAAAGGATTTAATCCCAAAAAAATTCGTTTTTTCATAGGTGATGTTAGGGACAAACAAAGATTAAGCTTAGCTTTTCAATCAATGGATTTTGTAGTTCACGCTGCTGCTTTGAAACAAATTGTTGCTGCAGAATATAATCCTCAAGAGGTAATTAGAACAAATGTACAGGGAGCTGAAAATGTAATTTTTGCAGCTTTAGAGCAAAATGTAAAAAAAGTAATTGCGCTTTCTACCGATAAGGCAGTTAACCCTGTCAATCTTTATGGTGCAACAAAGTTGGTTTCAGATAAATTATTTGTAAATGCTAATAATCTTGCAGGAGAAAAAAAGTCAAGATTCGCAGTTGTTCGATATGGTAATGTAATTAATTCAAGAGGATCAGTAATTCCTTACTTTAAAAAAATTATAAACGAAAAAAACTTTTTTCCCATTACGCACAAAGAAATGACTAGATTTTTTATTAAAGTAGAGGATGGTGTAAAATTTGTTTTAAAATCTTTTGAGAGAATGTTTGGAGGTGAAATTTTCATTCCCAAAGTTGATTCAATAAAAATTATTGATATTGCTAAAGCGATAAAATTAGATGGAAAGATAAAGATTATTGGAATTAGACCTGGTGAAAAATTACATGAAATCTTGTGCCCGCAAGACGAGGCTCATTTAACTTTAGAATTTAAAGATTATTTTATGATAAAACCATCTATTGGTTTGGACATAGAAAAAAATTATAAAATTAATGCGTTAAAAGAAAAAGGAAAAGAAGTATCAAATAAATTTGAATATTCATCTTCTAAAAATAAATTTTTATCAATAACACAAGTGAAAAAATTAATAGATTGAGTTAATAATGAAAATTGCGATTATTCCTGCTCGTGCGAATAGTAAAAGAATTAAAAATAAAAATATAATTAATTTTTTTAATAAGCCAATCATATATTGGCCAATCCAAATGGCAAAGAAAAGTAAAATTTTTAAAAGAATTTTTGTATCTACGGACAGCAAAAAAATTTCAAAAATATCACAAAAATATGGAGCCGAGGTTCCTTTTTTGAGACCTAAAAAAATTTCTAATGATAAAGCTGGAATTTTAGAAGTTGTTAAGCATTTAATTATTTTTTTAGAAAAAAAAAAAATTAAATTTGATTATGTTTGTTGTATTTTCGCCACAGCTCCTTTTGTAAATAAAAAGATTATTCAGAGATCGTTTAAAATGTTAAAGAAGGGAAATTTTGATTTTGTATTTGGTGCAGTAAAAATTGAAAATCATTATTTAAGATCATTTTATATAAAAAATAAAAAATTACACATGTTGAACGAAAGATTTTATAATTCCCCTGAGTCTATTACTACGCAGGCTTTCGTTGACTCCGGCCAATTCTATTGGGGAACAAAAAAAGCGTGGAAAAAAAATAAGATTATTTTCTCAAAAAACTCCAGTTTTATTCCTTTAGATGGCAAAAAATTTAGAGACATAAATACCTTGAAAGACTTAAAATTTGCAAAACAATTTAAAAGAAAGTTGATGAGGAGAAGCATATGAAAATCAAGAAGGATTATTTTGAAATATTAAGAAAAATTAAAGAGGATTTTAAAAATCAAAGACAATTAGCTAAGGAATTAAATTTCAGTCTAGGAAAATTAAATTATTGCTTAACAGAACTTAAAAAAAAAGGACTTGTAAAAATACAGAGTTTTCGAGATAACCCATTGAAAATAAGGTATGTTCTCACACCAAGAGGTATAGAGCTTAGAACTAAACTTACTATTGATTTTATGAAAAGAAAAATGAAAGAGTATGACGAACTAAAAAAAGAGCTAAATCAAATCAAAAAAAAATAAAATTATTATCAAAAATTGTACAAATATTTTAATCAATGAAAGTTTATAAGAGAAAAAAAGCTAGAAAATTTTTGGTCAGTAAAAAAAATAATATTTTTTTAAAAGATGTTGGAAAAATACATTTACAGGAAGATGAAAATTTAACAATAACTTGTAAGGAAAAAAAAGATTTTGAAATTTGCAGAAAGAGTTGGGGGTATTATGCAACTCCATCTCTAAATTTTAGACTAAAGAGAAAAGGTCTAAAAGCAGTTTTAGTAAAACAAAACCTTAAATATTTCATACTTTTAGTTGATATGAAAAAAAAAGAAAAATTTAAAAATTATATCAAAATTGAAAATTACAAAATCATAAGATGGTTTTAGTTTTTTTGACTAAAAATGATTAATTAAGAAATCAATATTTTTTTTGTTATTAGCAAGTTTTCCAAATTTAATAAGGTGTTGTTTTTTTACTAACTTATATGAAAAAATATTTGAATAAATTTTTTGTTTTTTAAGGCTCGGCCAAAACTTTTCAGAAAAAATATCAAGTTGAGGATCATCGCTTATATGTATTACATTAAAACCATTTTCTAAAGCCTCAATAATTGCCCCAGATATTCCAATAAAAATTAAAGAGTTATTTTTATAATTTTTTATCTCATTGTTTTGAAGCAATCGCAAAGATGTTTTCAAATGTTTCACTAACAAATTATTTTTTCGAGTATTTAATGCCATTGGATGATTTTTTATTTTAAATTTTTTTAGATTTAAAATTTTTTTATTGTGTAAAATTTTCAGGCTTTGAAATATTTTTTCCTCATTTAATACAGATAGTGGTAAAAAAATCTTGTTAACCATTACTGATCGTAATTTATTAAACCGAAAAGAAGGTAAAAAAATTATTTTTGATTTTTTCCAACCTAAATATTTTGTGAAACAATGTATTTGATCTTTTCCACTTAAAACAATTTTTTTTGGTGAACTTTCTTTATAAATCAAATTATAAGGTGCAGCCATTGGGGGAGAGTGGACATATCCAATACTTGTAATATTTTTAAAATTTTTGGAAACGAATTTTAGTAATTTATTTTGAAAAATTTGACCTTCGTAAGCAATTAAAATAGTACTTACGTTCTTATTAATAAGTTTGTTTACCTCACGATAAAAAATATTAGCAAAAAAATTCTGATTTGAAATAGATGAAATAAAAAGATTTTTGTCTTTTATTAAAAAATGTAAATTTACAAAAATTAATTTTAAAATTGGAAAAATATTAAAGCTTATTTTATCGAAAGGTTTAATAATAAAAATATTTTTTTGTATTTTCCTAGGTAGATTTTTACCTTTATAGATTACGATCCAAAGGCTATCCTTTAAATTTTTTGAGTTTATTTTAAAATATCTGTCAAAAAATGATCCATCTTTTTTAAAATCATCTTCAAATCCCCAAGTAATAATTAATTTTTTATAATTAAAATAAGTTTGATGTGAAAAAATTTTATAATTAATATAATTTAAACTGTATAAGGTTTCTTTAATAACAGTAATAAAATTTAAAAAAAAATTTTGTTTAGCGCCTAGTATTGACTTTAATAATAGTACACCTAAATTTGAATTTGGATTGAGATAATGTAGATAACTATTGTCGTTAGATTGATTTTCTCTCAACTTTTTTAAGTAATTTCTTACTTTTTTAAAAAAGTACTCTTGATTTAACTTATGCATATTCTACTTAGTATTCCGTAAGTCTAAGAAAATTAAAAGTTTTTTGGATTTTTTCAGGTAAAAAATTCCAAATATTTCTAGCTATAACACCTCGCTTAGTGGGTTCACCAAAACATTTCTTGCAGGTTTCATGTTTTGGAGAATTTTTTGTTCTTAAGTTATTTAAGAAATTTTTACTATTTTCAAGAATTTGTTTCATGTCTATTTCATTTATTTTCCCCATTGAAATACTATCATCATAAGCTAGACAACAAGGCACAACATTTCCATCAGCTAGTATTCCTAAAATACTACTATTACAACTAAAGTTATCATTAATTGCATGAAATTCACTAATCCTTCTGCCATAAAAAAAAGGTTTAATTTTTAATGTAATATTTTCAAATATTTTATATCCATCTTGTTTTAAATAATTCCGTGAAAAGATTTTTTTAACATTTTTTAATTTTTCTAATGATTTTTGATATTTTTCGTCAGAAATATCGTAGAAATAATTTAAAAATTTTGCAAACAAGAGACTTGAACTCGTCAAATCTTTTGGCACAGAGGGATCTCCAACTTGTATACCGAGTAGTTTTTTTACATAATAGTTTAATTTTTTATCATTGAAGTTACATCCTAAATCAATATCAATCTTAATATGCTTAAAATTTTTCGCTTTAGAGCAAAAATCAATAATGCTTTTTACATACCTATCTAACTCCATATTAAGACCTCTTGCGTCTTTATGTTTATTTGCATCTAAAACCTGTAAAGAAATTTTAATGTTAGTTCCAAATTTAATTAAATTCTCAACGTTTTTTTCTTTATTTAAAAGTAGACCATTTGTAATAAATAAAACTGGAATTTTATTTTCTTTACAAAATTCCAGGATCTCAAATATTCTTCTATCTAATAATGGTTCATTAAATTGAGAGAATGTAACGTACTTAAATTTTTTATCACTAAAGTCAATATTTCTAAGAGTATTAAAAATATCTTTTAATTCTAATTTAGAAACTTTATCATCTTTTAAAGGATACGGACAAAAAGAACATGCCATATTACATGCAGCAGTGCTCTCAATCTGTAATACGTCAAAACCATAATTTGTAAGCTTAAGTTTTTCCAAATTATTCATAATTAAAATTTTTGTTATTCATGCATTGCGTTAATAATAGTTTCATTTAAATGATCATAGTCAATTATCTCTTTAATCTTGGATTTTTGCAATGCTCCTATGGAAATATATCTAGGATTTTTTCCAGCCCTTTTCTTGTCTAAAAAAATATTCTTATATATAGAGTCTTGCAAAACGTTTTTATTAAAAGGTATTTTTTTTAAGTAAATTCTTGTAGGTAAATTGTATTCTTTTAAAAGTTTCTCAATAATACAAAAAATTTTTTCCTTTCTTTTCTTCTCGTAAAATACCTCACACAGCATACCAATACCTACTGCTTCTCCATGTCTGATGAAATCTTTTTTCAATCTTTGTTCTATAGCCATCTCTATCGCGTGTGCGAAGGTATGTCCAAAATTAAGAGACAATCTTTTATTTTTTTCGTGAATATCGTTTAAAAAGAATCTAATTTTTGTTTTAAGAGTAAGGTAGCAAAGCTTAAAAACAATATTTGTATTCCTTCCAATTACCTTTTTTTTTTCATTTTTTAATAGTCCTAAAATTTTATTATCGCCAATAATTCCACATTTGATTATCTCAGCTATACCTGCAGTAAATTCTCTGTCAGGTAAAGTTTTTATTATTTTTTCTAAGATAAACACTGCACTTGGGTGATAATAAGTGCCAATCGAATTAGTGATACCTTTGTAGTTAATAGCAGTTTTACCTCCGATTGAACTGTCAACAATTGAAGTCATAGTTGTAGGAATACAAAAGTAATTGAGCCCTCTTAGGTATAAACTACTTGCTAATGCTGAAACATCTCCTAAAACTCCACCACCAAAAGACACTATAATTGAGTTTTTTGTAAAATTATTTTGCAATAAAATATCTAAAATTTTAAACAACAATTTTTCATTTTTATTTAGTTTTTCAGAAACACACTCTATTTTAAGAATATTACATCCAGTAATTTTTAATTCGGCCAATATTTCTTTTACTATTGTTTTATCAATTTTACTGTCGTAAATAAAAAGTATATTTTTGTCAGAATTAATCGAGTTAATAGTTTTTGAAATTATTCCCGTATAATTTGAACGACAAAAAACTACAGAATGCTTAGTTTTGTTAATTTTATACTTCAATTTCATCTTTATCTATTAAATTCAAATATTATTTATAAAATTTAAAATATTTATCTTTTTTTATTTTAATTTGTGCTTTTGAGTAGTCCTCAAACACATCGACTGAAAAACTGTCCCCTTTTAAATTAAGATTTTTGATTTTTAGACCAATATCTAAAGCCCTCAAAAGCTCAATATCCTCTACACTTTCAAGTTCGCTTAACTTACTCTTTCCATACATTAGAAGCGCTTGAGGTTTAAAAGAAATTATAGATAAGTGTTTTTTTAAATTTTTAGATTTATTTTTAAATTCATAAGGAATATTAGCTCTCGAAATATACATTACCTCGTTTTTACTGTTTACAACTAACTTTACAAGATTAGTATTATTAGTAGGTTTAACTTTCAAACTCGGAAGTATGATATCAGCTTCTGCATTTTTTTCATGAAATTTAATAACTTTGTCAATGTGATTTGGACTAATTAGTGGCTCGTCACCTTGTACATCAACTACAAATTTATATTTACTATTATTTTTGATTTTTTTAAAAGCTTCACAAATTCTTTCAGTTCCGTTTCTATGGTGTTTTGAGGTCATTATAACTTTGGCACCGTACTTTTTTACCTCATTCTGAATTTTTTTATCATCACAACAAATATAAGCCTCACTTATTTTTTTTGATAGTAAAGTTCTTTTATAAACGTGCATTACAAGCGGCAAGTTATTAATTGGCAGAAGAGATTTTGCAGGCAACCTTCTCGAGTTTAGTCTTGTTGGAATTAATGCTAAAACATTATTCTTGTTTTTCATGATCTTAACCATCCCCCATCTACATTAATACTTTCACCAGTTATATAACTTGCATAATCAGATAATAAAAAACTTACAACTGAAGAAATTTCCCCAGACTCACCCCATCTATTCTGAGGTATCTTAGATATCGTCCAATCATATAAAGATTTATTTTTTTTAAAATTCTCGAAATATGAGGTTTTTATAAATCCTGGATTAACAATGTTAGCTCTAATTTTTTTTGCGTACTCTACCGCGAAACATTGAGTCATACTTTTCAACGCTCCTTTTGTCGAACTATATCCACTCAATTCATTAAATCCAGTTTCACCGACAATTGAGCCAATATTTACTATAGAGGAATTAATTTTATTTTCATGACAATATTTTGCATATAGTCTCATTATTCGAAAAATAGAAAAAAAATTTATGTCAAATACTTCTCTTAATTTTTTATCACTAATCTTTTCAAACTTTAGTCTTTGCCTAATACCAGCATTATTAACTAAACAATTAATTTCTTTTTTTTCTTTAATTGATTGTTCGAAAATTTTTTTTATTAACTTTAGGTTTCTAACATCACCAAGAAAAACTTTTAAATTTTTATGATTTTTGAGTTTCTTAATATCTGATTTTGATCGTGTAATGCCGTATACAAAAGCACCTGAATTAACAAAATTTTCGGCCATATCCTTTCCTAAACCCTTTCCAACACCAGTCACAAGTATATTCTTATTTTTGAGAAGCATGATATTTTATAAATATATTATATTGTACAATATTTGAACAAAGAATAGTAGTAATTTTTGATCAAAATTTGATTGTAAATTGATTATAATATGACGATACGAATTAAAGTGGTATAACTAAACAATTTTAATATCATTTATGCAAAAAAATTTTAAAAGTTCTCCAAAAAAATTAGTCATATTAGCTAATACTTTTCTTATATTAAATATAATTATAATTTCGTTCTTAATTATATTTACATCTTCTAAGTATTATTTTTCTGAAAATATTAATAAAGGATTTTATCTTATTTATTTATCTATATTTATAGTGTTTTTGTCATCATTAATATATGCTGTAAAAAAATTAGACAATAATTCAAAGATAAACTTTTCATTAATAATATTTGTAATCGGTATTACTTTTTATAGTCTAGAAATTTACTTACAATTTTTTAACCAAGGTAAGAAAGAAAAAATTGCAAAAAAATTTGGTATTGAATTCGACCAGAGATCAACCAAAGAAGTATTAATTGATTTAAGAAAAAAAGGTTATAATGCACATCCAAATTTAAAACCCACATTTTTTAAAGAAACTAATGGAATTTATCTTTCAAATAAAAAAGAAAAGATCTTTCCCTTAGGCACAATTTCAAATTCATTTACTGTTTTAGGAAATGAGTCAGGTTACTACCCGATTATAAACACTGATGAACATGGATTTAATAATCCAAAAGGATTATATAAAAATAAAAATTTAGATATAATTTTAATTGGTGACTCTTTCACAGAAGGTAAGTCAGTTAGAGATGATGAAAACATCAGTGCAAATTTAAGAAAAAAAAAATTTAGCGTTATAAATCTTGGAAAATCTGGAAATGGCCCATTGATTGAACTTGCATCTCTGAATGAGTTTGCATCAATCTTAAAACCAAAAATTCTGTTGTGGTTATATTTCGCAGAAAATGATCTTGG
>MDTD01115417.1_pt1 | contig 29666 bp, 20 predicted proteins | sample 811221 | NCBI WGS metagenome assembly MDTD01 (sample SAMN05326646, study PRJNA326480) | marine metagenome | isolation source: seawater | place: Pacific Ocean: South West | collected 2011 | reverse complement strand
GGGGTCTGGGGGCAACGACCCCAGGCGGGTGTGGGCAGCCAGCCCACTATGCCAAGCAAAGCGCGGCAGCCAGAGACAAGCGGAGCGCGTCAGCCAGAGACAAGCGGAGCGCGTCAGTAAGGGCGAGTGGCAACTCGCCCGTAGAGAGAGTGGCAACTCGCCCATCGAGAGTGGCAACTCGCCCGTAGAGAGTGGCAACTCGCCCATCGAGAGTGGCAACTCGCCCATAGAGAGAGTGGCCAGAGGCAAGCGGAGCGCGGCAGCCAGGGCGTGCCTGCTCCATCACCTGCCTTTTTGCGGGCGCTTTCTTATCGCCAACGACTTGACTCCGACATGCACCCAGCCACGAGAACGTTTGCTCTCTTTATCCACCGTAGCCATCGCCTTCCACAACATCTTTGTGTCCACCCACACAGGCGGGTATTTGTGTGAAGCGACGTCCAACACGAGCATCTTGTCGCTCTTCTTGTGATACGCTGCGATAGGAGAGATATGACCGACACCAACCTGCTTGAGGGCCTTTCGAGCATAATTCACGACCAAGAACACGCGCTCCTTTGTCAACACCTTGCGCGCATGTGTGCGAAAGTCCTTGAGTGTCGAACGATCTGCATGAAAATGCTTCACCTGTATGTTCTGTCTTTGGAGCAGCTTCGCAAGCTGTTCGAGTGTCATCCCCGTGAATAGGACCTTCCAAAAAGAAACCGTCCCCTTCCCACGTTGTTGAAAGAAGGTCTCCTGTGTTATCTTTGGCGACCTCACAGCGAGCGCGTTGAGTACGATCGTGCTCGACGCAACGCCACAAAAGGAACGTTTACTTTGTGGCACAAAGTGACGCTTCAATCGAGGCCAATCCCCCTTTGCTGTGCTCGACGCCAGCAGCGCTTTACCACGAGGACTCTCAAGCGAAATCAACGCCGCATCCAGAGGTAATGCTGTTCCTCCGGGCTTCTTCATCACCCACCAAAGTAGACCTCCAGCGACTGACAAACCAAAGAGCACAAATAACGACAACGCAATCCCCAACAACCTCAGCAAGACACTCTTTTTTTTTGCTTTCATCGATGTGCCCTTGTTCCTTTCACAACATCAAAAAACCAACAAGACCCCTGCATCACGAAGTCCCATGATAGACCTCGCATACCAAAATCCCTCAAAATCTTCAAATTGCTCCTCGTACTCGTCTCTCACCCGACCAAAAAAACAGGGCCGCGATGCTGTCACAGCACACCGCTCCAACAAGTCCGCAAACCATTCCCCCAACGTCCGCTCAAAATCCAACCCAAATGAACGCGTCTTGTCATGGATGATTAACTGCACCATCTCACACTCAACACCCTTCTTCATCGTTGTGTAATGTATCAACATCGGCGGCGCTCCGAGCCAGAGGACACGCGCACCAGACTTCATGGCAGGCAACCCCTCCGCAGCCAAACAAGATTCAATAAAGTGTTGCTTCACTTGTGTCCGCGGTACGCGAAAATCAAACCACGAGCTGAGCGGCAGGTCAAACCCCACACCGTGCATATAATTGTACAACGATGTCTTTAAGCCCTGACTAAATTTGTCATGATCAATCCCCGTTGAGTCTTCGAACATCACGTCGTTATCGGCGAATGTTATCTCCGCACGTTGTGGAATCACACCAAACGCATCAGGATCCAATCCAATCGGACTGTGCGCTGTCAACGCAAATTGATGCCAAAACCCCGACTGCAAAATCCCCAACGCAAACAATTGCCGCGTCATCTCAAGACTGTCGATCGTCTCTTGTTCGGTCTGTGTAGGATAACCGTACATCAAATACGCATGAACCATGATGCCAGCCTCTGTCAGATTGCGCGTCACAAGCGCGACTTGCTCGACAGAGATCCCCTTGTTGATCAACTTCAGCAGCCGATTGGATGCGACCTCCAGTCCGCCTGAAACCGCGACACATCCAGACGCTTTGAGCAAGAGACAGAGAGCTTTTGTGAAGGTCTTCTCGAAGCGCACATTGGTCCACCACGTCACCACCAATTGACGACGAAGGATCTCAAGCGCGACATCACGCATCAACGCCGGCGGCGCAGCCTCATCCACAAAGTGAAACCCCGTCTCTCCTGTCTGCTCGATCAACTCCTCCATCCGATCGACCAACAACTTCGCTCTCACAGGCTCATAACGCTTGATATAATCGAGCGAGACATCACAAAATGTACACTTCCCCCAATAACATCCATGTGCCATCGTCAGCTTATTCCACCGACCATCACTCCACAAACTATGCATCGGGTTGGGCATCTGGATCACAGAGATGTATTGATCGAGCAGCAAGTCGGAATAATCAGGTGTCCCAACATCAGACTGATTGTAATCCGAACGTGTCGATGTGTTCTCGTAGAGGACCTCACCATCCTCACGTAAAAAAGTGCGCTTGAAGACACGCTCATCAGCCGAAGGATTGGAGATATAGGACAAGAGCAGCTCAAGAGGTAATTCGCCATCATCCAGCGTGACAAAGTCGACGTAATCGAAGACACGAGGTTCTTTCAGAGAGCGCAGTTCAGTGTTTGGGAATCCCCCTCCCATCGCGATCTGACTGTCTGGAAAGTGCGCTTTGATCCACTGCGCACAACGAAAAGCACCGAACAAGTTGCCAGGAAAGGGAACGGAGAGACACACGAGTTTGGGGGTCCACCGCTCCATCTGAACACGTAAGAGGTCGAGCGCGATACGATCGATGTATCCGCACTCCTGTTGTAGATGCTCATGTAGCTCATCGAATGAGTTGGCGCTACGTCCAAGACGTTCGGCGTATCGGCTGAACCCGAAGTGTTCATCGATACATTCGATGATAAAGTCGGAGAGATCCCCTAGATACAACGTCGCCATATATCTGGCTTGATCTTGCATCCCCATCATACCAAACGCCCACTCCGTCTCTTCGATGTCGTTGAAACGTTGCGCTTGAGGAAGAAACCCACCACTGCATATCTGTCTGGCGAGTGTGTGCTGTTTTCCCTGCAAAAAACGCATCACGCTGTCGATCGTCCGCACGTACTCCTCTCTCAGAAGCACAATCCGTTCGGAATTTTCGGAGGTGATGTTGCCTTCATCAATGGCCACATCGAATAAAGCGTCCAGACCTGACGACGAGAAGAGCTTCAGGATGACCTCGATCCCCAGATCCATTTGGAAGACATCGATCCCCTTTGTGCGGAGAAACCCCTTCAGATAGGCCGTTGCAGGATAGGGTGTGTTCAATTGAGTGAAGGGAGGGGTGATCAGCAATACATCTTTCAAAGCACGATATCCTTGCGCAAGAAGAAGGCAAAAAGACATACACGCCGAGATAACAGATGCCGTGTTCTGCTACCAGTTTCGACGAGAACACACCTTACCACACTTCTCCCACAGAAGGTGATCAAAGTCACTCCAAGTCATCCACCAAAAGCATCCGATCGTTTTGAAACATGGAACAGCACGCCCTCTCAATAAGAGCGATACAAACGAATGTTCCCCAAAGAGTCCCCTGTCACGAGAAATTGACTGTCTTGTGAAAAGGCCGCCGCATAGACTTTATGAGCTTTCCCCATGAACGTCGCGAGATGCTTTCCATCACAAATATCCCACAAGGAGACGCGGCGACCGCTCGTCGCGATCGCATACGTCGCGTCCGATGACAGCGTCACATACTGGAATCCTTTTCGATACGAACGCAGCGGTTTCCCAAGCGCGCTGCCGTCCTTTGTCTTCCACAAACGGACAGTCTGGTCAAAGCTCGACGTGATCAGCATCTTCCCATCAAACGAGAATGACGCTGAGGTCACTCGTTGTGTGTGGCCTTTGACGAGCGCGTGAAGCTGTCCAGTCTCAGCGTTCCAGATGCGAGCGTGGTCATCGAGGCCTGTCGTCACGAGCTGTGTCCCATCCCGATTGAATGAGGCGGAGATCGCCCAGCTCCAACGCGCCCTTAACTTCGAGAGCAGCGCCCCTGTCTTGAGATCCCAACGATAGATGTATTGATCCTTCGCGGCTGAGACCAACGTCTTCCCGTCCTGTAGAAAAGACAACGTCAGGAGCGCCCCTTTGTGTCCCTTTAAGACAGCGTGCAGAGCGCCCGTTTTGCGTTTCCAAAGACGAATGGTCCGATCAAAGCTGCCCGTCGCGACATAGCGTCCATCATGTGAGATCGCGACGGTCGAGAGGGGTTTTTTATGGCCTTTGAGCAGATGTAACAAGCGCCCTGACTTCGCGTGCCAGATGCGAGCATTTGGCGTCTCATCAATCGTCACAATATGCTGACTATCAGGCGAGAAGACCGACTTCACGATCCCCTGGCTCTGGTTCCAATGAGGAGACGATTCGAGCTGTTTAAGGCTCTCCCAACGCATCCCTCTGATGACTGCTGGCACAGCGACTTCAAGTCTTCGCCGACTTGCATAGGATCTACGTGAGCGGATGTAGAAGCTCTGAAACCGCAGCGCCTTTCTGCGACGCGCCTGACATCTTGGTGAGTTCATTTTGTTCAGAGGTGGGAGTGGGATCAAACGTCTGGGATCTTTCGATACGATCGCAGGTCGCGTCCCTTTTTCACGAGGCTGGACAGCGCGCTCTTTGGGTCTCTCCACAGAGGGCGCGACCCTGATGGGCACTTTCGCGACCACAATCCGTCTTTTCGTAGGAGCAGGTCGGCGCTTCACAGCACGAAGCGCCACTTTTGTAGACTTTCGGGAGTGCTTCGCCTGAAGAGGCTTTTGTTTGCGCGCACGCCGCCATTGACGCCTTGGGACAAGACGCCTCTTTTGCACAAAACGTTGCAACGAAGACTCCAACGTTTTGGCCCGACGCCACAGATGTTTGAGTTCCTTACGTCGTCTTGCGTCATGTGCCTTCTGCTTCTTGATCGTCCCTGAAAGCTCGGACAAGACGCCTTGCATCCGCTTCATCCAGATCTTCGTCTGTGTGTGAGCGTCCCGCTCTCGCCTCGCGACATCCTGAACACGCTCCATTCGTTTTTGTAAGCGGTCATATCGATCCCATAACACGCCAATCACGAGTAACAACGCGAGCGTCACAGCCATCCACATCAACTGCTGTGGAGAGGTCCATGTAGACGATGTGGTTTGTGTCGGTGTCTCGTAGCGGATGTACCAATCCAAAAAGGCCAGACACGCTTCCTTCTCGCAGCCGACCCACACAACGGTAGGTCCATCGTGAAGAGGCAGTGTGTCCATCGAGGGTGTAAAACGAATGTCACGAAAGTCAGGCAGGTCTTGTCGGAGCTGATCGACCTCAGCGAAGTTTCCAATGGGCGCAAAGAAGACGCTCTTTTTGCCTTTGCATTGTTCGTAAAAATAACGCAGCTTGGTCTCGATCTCAGCGACAGGGCTGAGAAAGAGTTCGGGTGTGGAGGGACTTAACGTACCAGATGCCCAGATCTCATCGACGTGATGGAGATGTGTTGTCTCAGCAGTCTGTGCGTAGAGGGTCGCGAGCAGCGTTGTGAGGTTGGCAGATGAACCGACGCGGGTCAATTGTGCTTGTTTGTAACCTTGTTCGGCGTGAGGACGCCACGATATCCCAGGCCAGTTGTTCTCAAAGCGTCCCAGTAAGAACATGGACTCCCACACCATCGAAGCGTTTCGTACACAAAACGCCTTGGGGAGTCGTTCTCCCTCGGTTTGATCGATGAGAACTTCGCCAGTGCCGATCGGTGTGTGCCCTTTTGTACATGGAAAGACAAATCGCATGGGAGCCACTCGCGTAGGGTAAGATGTGGATGAATGGGGCGTTTCAGATGTCTTCTTTGGGATAAATCACATAGCGAAAAGGTTGTGTTGAAGGGTCAAAGCCGAGCAGCTCGGCATCAAAGACGACCTCCCCTTGTGCGTCAGTCCCGAGCAGATCGTCAAAGTCGGGCTGCTTCTCATCGGACAAGAAGGCGGCAAACCACCATCCTCCCGCAGTCACACCGTCAGATTTCCATTTGATCCGCAACAGACCGCCTTCGGCTTCGCGCTCCAAGAAGATATCGCACTGCAAACGCCCGCCTAGATCGAAGAAATCAAAAGCTCCACGTTCGAGACAATGTGTCGACGCAACAGGCCACTGGATCTCACGTTGTGGTCCTAACCAATCGGGTTCTTGCAACATCGAAGTGTCAAAAGAAGCGTTCGCCCAAAAAGCATCGTTCTCTTCTTCTGGTTCATCGATGGAGACGGGAACAGACACAACAGGTTGTGGTGTCACAACATCGACAACTGCGCTTGTTCTCTCGATTGATTCGGCGTCAGCGATCGCGTCGAGCAGCTGATGAAGCTCCAGTCTCACCTGTGTCGGGAGGTCTGAAGGGGTCTCCTCTTCATCTGATGTGAGCGCATCGAAGTAGGCAAAATCATCCTCGGAGGGGCGACGATCTTGCTCGGCTTGCTCGGCGACCTCCTGTAGCAGACGACGGCAGAAGGCATATTCATCACGCATGTTCAAGCTCCTCTTTCAGCCACTTGACGAGATCGCGCACAAGTCGATGTTTGCGTACTCTCAATTGTCCGGCTGAATAGCGTTTATTGGGCGTGTTGTTGTTGGATTCATTCATCTCTTCCGCGATCTCACGGTAGGAACGCGGTGGATAGGAAAAGAAACGTTCGATGAGCAACGTCCGATCGATTGGTTTACAACGTAGCGCGATCCAGCGTTCGACAGCGACCTGCATGGACTCCCACTCCCAGGAATCCACATCGGGCCAGAGTTTTTTCATCTCATCGATCAGGGCTTGTTGTTTGGGTTGTTCACGTCGTTGTTGTTCGCGTTGTTTTTTGCGGATCAAGTCGACGAGGCAATTGCGTGTGATCACAAAAAAGTAGGAGCGTGCGTGCATAAAGCTCGGGAATTCGACATCAGGCCAGCGCTTTTTGAGCCTGTTGATGAAGCGCAGCGTCCCTTCTTGGCAGGCTTCAGAGACCCAATCTTCGGCGCGTTGTCCAAGCGTATAACCTCGGGCAGGTGAGGTCGCATAGCGCAACAATCGTCGCCACGCATAAGCGTAGAGTTCTTTCTCAAAGATCGATCGCGAAGAGGCGATGGAGAGAGGATAGTCTCCCTGTTTGGATGCCTCCGCGAGAGGTTTGTGTGTGATCACCTTCAGGTCAAACATAAAATCTTCGAGCCACAACGCACACAATCGGCGGTGGACTTCAGCTTCATCAACGGACGCACCCACGAGCTTGTACTCTCTCACTTCCTTTTGAGGCGTCTTTTGTGGAGCCTTCTGTAGAGCTTGTGTTGCGTGTGATGGAAACGAACACGCAGGCAACGAGGCTTGACTCTCTGAGACGCATACTTCAACCAGTCCATTCATCTTTACCACCGCTCCAATATATCCAAGTCACACGATTTTGGGAATGACTTCACACCACCACAGCACATCCCATTCACGATATGCCCTCCCCACAACGCACAGACGTTACACACCCCACATCCCCCCAAACGTAACGACCCCACGTTATCCCCTGCGACTTCCACACCACACACTTCTCTTTTTTTTCATCCAACGACCAGAGGTCAAAGAGACCTTATACAGGAGCCTTTCCCATGCAAACAACTCGAAGAATCATGTTAAGTGTGTGTCTCTGTTTTATGTTCTTAGGCTGCGGTGCAAGCATCGCGTCAGCACAAACCACAAACAACAAGGCGTCCGAGACACTTCAACCTGTCTACGCCAAAAAGACGATCTTCACATTCGATACGAGGACCATCCGTGGTGCCACAGACAATCCAGGCGGTGAGATCTTCACAGGCCGTCCCCCAACCCGCTTTCGTAGCCTCCTCAAGTTACGTAGTCACTGGAGAAAAAAACTCCACAACTCTATTCATGCGTTGTAAATAGGACTGCCGCGCTCCGCTTGCCTGGCTACCGGGGACCGGAGGCGGTCCCCAAGCGCGCTTCGCTTGCCTCCCCCTCCATTGGCTGCCGCGCTCCGCTTGTCTGGCTGCAACGCATCAGCCTTCGCAACGCGAAGGCCGATGCAAAGAGAGAGATGAGAATAGAAGAGAAGAGAGGGGAATATGTTCGAGGAGTGAGGGGAATATGTTCGAGGAGTGAGGGGATATATTCGGGTTTAGTGGGGCTTGGGGCTGTGGATTGGAGAGCAGCGTAGATAAGAGAGCGGTGACACGATCAGTTACTTGGTGAGAGTGTAATGTCTACGGACAACTCTTTGTCTGCGAGGACCTCAACTGTTTGCTCCGAAGAGATCCACGTCACGATCGGTGTGTCATCGACATCGCGCTCGATCCCTTCGAGAATGACGAAGTATTCACCAGCAGGTAGATCATTGAGTGTGATGGTCCCGTCTTCGCACTTCAGGACGCGATCTGTCTCGCCTTTGATCTTGACGACGACCTCTTCGACATCTGCAGGACAGGTTGTGCTGCCGTCAAAATCCCAGTCGATGGTCAACGTCCCTGTGGGAGGTGTGACCGTGAGGGGGATGTCGAGAACGGCCTCGTTTCCAGCCTCTACGACGACTTTTTGTTCGATCGTCTCGCCAACAATGCCATCTTGATCGTCGAGCATTTGCAATGTGACGAAGTATTCACCGGGCGCAAGATCGACGTAGGTCGCGACGCCTTTGGCGCAGTCGAGCGTTCGGTCATCCATCCCTTTGATCTTCACGACGATACCGGAGACTTCGTTGCCACATGTTGTGACCTCTGTAAAGCTCCACTTGATAGTCATCGAACCGACCGCCGGAGCCATCGACTTCAGTTCGATCTCTGCGATGGTCTCCACGTCTATTTTGATGGTGACAGACTCGCTTTGTGACTCCCATGTCACCTCGTCTTTGCCCTCTGTGTTCTTGCGAATGCCCTTGACGACGAGGGTGTATGTCCCTGCTTCAAGACCATCGAGACCCAGTTGTCCCTTGCTACACTCAGCGATCTGATCATCTTGCCCTTGCAGCTGAACGACGATCTCATCGACATCAGCCGGACACGCAGTGTTCCCCTCAAAGTCCCACTTCACCAACAACGAGCCTGTTGTCGTTTGGTTGTTATTGTTGTTGTTGTTTGTATTTGTGTTCGTGTTGTTATTGTTGTTTGTGTTCGTGTTGTTATTGTTGTTGTTATCGATGGGGCCAATGAGACAGGCTTGTGTGCTCAAGAGGACAAACATCAGGGCCAACACTTTCCAGCAACGTATAACTCTTTTCATCGCTTACTCCGCAAAAAACGTAAGGGTGCATCCTAAGGATGCGCATGGGTGAAACAGATTGACATTGGGGCTTTGAAAAGAGGCGAGTAAAGAGGTCGTGTTTTTACGGGATAGACACGACCAAAACTGACAACCTCGGGGGCGCTGTGTCTGTGCTTTGGTGGAAGAAAGAGCCAAAACCAAATGCGGGCGGGCGAGTGTTTTGGAATATCCTTCGTGTACATAGCGATACCAAGCAAGACACAACATACATGGCTGATAGTATCTATCAGACGCAAAAAATGCCAGAAGATTCAAAAAAAGAATGGGCTCCCCAAAAAGCAGAAAATCAAAAGGGATGTTGACATACACAGAGGGACTGTTGTAGCAACATATCTCCTTTAGGTGTCTCTGGATCCAGAGCACGAGTATGTTTGACGTTTACACCCACGAAAACGAGGCTGTATCCTATTATAGGTATGGCCTCAAAGACAATTGAGTCTGAAGAGAAGAGCATGACGAATTCGACAGAGAGCGCAAAGACCGACAAAACAGAAGATATGAACGACCTCATGAACGAGGCAGAGAAAGCTCTGGAGACATCTTCTGTAGAGCCAGAGACCAAACCACAAGACATCTCCACCATCCCTGAGTTATCTCAGGAGGAAGCTGACGAAGCTGCCGAATTGATGGAGAGCTTCCTGGAGAACTTTGAGCGCCCTCAAGAGTTCCAGGTTGGTGAGAAGGTCACAGGGACAGTCGTGAGCATCGACACACAGTATGTCTTCCTCGACATCGGCGCCAAGAGCGAAGCCTCCATCTCCAAAGAGGTCCTGCTCGAAGCCGAAGGTGAGTTGCCCGCGATCGGTGACAAACTCGAAGCATACGTCCTCTCAAACCAAAGCGGGATCGAGCTTGGCAAACAATTCTCTGGACACGACAACGCGCTGGAGCTGCTCGAAGAAGCCTACCACAGCCGCGTCCCTGTCGAAGGTTCGGTCAAGTCCCACAACAAAGGTGGCTTTGAGGTCATGGTCTCCGGTAAGCGCGCCTTCTGCCCGATCTCGCAAATCGAATACAGATACTGTGAGAACCCCGAGCAACATGTCGGACAGACTTACAGCTTCCGTATCATCGAGTTTAAAGAGAATGGACGCAACGTCGTCGTCTCCCGCAAAGCCCTCCTCCAAGAAGAGATGGAAGAGAAAGCCGCGAAACTCAAAGAGCAGATCGTCCCCGACTCGGAGTGGGCAGGGACAGTCCGTACACTCAAGGATTACGGTGCATTCATCGAGATCGGCGCGGGTGTTGAAGGTCTCCTTCACATCTCCGAGATCTCCCACCACAGAGTCCAAGACCCCGCAGATGTGTTGAGTGTCGGCCAACAAGTCCGCGTCAAGATCCTCAAGATCAACGAAGACAACGGACGCATCTCTCTTTCGATGAAAGCTCTCGAGATGAACCCCTGGGACAGCGCGGTCACAGAGTTCAACGAAGGTGATGTCGTAAAAGGTAAGATTGTGCGCCTTCAACCATTTGGTGCATTCGCAGAGATCGCACCTGGCGTCGATGGCCTCATCCACATCTCTCAGCTCTCCCACAAGCGCGTCAATCATCCCAAAGAGGTCGTCAACGTCGGCGATGAAGTTGATTGCAAGATCGTCAACATCGACCTCGACAAGAGACGCATCGGTCTCAGCCTCAAAGAGCTCGACAGTGAAGGACTCCCCGCAGCTGTTGAAGGTGAACTTCAGCAAGGACAGATCGTCGAAGGGATCGTCGACAAAGTCGAAACCTTTGGAATCTTCATGCGTCTGCCCAACGACAAACGTGGCCTGCTCCCCAACAAAGAGATCGACGCACCCTCTAAAGCTGACCTCAGTCGCAAGTTCCCTGCAGAGAGCCGCGTCAAAGTCATGATCCAACGTATCGAACGTGACGGACGTATCCGACTCAGCATCAAGGCGATGGAGTCACACAAAGAGAAACAAGAGTACAAAGAGTACGTCAAATCCAACAAGAAAAGAATGAAGACACACCTGTCTTTGGGACACTTGGTGACCTCCTCAGCAAAATGAAAAAATAACCCCCCTCCTCCTCTCAACGCTCCTCCCACCCACCCTTCCATTGTCAACCTCACACAAAATCACTACACTGTCGTCACTCACCCACATACAAAGGGAGAAAGTGGATGGCGTTGCACCCGATGAAGCTGATCGCGCAGGCGATGCAAGAGGGTAAAATCACAGAAGAACAGGCCCTCCTGAGCAGCCAGCAACTCGGGGTCAATGGCGATCTGCAACAACTTACGTCCTTCTGGACCGAGCGACAGTGGCTCTCCAAAGCCGATATCCAAGCCTGTCTCCAAGCACTCAAACAGACAAAGCCCCCCTCCAAAAAACCTTCCTCATCGAGCAAGTCCAAGCGCCCGATCAGAACGATCGCCATGCAATCGACCTCCGACAGCTTCTCCGCCAAACCGACGGATGAACAAGAGCCGCTACCCACGATCGACGCACAATGGCACCCCGAAGAAGATGTCAGCAAACGCTACACAGAGGGCGTGCGTCTCGGCAGCGGTGGCCTCGGCATCGTCAAAGAGGTCGTCGATCGAAACCTCGGTCGCAAGGTCGCACGAAAGACCCTCCTCAAAGGAGACGCCGCCTCGCCCAAAGATCTCGAACGTTTCATTCAGGAAGCCCGTCTCACAGGACAACTCGAACACCCCAACATCATCCCAATCTACGAATTGGGGATCATGCCTGATGAGCAACTTTACTACACGATGCGCCTGCTCCCTTCGAGTGATCTAGACCAGGCCATTTATCACGAAGAGCGCTCTCTCCTCGAACAAATCAAGATCCTTCAACAAGTCTGTATGGGCCTTGAGTACGCTCACTCACAAGGCGTCATCCACAGAGATGTCAAACCCGCCAACATCCTCCTCGGCCAATTTGGCGAGGTCTACTTGCTCGACTGGGGACTCGCCAAAGCCGACAAACAGCAAGGTAAAGGTGTCAACTTTCAAACAGAAGCGCTCGAAGGCACCCCCAATTACATGGCACCGGAGCTTCTTCAACATGGAGACGTCACGCCTCTCACAGACCAATACGCGCTCGGTGTCATCCTCTACGAGGTCCTCACACACACCCTCCCCTTCGAGAGTCCCAATCTCTACGCGTTGATGAACCAGATCTGCACACAGGTCCCCATCACCCCTTCACAACGCGCACCAGCGCGTGACATCCCAGAAGACCTTGAGACCATCTGTATGAACATCCTCTCCAAACAACCACAAGACCGATATGATTCATGTCGTGCTGTCTACGACAAGCTCGAAGAGTTCATCGAAGGGACCAAGGAGAAGCAGCGCAAACAACGCGCTGCAAAGCAGCGCATCAAAGAGGCCAAACAGCTCACCAAACGCTACCACCAACAGCTCAAACAAGTCGAGCGCTTCTACGATCTGTGGCGAGAGGCCAAACGCGACCAGGAGCCCTGGGCACCGCTTCCAGAGAAGCGCCCCGTCTGGCAGATGAAGACACGTTACACACAAGCCAAACAAGAGAGCATTGAGCTGTTCCGCTCCATCATTAAGACCTACGAACAAGCCCTTGAACACGAAGCGCGCAACCCCATCGCACGTGAGGGCCTCGCGCAACTGTATTGGGAGAAGTTCCTCGAAGCCGAGCGCCTTCACGACACCTTTGGACAGGTTTACTACCGCGACGCTGCCGCATCCTACAATGATGGTCCACTCACCGCGTTGCTCAAAGGGGACGGGACATTTCAGATCAAGACCCAACCGTCAGGCGCCAACATCACACTCTTTCGCTACGAGGAAGAGGACGGAAGACTCGCCCCCTTCAAACTCAAGACGCTCCCCAAACGTTCGCGAAAAAGCAAGCTCCCGATGGGCTCCTACCTCCTTCACATCGAAAAAGAAGGCTACCAATCCTTCAAGCTACCTTTTCGTCTCGGGCGCTGTGAAGATGTCTCCCTCAATGTATCTCTTTACCCCAAAGACTCCTGGGATGAACGCTATGTATTGATTCCAGAGAGCTCGTTTTACGTAGGTGGTGACACAGAGGCCCAAATGCACCAGCCGAGAAGCCTTCAGCACGAGGCAGACTTCTTGATATCACGTTACCCAGTGACCTTTCGTGAGTATCTGGTCTATTTAAATGAAATACATAAGACATCGCCCAAACGCGCCAAAAGCCTCGCACCAAGGATACAACAGGAGACTTACGTCACACTTCAGGATGGACAATACATCCCCAATTACGATACCCTCTTTAGTGGCCCCATTACAAAACGCTACCCTGCAGGCCAAGGTCACGAGTGGACGCTGCCGGTGTTTGGGATCACGTGGTATGAGGCGGTTTTGTACTGCCGTTGGCGAACACAACAAGAAGGTCGTCTCGTCACCCTCCCCTCAGAACACCAATGGGAAAAAGCTGCCGCAGGCGCGGATGAACGCATGTATCCCTGGGGCAACCACTTTGACGCAAACTTCTGTAAAATGGGACGTTCGCGACCACCAGAAGAGCTCCAACCAGAGCCTATTGGGACATTTCTCTTTGATGAGTCTCCCTACGGTGTGTGTGATATGGTGGGAACGATCAGTGAGTGGACCCGACACAAAGATATTGAGGCACTCGCGGCGCTCAAAAAAGACCCAAAGTGGAATCCCATTCAACGTGGCGGCGGTTGGATCTGTTCAACGGAGAAACAAATACGGATCGGTTCACGACTCCCACGCCCGGAAGGTTCGCGCTCTTACAACTCTGGTTTTCGCGTCGTGATACCACTCAAACCAACAAAGAACGCCAAGAAAAAGAGCACCCGCGCGAAGAAAAAAACGTAATGCTCACAAAGATGTGAGGCCACAAATCAGTGAATGAATTGTCACGTATGTATGTATGGACCTTTTTTGTGTGAGAATGTGCCATGAATCAACAAATCAAACGCTCCCAACCCGAAAGCAAACTGGAGAATGTCATTGTCCTCCTCATGAATGCTCTCTTGTTGGTATGTTGCCTTTTGGTCGCCGGTTGTACGAGCAAAGGTTTTCCGTACGAGAGACCCACCCAGGAAGTCCTGACGGATGGTGGACAATCCAAAGAGGACGTCCCCACGGAGAACTCCGAGACACCAGAGTCAACAATACAACCAGAACAACCAGACAACACCTCCCCCAAACCCCCTGTTCCACCGACAGCGCTCCCCAATCTCGTCCGCCAGCGGTTTTGTCCAAGCGAAGCACGTACAACCCCCTTCTCATCGTTTACAGGGAAGCCCTGTGATCCAGCACAGCCACGTGACAAGTGCTTAGAAGACACGCAACGATGCCTTCCCGCCGGTCTTCCCAAAGCAGAAGACGCGGCGAGTGACTTCTTTGACCGCTGCAAAGACACCAATGTACTATGTGTTGGTCCCACACAGACGACCAAGACCCTCACAGACGCGCTGAAACAACTCCAGACAAACAGCAAGCTCGACACCTTGCTGATCGAGTCCGGCTTGTATCAAGAGAGCGTGACATTCAAAGATATCAAACGCCCCCTCATCCTCGAAGGCCAATCAAACGACCCACAAAAAGGCGTCCGCATCGAGGCACCAGTCCCTGCACAGGCTGACGCAACACACGCCGCGCTGCGCTTTGTGAATACGGACACCATCACACTCACACGGCTGGTTTTCTCGGGCGAAGGACACGGCGTCTACATCGAAGGCGCTACCAAAGCCACCCTCACACACACCACACATACAAACAACCGCCAGACAGGGGCGTTCTTCGTCAACAACAAAGAGGTCGACATCAGCCAGTGTAACGTCACCCAAAATGGCGGAAATCTCGTCACCGCAAAGGATACTTCCCCACAGCTCGCGCAGTTACACTTTGGATTGCAATTTGATAGAACGACCGCTGTCCAGATCGCCTCCTGTACAATCGAATACAACGGCGCCGGTGGTGTATGGGTCGCCCCCAAAGACCAGATCGCCGTCACCGTCACCAATGAACACCGCATCCTCTCGGATGACCAGATCGCCGTCACTGTCACCAATGAACATCGCGTGACGATGGACAAGGTCTCACTCGCCCATAACGGTCCGGCGTCGTACGCTCGCGCGACCAACCAACCCTCCGGCACGTGTAAGACCCCCTGTCCAGCGCAATCCTTTTGTGAGGCAGGGGTCTGTATCCCCCAACTCGTGCAACGTCTGAAGAAAAACCAACAAGGTACATTCGACATCTCCACAGACGGAAATGGACGTGAGAGCTTGCTCGGTGTTGGGGCCGTTCTGATGGGACAGGGAACGATTACATTACGTGGTAACAGTGTCTTTCACAACGATATAAGTGGTCTACTCTTTGTCTCTGCAGGTGAAGTGGTCATTCAGGAGAATGTATTTGCCCGCAATGGTGCGCGTGCTTACGCCAAAGACAGTGACTTGCTGCGAGAGGCTCACCCCGCGATTATCGGCTGGGGCATCCAAAAGAGCGCGTCCATGACGTACAACCTGATGATCGACAACGTCGCCCACGCCGTAAAGCTCAAGCACATGGCAGACAGCAAAGGAACACCTGTCTCTCTGCTGCTCCAACGAAACCACATCAGCCACAACGGTCACCACTTGCAGTCCACACAGCAAGCTTCATTTGCGTCGGCTGGTGTAGCATTACAGAGCGCAATAGATGGCGCAGGTTTTACGCTTGATATCAAAGAGAACGCGTTCTTTGCGAATGCACAGGCGGGTTTGTTCACAAGTGGCGCGTGTAAGGGAAGTATCCTCACAAACCTCTTTGAAGGACATCCACAACGTAGTCTCGTCCACCACGACAACAACAACGACGCTTACAAGGTCGCGATCACCAAGAACATCATACGTACAGGGATGTTCTTTGGTGTACAGGTACACACATCGACGGCCAGTTGGATATTTGATAACAACCTCGTAGAGCAGATCAAACGCGCAGCAGTGAGCAAAGACGACGAGGGTGATGGCATCAACATCAGCTCCGTCACCAAAGGGACAGTCCTACTGGAGAACAACATTCTCCGAAAGAACCAGCGTTCTGGTCTCTTTGTGGAGAAAAGCAGTGTCACAGCAAACAATAACTTGTTCAGTGACAATCCATATCCAATCGTGAGTCAATTTGCCCAAGTGGAAGGCACAAACAAAGACACAGTGACCAAGACAGACGCAACGCCCCTCCCCAACACAAAATCCCCCTGATAGAAAAGACCGACGACCCTACTTGATACGAAAGACAGGACTGACCCAATGGCGCTGGATAAAAGCGTCGCGACCAGAACCACGACGGTATCGCTTATAGCGGTAAGGGTGTGAGATATAATATTTTTGGTGGTAGGTTTTGTCCATGTAAAACGGTCCTGCCTTGCGGATCATCGTAACGATGGGGCGAGAAAAACGCTTGGAGGACGCGATCTGCTTTTTGGACGCCTCCGCGAGCTGACGTTGTTGTTGGCCGTAGTAAAAGATCGCGCTGCGATAATGTGGACCTTTGTCGACAAATTGGCCCTTTGGATCGGTTGGATCGATATTTGTCCAGAAGACCTCCAGGATGCGTTTGTAAGAGACCTTTTTGGGATCGTAGATGACGTGAATGGACTCCAGATGAGTCGTCTTGCCGTAAGCGACCTCTCTGTATGTCGGATTTTTCTTTTTTCCACCCGCATACCCGACAAATGTATAGACAACACCCGGCAGCTTATCGAAGGGAGGTTGAATACACCAAAAACATCCCGCCGCAAAGGTCGCTCGCTTAAGCCCTTTGGCCTTCAGCGTCGCGTCGTCAGGGATGGACGAAGGTGTCTTCGCGAGCTGCTTTTTGGGCGCCTTACCGACTTTTTTAGAGGTGCTGTTGTGCTGTGCAGAAGACGCAGAACCCGCCTTTTTGATACCTGTATTGGAAGAACTCGACGCGCACATATTGAGCTGAAAAAGAGACACTATCAGAGACAAACCCATGACGATTCGCATATCAAAACCTCGACAAAAAGGAGTGTTGTGGAACCTTCGCATCTTTCGCGAACGCACCATATAGGCCGCCGAAGAAAAAGAATGCGGCCTCACCGTTTCAATGGACACACAACGTACGTACTGTGTTCTCTGCTTGCAAGCACATAGACAAGACGCGAGACCCCACACATGTGTTACACAAACACCCTCCCAGACAACAAACATGAGGTGGCATCATCGACATGTGCTTGTACGGATTGGTTTGCTCCCCCTGGGTTTTCGAGTAGAATCACGTGCATCAGCTTTTGTACAGAAGAGTTCGTCAGCCGCCAAAACAAAGCAAGGGAACACGAAAGTTCCGTGTCCACCTCGGACAATCCGTGAGAAAAGGATTTTTTAGCATGTATTTGGACATCACCTTCAAGTGTTTGCGTTGGATGGTATGTTGTTGGGTGGTGTTGGCCCCACAGCAAGGGAACGCAACATTCACGGGTTTTTACCATAGACAAGCCAGGGTACGCGCAGGGCGACACAATACACATTCACGGCTCGGCACCATCAACAGCAGAGGTGATCATGCGCCTCGTCAAAATAGACGGTGAAGAGCTCAAAGAAGTTGCTCGAACGCAGCCCTTTACACTCTCCAACCTCCCCCTGCGATTTGGCTCCTTTTTGGAAGTGGATGGACTGACACTCTCATCGTACAAAAGCTTCACGGTTGAAGGCTGGTGGTATCCGACATTGCTGGGCACAGACACAGTCGTGATTGCAGGGCAGATCAGTCGCTCAAAGGCGACGGCGGGCCTGTTTGTCACAAAAGAAGGCAAGGCCGCGGCCATCGTCTCGACAACAGGAGCCTTCTCTCTATCACACGCAGCCATCGCCCAAAACCCCCTCACACTCGACAAATGGCACCACATCGCGATGACATTCGATGGAAAGAGTCTCATCCTTTACGTCGATGCCAAGAAAGTGTCCACACAACAAATCAATGGTCCCCCTGCGCGCACAGGCCTCCCCTTTCGCATCGGTGCGAGGAGCGAAGCACCTGGAGACATGACAGGTATCATCGATGGAGTGATTGATTCTTGGGCTGTTTGGCCACGCGCGCTCTCCGAAAGCGAAGTCACAGCCCGGATGAAACGAGGCCTCCAAGAAAAAGAGCCCGCGCCAGCCGCAAAAGATGTCGAGCTGTATCTCGGATTTGACGACCCATACGGCACAATCAAGGACACCTCCTCTCAAAAACGCACGCTCCGCGTTTACAACCACGGACATCCTCGCGTCAATGGCGTCCTACGTGATAGTGTTGGCTTCCGACTCCATCACGATCAACTCGTAGACGCACAATGGCCAAGCGCTGCAAAGATTTCCATCCCTAAGAACACCCCCTCAGGCATATACGGTGTGCAAGTGCTTGTCGGTCCAGACTTTCAAATCAAATCACCAAGTTCCGGCGAAATCATCATCGTAATCATACGACCCAAAGAACCAACGAAGGGAACAAAAATAGCGATTGTCGCGCCAGTCAACACGTGGATCGCGTACAACGCATGGCCAGGAAGCTATCCCCCAGACAGACCCATCGAAGGCATCACATCACGACCCAGAAAACCAGGAGACACCATTCGACACGGTGGAAACAACTCCGCATACGATGTCATGGGTGATGGCAGCTCAATCGCACATTTTCACGGCTGGAAGCGACCCAACAGACGAACGTGGTTTACAAACGTCGACAAACACGGATACAACATCCGCTCAACGATGACGGTTTATCTCGCACAGTGGCTCGATCAGCAGGGGCTCCCTTACGACGCCTATACAGACTGGGATCTTCACCAAGGCAACATCCCCAACGACGGCTCCTATAAAGTCGTTATCAACCACGGTCACAGTGAATACTGGTCCAGAGAGATGGTCCAACAGACCCATACCTTTGCAGAAAAAGGCGGCAGCTACGTAACGCTAGGAGGCAATCTCCTCACATGGAGTGTCGCTTTACAAGGCGATGTGATGGAGACGCGAAAGTGGCTCGCGACGCTCTGGAGAGGAGAACCCGATCGCCACATGGCGATAAACCAAACACTCGGTGGTCCTTGGAGCATCATCGATCTCTGTGAACAAACCAGTTGGTTCGCAATGTTTGGGACAGTCAACCACGGCGTCAAACCTTGCTCTCCTGCTCCGACCTGCTTTGGCAAGTGGACCGTCAAAGACAACTCACACTGGTTGTGGCAACAAGGTAAGCTCAAAAATGGCCGCGACTTCGGCGAAAGTCCCTCCGCAGGAGTATACACTGTAGGACATGAAATGGACTCTTTCCTTCCGTCATATCAACCGCCGGGCTTGAAAAGCGGCACAACCCCCAAGGTGCTCGCGGAAGGCCATCGATTCGGCCAGCCCCACACAATGCAGCTCATGAAGCTCGAAAATATCCAATCAAAATCGTGCCTTCATTTTTCAACACCGCCAAAGGAAGTCCCCTCTAACTTGACCGGACCGGCGACGCCACAGACTCGCTCTGGACATATTCTGTACTATCAACATCGTGGTGGAGGACACGCTCTCACAGTTGGAGCGTCTGCGAGCCCTTGGGCGCTAAAGTCCGATCCAGTCCTCTCCGCGCTCGTCAAAAAAACATTGGACTGTTTCGCATACCAAAAGAATTGTGCCCCAACGGAAGGCCCAGAAGTCCCTGCTGGCTGTGGTTGTGAGCAGCCTTCCCAACAAGGCAGCTCAGGGATGCTTTTGTTGGTGTTGTGTTTTGTGTTTCTTTACAGAAAAAGGATATCTCAGCTGCAATAACTTCCACATGAAGAGCTTCAACGCCCCGTCAGTTTGCGAACATTGGCCGTAACAAACAACCCCATGATAAAGACCCCCGTGAACGCCTCAAGTGTCGCGAGCATCCGCGATGGCATCGAACACGGCGCGATGTCGCCGTATCCCAACGTCGTAAATGTCACGAACGAAAAGTATAGACAATTGACGAAATACACAAAAGGCTCAACAGACGACCAGCCGGGCCCACAATCCTGTTCGAGAGACAAACCAAACGCAAAGTACCCACACGCACAGCAGATACACATCACCATCGAAAACCAAAACAGGCGCGATGGTTTTTCACCATAGCCCCAAAACAGATTGAGCATCCAGGAGATCACCCAACGTTTGTAAAGCCTCTTCTTAAAGAGCTCTTTGCGATTCATGACACACTGTCGATACATCGCCCAGCTCGCCCCTTGCTCATCCCCTACGGAGTGTAAATTGAGCCGCAAAGCCTTGTAGATCTCTGCCGCCGCAAACCAATCTTTACGTCTCTCTTCTTCGAGCTTTTTGGGGAAATGACGAATGTCAACTTTGGACTGTTCCCAAGAGACAAAGCGCATCGTCGTCCGAAGAAAGGTCGCACGCACCAGATTACACCGTGTAAAAGAGACCCCTGTCAGGTCACAGTCGATGAATTGACATCCACGTAGATAGGCATCGACGAAGTTGCTGACACTGAGTGTACAGCGTTCAAAGGTGGCATTTTTGAGATTGACATCTTCGAAATTGCAGGACCAAAAGTTGAGATCCCGAAAGTGTACACCTCCCAGATCCACTCGATATCCAAGGCGTGAGAAATGAAACCCCTTTAAATCTAAACGATCGGCTGGATCGGTCTCGTGTACTTGTCGCGGGATGTGTTCATAAAGGTACTCACGCAACGCGAGTTGATTTCCGTGGTGCAATAACATCACGATGTGTTCGACTCTTGGCGCAGTCCATCGCTCTGTCAGGACGCGAAAACCTTGCCCCGGTGGGATCTCCTCGCGCACATCGTGAAGTCCATCAAGTGCCTGTACACGCGCCAAGCGCTGTTGGTAAGTGGACGTCTGGCTAGCACGCATCGTCTCCCGCTTCACCTGTCTCTTCTCGGCCTCAATCGAGTCCTGAAGATCGTCTTCTCGCTCGGGTATATTGAGCTCTTCACGTAGACGTTGCTGTGTCTTTTGGCTCAACGCTCGTGTAGGCACGGAGACAGGCTTTGTTTTCGGTGATTGAGACGAAGGATCTGGTTGTTGAGGCTCTTCGATGTGCATCCATCTGACTCCACGCAAACATACAAACAATCGACAGACGCGTCCTTAGAACGATCTGAATTCACACACACATAACGATGACAGTGTAATCCCATTCCACCCAATTGTGAAGAAAACACACAGACGCCCCTCGTCTCAGCCCATTATGAACGCTGCCCCGATAACATCGCGACATCTTGCCCTGTAGGTCGCTGGTACACACGCAATCCAAATGCCGGGAGCGCCGCGAGAAGGTGGTCGAAGATATCAGCCTGTGTGTTCTCAAATGTCGTCCACGCGGTCCCATTGACGAACGCATAGATCTCAACCCCGATCCCTTCAGGTCCGGGAGACAGGTGCCTCACGAGCAGCGGCATCCCCTTGTGAATGGCAGGATGGCGTTCAAGATACGCGCGTACGTAGTGACGAAACGTCCCAAGATTGGTCATACACCGGCCGTTCAACGCGGAATCCCCTTTGATACCGAGTTCTTCGTTGTATAGATCGATCTCTTGTTGTCTGTTGTCGATGTAACCTCTGAGTAGATCGACTTGCCGAAAGGACGCCAACATCTCCTCATCACAAAGACGCACACTCGCCTGATCCAGGTAAATCGCCCTCTTCAAACGACGCCCCCCACATTCGGTCATGCCACGCCAATTCTTGAAGGACTCATCGATAAACTTAAACGTCGGAATCGCGACAATCGTCATGTCCCAATTTTGAATCTTCACCTTGTGCAGCGCGATATCGATGACCGTCCCATTGGCACCGTACTTCTCCATCTCGATCCAGTCGCCGATCTTAAACATATTGTGTGACGAGATCTGAATACTCGCAATAAACGACAAGATCGTATCACGAAAGATCAACAAAAAGATGGCCGTCAACGCACCAATCCCACTGAGTACGGTGAGCAATGACTTGTCAAACAACAACGCCACGGCGATCAAGATCCCCGCGAGATACACAAACAACTTGATGGACTGTACATACCCCTTGATGGAGTGCTCTTCGGAGAGAGAAGAAGCGTTGTAAATCTCCTGGCCCGCGTTGAGTAAGCGCTCCAACAAGACCAAAAGGTTGTACAACACGTACAAAGAAATCATCCTGTGTGCGTGATGGGTCACTGTCGGGAACCAAAACATCCCATAGTACCAAACGATCGCAGGAGTCAGATAGGCGAACTGGATAAAGACACCATGTTCATTGAGGGTATTATCCCATGTGATATCAGTGCTCTCGACGAGTTTGTCGATCAGCTCCAACAAGACCATCTTGAGCAGCGTGTAGAGGAAGATACTCGCGCCAAGGATGAGACACACCTTCAATGTGTATGCTCCGGCCGTATGGCTCTGCAAGTATGTCAGAATGGTAGTGAAGACAGTAGAGAACATAGAGTGATTAACCTCCGATTTTGGAGAAGACTTTCAGGCGCAACTCCAGCGCCAATGAAGGGGGTGGGTTTTTGGGATCGAAACCGAGCAATTGCCCGAGTAATTGAAGTAAACCATCGCGCTCAATCCCCGAAACCTGCGTCGCGATCGCGATGAGATTCTCAAGGACAATCTCACATGTCAATGTTCCCTCCTTGACCTCTTTGATTGTATCGGAGGAGCGAGTGATTTCGACTTTGATCTCCAAGGACTGCAACCCCAGCGAGCCGAGCTGCGCGCCAGTGTCGTTAAAGACCAACATCTTGTACAACTTGCTCTTGGAGACAGCGTACGTCTTGCCCCCCTCCGTCACAATCTCCGTCTGATCAAAGGGACTGTCTGCGCCAATGTCCGACTTATCATTGTCATTGTGATCCGTCCCCATACGCCAGGGCTTGGACAACACACCATCAGCCACTTTTGTCTCAGGCAGCCCCAACATCAACCCTGGAATAAACGAAGAGATAACATTCTTGATCGTGCCATTGTCCGGCTTCACAGCCTCCAAATCCTTCGAATCCACCCGAAATGAGACAGCAGGGAGCGGCTCATTCCATCCTTCTTTCAGAAGACCAGAGGCTTTCTTCCACAACAACTCGGCCTGTTCATCCCGACGACTCCAGAAAAACGCCGTCGATGTCTCCCACAAATACCCAAACGGGAAAGAGGTCAGACTGCTGCGCTTGGTGGCGACGATCTCCAGGGGATAACGATAGACCTCTTTTTCGATCTTTTTCACGATGGTCAGGACCTCTTGGGTGATCGCCATCGCCTCCTTGATCTTCTTATCCGCGTCTTTGAGCGCCTGCTCACGTGTCGCTTTGTCGGGATCTGCCCCAACACCACCATCCGTACGACCCTTTCTCATCAAACGCACAGCATCATAGAGAAGGTGCGCGTGTTGGGTGCGCATCCAAAACAATTTGTATGTCGAATACAATTCGAGATAGAGCTTGCTCGCGACGGGATTGTCGAACGTCGCGTCTGCAGAGAGTGTATCCAAGATCTTTTTGGCTTCGTCTCTCATCTCTTCGAGGCGCGCAAAGTCCTCCTTCTCCCACGTCGCGAAGTCCGCAACAGGTAAATCCATAATCTCAGGAAACGCCCTCTTGGGACGACGTGCGTAGATCCCCGCTTGCTGCCCAATCTCATCCTGTGGCAGCTCACCGGCGATATAGAACATCAGCTCGGGATTTTCCTTGTAGAGTTTGTTGACTTGCAGCGTCGTCAACGCCTGGATCGCATTGTCGACCTTGCTGGCGTGTTCACCAAAGATGCTCGCAAAATCTTTCGAATACGCGGCCCAATCAGTTTTCCCATCCCACGTTAAGCGGGTGAGATGGTGGTCGTACTTCCAGTATCCCCACTCCATCCCAGAGGTAAAGGTCACGTGACCGCTGACCTCTTTTCCCTTCATAATGTCGAGCACATCGAGCGCACGAGAATACCCTGTAATCGGCAGCGCGAGCGGCAGATTGTTATCAAAACCCAACCACCACGCGCTCTCAGGGAAGTACACGACCTTGCGTTTTCCGTTGACACGGTTGAGGTAATCGGCTTGGTGATTGAAGTTTTTGTTGCTGTACACAGGCGCGGGGTTCTTCATGTCGTAGAACATCGTCGTGTGAAGGTAGGAGCCGAGTGTCTTATCGGCTTTCTCGGGGAGATGGAAGTAGTAACTCGTTTCATCGTCGGCCTTCAGCGCGCCTTCGATGTGGACCCAAGCGTAATTCTCGACCCCCTTCGCGGTCAGATACTTGCTCGCAGTGTTTAGCCACATCAGCGCCTGCTCGTCCTTGACCTTTGTAAATTCACTCGTGCCAAATTGCACGACGATGACAGAGAATCCACCTTTGAGTAGCTCCTCCAAGCCGCTCTCGATCTCCTTCTTTTGCTCGTCATCACTCGCCTGTACGTTTTCGAGCAGCTTGAAGTTATTTTGTTGTTGGTCGGCAAAGCTGATGGTCAATCCGAGCTTGATGCCGTACTCATCGACGAGTGTCTTGACCTTTTGCATGTATGGAATCCAGGCTTTCATGTCGACTGTCTTGAGCATATGCCACTGCAACAGATTCTGTCGATTTCGCACGAGCCACCGGACGTATTCACGAACGCGAGGCAAGTGTTTTTCGTCAGGTTCGAGGAGGTAGACGGACATCGGGATCGGGTGTTGTGTGTGGTGGTGAAACCCACGAAGCGCATAAAATGGCGTCGAGACCATCTTTTCGCCCATATGAAGAGTCAGGTCTTTGCGATTGGTAGGTGTGTATGTGTTGGCAGGGTGAAAGTATCGCACCCCCATCTTGCGCAGCAGGTCGTATAAACCATATTGCACTCCAACAGGCGCATTGGCCGCGATCTGAAAGACCTTCTTACCACCGACACTGCGTCCCCACCGTAGATAACCTTCTTCACCAAGCTCCTTCAGGTCTTCCTCTTTGGCAGGTTCATCACCCAACACACCGTGCCCAAGAAGCAAGATGACTGATTCGGATGCATCTGAGATAGAGCTTCCCCGTGAGACCTTGCGAGGTGCAGCAAAGGTCACGCCAGTCATCGCGCTCAAGGCACGAACAGCCTCCTCTGCGGCTTCACGAATACCGGGCTTCGCGTCCTCTGCATATACGACAAGGACATCAGCCTTCCCCTCCAATAAAATGGAGACATCTTCGACTGTATCGCCACAACCAAAGACTCCAAACACAAGAGGTAAAAGCAGGATAAGGAGGACCAATATACCGACACATCTTTTCATCACACACTCCGTTCTTTCGGATACACATCTGTTGCCGTGTAGGGCTGTTGGAGATAAGCGAACAGCTCATCTTCCGTATTCTTTTTTGAATCCGGCGGCCTAAGTGGTCCTCTCGCGAAAAAGACATACAACATCGAGGTCGGACACAAGGCCCGACCCTACGGAAAAAAATGTAACATCATGCTCATCCGCTTACTTCGCGAGAGGACAACTTAGGCCGCATAGATAAACCGTTGTATCATATCTATTTTTTGCCATACAACTTTTTATGAAGGTATTTTCTGATGATGCGGTCCCCCCGCCCCTTCTTCTATCTATTGAGGGTGACAAAAGAGTCACCGAGCTTCAGTCTTTGAAGACACACTTGAAGCTTTTGCACACAACCTCACGAACCTGACATTTGGCGGCCATGTAAGGGCAGCTATCTTTGTACCCCTGACAAAAGCGGTAGTTGACGTCATCTACGACGAGTTTGAAACTCTTGGCTTCATCTTTTGCGAGTGGGACTGGACATGTCCCCTGGCAATCCGTCGCGGAAGGTACGACGACGCAATCAGCGTCTTCTTCGCACTCATTCAAGCCAGCCTGATTGGCGTTGATTTTGTTTTGTGCGTTCTGTAAACGAGCTTCACAAGGTAACAACGTCACATTACAGGCCAAAGAAGCCGCGGACAACACAACACACACACATAACAAAAGACACATTCGGGACAAGATACCTTTTTGCATGAGTCACATGCTCCCTGCCAGGGTTATTTCGGGGGTTTTGTGTTAGACGATGATGAAAGCAAGTCTTATTCTTTGTCGAGGACTTCCTTGCAAAGCTCCATGATGGCAACTGTATTGAGCGCGGCTTTGGGCGTCAGTGAAGGTACATCGAGGTATTCTTGTTCTTTGGAACCATCTTCACTGTGCTCGGAGCAATGTGCGTTGGCCCCTGCTGGGCCGAGTCCATCGAGGACAGGAACTTTATGACAGATCAGGTTGCCATCGCTCAAACCACCGCGCTCTTGGCGAATGGCTTTCAACCCCATCTCCCCTCCCACGCGCTCCCAGATCGAGAACAGATGGTCCGTTCCATCGTTGATAGGCCACGGTCCTGTCTCGCGGACTTTTTCGACCTCAACACGACAGGAAAACTCACCGTCCGCGCTGGTCACACTGGAGTACCCATCGAGTGCTTCTAATTGTGCGACGCCATCGCGGAATGCTTCGCGATCGAACGAACGCAGTTCGAGCAACAGTGAGGCTTTGCTGGGAACGCTGTTAGCGACCGTCCCACCTTCGACGTGACCAACATTGAAGGTCAAATCACGAGAGTAATCGGTGATGGCTTCGATCTTTTGGATAACATCGGCGAGCTGTAAGATGGCGTTGGCACCTTTTGGGTGTTGTGTACCAGCGTGTGCGCGACGTCCATGTGCGTGGACATTGTAGACACCACGGCCTTTACGGGCAATGACCAACTGAAACTCTTCTTGATTGAAGTGGCCCAGCTCAAACACAAGCCCTGCGATGGTGTGTTCATCAAAGCGCGAGAGACAGACCTGCCCAAAGTGCGTCGCGTCGTCTTCTTCGCTGGAGTTGAGCATGACCTTCCACTCGATCGCGTCGTAGACTTCTGGAGCGTAATCTTGCAAGGCGGAGAGGATCATATAGATCATCACGGTCCCACCTTTGATATCGATCGTTCCAGGTCCGTAGATCCGGTCTCCGTCTACGCGCCAGGAGAAGTTGTTACGTGCTTCTTCTTCTTCTGTGTAGACCGTGTCGAGGTGGGAGATAAGCGCGATGGAGTGCTTTGTGGTGCCTTTTCGGGTCATCACAAGATGGTGTCCACAGCCAGGACACTCCGAGCGAATCATCTCAGAGGTGAAACCTAGCGGCGCGAACTGTTCGGCGGTCACTTCAGCGAGACGATCGATTCCTTCGGGATAGTAGGTGTAGCTGTTGATATCGACCTGTGCCTTCAAGAGGTTGAGATAATGCTCTTGATGTTGTTGAAAATAGCCTTCGAGCGTCTCTTGCCACTGCTTGATATCCATGCGCGCCTTCTTTCCATATTGTAAGAGGTATGCCATCACCACGTGTTCAGGCATGTGAGATGATACAAAACAAACACGTACATGGATACAGAAAGACCTGCATACTGACAAGTCCCTTCGGCTCCTCTTTTATTCCAAACGTGCAGAATCAAACCGATCATTGCGAAAAGTCTTGCCTTCCCTTATCCTACAAACACACCTTGCAGTTCATCGTTCTTAAGCGTACCAGGAGCAGAAACGGAAGGTCTATGACAAATCACACGTCAAAAAAGCCAAGAAAAGTACGAGACATCGGTCCACACGAGCCCACAGTTCAGGATGTCCACACGCCTATCTTCGACACATTTGTGCAACAACCCACCCAGGAAGTCGAATTCACCAAAGATCCGGAGTTTTCAGTAGAACCCGGTGCAGGACACATGGACCCTCCAAGCAAAGTGCTGACACGTCCGAGTATCACGAGATTTAAGTTCTCAGCTCGCTACGAAGACGAGGGGCCTATCGCGAGAGGTGGGATGAGCACCATCAACAAGGTGTTTGACCGAAACATCCTACGTTACGCGGCGATGAAGAAGGTCGATCCCCAGTTTGCGCAAGACGAGAAAGGAATCCAAAGCTTTCTCGAAGAAGCGCAAGTAACGGGTCAATTGCAGCATCCCAACATCGTCCCAGTCCATGAAGTGGGTAAAGATGAGCAGGGACAATATTACTTCACGATGAAACTCGTGGAAGGCGCAACCCTCCAAGAATATATCAAGTCGGAGGATTTCGATCCAAGCTCTTCGGCCGAGCTGTACAAGGCCTTGCAGATCTTCCTAAAGGTCTGTGATGCTCTCTCTTTCGCCCACCAAGCAGGTGTTCTGCACAGGGATCTCAAGCCAGACAACATCATGCTCGGTAGTCATGGACAGATCTACTTGATGGATTGGGGGGTCTCGTTATTGATGGGGGACTCTTCAATTCGAGCTGATGCACACTCCAAGGCGCTCAAACAAAATGGTGAGAGCAAAAAAGAGATAGAGTCCCAGCAAGGCACTATCGCGGGAACGATACAGTACATGGCCCCCGAACAAGCGCTCGGCCAGCTCGAAAAAGTCTCGAAGCAGAGTGACATCTTCTCGCTTGGTGCTATCCTCTACGAGATCTTGACCAAACGCCCTCCTTACTGTGGTGGAGACCACTACGAACTGCTCTACAAAGCCCAAAATGGTCTCTACTTTCCACCCCAGATGGTCGTCCCTGAAATCCACCTTCCACAGGGGCTTTGCAATATTGTTGGTAAAGCGATGGCCCTGCAACCAGAAGAACGATATGAGAGCGTAAGTGCGCTGAAGGACGATATTGAGCGTTTCTTGCAGGGGCGCCAATTTCCCAACCGAACATTTAAAGCCGACACTGTTATCATTCAGGAAGGTGAACATGGCGATGAAGCCTACATTATCGTCCGCGGACAATGTGAGGTCTACACAGAAATTGACGGTCGCAAGGAGATCTTTAAGACACTTGGGCCAGGCGAAGTGTTTGGCGAGTCGGCATTCTTCTCGACAATGGCTCGCTCTGCCTCTGTCCGTGCCATCGAACCTACGACCCTCAAAGTACTTAAGAAAGAACTCCTTACAGAAGAAATTGGACTCGACGCATGGGTTGGCTTGTTCCTCAAGACGCTCGTCGAGCGTTTCCGCGAAGGAAACAACAAACGCCTCGACCTCAAGCGAGAGCTCAATCAATCACAGCTACTCAACCATGTCTTCGCTTTTTACCAGCTACACGGACAAAAAACTCCAGAGGGACACAACGTCGGCAAGTGGTCGATGTTTTGCCAATCCGTCGGCCCCAAAACCAAACTCAACGCCACACAGCTGCACGAGTACATCCAAACCATCGGCATATTGGAAGTCGACCAAGAGAACGACACGATCACCCTCCCCAAAGCTGAACTCAAGCGCTGGATTCAACGCGAGAGTACACACCCTAATCTCACCTCGCTTCCCAGTTGATCCAGGGGGACGGAGAATGGAAGGGGGAGGGTTATACCGTATACACGGGGGATACTCGAATGCTGATCCAGGCGCAGTTGCACTTGTGTCTTCGCAAAATGCACCCGAATACACGTTACAATCCCTCATGGCAATGCGTATGTCGCAAGCGACATCCTTCAAATACTCGACTGCTCGGGCAACATATGCGGTTGTC
>MDTD01120148.1_pt1 | contig 29674 bp, 25 predicted proteins | sample 811221 | NCBI WGS metagenome assembly MDTD01 (sample SAMN05326646, study PRJNA326480) | marine metagenome | isolation source: seawater | place: Pacific Ocean: South West | collected 2011 | reverse complement strand
CCGGGCTGGGCGCGCTGGGTGCGGGCCGCGGCGGCCGCGACTCGATGCTGGCGCGGTCACTGGCCAAGCTGGGGGTGAGCGCCGACGACATCGCGGTGATCTCAAAGCACGACACCTCGACACTGGCCAACGACCCCAACGAGACCGAGCTGCACGAGCGGCTGGCCGACTCGCTGGGACGTTCGGACGGCGCCCCGCTGTTCGTCATCAGCCAGAAGAGCCTGACCGGGCACGCCAAGGGCGGCGCGGCGGTGTTCCAGATGATGGGTCTGTGCCAGGTCCTGCGCGACGGTGTCATCCCGCCCAACCGCAGCCTGGACTGCGTCGACGACGAGCTGGCGACCTCGGCGCACTTCGTGTGGGCGCGCGAGACGCTGCGGTTGGGCGAGAAGTATCCGCTCAAGGCCGGTCTGGTCACCAGCCTCGGCTTCGGCCACGTGTCGGGTCTGATCGCGCTGGTTCATCCGCAGGCCTTCCTGGCCACGCTCAGCCCCGAGCAGCGGGCGACCTACGCCGCACGGGCGCAGGAGCGCACGCTGGCCGGACAGCACCGGCTGGCCTCGGCGATCGCCGGTGGCAGGCCGATGTACGAGCGTCCGGCCGACCGGCGCTTCGACAGCGAGCACTCCGAGAAGGCGCAGGAAGCCGCGATGCTGCTCGACACGGCGTCCCGGCTCGGCGAGAACGGCGTGTATCTGCGGTGAGCCGTGCGATAGGTTGCTGCGCGTGGCCATCGTCGGGATAGGCATCGACCTCGTCTCCATTCCGGAGTTCGCCGAGCAGGTGGACCGGCCGGGAACGGTGTTCGCCGAGACGTTCACTCCGGGCGAGCGGCGCGACGCCGCCGACAAGAGTTCGTCGGCGGCGCGCCACCTCGCGGCGCGGTGGGCGGCCAAGGAAGCGGTCATCAAGGCGTGGTCGGTGTCGCGGTTCTCGAAGCGTCCGGTGCTGCCCGAGGGCATCCACCGCGACATCGAGGTGATCACCGACATGTGGGGCCGGCCCCGGGTGCGGCTGTCGGGAGCGGTGGCCGAGCACCTCAAAGAGGTGACGATCCACCTGTCGCTGACCCATGAGGCCGACACCGCCGCCGCGGTCGCCGTCCTCGAGGAGCGCTAGTACCCGTCCCCGGCGTTCCCGCAGCCTGCTGCTTTCGTGACCCGGTAAACGGTTAGGCCGTACGGTCGGGCCATGGACTTCGAGGAGTACCGCGCCCATGACGCCACGTCGCTGGCGAAGCTGGTGGCCGACGGAGAGGTGTCCGCGGCGGAGTTGCTGACGCTGGCCCGCGAACGTGCGGCCGCGGTCAATCCGCGGATCAACGCCGTCGTGCGTGACGTCCCAGCAGTCCCGGCAGACCGGCCGCAGGGACCGTTTTCTGGGGTGCCGTTCCTGATCAAGGACCTCGCGCAGGACTATGCGGGACTGCCGACCTCCGCCGGCTCGCGGGCGCTGATGTCGGCCCCGGCCGCCGAGCACGCCACGGTGGTGCAGCGCTGGATCGATGCGGGCCTGGTCATCTTCGGGAAGACCAACACCCCCGAGTTCGGTGCGAAAGGGATCACCGAATCCCTCGCGTGGGGACCGGCACGTAATCCGTGGGACACCAACCGGACCCCGGGCGGCTCCTCGGGCGGGTCGGCTGCGGCGGTCGCGGCCGGGATCGTGCCCTGCGCGGGCGCCAACGACGGAGGCGGCTCCATCCGGATCCCCGCGGCCTGCTGCGGGCTGGTGGGTCTGAAACCCGGTCGCGGTCTGACGCCGTCAGGCCCGCTGGCCGGTGAGGCCATGCACGGCTCCGCTGTGCAGGGTGTGGTGTCGCGCACGGTGCGCGACACCGCGGGAATGCTCGATGTGATCAGCGGCGGCGAACCGTTCGGGCCCTACGTCCCGGCCATGCCGCCGACGTCGTTGGCGTCGTGCGTGGGCCAGGATCCCGGTGCGCTGCGGATCGGCGTGCGGGTGCCGTCGGCGATCACGCCGACGCCGCACCGCGAGGCCCACGCCGCGGTGGCTGCGACCGTGCGCGCGTTGACCGAGCTGGGTCACCAGGTCGACGAACTGCCTGAGGCGCCCTACGACGATGCCGAGCTGGCGCGTGACTTCCTGCTGACCTGGTTCGTGGTGGCGGCATGGGAGGTGGCCGAGGCCAAGCGGCTCAGCGGTGCGGGGGACGAGTCGTTCGAACGGGACACGTTGATCATGGCGGCGCTTGGTCGCGCCACGAGCAGCGTCGACTATGTGGATGCCGTGGAACGCCGGCATGCGCACACCCGCCGGCTGAGTACGTTCTTCGAGTCCTACGATCTGTTGCTGACCCCCACATTGGCCACCCCACCGCCGACCATCGGCGAGTTCGAACTCCCTGTGGCACTGGCCCGGGCGGCCGATGCTCTGCTCAAGACCCGGACAGCCCGGTTCCTGAAGTACACCAAGATCGTCGACGACATTGTCGACAAGAACCTCAACTGGGTGCCCTACACCCAGTTGGCGAATCTGACTGGGCGCCCGGCAATCTCGCTTCCGCTGCATTGGACGCCGGAGGGCCTGCCGATGGGGGTCCAGTTCGTCGCACCGCTGGCCGGTGAGTCCCTGCTGGTCAAGCTGGCCGCTCAACTGGAACAGGCGATGCCCTGGGCGGGGCGGGTCGCGCCGATCTAGGGCCATGGCCGCAGACCGGGGCGGCCGAGCGCGCTGATCGTGTCCGCACCGCCGGTTGGCGGCATGGCGTTACGGGTATTCCGGCGGATCACTGTGGCTGCATCGGAGGACTTACCGTGACTGAGACGAAACCGTGACCGAGACGGACCAGCGCCGAAAGCTGGGGGAGTCCGACAGCCCCATCGAAGACGCTCTGGAGTACGCCTTCCGGCGCATGGTCGACGAGGGCACCCAGCGCCTGCACCGCAGCTGGCGCGAAGTTCTGGTGACCGGCTTCTTCGGCGGCACCGACATCGCCGTCGGAGTGCTGGCCTACCTGGCCGTGTTGAACGTCACCCACCAGCCGCTGCTGGCCGGTCTGGCATTCTCGATCGGCTTCTTGGCGCTGCTGCTCGGGCGCAGCGAATTGTTCACCGAAGGTTTCCTGGTCCCGGTCACCACGGTGGCCGCCAAGCGGGCCAGCTTCGGGCAGCTGATGAAGCTGTGGAGCGGCACGCTGGTCGCCAACCTCGCCGGCGGCTGGGTGCTGATGGCGGTGATGATGACGGCGCTGCCGCAGCTGCACGCGCAGACCATCGAATCCGCATCGCACTATGCGACGGCACCCCTGTCGGCCGAGACGATCGCGCTGTCGCTGTTGGGCGGCATGGTGATCACGCTGATGACCCGCATGCAGCACGGCACCGACTCGGTGCCGGCCAAGATCGCCGCCGCCATCGCGGGGGCTTTCCTGCTCGCGGGTCTGCAGCTGTTCCACTCCATCCTGGACTCGCTGCTGATCTTCGGGGCGCTCATCACCGGTGAGGCACCATTCGGCTACCTGGACTGGCTCGGATGGTTCGGATACACCGCGGCAGGCAACCTGGTCGGCGGGCTGGGCCTCGTGACACTCCTACGCCTGTTGCGCAGCAAGGATCGCGTCGCCGAGGAGCGCCGACGAGCCGAGTCGCCCGGAGACGAGGAGCCGCTAACCTCGACGCATGACTGACATCACGGCGCGGGTGCGCGACGTGCTCCCAGCGGTGCGCGCCGACCTGGAGAACCTGGTCCGCATCGAGTCGGTGTGGGCCGACCCCGACCGGCGCGGCGAGGTGCAGCGCAGCGCCGAAGAGGTCGCGAAGTTGTTGTCGGACGCCGGATTCGGTGACGTGCGTATCGTGGCCGAAGGTGGAGCCCCCGCTGTCATCGCGCACCACCCCCCGCCGCCGGGCGCCCCGACGGTTCTGCTCTACGCCCACCACGACGTGCAGCCGGAAGGCGATCGGTCGCAGTGGCATTCGGAGCCGTTCGAGCCGACCGAACGCGACGGACGGCTCTACGGCCGCGGAACCGCCGACGACAAGGCCGGCATTGCCACCCATCTGGCCGCGTTCCGCGCGCACGGCGGGAATCCGCCCGTCGGGGTGACGGTCTTCGTCGAGGGCGAGGAGGAGTCGGGCTCCCCGTCGTTGTCGCGGCTGCTGGCCGCGCACCGCGACGCCCTGGCCGCCGACGTCATCGTGATCGCCGACTCCGACAACTGGAGCACCGAGGTCCCGTCGCTGACGGTGTCGCTGCGCGGGCTGGCCGACTGCATCGTGGAGGTCGCCACCCTCGACCACGGGCTGCACTCGGGCATGTGGGGTGGTGTCGTGCCCGACGCGTTGAGCGTGCTGGTGCGGCTGTTGGCCAGCCTGCACGACGACGAGGGCAACGTCGCGGTCGACGGGTTGCACGAAGCGACTGCCGCGCCCGTGGAGTACACCCCGGAACGGGTGCGGGCCGACACCGGTCTGCTCGACGGTGTGCAGGAGATCGGCTCGGGCTCGGTGGCGCAGCGTCTGTGGGCCAAACCGGCGATCACCGTCGTCGGTATCGACACCACGCCCATCGCCAAGGCGTCCAACACGTTGACACCGCGCGCCCGCGCCAAGGTGAGCATGCGGGTGGCGCCGGGCGGTGACGCCGCCGAACACCTGGCTGCGCTCACCCGCCACCTCGAGCAGCACACCCCCTGGGGTGCGCAGGTCACCGTGACGCCGGGCGACGTCGGCGAGCCGTATGCGATCGATGCGAGCGGGCCCGTCTACGACGCGGCGCGCGATGCCTTTCGTCAGGCCTGGGGGAACGACGCGATCGACGCCGGAGTGGGCGGCTCGATCCCGTTCATCGCGGCGTTCGCTTCGGCGTTCCCGGACGCCGAGATTCTGGTGACGGGAGTCGAGGACCCCGAGACCCAGGCGCACAGCATCAACGAGAGCCTGCACCTCGGCGTGCTCGAGCGCGCGGCGACCGCGGAAGCGCTGCTGCTGGACCGCCTGGCTCGATCAGACCGACAAATCGCGACGTAGCTTGGCGACGTGGCCGGTCGCACGGATGTTGTACTGCGCCAACGCGATCTTGCCTTTTTCGTCGACGACGAAGGTCGATCGGATGACGCCCTGGACGGTCTTGCCGTACATGGTCTTCTCACCGTAGGCGCCCCAGGCCTCGAGCACCGTGCGGTCCGGATCGGCCAGCAACGGGAAGGTCAGGCCTTCCTTGTCGCGGAACTTGGCCAGCTTCTCGGGTTTGTCCGGTGAGATGCCGACGACGTCCAGACCGGCGTCGTTGAGCTCGGCGAGGTTGTCCCGGAAGTCGCAGGCCTCCTTCGTGCAACCGGGGGTGGAGGCTGCCGGGTAGAAGTACACGATGACTTTGCGGCCCTTGTAGTCCGAGAGTTTGACGGTGTTGCCGTCGGCGTCGGGCAGGCTGAAAGCGGGAGCAGTGTCGCCCACTTCGAGGCGAGGGGTCTGCGGCATGGGTAGCTGTCCTCCGGTGTCGCGGGGTCCGGTGCGATCTGAAGCGACCGGCGCGCTCGGTCTCGCCCCGGCTGATCTAGGGTAGTGCGGCAGGACGACACCGTTGGTGGATGGGCGCGCCGTTGGTGACCAGGCACGCCGTCGGTGGATGAGCACAGTAGGCGATGAGGCACGGAGGCAGATGTGGCGGACCGCGATCCCGACAGCATCAAGGCTGAGATCGACGAGGCCCGGGAGCAGTTGGCCCTGACCGTGGACTCTCTCGCTGCCCGCGCCAACCCGCGCCGGCTCGCCGACGATCTGAAGGCAGGGGTGGTGCGGTTTGTTCGCCAACCGGCCGTGGCGGCGTCGCTGGCCGGTGTCGGACTGGTCGTCATCGTCGTGACCGTGCGTCGCCTTCGCCAGCCCTGAGCGGACGATTCAGCGCCGCCGGCCACCTCGCAGCCACGTCGGGAAGGTGAAGCCGGGTGGGTTGGCCACCCGGCCCAGCCGGGAGCAGGTATGGATCGCGACCGGGTGTTGGCCAGTTACGCGATCGGCTGAGTTATCACCACCGGTCCCGATAGGCGCCGGATCGGCCAGGCCTGCCATCAGCTAATTCCTCAATTCACCCGTACATGGTTTGCCCGATGTGGCGCCCATGTCCAACAGCTAACGGCAACCATAGCACTGCCGTGGCCCTTTTCCCAGCGCACATACCGTTGATATTCGTAGCGTTCATCTCTATGGTTACCGTCTGAATGATCGTGACCAGCTTGCGGGTGACACCCGGGTCGTGAGCTCTAGCACAGTTTCGGAACACGCGCGGGAAAAATCCCCAGAATTTTCGTGGGCGTAAACCAACCGCTGGATACCTAGTGTCGGCAAATCCACCGTGCGCCCGGCGTCGGGTAGTCGGGAGGTGCTGGCAAGCATCGAGGCTGGCGCGTCCTCTACGCTGGCGCTGTCCACGACAGCAAAGGAGGCCGGCATGGCCTGGTTCCTGGCCCTCCAGGGCGCGACGCAGCCCAGTCACCAGTCTTCGGTGTATGAACTCCAGGACTCGGCTGACATCGACAAGCTCGCCCAGGAGTTGGTGGGTGCCGTCACGCTCGATCGGGTCGTTCCCGTCCCGGCGATGCTTCCGCAGAACACCCGCAAGCGGCAGAAGGTGACGCTCTACATCCGGCCGGCCGCGTGGGGGATGTGGACCTTCTACGAGCTCTCCGAAGAAGATCGTCGCCAGTTGATGAAGGACAATCCGCTGGTTCAGGCGATTCAGCAGCACCAACGTGAGCATGCCGGACAACCTGGTGCGGGCCAGGGCAACCCGCTGCTCGGTCAGCCCGGCCCGGGCGGGTTCGCTCCGCGTCGTTGACCAGGGTCGGCCGAGCGCGGCCGGCGACGAGGGCGGAGGCTGTGCGACCGGCTCGTCTCATGGCGGCCGGCGATGTCAGAGGCTTTGCCAGCCGTCGTTCGGTCCATTCTCCCGTTGATCCGCTGATCTGAGCGACCGCCCGAATACTGCACGCGCGTGCCAGTTGCCATTTGCCTGTGACACTTTTCGGCAATCCCCGGTGCCCGACTATTGACGCGGCTTATATTTGCCCGGCATTCGCGGGTCGGTGGGAGGACATTATGAGCGCAGCGGCATATGTCGGTCGGATCGGCGGCCTCGCGGTCGCCCTGGGTGTCGGGGCCGCGGTCCTGACGGGCTACGGTGTCGCGGCTGCGGACACCGGCTCCGGAGAGTCGGGTTCGAGTGCGTCGTCGGGTAGTTCGGCGGGCACTTCCACGGGCGGTACCGACAGTTCGACCGCCGGCGCTTCGAGCCAATCGGCGAATGCGGGCGACAGTGACGACGCCGCTGACGTGTCCGACGGCGACGACGCTTCTGGCGGCAGCGACGGCGATGACGCCGGCGGTGACAACGAGGACCTCGACGCTGATCTCGGCGTCGACGAGGGTCTCGAGGCCGATGGAGACGTTGACGACGACGATCCGGTCGACAGCGGCGGCTACGCGGCCGCAGAGCCCGATACTGCGGCGGGGGTGTCCGATGACGTCGACTCGGCGTCTGCCGGCGATGAGGTCGACTCGGCTGCGGTGAACGACGAGGTCGACGCCGAACTCGCTGCCGAGCGGCAGGTTCAAGCGGTCGAATGGCTGGCCACCCCCGAGGCCGTGGCCGGCCGTGCGGCCACTGAACCGACGGCGCAGGCCGTGCAGACGGCTGCAGCGGAAGATCCGGTCGACGCCACGGCGGCCGTGCCAGACGTCGCCCTCACCGAGATGGTCGGGCTGCTCAGCCCGTTCGCCGGTGGGGGGCCGGCGGCACCGCCGATGAACTCGCCCATGGAGTGGGCGATGGCAGCGGCCGCCCGTCGCGAACTGGAGAGTGGCCCAGTCTCGGTGAACCCGGTACTCGAGTTCATCGACGGCGTCATCTACGGCGACGTCGGTGCCACCGATTCGCGCGGAAACCCGTTGATCTACACCATCCTCGACGAACCGAACCAGGGCGGGAAGATCACCCTCGCCGCAGACGGCAGCTTCTCGTTCCTGCCGGACCTGTCGGTCGTCGAGTCGGGTGGTACCGAGCAGTTCACGGTGATGGTCAGCGAGCAGACCGGACTGGTCCGCTTCCTGGAGAAGATCCCGTTGCTGGGCGACTTCGTGCAGCCGATCGTCCTCGGGTTGCAGCAGATTCCGATACTGGGCACCATCCTGCAACCGTTCATCGGGTACCGGGTGATCACGCCGATCGACGTCAATGTCGGCGAACTGGTGCCCGCCGGTGCGCCGGTCGCCTTCACCACGATGGTCACCTCGTTCGACGGGGTGCAGATCAGCACGAACTTCTTCCCGGCCTCGGGATTGGCGGCGGGTGAAACCGCGTCGACCGTTCTGAACGGGCCGGGCCTGGGCGACCCGGGCAACATCGACCCCACCTCCGTGACGACGGTGTTCAACCTGGTGCCGGGGCTGGTGCCGCTGCGCGACGCCGGCTACAACGTGGTGACCTGGGATCCGCGTGGCGAGTTCGCTTCCGGCGGCGTGCTGCAGCTGGACAACCCGTTCTTCGAGGGCCGCGACGTGCAGGCGATCCTGGATTGGGTGGCCACCCGGCCCGAGACACTGCTGGACGGCCCCGGGGACCCCGTGGTCGGCATGGTGGGTGGTTCCTACGGGGGTGGAATCCAGTTGGTGTCGGCGGGCATCGACGACCGGATCGAGGCCATTGTCCCGGTGATCGCGTGGAATTCCCTGAACGAGGCGCTGTATCCCACCGAGGCTTTCAAGACCGCGTGGGCGACCCTGCTGGGACTGGATCTGTTGGAAGGGGGCGCCCGGATCAACTCGCAGATCTACCCGGCGATCATCCTCGGCGATCTGCTGGGCTTCATCACCGAGACCCAGCAGGCCATTCTGGCCAGCAGCGGTCCCACCGTGCTGGTGAGCGGTATCACCGCGCCCACGCTGCTGATCCAGGGCACCGCCGACGGTCTGTTCACCCTGGCGCAGGCCGTCACCAACGCGATGCTGCTGGAGGCGGCCGGCACCCCGGTCGACATGATCTGGGCGTGCGGTGGTCACGGCGTCTGCCTGGACCCGATCAGCCCGTTGCAGACCCCGCTGCTGATCGACTCGACGCTGGATTGGCTCGACAAGTACGTCAACGGAAACGAGTTGGTGCCCACCGGACCACGGTTCGAGTGGTTCGACCAGAACGGTGACTATTTCTTCTCGGATCTGTTGCCGACCGATCCCGCGTTCTACGGAGAGTCGCTCGTGATCGCCGGGGCCGGCGGTTTCCTGCCGATCCTGCCGCTGCTGGGCGGTTCCGGGCCGCAGACACAGTCGCCGACACCGCTTCTGGTGTCCCCGGCGCTGGCCTCGGAAGCAGCGTTGGCCATCGACGTCGAGGTGCCGTCCCCGGAGGCCACCGTGCAGATCGTCGGTGCGCCCGAGCTGACCATCACGTACTCGGGTCTGGGCACGAGTCGCCACATCTACGGGCAGTTGGTCGACGAAACCACCGGCTTGGTGTTGGGCAACTTGGTGACGCCCATCCCGGTGACGCTCGACGGCCGCACGCACACCGTCTCCATTGATTTGGAGCAGATCGCCTACACGATGGCGCCGGACTCGCAGCTCAAGCTGCAGTTGGTGGGTTCGGCCACGCCGTACGAGAACCTGCTGCAGTTGGGCTTCATCAACGTCGAGGCCGTCGAGTTGGCGCTGCCGACCGTCGCCGCCGAGGTGGGCGGGGTGGCAGGACTGACGGTGGGCATGGCGGTCGCCTGACCCACCGGGTCGGCCTGCGGGAAAGCCTTGCGAGGGCGGGCTGCTCAGGCGAGCGGGGCCGGTTCCCGAACCGCCGCGTCCATCTCCGTGAACTCGCGCTCGATGTCGTCGTTCTGACGCCTGGTGAGCAGAGACACCGCGATGGCCACCACACCGCAGGCGATGAAGCCGGGAACGATCTCGTACATGACGCTGGCCAGTGCATCGGTCTGGCCCCAGACGCCGACGACCACGGCGCCGCTGAGCATGCCGGCAATCGCGCCGGCCGAGGTGAGTCGGCGCCAGAACAGCGACAGGATGATCAGCGGGCCGAACGCCGCGCCGAAGCCTGCCCAGGCGAAACCCACCAGATCGAGGATCGTGCCGTCAGGGTTCAGGGCGAGCAGGATCGCCACCACCGCGACGGTCAGCACCCCGAGCCGGCCGTAGTTGACCAGCCGGGTCGGGCTGGTCTCCTTGCCGAACGCGCGGTAGATGTCTTCGACCAGTGCCGAGGAGCAGACGACCAGCTGCGAGGAGATCGTCGACATGATCGCCGCGAGTACCGCCGCGAGAACGATTCCGGCCACGAAGGGGTGGAACATCACCTGTGCCAACTGGAGGAAGACCGTCTCGGCGTTCTCGAGTGTTTCGCCGCGACTGTAGAAGTACGCCAGGCCGGCGAAGCCGGTGGCGATGGCGCCGACGGAGCTGAGCACCATCCAACTGATGCCGATGCGGCGACCGGCCTTCGCGTCGGCGGGGGAGCGCAGCGCCATGAACCGGACGATGATGTGGGGCTGTCCGAAGTAGCCGAGCCCCCAGGCCGCAGCGGACAGGATCGCCAGCACGCTGCCGCCGAAGAACAACGAGGTGCGGTGCATTTCGTCAGCGGGGTCGGCGAGGTTGTGCGCAGCGTCGGCGGCGTTGATCGCGTCGATCACCTCGCCGGGTCCGCCCGCAGCGATGATCGTGACGACGGGTACGGCGATGAGGGTGGCGAGCATCAGCAGGCCTTGCGCGACATCGGTCAGGGTCGCACCCAGGAAACCACCGAACAGCGTGTAGCTCAGGGTGATCCCGGCGACCAGCAGCATGCCCACCAAGTAGGACGAGCCGAACGTGGCCTCGAAGAACACTCCGCCCGCCACCATCCCGGACGATACGTAGAAGGTGAAGAACACCAGGATGATGACACCCGCTGTGATCCGCAGGATGTGCGAATGATCTCGTAGTCGGTTCTCGAAGAAGCTCGGTACGGTGATCGAGTTGTTCGCGATCTCGGTGTAGGCGCGAAGGCGCGGTGCGACGAAGCGCCAGTTCAGATACGCCCCGATGACGAGGCCGATCACGATCCACGACTCCCCGAGTCCGGTGGCGTAGATGGCGCCGGGCACCCCGAGCAGCAGCCAGCCGGACATGTCGGACGCTCCCGCGGACAGCGCCGCGACGCCGGGGGAGAGTTTGCGCCCGGCGAGCATGTAGTCGTCCAGATCGTTGGTCTGGCGGTAGGCGTAGACACCGATGGCGATCATCGCTGCGAAGTACAGCCCGATGGCCAGTAGCTGAAACGTCGAGTCCGTCATGTCGGTGTCCTCGGTACTAGGCGTGCGACGGCGTTGCCCGTCGGTCAGCGGAGGGAAATGAATTGATGCCAGACGGTCGGAAGCACAGCGGAGCCGTACCCGGCCGGGTCCTTGCCGCGTGCTGACGCCGGCGTGGACGAACCGGTGACGCGGTGAACAGCCCGGCTCATTCGGCTGATCGTAGGAGACTTCGGACCGGCGTTGGCGCGATCGGATGAACGCGGCGGGGAGACGACGCACAACCCTGCCCGGGCTCGGTCAGCACAGGCGCCGGCAGTTGTCCGCCAGGCTGGGGCCGTAAACCAGAAAAACCCCGCCGAAGCAGGGTTTCTGTGTGGTGCGCCGTCAGGGTTTCGAACCCCGGACCCGCTGATTAAGAGTCAGCTGCTCTACCAACTGAGCTAACGGCGCGCGTGTGCGACAATAACAGGCCCGCGGCACAGGGAGAAATCACGTTGTCCGCGCGGTACCGGGAAGCGACGTCGGCGTCGCCTACCCGTCACAATCGAGCCGTAGAATCGATCCGAGTGTTTTCGACGTATCAATCTGTATGTGAGGTGGAGCGCAGTATGTGGCAGGTCAGCACGGCGAACCGTGTGCGACGCAACCGAGTCTGGTTGACCGTCGCCGCCCTGGTTCCGGCGATCGCGCTCTTGCTCACCGCCTGCGGTGGCCCTGCCGAGGCGCCCGCGCCGCAGGTGATCAGCGACAAGGGCACCCCCTACGGTGACCTGCTGGTGCCAAAGCTCACCTCGTCGGTGCAGGACGGTGCGGTCGGCGTAAGCGTCGACTCCCCGGTGACAGTCAGCGCCGAGTTCGGTGTGCTCGGCGCGGTGTCGATGGTCAACGCGAGCGGCGAGCAGGTCGAAGGCAAGCTGTCCGAGGACGGATTGACCTGGCAGACCACCGAGCCGCTCGGCTACAACAAGAGCTACACGCTCAACGCGCAGTCGTTGGGCCTGGGCGGAGCCACCAGCCGCCAGATGACGTTCGAGACGCACTCGCCGGAGAACCTGACGATGCCGTACGTCCTGCCCAACGAGGGTGAGGTCGTGGGCGTCGGTCAGCCGGTCGCCATCCGCTTCGACGAGAACATCCCGAACCGGCTGGCCGCTCAACGCGCGATCACGGTCAAGACCGACCCGCCGGTCGAGGGCGCGTTCTACTGGCTGAACAACCGAGAGGTCCGGTGGCGCCCCGCCGAGTACTGGAAGCCCGGCACCGCCGTGGAGGTGTCGGTCAACACCTACGGCGTGGATCTGGGCGACGGTCTGTACGGGCAGGACAACGTGTCGACGAACTTCACCATCGGCGACGAGGTGATCACCACCGTCGATGACAGCACCAAGACGTTGACCGTGACCCGCAACGGTGAAGTGGTCAAGACGATGCCGGTGTCGATGGGCAAGAACAGCACACCGACCAACAACGGCGTGTACATCGTCGGTGACCGGCGCTCGCACATGGTGATGGACTCGTCGACCTACGGCGTGGCGGTCAACTCACCGAACGGCTACCGCACCGAGGTCGACTGGGCGACCCAGATCTCCTACAGCGGCATCTACGTCCACGCCGCCCCGTGGTCGGTGGGCAGCCAGGGCTACAGCAACGTCAGCCACGGCTGTATCAACGTCAGCACCAGCAACGGTCAGTGGTTCTACGACAACTCCAAGCGCGGCGACATCGTGGAGATCGTCAACACGGTCGGTTCGACGTTGCCTGGCACCGACGGCCTCGGGGACTGGAACATCCCCTGGAGCCAGTGGAAGGAAGGCAACGCCAACGTCTGACCCTCCCGGATCGCTCCCGACGAAGCCCACCGCAGCTTGCTGCGGTGGGCTTCGTCGTTGCGGGACGCGGATGATGGTCAGAACGCAGAAACGCCGCCTACTTGCGTAGACGGCGTTCCCGTTAACGGGTGGCTGACGGGACTCGAACCCGCGACAGCCAGGATCACAACCTGGTGCTCTACCAACTGAACTACAGCCACCATTGCCGCGTGTGCGGCGTGCTAGATACTAGCTGCTGGAACCCTCATCGATCGAATCAGTACCCGAATCCGCAGGTGAAGCCGGACCCAGCGCCGCCGCGACGTCGGCGATCTCGCCGGTCGACGGGCCCGGCGGGGCCACGAACGCCGTCTGCCGGTAGTACTTCAGCTCGCGGATCGACTCGTGGATGTCGGCCAGCGCACGGTGGGCCAGACCCTTCTCCGGCTGCCCGAAGTAGATCCGCGGATACCAGCGCCGGCACAGTTCCTTGATCGAGCTGACGTCGATCATCCGGTAGTGCAGATAGTCGTCGAGTTTGGGCATGTCCCGAGCCAGAAACCCGCGGTCGGTGGCGATCGAGTTACCCGCCAGCGGGGCGGTCTTGGCCTGCTTGACGTGCGTGCGGATGTAGTCGAGCACCATCTCCTCGGCGGTCGCCAGGTCGATGGTCGACGCCCGCACCTCCTCGGTGAGACCAGACTTGTCGTGCATCTGGGCCACCACGTCGATCATCGACGACAGCGCGTCGTCACCGGCATGGATGACGACGTCGACGCCATCGCCGAGGACGTTGAGTTCGGAGTCGGTCACCAGGACCGCGATTTCGATCAACAGGTCGGACTTGAGATCCAGCCCGGTCATCTCGCAGTCGATCCACACCAGTTCGTCGCGCACAGCGTTTCACAGTAAGCCCCACGGTCTGGCCGGGCTGACTTCACCCTCCGAAGCGCGTACGGCACCCAGTAGTGTTCCAGCATGAGCACGGAGTCGACGGCGACGGCTGCTCAGCAGATCGCCGCAGGTTATGCCGCCGACGGGGCGGCGCTGGAACTGGGCACGGTGGTCGTCGACGGTGTGTGTGACCCCGCCGCCCGGGTGCGCGTCCCGCTGGCCACGCTCAACCGCCACGGTCTCGTTGCCGGGGCCACGGGTACCGGCAAGACGAAGTCGCTGCAGGTGATCGCCGAGCAACTCTCGGCGGCCGGTGTGCCGGTGGTGATGGCCGACGTGAAGGGTGACCTGTCCGGCCTGTCGCGCCCCGGTGCGCCCGGTGAGAAGATCTCCGCGCGCGCCGCCGACACCGGGGACAGCTGGGTGCCGCAGGCGTTTCCGGTGGAGTTCCTGTCGTTGGGCACAGCCGGGGTCGGGGTGCCGGTGCGCGCCACGATCACCAGTTTCGGTCCGATCCTGTTGTCGAAGGTGCTGGGACTGAACCAGACTCAGGAGTCGACGCTCGGGCTGATCTTCCACTGGGCCGACAAGCAGGGCCTGCCGCTGCTGGACCTCAAGGATCTGCGCTCGGTGATCGGGTATCTGATCAGTGAGGACGGCAAGCCGCAGCTCAAAGCGCTGGGCGCGGTGTCCACGACGACTGCCGGGGTGATTCTTCGCGCTCTGGTCAACCTGGAAGCCGAGGGAGCTGACACGTTCTTCGGTGAACCGGAGCTCGAACCGGGTGATCTGATGCGCGTCGACTCCTCGGGGCAGGGCGTCATCACGTTGCTCGAACTCGGTGACCAGGCCGCCCGTCCCGTGCTGTTCTCCACGTTCCTGATGTGGGTGCTCGCCGATCTGTTCACCACGCTGCCCGAGGTGGGTGACCTCGACAAACCCAAGCTGGTATTCGTCTTCGACGAGGCGCATCTCCTCTTCGCCGACGCCTCCAAAGCCTTCCTGGCGCAGGTCGAGCAGACCGTCAAGCTGATCCGGTCCAAAGGGGTCGGGGTGTTCTTCTGCACCCAACTGCCTACCGACGTCCCCAAAGACGTGTTGAGTCAGCTCGGTGCCCGCATCCAGCATGCGCTGCGCGCGTTCACCCCTGACGACCAGAAGTCGCTGACCAGAACGGTGCGCACGTACCCGAAGACCGACGTCTACGACCTGGAGTCGGCGTTGACCTCGCTGGGCATCGGTGAGGCGGTGGTGACGGTGCTCTCCGAGACCGGGGTGCCTACCCCGGTGGCGTGGACCCGCATGCGGGCACCGCGTTCGTCGATGGACGCGATCGGGCCCGACGCCATCGGCAACGCCGCCGCTGTCAGCGCCCTGCAGGCGCGGTACGGCGTGACGGTGGACCGGGAGTCGGCGTACGAACTACTCGCTGCCCGGCTGGCACCGCCCGAACCGGCACCGCCGGCCACCGAGCTACCACCGATGTGGGACCTGCCGGATGTGCCGCCGATGCCCGACCCCGTCCAGCCGGCCGAGCCCGGGCTGCTGGACAAGGTGATGGACAGCCCGGCCTTCAAGAGCGCGATGCGCTCGGCCGGGACGGTGATCGGGCGTGAGATCACCCGCAGCATCCTCGGCACTGGGCGCAGGCGCCGCCGCTGAAGACTCCGCCGCCGGTGAAGACTCCGCCGCGGCCGTCGAGCGCTCGCCGTCGTCGAATTGCTAGCTCCCACCGAGTTTCTTGTAGACGGCGCCGACGATGGGCGCGACGACCGACCGTGGCGCATACCCGCTGGCCGCTGACATCGCCTTCGACGTCAGTCCCGGCACGACGCGCATCTTGTTGCGCTCCAACCCATCCAGCGACACCTTGGCGGTGTACACGGTGTCGATCCACAGGAAGTCGGGGATCAACCGTTCCACGAGCGACTGTTCGCCGGGGTCGGGCAGCTCGGTGCGGACGGGACCCGGTGCCAGCACGGTGACGTGGACGCCGACGGGTTTCAGTTCGCCCCGCAGCGATTCACTGAAGGTATTGGCGAAAGCCTTGGTCGCGGCGTAGGTCGCGTTGTTCGGGATGGGCGAGTTGCCGGCCGCCGAACCGCTGATGAGGATTCCGCCGGCCCGCCGCTCCACCATGCCGGGCAGGACCGCCAGCACGAGCTCGTGCACGCCGAGGACGTTGAGCTGCACCTGCTTCCGCTCCTCGGCCGGATCCAGCGTGGCGACGGGGCCGAAGGTCGCCGTGCCCGCGTTGGCGCACAGGATGGAGATCTCGCGGGTGGCCAACTCGTCGCACAGTTCGCCCCGGGCGGCCGGGTCGGCCAGGTCGACGGCGCGCACCTCGACGGTCACCCCGTACTGCTGGCGCAACCGCTCGGCCAACGCCTCCAGAACCTCGCCGCGGCGGGCGGTGATGATCAGGTGATGACCGCGCGCTGCGAGTTCGACGGCCAGCGCCTCACCGATGTTCTGCGACGCTCCGGTGACGACCGCGCGGGCATTGGCGCTGGGGGCAGGTACTGGCATGGGCCGGACTATATCGTGGGCACCCATGAGCCAGCCGTCGCCTCCGACCGAGGCGCCAGCCGCCGCGGCACCTCGATCGCGCATCCTGGCCTGGGCGTTGTGGGACTTCGGTGCCACCGCGGTCAACGCAATCGTCATCACGTTTGTGTTCTCGGTGTATCTGACGAGCACCGTCGGCGAAGGCCTGCCCGGGCCGACCAGTCCGGCCAGCTGGCTGGGCCGCGCCCTGGCGGCGGCGGGACTTCTGGTCGCCCTGCTGGCGCCCCTGACCGGGGTGTGGGTCGACGCACCCGCGCGGCGCCGCCGCGCGCTGGCCGCCCTCACGGGTCTGGTGGTCCTGCTGACGGCGTCGATGGCGCTGATCCGCGACGACGTGCGGTTCATGTGGCCCGGTCTGATCCTGCTCGCGTGCACCGCCGCCTGCAGCGAGCTCGCCACGGTCCCCTACAACGCGATGCTGCGCCAGCTCTCGACCCCGCGCAACGCGGGCGCGGTCTCCGGATTCGGTTTGGCGCTGGGGTATTTCGGCAGTGTCCTGGCGCTGTTGGTGGTCTATGTCGGGTTCATCTCCGGTGATGGCGAAACCCGCGGACTGCTCGACCTGCCCGCCGCCGACGGCCAGAACATCCGCGCGGCGATGCTGCTGGTCGCCGCCTGGTTCGGGTTGTTCGCACTGCCTCTGCTGGTCTCGGTGCGCGCGCCGGTGACGCGCGAACCAGCCGAACGGATCGGGGTGCTGGCCGCCTACCGTCGCCTCGGTCGTGCGCTGCGGGACGAATGGCGCCGCGACCGCAACGTCGTGTACTACCTGGGGGCCAGCGCGGTGTTCCGCGACGGCCTGGCCGGGGTGTTCACCTTCGGCGCGGTGCTCGGTGTCACCGTGTACGGCGTCTCGCAGGCCGACGTGCTGCTGTTCGGGATGGCTGCCTCGGTGGTCGCTGCCGTCGGAGCGGTGCTGGGCGGGCGCGCCGACGATTGGTTCGGCTCCAAGCGGGTGATCGTGACGTCGCTGAGCGCGATGATCGCGGTGGGAACGGCGCTGCTGGTGCTGTCGGGGCCCGCCGCGTTCTGGGCATGCGGGCTGATGCTGTGCCTGTTCATCGGCCCGGTTCTGTCCTCGGCGCGCACCCTGATGCTGCGCTTGACCGAGCCGGGCAACGAGGGCGTCGCGTTCGGGCTCTACACCACCGCCGGCCGGGCCGCGACATTCCTCGCTCCGTGGTTGTTCTCGCTGTTCATCGACATCTTCGACGCCGAGCGCGCCGGCATGGGTGGGCTGATCGTGGTGTTGGCGCTGGGCTTGCTGGCCATGCTGGGGGTGCGCGCACCGCATCGCCGGGCGGCCGGCCCGTCCACGGATTAACGCGTCGCCGCGCAGATGGTCAGCCCGGCTCCGGTGCGCTGTTCGACCTGGGTGCCGTTGACCGTGATCGAGCAGTTCACCTCGCGACCGACGTTGATGATGCTGATGCTGGCCGAATCCTCCCCGGGCTGCGGCAGCGTCACCTCCCGGCTCCACGGCAGCATCACGTTGAACTCGGTCTGCAGCAAGCCGCCGGTGTCGACGTAGGTGATGTTGATCGCGCGACCGCTGCCCGAGACGTTGTAGACGACGGTGTCGGTCGCGCCGGGCGCGGTCGTGGTGGGCGGTGTCGGCGACGGCCTCGTCGACGGAGTGGGCAGCGGCAGGACCGGACGCGGCGGGGTGCGCGACGTCGTGGTCGGGGTGCGCTCGGTGGGGGGTGCGAAACTCGGCTCGGGCTGCGAGGGCAGCGGCGCCACCATGGTTTCCTGTTGGGAGCTGTTGACGATGACCAACGCGATGACCAGGCCGATCACCGTCACCACCGCAACGCCCGCGACGACCCACAGCCACCGCGGAGACTTGGGACCGTCGGGTTCGGGGGGCTCGCCGCCCTGGCCGGGAGGGTAGGAGGGTGGGTATTGACCGCCGCCGGCGTACGGGTCGTATCCGTAGGGCGGGTATCCGGGCAGCGGCCGGGTCGGGGCGGGCGGTTGATACGGCGGCCCGTAGGGCATCTGGCTGGCATACGCCGGGTCGACCTGGCCGGGGTAGCCGTTGCCGAACGCCTGTGTCGGCTCGTCCCGGTTGCCCCACTGCCCGCGGTTCGGTGAATCCGTCATGCCCACCTCATGGCTGCAGGGTACCTGTGCAGCTGCACAGTCTGCTTCGTCGCGGGCTCGTACCGCGCCGGGCAGGACGAGCGTGCACAATCAACCATCGTGGGTGAACAGGTTCGTCGGATATATGGCGCGTCGATGTCGCCGGATGCGACCGCATTCGCCCATCTGGTCGACGACGGCGGCTACCCGCGCGCGGTGCAGCGGTTCCTGCGGGGCTGGCGTGCCAGCTCGTCGCGTGACGTGGAGTTGCCCGTCGAGGGGCCGGTCACCCGGGTGATGCACTCGGCCGACGGCCACTGGCTGGCGTGCCAGGTGGCGCCCGAGGGTGGAACCCGTAGCCAGATCTGGGTGGTGACAACCGATCCCGACGATCGTGACGCGCGCCGGATCGACTTCTGGCCGTCCGGGGTGGAGGGCACCGCCGAACTGATCGGCTGGGACGGCACCCAGGTGGCGGCGATCCTCACCGGTGAGGACGGGGTCGGCAGCTCGTGTCTGATCGACCCGTCCGGCCAGTCGTCGATCGTGCTGGACCGCCGCTCCGGGGGTCGGCTGGTGGATGCGTGGGCGGGGGCGGCGTTGGTGCGGGTGGGCCCGCGTGGCTATCGGGACCTGATCATGCTGCGTGGACTCACCGAGACGGCGCTGCTGCCGTACGACCCGGGATCGACCACCGACACCGGCATCATCCTCGACGACCACAGCCCGCGGCGGTTGCGCTCGGGCGTGGAGGGTGAGGTTCTCGAGCTCTACCACCCAGCCAAGGACTACGGCCTCAACAGCACCGAGGGCTACGTGCGTGCGATCATCCGCAGCGAGAACGGCGCCCAGCACGCCCGGCTGCTCGAGGTGACGGTGACCGCCGACGGTGTGGCCTATCAGGTGTTGGCCGAGCGGCCGGGATACGAGCTCGACGAGTTCACCGTCAGCGACGATCTGTCGACGGTGGCGATGTTGTGGAACATCCACGGCGCCAGCGAGTTACAAATTCTCGAATTCGGCGACAACACGCTCTACGACCCGATCCCGTTGCCCGGTATGGTCGCCAGCGAACTGAGCATCAGCGCGGGCGGCTCGATGTTGGCGCTCACGGTCGAGGGCCCGAGCAAACCTCCGACCGTCGAACTGGTCGATCCGCGTACCGGCGAATGGGAGATGGTGGACCGGGTGCCCAGCACCGGTCCGCTGTCGGCGGAGCCCACGCTGGAAACCGTCACCGCCCGCGACGGAATGCGCTTCACCGGATGGTTGTTCCGGCCGCCGGAGGGGACGCCGACGATCGGAGCGATGCTGTTCTTGCACGGCGGTCCCGAGGGGCAGGGCAGGCCCGGCTACAACGAATTCTTCCCCGGCCTCGTCGACGCCGGCATCTGTGTGTTCCTGCCGAACGTCCGCGGCTCGGGCGGATTCGGACGGGCGTTCATGCACGCCGACGACCGCGAGCGACGCTTCGCCGCGATCGACGATGTGGCCGACGCTGTGCATTATCTGGTGGGCAACGGATACGCGCCGCAGGGTTGCGTGGCGTGCTGCGGGTGGTCCTACGGCGGCTACCTGACGCAGGCCGCGTTGGCGTTTCACCCGGACACGTTCGCAGCGGGCATCAGCATCTGCGGGATGAGCGATCTGAACAGCTGGTACCGCACCACCGAGCCGTGGATCGCGGCGGCGGCCTACCCGAAGTACGGCCACCCCGTCAGCGACCAGGATCTGCTGGAACGGCTGTCGCCGCTGCCGCGGGCGCAGGCGCTGACGGCTCCGCTGTTGTTGGTGCACGGTCTCAATGACACCAATGTGCCGCCGTCGGAGTCGTTTCAGATGCACGACGCCCTGACTGCACTGGGCCGCAAGACCGAATTGTTGTTGTTCGACGACGACGGCCACGAGATCGACAAACGCGAAAACCGTGCGGTGCTGCTCAAGGCGATGACCGCCTGGCTCACCGAGGCCTTCGGTCACTGACCGTCGACAGGTTTATCGGAATTGTCAGGCGGGTAAAGCTTTGCTGCGCGTCACGGTGGCGCGTGGACGGAGGAGACAGGACATGCGAGGAGCTCTCGGGGTCATTGTGCTCGTCTGGTTACTGATCGGCGTGTTCGCGGCGTATCAGCGTGACTACTTCAGTGGGGGCGAAGCCAATTGCGCCACCGCCGGAAGTATCGCCTTGACCGTTGTCGCCGGTCCGCTGAACTATGCGGGAGTCAACCCCGAAGTCACGGAATGCAACATCCCGCAACCCAGTCAGTGAGACGCTGACTGGACACTGGAAGAAACGGAGCGGACATGATCGTGCTCGGTGCGATCCTGCTTATCCTGGGTCTCGTTTTCGACTTCGCCATTCTCACCTACATCGGTGTGGTGTTGCTGGTCATCGGCGCCGTGTTCTGGATCCTCGGATCCATCGGACGCCCAGTGGGCGGCCGCAAGGCGTGGTATTAGCGCACACCGCTCAGTCATTCGGCCGGGGTCAGCGCGGCGACCGTCATCGCTCTCAAGACGGTTCGCGAGCTGGCCTCGGCCGCTTTGGTTCCTCCGGGCTTCATGCTGTGCGCCGTCGAGTTCAACAGCCCGAACGTCGCATGCGCCATCACCCGGGCTTCCGTCTCCGTCACCGTCGGGTTGCGGCGGCGCAGCACCGCGACCCAGATCTCGACGTATTGACGCTGCGCGCGGCGCACCTGGCGTTTGGCCGGGGCCGGGAGGTTTCCCAGGTCGCGGTCCTGGATTCGGATCAGATCGGATTCCCCGAGCGCGAAGTCGAGGTGGAAGTCGATCAGCGCGGCCAGCGCTGACTCAGCGTCGGCCGCGGCCTCCGCGACAGCCGAGGCGCCGGCCAGCAGCCGGGTGCTGATGCCGACCAGCAGCTCGGTAAGCAGTGCTTCTTTGTTGGGGAAGTGTCGGTAGATCGCCGGTCCGCTCACCCCGGCCGCAGCGCCGATGTCCTCCAGGCGCACGGCCAGATAGCCGTTTTCGGCGATCAGCCTCTCGGCCGCGGCGATCAGCTGGCTGCGACGATCGGATTTCGCGCGACTGCGCCGCGAGGCGGCGTCGGTAGCGGTCATGACGCGAACCTCCGGCGCGACGATGGTGGACAAGTCGAGTTAATCATGATTAACATACCACCGGTTAGTGGTCATTAACTCGAGTTGAGGCGGGCATCGATGGCAGCGCGGACATCCCACCGTGAGGACCATCTCGCGCTAGTCGAGCAGTTGCGCACCAAACTGGCCACCGCCGCGCTGGGCGGGCCGCAGCGGGCCCGCGACCGCCACGTCGGCAGGGGCAAGCTGCTGCCACGCGACCGGGTCGACGGCCTGCTCGATCCGGGCAGCCCGTTCCTCGAACTCGCCGCCCTGGCCGCCGACGGGATGTACGACGACGAATGCCCGGGCGCGGGCATGATCGCCGGCATCGGTCGGGTGGCGGGGCGGGAATGCATGATCGTGGCCAACGATGCGACGGTCAAGGGTGGCACCTACTATCCCGTCACGGTCAAGAAGCATCTGCGCGCACAAGAGATCGCGCTGCAGAACCGGTTGCCCTGCGTGTATCTCGTCGACTCCGGGGGAGCGTTCCTGCCCCGCCAGGACGAGGTCTTCCCGGACCGCGAGCACTTCGGGCGGATCTTCTACAACCAGGCCACGATGAGTGCGCAGGGGATCGCGCAGATCGCTGCGGTGTTGGGCTCGTGCACCGCCGGTGGCGCCTACGTGCCGGCCATGAGCGACGAAGCGGTCATCGTTCGCGACCAGGGCACCATCTTCCTCGGCGGGCCGCCGCTGGTGAAAGCGGCCACCGGCGAGGTCGTCACCGCAGAGGAACTCGGGGGTGGCGAGCTGCATTCGAAGGTCTCCGGTGTCACCGACCACCTCGCGCACGACGATCGTGATGCGTTGCGCATCGTGCGCCGCATCGTCGGCACGCTGGCGCCGCCGGCCGCTCCACCCTGGGAGGTGCTGCCGATGGGTGAGCCGGTGGCCGACCAGCGCGAACTCTACGACGTGGTTCCGGTCGACTCGCGCGTGCCCTACGACGTGCACGAGGTGATCACCCGCATCGTCGACGGCGGCGAGTTCGACGAGTTCAAGGCCAATTACGGGACCACCCTGGTCACCGGCTTCGCCCGCATCCACGGCCACCCGGTCGGCATCGTCGCCAACAACGGCGTGCTGTTCGGCGAGTCCGCGGTCAAGGGTGCACATTTCATCGAGCTGTGCGACAAGCGTCTGGTACCACTGCTGTTCCTGCAGAACATCTCCGGATTCATGGTGGGCCGTGACTACGAGGCGGGGGGCATCGCCAAGCACGGCGCCAAGATGGTCACCGCGGTCGCGTGCGCCCGGGTACCCAAGCTGACCGTCGTGATCGGCGGCTCCTACGGCGCCGGAAACTACTCGATGTGCGGTCGGGCCTACTCCCCACGGTTCCTGTGGATGTGGCCGAACGCCCGGATCTCGGTGATGGGTGGGGAACAGGCCGCGTCGGTACTGGCCACCGTGCGCGGGGACATGACCGCGGAGGAAGAAGAGGCGTTCAAGGCACCCATCCGCGCCCAGTACGAACACCAGGGCAACCCGTACTATTCGACGGCCCGGTTGTGGGACGACGGCGTGATCGACCCGGTCGACACCAGAATGGTTGTCGGACTGGCACTTTCAGTCGTCGGCCAGGCTCCCGTGGAGCCGGTGTCCTACGGCGTGTTCAGGATGTGATGGGCAGATGACACAGGCCATGAATTCTTCGCAGACCTTCGATACGGTGCTGGTCGCCAACCGGGGCGAGATCGCGGTGCGCGTCATCCGCACGTTGCGGGCCATGGGGATTCGTTCGGTCGCGGTGTTCAGCGACGCCGACGCCGACGCACGTCATGTTCGCGAGGCCGACGTCGCCGTCCGGCTCGGCCCCGCGCCGGCCCGGCAGAGTTACCTGAGTATCGACGCACTCCTGGATGCGGTCGAGCGCACCGGTGCGCAAGCGGTGCATCCCGGCTACGGCTTCCTCTCGGAGAATGCGTCGTTCGCCGCCGCGCTGCACCGCCAGGGCGTGGCCTTCATCGGTCCGCCGGTGCGGGCCATCGAGACGATGGGCGACAAGATCGCCGCGAAGGCAGCGGTCTCGGCGTTCGGGGTACCCGTCGTTCCCGGAGTGTCCCGACCCGGCCTGACCGACGAGGATCTGATCGCCGGTGCCGCTGAGGTCGGTTACCCGGTGCTGGTCAAACCGTCGGCGGGCGGGGGCGGCAAGGGAATGCGCGTCGTGCACGACGCCGCGGAGCTGCCCGCCGCTCTCGCGTCGGCCCGGCGCGAAGCCGCGTCGGCGTTCGGTGACGAGACGCTGTTCATCGAGCGGTTCGTGCTGAACCCGCGACACATCGAGGTGCAGGTGCTCGCCGATGGCCACGGCAACGTGTTGCATCTCGGTGAACGGGAATGCAGTCTGCAACGCCGGCATCAGAAGGTGATCGAGGAGGCGCCCTCCCCGCTGCTGGACGCGGCGACCCGGGCCCGGATCGGCGCAGCCGCCTGCGACACCGCGCGCAGCGTCGACTACACCGGCGCGGGCACCGTCGAGTTCATCGTGTCCGCCGACCGGCCCGACGAGTTCTTCTTCATGGAGATGAACACCCGCCTGCAGGTCGAGCACCCCGTGACCGAGATGGTCACCGGGCTCGACCTGGTCGAGCTGCAGGTGCGGGTGGCAGCGGGGGAGAAGCTGCCGCTCGCGCAGGACGACGTCCGATTGATCGGGCACGCCATCGAGGCCCGGGTGTATGCCGAGGACCCGGCGCAGGGATTCCTGCCCACCGGGGGAACGGTGCTGGCCGTCCGCGACGCCCGGGGGCCCGGCGTCCGGGTCGACTCGGGCCTCGCCGACGGCGTGGTGGTCGGCAGCGACTACGACCCGATGCTGGCCAAGGTGATCGCCCATGCCGCCGACCGGCCGCAGGCGTTGCGAGCGCTGGACATCGCGCTGGCCGACACCGCGGTCCTCGGACTGACCACCAACATCGAGTTCCTGCGTTTTCTGCTCGCCGACTCCGACGTCGTCGCGGGTCGCCTCGACACCGGGCTGCTGGACCGGCGCGCCCCGGACTTCGCGGCCATGCCGGCTCGCGACGACGAGATGATCGCGGCTGCGGCCTACCGGTGGCTGCGGTCCTGGCCCGCCCAGCCGGCGAGCGCCTGGGCGATCCCGTCGGGGTGGCGCATCGGTGGACCGGCGTCGACGCCGTTCCGGCTGCGGGCCGGCGAGCGCACCGATCACGTCTGGCTGACCGGCAGCCCGCAGGACGCGACTGCCACCGTCGAAGGCGGGCAGCCGCGGTCACTGACCGTGTCGTCGGACGGTGATCGGCTCGCCGTCACCCTCGATGGCCTGCGCACCGAGTATCTGGTGGCAGCCGCTGGCAGCCAGGTGTGGCTGGCCGGTGGGGGGCGCACGACGATGGTCGAGGAGGTGCGCGAGGCGCCGGTGCGTCCCGACGACGCGCACAGCGGCGACGCCGAACTGACCAGCCCGATGCCCGGGTCGGTGGTCGCCGTCGCGGTGCAGGACGGCGCCACGGTCACCGCGGGCACGGTGGTCGTCACCGTGGAAGCGATGAAGATGGAACACACACTGACCGCCCCGGTCGACGGCGCGGTGGAACTGCTCGTCGCCGCGGGCGAGCAGGTGAAGGTGGGTCAGCTTCTGGCCCGGATAACCGCAACCGAGGAGCCCTAGATCATGACTGAATTCCTGGCGACCGGAACGCTTCCCGATCACTACGAGCAGCTGGCCAAGACCGTGCGCGACTTCGCGCAGACCGTGGTGGCGCCGGTGGCGGCCAAGCACGACGAAGAGCACTCGTTCCCCTACGAGGTGGTCGCCGGGATGGCCGACATGGGCCTGTTCGGTCTGCCGTTCCCCGAAGAGTACGGCGGCATGGGGGGTGACTACTTCGCGCTGTGCCTGGCCTTGGAAGAGCTCGGCAAGGTGGACCAGAGCGTCGCGATCACCCTGGAAGCGGGCGTGTCGCTCGGCGCGATGCCGGTCTACCGATTCGGCACCGACGAGCAGAAGCAGCAGTGGTTGCCGTTGCTGGCCTCGGGTAAGGCGCTGGGTGCGTTCGGGTTGACCGAGGCCGGCGGAGGCAGCGACGCCGGCGCGACGAAGACGACCGCGAAACTGGACGGGTCGAGCTGGATCATTAATGGCTCCAAGCAGTTCATCACCAACTCCGGCACCGACATCACCAAGCTGGTCACCGTCACCGCGGTCACCGGCGAGCGGGACGGCAAGAAGGAGATCTCCTCGATCCTGGTGCCGGTCCCGACGCCGGGCTTCACCGCCGAACCGGCCTACAACAAGGTCGGCTGGAACGCCTCGGACACCCACCCGCTCAGCTTCGACGACGTCCGCGTGCCCGAGGAGAACCTGCTCGGTGAGCGTGGTCGCGGCTATGCCAACTTCCTGCGGATCCTCGACGAAGGCCGCATCGCGATCGCCGCGCTGTCGGTGGGCGCGGCCCAGGGCTGCGTCGACGAGAGCGTCAGGTACGCCAAAGAGCGCGAGGCGTTCGGCCGCCCGATCGGGGCCAACCAGGCCATCGCCTTCAAGATCGCGCGGATGGAGACCCGGGCACATGTCGCGCGCGCCGCCTACTACGACGCAGCCGCGTTGATGTTGTCGGGCAAGCCGTTCAAGAAGCAGGCCGCGATCGCGAAGCTGGTGGCCAGCGAGGCCGCGATGGACAACGCGCGCGACGCCACCCAGATCTTCGGTGGCTACGGCTTCATGAACGAGTACGCCGTGGCACGCCACTACCGCGACAGCAAGATCCTCGAGATCGGCGAGGGCACCACCGAGGTGCAGTTGATGCTCATCGGCCGGGAGCTCGGACTGTGACCGACGAATCCGAGAAGAGGCTCGTAACCCAGCGCGGGCTGTGGTTCGAGGAGTTCGAAACCGGTGTGCTGTACCAACATCGGCCCGGCCGCACGATCACCGAGGCCGACAACGTCCTGTTCACCACGCTGACGATGAACACCCAGGCGCTGCACCTCGACGCCGCGTTCGCCGATGCGCTGCCGCCGTTTCACCAGCGGCTGGTCAATTCGATGTTCACACTGTCGACGTTGGTGGGTCTGTCGGTGGCGCAGCTGACCCAGGGCACCATCGTCGGCAATCTGGGCTTCGGCGAGGTGGCCTTCCCCAAGCCGCTCTTCCACGGGGACACGCTGTACGCCGAAACCGAAGTCACCGACAAGCGCGAATCCAGGAGCCGCCCGGGTGAGGGAATCGTGACGTTCGCACATACCGGCCGCAACCAGCACGGTGACATCGTGGCCACGGCGTCGCGCAAGACCATGGTGCGCAAACGCCCGCAGGAGGACAGCCGATGACCGTGGTCGCCGGGCCGGGGTGGTTGTTCTGCCCGGCGGATCGGCCCGAACGCTTCGAGAAGGCTGCTGCGGCAGCCGATGTCGTGATCTTCGATCTGGAGGACGGGGTGGCCGCCAAGGACCGTCCCGCCGCCCGTCAGGCCCTCGTGGACAACGCGCTGGACCCGGCCCGCACCGTGGTGCGGGTCAACCCGAGCGACACCGTAGATCATCAGTACGATCTGGAGGCTCTCGCGAGCACCGCGTACACCACCGTGATGCTCGCGAAGACCGAGGCGCCCGAACAGATCAGCGCGCTGTCCCCACGCGACATCGTGGTGCTCATCGAGACGCCCATGGCGGCGCTGCGCATCGTCGAGTTGGCCCGCGTCGACAACGCCTATGCGCTGATGTGGGGCGCCGAGGACCTCTTCGCGGTGCTCGGCGGCACCGCCAACCGCTACCCGGACGGCTCGTACCGCGAGGTCGCCCGGCACGTGCGGTCGCAGACGTTGCTGGCCGCCAAGGCCTTTGGACGGCTGGCCCTGGACTCGGTGTTCCTCGACATCAAGAACCTCGACGGTCTGCGCGCCGAGGCCGACGACGCTGTGGCAGTCGGGTTCGACGCGAAGGTGGCCATCCATCCCAGCCAGGTGGAGGTCGTCCGCACCGCCTACACCCCCACCGAGGAACAGGTCGACTGGGCGCGCCGCGTCCTGGACACGGCGCACCGGGAACGAGGCGTGTTCGCTTTCGAGGGCGTCATGGTGGATGCGCCGGTGCTCAGGCGGGCGGAGCGCATCGTGCAGTTGGCGCCGTTGCGCGACTGAATCAGCGCCGTTTGGCAGACGCCAGACGCTCGGCGAAGGCGGGGGACAGGATCGACGTCGCCTGCGGCCCGAGTTCGGTGTGCACCGCGATACGGTGTTGATCGCTGTCGACCAGGCCGGGGTTGGCGGTCGCACGCATCGACGCCTTGGTCGCGAGGACCACCTCGCGGGGCGCCCCCGCCGGGCCGGTCGCGAGCTCACGCGCCGCGGCGACGGGATCGTCGGCCATCTCGAGGGCAAGGCCGTGCCGCACCGCGGATTCGGCGTCGAAGCGCATCCCGAACAGCAGCGAGGCGCGCGCCACCTGGGGCCCCACCGCCCGGTGCAGCATCCACGTCGCCCCGCCGCCGGGATGGATGCCGAGCTTCTGGAACCGGGGGTCGAACAGGGCCGCCGGACCGGCGATGCGGACATCGGCGGCCAACGCCAGGTTCAGGCCCGCACCGACCGCGGCGCCGTTGACGGCGGCGATCGTGGGCAGCGCGCAGTTGGCCACCGCAAGGAAACCGTCGTAGATCGCCATCAGACCGTCTTCGGTTGCCTCGCCCAGCGCGCTGAGGTCGGCACCCGCGCAGAACGCCTTACCGGCGCCGGTGACGATCAGTGCGTGCACGCCGGGGTCGGCCTCGGCCGCGTCGACCGCCGCGCGGAGCGCCGCGGAGATCTCCGCGGTGACCGCGTTGCGGCGCTCGGGGTCGTTGACGGTCAGCGTGGCGACGCGGTCCTCGACGTGGACCAGTACCGGATCGGTCATCCGCTCAGCCTACGGACCACCGTCGGGGCCACCTCGCGAGGTGTCGCCGGCGTTGTTCAGCTCTGCAAGCGTTGCTCGACGCTGTCGTCCTCGAAGTCGCCTTCGCTTTCGGCCAGCGGGTCGACCGGCTCCTCGACGGTGACCTCGCCCGTCTTCTCGTGGACCGTGACGGTGTCGACGTCGATCCGGTGTACCGCGACCAGACCCGCCAGCGTGGCGGACACATCGTGACGGCCGTGTTCACCGTTGGCCCCGTGGCCACCGTTGGTCCCGTTTCCGCCGCTGACCGTGGAGAGTTCGCCCGGCGCGGACACCTTGAGGAACTGCGGCGTGGTGGCCAGGTCGTAGCGGAACGCGCGCAACATTGCCACGCACGCGGCGACCATCACCAACGAGAACGGCGCCGCCGTCGCTATCGAGGCGGTCTGCAGCGCGGTCAGCGAGCCGGCCCCGCCGACGACGAGCAGCACCGCCGCAGCCAGACCCTCGAGCAGGCACCAGTAGACGCGGCTGGCCTTCGGCGGATCCAGTTCGCCACCCGCGGAGAGGATGTCGACAACCAGCGACCCTGAGTCCGAGGACGTGACGAAGAAGAACACGATCACGAAGATCGCGATCACACTGGTGATGATGCCCAGCGGTAGACCGTCGAGCAGCCGGAACAGCGAGGTGTTCGTGTCCACCGCACCGTCGACGAGCATGTTGCCCTCGTTCTGCTGGCGGAAGATCGCCGCGTCACCGAAGATCGTGAACCACAGGGACCCGATGACGGTCGGAACAACCAGCACACCGCCGACGAACTGGCGAATCGTGCGGCCCCGGGAGATGCGCGCGATGAACATCCCGACGAAGGGCGCCCAGCTGATCCACCAGCCCCAGTAGAAGATGGTCCAGCTCCCCAGCCACTCACCGTCGGTGAACGGCCCGGTCCGCAGCATCAGCTGGGGCAACGACATCACGTAGTTGCCCATGTTCTGCACCCAGGCCTGCAGCAGGAACAGGGTCGGTCCCAGCAACAGGACGAACAGCGTCAGCCCCGCGGCCATGCCCATGTTGATGTTCGACAACCACTTGATGCCGCGGCTGACACCCAGGAT
>MDTD01095925.1_pt1 | contig 29690 bp, 27 predicted proteins | sample 811221 | NCBI WGS metagenome assembly MDTD01 (sample SAMN05326646, study PRJNA326480) | marine metagenome | isolation source: seawater | place: Pacific Ocean: South West | collected 2011 | reverse complement strand
TAAAATTTTCTCATTACCATCTAACTCATTTTTTAATTTACTGAGAGATGCCTCGATATATGCTTTCTTTTTTTGAATCTTCAAGAAGTTTTTATTGTTGTCATCAAGGGAGTTTTTTAGATTTTTAAACTTTATCTTTAAATAGTCTATTTCACTCTTTTGTTTGTACAATTTATTTCTTACGTTATTAATTTTATTTTTTGCTTTGCCAGCATTGCTAAACCCTAAGCATGAAATGGTGATCACTAAGAAAAATAATGCCTTTTCCATATTCTTTATCACATCCATTTTTTCTCTCTATATTGAAAGTTAGCAAGGATTGATAAAGCTAAAAAGAGTATCGTTAAAAGTAAAAAACCAAGCGGCCCTGAACCTTTTTTTATGACAGAAAAAGTCAAAATAATAGTTATAAGAAATAAAGTTCCTGAAAGGAGTATTTTTAGGTGAACATTTCTCTTTCTTTGAAAATTTTCTATCAAATAACTTTTTTTCCAGATTCCTTTACTAAAAATAAAAAATGATATGATCCAATAAATTAGGAGCGGTGAGAAGACTGCTCCCCAATATATTTTCGTTATTTTAATTTTTTCTTTAGTAACTCTATCTTTATATTTCTTTTCTCCAATTGTTTTTCCAATAACAATATCTATTCCGCCGACATACCGACTTAAATACTTTTTGATTAAATTTTGACCTTCCAAAGGTAGATCATAATCAAATAATACTTTTAGAGCAGTATAATTCTTCTTAAAAAGAACATTATTAAGTCTTAAAGCTCCAACTTCTTTATTAACCTTTTTTTTTATCTTTTTTCCATCTAAATAATTTATTTCTTTGATTCCAGGTAAAGACCCCAATTTATTTTTCATTTTTTTTAGATCAATTTTTTTTGAAAGAAGGGCATAAAAGTGAGGAGTTACAATTTCTTCCGAGAACCTTTCTTTTATTTTTATCTGAATAAAATCCTTATGAGTGACTGATAACCCAAGTAAGATTGAAGAAATGCATAAGCAAAATATTTTAAAGGGGTTTGATTGAAAACATTTAAAAAATTCTTTTAGATAAAACATGCATGTCCTGAATAAATTAATTTGCCTTTATCTAAATAAGCAATATTACCATTAAACTTTTTTACAAGATCTCTATTGTGGGTCGCCCAAATACAAGTTAGACCACTTTTTTCATTAAATTTTTCAAGAATTTCAAATACTCTCAAAGCACTCTCTGTATCTAAAGAGCTAGTCGGCTCATCCAACAAAATTAACTCTGGTTTACTTAGAAGAGATCTAATTAGTGCTATTATTTGCTTCAAACCTCCATTCAAATTCATAACCTTATCATTCAAACGGTCTTTTACAGAAAAAAAACTGCATAACTGCCCCGCTTCCTCACTAAATTCCTTTTGATTTTTGTAAATTAAAGAATCGAAAGACAACCTTAAGTTCTCCCAAACACTGAGGTCTTGAATAAGCCTCAAATCCTGAAAAACTCTAGAAATAAAAACATTCCTCTCTGGCCCATTTACCCTTCCCTTAGTCGGCTCTACTTCACCTGCAATGCATCTTAAGAGAGTTGTTTTTCCAGCTCCGGATGCTCCAGTCACAAAAAGCATTTCCCCCTTGGAAACTTTCAAATTTATTTTACTAAGGGCCTTTTTTTGACCAAAGGTAGCGGACAGGTTCTCAAGAGTCAGAAGAATTCCACCTCTCAAAAAGTTATTTCGATGTGATGTACCAGTTTGTAAATGCATCGTTCAAAGGACCCTAAAGATAGAAGGTCGTTTACACCAGATTTTTAAAAAAAAAGAAACCTATTTATATCTTAGGGGAAGTGGAATAGAAAAGAAAGGCTTTGATCACAAGGTGGTGTTAATCTTCTTCAATTAAACCTTCTTTTCTTAAAAGATCGTATGCAGAATAAGAGCAAAAGACATTTGGAATATAGTTATTGGTTTTTTGTAAGCTCGAAATTATTGAGTTTTCTACTTCAGCTAATAACTTTATATCCCCATTTTCAAAGCTTATTTTTACGGGGTCTCTCTCCAGAAGAAGATTAGGCCCTTCCTTATCCTTAACAATTTTATTATAAGATTTTACGAAGGTAATCTCTTTTGTTGGTAAATCAGGGATAATCCAATCCCTCACATCACCCTTTTTAGCTATAAAGTTAATCAGTTCATCAACTTTGCTCCGGACTTTTTTATAAACTTTATGGTTTTTTTGGAAGTCATCCTGGTTAAGAAGGACTTGCCTAAGTTCTGGGGTCTTAATTGTTTTCGCCCCTCTAGAAAACAAAAGAGTTGATGCCATATCTTTTATATCAGGAAACTTATCAAACTTCCCTGACATATAACAACTGTGCACCTTATTTATAAAGTAGCTATCATTAAACTGATAAAAGAACTCGGGTGAATCGACGATCAGATTCAGCAAATCACTATATTTGAATATTTCACCAGCTTCCAACAGATGAAAACAAATCTTTTCTGCTATAGCATCATATTTAGCTCCCCTGGGAGACCTAATAACTTGAGAGTACCAATTAAATCTAGAGGAAAGAAAGTCACTCACACAATGAGCTGCATTTTCTTTGATAGTTAGTATTTCCTGTCCACTCACAGTTTCCTTTTTGAAGTGATGAAGGAGGTAATGCCTATCGTAAGTACCATATTTCAATCCAGTATAATGGGCATCCCTTAACAGATAGTCCATTCTATCACAATCAACCTCCGAGTGGAGTATTTGGTTGGCCAATACACTTGGTGAATTTCCCTTAACTAAATTTGATATCTTTTGAGGATCATGCCCATACTGTTTAAGAATATTCGTTATGCCATTTCTAAAGTCTGTATTTTTAATTATAAAAGAACCTAAATGCTCATGGTTATCAGCAAGCCCTTTCCCATTTTTTATTTTAGTTGTTTCACCAAACTTTATGTAGGCCATCTCCGTTGTATGTGAGAACATAAAAGTTCCCAGGTCGTGCATTAAAGCACCTAGCCTTATTGCCTGATGAAACTCAACGTCCTTATTCTTCGGAGTTGAAGACATTAGATCCCTTTCAGGAACACTTTTTCCGCATGACTCAAGTATCTTATGAGCATTATGCATAACACCAATTGAGTGGCCAAAGCGGGAGTGCTCTGCCCCCGGAAAAAGATAGAAGGAGAAACCAAGTTGTTTAATCCACCTTAACCTTTGATAAAAAGGAGAATGTATGATCTCCCATTCAACAGGGGTTAAACTAATAAATCCGTAAATTGGGTCAAAAACTCTTCGTATTTTCTGAGAACTATTCATACGTTGCTCTTTCGTCTATAACAACTCAATAGTTTAGTTTTATTTTTTACCAGTTAAGATAGGACAATTATAAAATGCATGAGAAGAAGACTCGGAAAGGTTTATTAACAGAGCCTTCTTTATTGGGTGTCTTTTTGTATTTTTTATTGGATCTTTCTTGATTTCTTCTTCTTTTTTTGAGCTATTTTTGAAGTGATAACCTCTAAGATCATCTGAGCTTCCCTTCTCAAATCGTTTTCACTTATGAACCTGTAGAAATTTTCAACTTCTGGTGACTTTCTAAAATTTCTAAGCGTAATAAAGTTTTCCTGGGGAGTTTTCTTTTCTTTATTTTCCTCTAACATTAATTCCTCGCTCATTATTTATCTCCCTTAGTCTTATAATTTTAAAACAAGATTATAAAGTTTTTTTTTCATTCATTCCATTTAACTCTGCGAAGTAATCATTCCATAGCTATGCAGCTTGTTATAAAGAGTCTTTACAGTAATTCCCAAAGTTTTTGCTGTCTTTGTTTTATTACCGCCTAGAAAGCTCAGAGTTCTACAAATATGCTTCTTTTCAAGATCACCTAAAGTCATTTCTACGAATACTTCTTCTTCCTTATCCTTATCCTCTAAATCTATGTCCATCGTTGCCAATTCAGGGAGGTGAGAGATTTCGACTATGCCGCTTTGAGTCATCAAAATACTCTTCTTTAATACACTTTGGAGCTCAGATACATTACCTGGCCAAATATGTTGAGCTAGCTTGCTCATTGCTCTTGGAGACAAGGATTTTTCTTCCCCGTTTACCATAAACTCTTTTGTAGACAGAAAATGTCCTACTAATGAAGGCAGGTCTTCTTTTCTTTCCTTCAAGCTTGGAACTTCAAGAGTAAACGTGTTCAATTTATAGAACAAGTCTTCTTTAAAGGTTTGCTTAGAAAAAACTTCTTGGTCTAAATCTATATTAGTCGTTGCAATAACTCTAACATTTGATGAAAAAGGTGACCTTCCGTTTATACGATAAGCCATTTTTTCTTTCAAAAAGTGACTGAGTTTGCATTGAATATCCTCATCTAATCTTTCAACGTTTTTGAGGAGAAGAGTTCCACCGTCGGCGATTTCAAGAAGTCCCTTTTGGAAACTATTCCCTTTTTCGCCCTTAGGCTTATCCAGCCCAAACAACCTATTATTTAAATCAAGTGAGCTTAAAGAGCTACAGTCAACGGTAACAAACGGCTTTTCTTTTCTTGAGCTTTTACAATGAACTCTTTTCGCGACTGACTCTTTACCCGTACCTTTCTCACCTTTAATAAGAAAGTTAATATCAGTATAAGATAGTTTTTCTGCCAAACTCAGAACTTTTAACATTTTATCAGAGTTTGCAATTATTTTTTTATCCTCTGCCTTAAATAAGGGATTGCTTACCTGGCTGCTATCTTTGTCCTGAATTTTCTTTTCCTGAATTTCAATTTTCTTTAAAAGAGATTCATTCAAAAGCTTAGCAGTTAAATACATTTTCATATTTGAAAGAGGCTTGCTTATTTTTCGAATAATTTCATTTACTGAAGAAAGACATTCTTCATCAAAAGAGAAGCCTTTCGAAAAATTTTGAAAGTGAAGTGTCGCCATAACAACCCCTTCGTGAAGTACTGGCACACATAATTCAGAAGCAAGTCCTTCCTTCAACTCACTACAAAAAACTGGGTCTCTAGAAACATTATTCGAAAAATAAGGCTTCTTCGTTCTAATTACACAAGCACCAGCTCCTTGATTAACAAGAGTTGGCTTTGGCTCTCTTCCTTTTTTCCCCGCTGCAGCGATCAGTTTAAGAGTTTCCCCACCATCTTGAAGATAATAAGAAAGAACCCTATCGACTTTTATTTCTTGAATTAAAAAGGATGATAGTTTTTCAAAAAAAACTTTTTCGTCCAAAGTGGAAAATAAAAATGATTCGAGGTTCTCTAAGCTGAAATAATTTTTATTTAATTGATCCTTCATCCTTTCTCCTTACGGTGCGCGATGCAGTATTTGTAAATAATACAACGTGTCAGTATTTTTTACAAGACAAAAAGACTCAAGTGATCACTTTTTTGACACAAAGCTCAAATTTTCGGGGGGTTATACCATCTAGGAGTTGTACAGTAGCCAATATTACTCGTTATCTGTCCTTTTATTCCTCCATCTCTGTCCATAATGTATATATTTTGGACAGATAATCTCTTCCTTTTTCTGAGTTTCAAAGAGCTGAATGCTATAAACTCTCCATCCGGAGAAAAGGTCGGCTCTTCATTAGACCCAAAGTTTTTTGTTAATCTATAAATTTGGCTACCATCTTTTTTTATTTTAAAAATATCAAAGCTATTGTCCATCCAAGAAGAGAAAACTATTTCATTTCCTCCTGGAGAAAACCTTGGTGTTGCATTGAATTGTCCAACAAAGCCTATCCTTTTTACGTTTTTCTCTTTTCCAGATGGGTCTGCAAGATAAATCATGGCCTTTCCTGATCTACTCGATAAAAAGGTTAGGACTTTCCCATCCTTTGAAAGATCCGGGTCTACGTCAACTCCAAAGTGATGTGTTATTTTCCGCAACCTCTGGTTGGATAAATTAATTTCATAGATTTCAGCATTGCCCGTATGGCTCAAGGTAAGAATAATTTTACGACCATCAGAAGTGAATATCGCACCAGAATTTATTCCTTTTCTAGAGCTAATGATTCTATGTCTGCGGTTTTTTAAGTTCATAGAATACAAATTAAGATTTTTACGACCTTTACCCGTTCTTATTAGGGTGTAAAGAACTTTTTTCCCATCAGAGGAAACCGAAGGAGAGATAACAATGCCTTTGTGGTGAGTTAACCTTTTTAAGTTTCTTCCATCGAAATCTACACTAAAAAGCTCCTTAATTTTTCTTCTGCCTTTTGACATCATATCTGAAACAAAAATAATTTTTGACCTGAAAATAGAAGGAGTCTTCTCTATCTTTTGAAAAATCAAATCAGTTAATGCGTGAGCTTTTTCTCTAAGGTTTCTAGAAAAGAAATGCCCTTTCTCGCTTAAAAGAATTTCTTTATTGTAAGTATCAATAAGCTCCACCTTAAAGTTTATCGCACCTTTTTTTATATTTTTTGTGAATAAATAACGGGTAATAAACTTGAATTGCCTATTGGTCCATAATTCAAAGTTTTTATCATCAAAATCAGAAACTGGTTCATTTTTTGGGTCGATAATAAAAAACTTTTTTTTATAAAAGCTAAAATCATTTGAAAAAATAGAATGAAATTCTTTAATTAATTTTGCTTCAAAGACATCAAACTTCTCAGCTAAATAAGGTCTTTGAAAAATAATTTTCTTTTTATCTAAAGCAGCCTCTCCAATTTCAATAATCATTTGACCATTTGAAGCCCAACTAAGTCCAAAAGGGAAAAATAAAAAAACAAAACTGAGCAATAGAGTATTTTTCATCAAATTACCTCTTTGGAAGCTAAAGTGGGAAACCCAATATTAGGTCTCCATTCAAAACTCTTTTTCTAATCAAAGGATCTACTGGTGGGAAAGGTGCAGCCATTTCAACAGTTTGCAAAGCCCTTTTATCAAATTCTTCATTACCACTTCTTTCTATAACGTTAAGACTCATCAAGCTTCCATCGTCAGAAATAAATATTTGGATTCTACAACGATATTCCTTATTTTCCTTAAGATATTCTGGTAATTTCCAATAAGATCTTACCGACTGCCTTACCCTTGAAATATAATCATTTATAATTTGAAGGGTCTCTTCCTCTCTTAATAAAGTCTTACCCTCAATAAGGTTTTCACCCTTGCTTATTTTATTTCCTTCAATCAAAAGGTTTTTTATAATTTTAGAATTTTTTCGACCTAAATTTACGCCCAACCCGTTATTTGTTTTTTCCCTTTTTCTTGATTTTTTTAAAACCTTTACCTTCTTTGTACCTAGGTTTTTTATTAAATCTAAAACATTATCCTTTTGTGTTTCTGAAATTCTTTCCACTATATCTACTTTTCTCTCCTTAATCTTTTTGCTGGACTCCTTAAGCTTTGCCTTAGACTTTTCTTTAAAAATCAAATCATCTTTTAATTTCTCAACCTTACTAGGAATTCCTTTTTGAACACTATTATGGGCTTTAAACTCTTTAACTTTAGGTTTGCTTTCAGTTCTATTTAAATCTTTCGCCTTACTTTTTTTAAAGTTTCTATCCAGCTTTAGTGATTTAAGCTCCTTAATAGTCAAAGTCGGCATTGAAACAACATCCACTCGAACGAAAGACTTCATTAGACTCTGATCTTTTTCCTTGAATCTAAAAAAAGATGAATTATATAAATAAAATAAAACGACCACCGCTATATGCGAAAGACAAGAAATGTAAAAAAAGTTGCCTAATAATCCTTCCTCTTCAGCTAACTCATCTTTAAAGTCTAATGTTACTGATCCATTCATTCTAGAAGACCTATCTCTTTTTTTCTATTTCTGTTACTAATGAAATATTTGAAATCCCTCCTGATTTTAAATCACTCATTGCCTGGGCTATGACACCATACTTGAGTCCATAATCACCTCTTATAAAAACATTCTTTGCTTTTGTTTTCTCTAGAGACTTTTGGACCTCAGTAAGTAGTCTACTTCTCTGGATAGGAAGTTTTCCCAAATAGAAGTTACCAGATCTTGTAATTGAAACAATAATTTGCTCTTTACTTAAACTTAAGGAACTTACTCTTTTCGTTTTTGGTAATTTCAGCTTTATATCATTTAGCATCAAGGGAGTTGTGATCATAAAAATGATAAGAAGTACGAGCATTACATCAACCAAAGGTGTCACATTAATTTCAGACATCATTTGATTTCTTTTATTTCCCCCAAATCCCATTTGATTCCACTCACTTTTTAAAATTACTAATTTTTACGCCCTTTACTAGAAAGAGTCCTCTCAATTAAATTTAAAAAATCTCTACCAAAGTTTTCCATCTCACCCCTTGCATTAGCATTCTCCTTGGTAAAGTAATTGTAAAACCAAACGGCAGGTATAGCTGCGGCTAAACCCACAGCAGTTGCAACCAAGGCTTCCGCAATCCCAGGAGCAACCCTCTCTAAACTACCACCTCCTCCAGCCAAGCCTGTAAAAGAGTTTATTATTCCCCATACAGTTCCAAAAAGCCCAATAAAAGGGGACACAGAACCAATACTCGCCAATGTAGAGAGCAAAGCCTCTAATCTTTTGTTTGATTCATTCATCCCATTTTCAATAGACCTTTCAATGGAACTAAAACCATAGGTATTGAAATGACTCCTATCTGAAACATCTAAAATTTTATTTAACTCGTTATAGCCCTCAATAAAAATGGCCCTTGAAGGTGAAAAGTCCATCAACTCTGCCTTATACATAATTTCTTTTAGTGATTTCGATTGGTTAAAAACATCTAAAAACTCCAAGTCATTATCTCTTAATTGAGACAAAAGCCTTTTCTTCTTCAAAATTATACTCCAGGAGATAATTGAAGAAAGAACAAGAATAATGAATACAGATTTTACGACTAATCCAGATTCTAAAATAATTTTGAAAATATCCATTTCTACAGATGACATTTTATCTCATCTCCTTTTTTATCCCTGATAAGTTGAATGTGCCTCTCTCTCTTTCTTTCTCTTTAAAAATAAGTAAACAAAACCAACTAAAAATAAAAGAGAAATATCAAGAAGAGAAAATGTGCTTCTCATTTTGTATAATGAAAAATTCTCACCCCAAACAGGATCAAAACCAAAAAGTGAGTTTAGAGGTGCGGCAAACGTAAACAAGTATATAAATGCATAACTCCAATTCATTCCTTCCAAGTAATCTAAAAATAAAATAAAGAAAAAGTGTATATAAAAAATAAGATAAATTCCTTTACCTACAATAGTTTGATTTGATGTCGTTACATCTAAAATTAACCCAAAGGAAAACTTTGTAAACAACATGAAAATTAAGGGCATTACCAAAGGTTTTATAATGGAATGGCTTGGCTTTATGGGATAGACTCTTTCTATTGAGTTAAGAGTGAAAATATCAATTAGAAAAAATAATAAAAAACAAAAAAAAGAAAAAACAGTTTTACCAAAATTAAAGTCTGGACCACCCACGGCGAGAGGATTACCCAAAAAAATAACAGATGTTATAAAAAAGATTATAACAACTAAAAACTCTTTTCTCGGTAAGACAAAGCCCTCTACTATCATGTCTCTTAGTGGCTCTTTTGAGAAGCTCTTCAAATTAACAAACTTTAAAACAATAAGAAAAGCAACTATCTTTGTGATAGCTATCACCTCCCAGCCATTATAATATATCCAGTTCTCTATCACGTTTACTGGATGGTCCAAAATAAAGTGAAAGAATGTAAATACCGAAATAAAGAATAGGTGAGTAAACCAAACCAAAATATTAAAAAATAAGTAATATATGAAATTTATAAGAATATTATTTTTTGCTTCTGTCGTCATAATTTATATCTTAGAGTTTTCACTTTTTAACCAGTTAAGTTGCAATTCTGGTGAAGGATATATATTCACATAGGATTTATACTCCTTCCTTGTTTTTATAAGATAATCAATCTTTTTCAAAAGGTTCATATATACTGACAAGTATTCTGGGTGACCTTTTAAAAGCCTAGCTACCTCTTTAGTTACAAGAAATTGTTGCTGAAAGCTGAAGCCTTTATTGAAAATAAATTGATCAAATCTTTTATGAACTTTGAAAAAGCTTTCTGTCTTTAGCTTTCCCTTCTTAAAATTAGAACCCAATAAAGCTTTAAACTCTTTCAAACTTACAAAATCTCGAAAATAACCTTTATTCAACCTTATAAAATCTTCGAAAAGAAGAACTGAAATCTCTTGTTTTGTAAGATCAAGAGTCCTCATAAATGGCAAAGATAATAAAAACAAGGAGTGGTTTTTGTTTGCAGGAAGAGAAAAATGAGTCACTAAAGACGTATCTAAAATGAGTATTTTAAATTTTTTTTCCAAAAAACCCATTTTCTCTAAAAACGCCTCAAAATGACTCACAACACCGTAGTGAGGTTTTTTAAAGTCCCATTTTAGCTTTTGAGCATTCAAAACAATCCAATACTCAGAGATAAAATTCCATATTTCATCTTCTGTTGGAACCAAGAATGATTTCTCTATCTTTTTCTCTTTTTTAACTACTGTATTTGCTAACGCCTTTCTCTTTTTTTCTACGATCTTTTCTAAACTGTCATTTTTTAAAATGTTTCTTATAGACTGAAAGTCCAATAATTCAGCCTTTTTTTCATCGAGAGTCTTTTCTTGACCAAAGACCTCTATAGAAGAGAAAAGAAATACTGTGAGTAAAGAAATTTTTTTCAAAAAGCCTATCATTTCAAACCTTGCCTCACTCAGGGCTATTTTCCAGAATCTGATGATTTAACCTTGCCCAGTAATACATCTCTGATAATTTTATTCTAAAGCTATTATGAAATTTTGGAAATCTATCTTCGAAACATTGTGGTTTTTTCTTCGCTAAAAATTGTTCTTTTATGTAGCCTTCAAAAGAACCGACTCTAACAAAGCTCCATTTTTTTGATATTTGATTTTTTCGAGGGATAACTGTCACCTTATTACCACAACTTAAAATACTAATGGGGTTCGTACTAGGTACGGGATTTTGACCTAATATGACAAAATTTTTCTTTATAAAAAAATCATCAGCTTTCGTTTCATAGGTAAAAAGAGAAAGAAGAATCATTAAAACTTTTATCATCCTTAACGTCCTACTAAATTTTCCATCTAAATTGTATCGTCTCCCATTCATGGCATTGAGGGCAACGCCAAAAAACATTGTCAGAATTATATCCACATTTTTTACAAAAGTGTCTTGTTAATGATTGTTGAAGACTATCAAAAAAGGATTTAACCTCCACTAAAAACTCTTCATTTTTACCCAGGTCCATAAGAAGCTTTAAATACTCAATTTTCATGACCTGAGATTGATTCTCCTCAGATTTAAAGCTCGCTTTTAATATTTCATAAGCGTTATCAAATTGATCTTTCTCTTTCAGAAGCCTTACTTTGGACAAGATAACAGATGGAGAAGGGGTTAGATCATTGTCTTTAATTTTAAGAAAAAACTCCCAAATAAGTTTAAGGCACTCTCTATAGTGGTTTTGTTTAAATCCCTTCGTTTTAACTCCCTCTTCCAAGGATACAAAAATAAATGACGAGTATATTGGATTTTCCTGAAGTAATTCAAAAAAAAGAGATTTCGCTAAATCTATATGGCCCCCAATTAAATAGAGCTTTAACCTCAAAATTTTTGCAGAAACAGAAGGTGCATACCGAAAAGCCAATTCTAAATCTTCATTACATTGGCTTATATCACCCTTTTCAAGGTGGCTTTTAGCTTTTTGAACGAGAATATGGGAAATAGTCTCTGACTGGTTTTTTCTACCTATTTTTGAAAGAAGTATCCGGTAGTTTAAAGCTTGCTCCCACTCTTCAATATCCTCATAGATCCGGCACAAAGAGAGGATTATTTCTTCTTGGTCTCGGTTAATCTTTAGAACATCTTTATAAGTCTCGATGGCCTTATCAACAAAACCTCCCTTATCAAAGTCTTTTGCAAGCTCTTTAAGTGCACGAAGTCTCATTTGTTCGTTCATAGACTCCTTCGCTATCAAAGACCTGTGGACACTTATGGCCTTTTCTATCTCACCATTACTCCTAAAAAGTTCTCCCAAAGCAAAATAGGTTTCTACCGTTTCTCTATTAAGATCAACAGCATTCAAAAACTCTTTAATTGCAAGGTCTTTATTACCCGAAATTAGATAATGTGAAGCATTCAAAAAAATCTGAGATTGTGCCTCAAAAATACTACTTCGATAGCGCTTAGAAAGCTTAACGCTATTTTCCTTCTCAATTAAATAATGATAAATCAGGACCAAGGTAACACCCACTGAAAAAACAGTTAGTAAATTACCTTGCAACCAACCTAAAAAATGCTCCAAAGAAGCCCCCCTCTCTCTACCTATTGCTTATAAAGAAACATTGGAACAGCTTGAGAAAGAAGGTTTGAAGTCATACCTTTTGCAACATCATCAAGTCCTTCTACAAGCTGCATTAAAGATAGCTTTTTCTTCTTTTTTATAAATTTAAGTCCGAAAGGAGATTTAATTCCTAGCTCTTTATGAATTTTTCTCCCGGCATCCCATAAGCCAGCCAATTCATCTACTAAACCATACTTTTCAGCTTCTTCCCCAGAAAACACTTGCCCTTGGGCATATTGCCAAATATTACCTTTAATCTTGTCTTTTCTTGTTTTGAGAATGTCATTAACAAATTGCTTATGGACGTTCTTAAGGAGCTTTTTCATTATAATTTTTTCTTCTTTAGTTAAAGCCCTAGTCGGTTGACCCAAGTCTTTATATTTTCCAGCTTTAATTATATAAGGATTTATTTTGAATGATTTAAGAAGTTTGGATAGATCAACAAATTGAGAAATAACACCGATTGAACCTGTTAAAGTTCCTGGGTTAGAGAATATTTTTCTTCCTGCAGTCCCGACATAATAGCCACCACTGGCTGCAATAGAGCCAAAACTTGTGTAGACAGGCTTAACACTCTCATCAATTCTTCTTATTTCTTGATAAATTTCTTGAGTAGGTGCAACCGGTCCTCCAGGAGAATTAATTCTCACAATAACTGCCTTATACCTCTTATCCTTCTCAGCTTGATGTAGTCTTTCGATTGTATCTTTTGAAGTGATTATCGGACCATTTATCTCAACGACGGCAATAGATTCTTTACCCGTATTCATAAATTGATTATCAAAGTTGCTCTTTTTAAATGCATTCACCGTGTAAAAGGCAAAAATCATAAGAATGACAAAGAAAATAAAGACCATAAGGAGAATACCAATAACTCCCCTATTTTTTGACTCAGACACGGAAACGACCTCCCACAAAAAAATTGAGCATAGATACTTTTGATAATCCCATAAATAGGTAGTTTCGTAAAATTGTTGGAGGGAGCTGTTAAGCCATTATTTGTTCTTTTTTCCAGAGATTGGGCTTTTCTAGCTCACTTTTTAATTGTCCGCATGCAGCTAAGATATCCTGTCCCATCGTAACTCGAACAGTCGTTATATAACCCCTATCTAAGAGTTCTTTTTGAAACCATCTAATTTTTTCTGGCGAAGGTCTTTTGAAAGCAGACTCAGGGTATTCATTAAAAGGAATAATATTAATCTTTGATTCTCTAGAGTTCAATAAGTGATCTAAGCCTTCAATATCTTCCAATCGGTCATTCAGCCCATCTATCAAGATATACTCATAGGTTATTCTTCTATAAGCTTTAAGAGGTATCTTTTTTATGGCACTAAAAAGCCTCTTTAAATCATAAATTTTGTTAATTGGCATGAGCTCTGTTCGTATATTATCATGCGACGCATGCAAAGATATAGCAATATTGACTGGCGGAAAGTCACCTAACTTTTCAATTTGATGAACCAAACCTGAAGTAGACAAAGTTATTCTTCTCTGGCCTAAGCCAATACCTTTATCCTCTAAAAGTAACTTTGTTGCCTGCTTAACGTTAGCAAAGTTGTGAAGTGGTTCACCCTGTCCCATATAAACAACATTAGTAAACCTAACATCATCCCCAACATTTTCTTTGAGCCATTTTGTAATTGATAAAAACTGACCAATGATTTCGCCACTTCCCAAGTTCCTTTTAAGTCCCATAGTGCCTGTATGACAAAAAACGCAGCCAATTGCGCAGCCAACTTGTGAAGACAAACAAATTGTTAGCCTATCTTTGCCAGGTATCGCAACGTTCTCTACAGTTTGGCCATCAGAAAACCTTGTTAAAAACTTTCTTGTTCCATCCTCAGACAAACCATTCCAAACAATTTTAGGTAACGATAAATCTATATTCTCTAAAAAGTGCTCCTTGATCTTTTTGGACACATTGCTCCACCCCTCCAAATCAAAGACAAACTTTTTGTATACCCAATTAAAAATTTGATCTGCACTAAATCGGGAAAATTGGTTTTCTGTTAAGTAATCTCTCATCTCTTCAAGGGAAAAAGAAAAGAGGCTCTTTTTTACCTTCAAAACTGATCCTTAGAAATAAAACTTATTTATAGCAAGAACTTAAAAAAGCCGAACCTAATTAGAACTCAGACTTACTAGCTTGTTCCTAAGAGATCAAGAGCATTGAAAAAAAAGGCCTTAAATTGACACTTAAAACCTTACAATTTGAAAAAAATAGTGGAAAAGAACCAAAAAATAAGCTTCTAAAATTGATTTTTTAGATATCCGCTATGAACCAAAGATTTTTTTCATCAAAGATCTTCCAGGAGCGTTTTTTTTGGAAGAAAGTAGGAGTTTCCCCTTTTTTAAAAGACCTTTCCTAGTCTCTTGAATATCCTTGGCTGTGATTAGAACCTCGTTAAACTCACTTAAAGAAAGTAGGATGATTCCGTTGTAATCATGAACATTCACAAACTTTTCAAGGCAGGTTTCTAGTTCTGAGTTATTTGAAAATGGTCCTATCATTTTTTTACTTAAATAACTGACATTAAGTTTATGTCCTATCTTATCAAAGTTATCTTTAATAACTGTATCGTCCAGGTAACCAAATTTATTTAAACAATGAAAAATAAATACTTTTTCACCGCCTCCCGAGTAGTTTTCCTTCCGACCCGACTCATAATCGTAGACGACAAATAGTTTGTTTTCCTCTAGCAGAGAGACACCCATATCCTCTTGCTCATTCATTGGACCCCCAAAAAATTACGAATAAACACCTAGGTCTAAAGAAAGAAAACCTCCTGGTGATAGCTTTATTTCAATTTGATAAGGCTGTGTAGATACTTGAACACCACCCTGATCAAGAAGCTTAATAAGAGAGAAACTTTTTTCTAAACAAACTTTCACTTTCTTCTTGTAACTGGTCGGGTTATAAACTGAAAGCCTTCGAATTTCTTCAAAGTTTAAATCCATTGAGTTAGTCTCTCTATATTTCCAAAAGAAGAGTAAGTCATCAGCTCCTTTGAACTTTGGGTGTTTACAATCAAAGATATTCAAAACTCTTTCCCAAAAAAACAGAAGCTGGTTTTGAGAATTTTCCTCTAATTCATTTCCATTCAAAATAATAAATTTGCCATCTCCCAATGACATATATTCTAAGGAACATTTAAAGTTGATTTTTTCTGACTCAATTCCATTTTCTAAAATGAAGAGCTCAAGCCTTTTCTTACACTGATCATTAAGACCCTTGGTGTTTAATACAATATTTCCACCATTCATAAATATTCTTAAAATAAAATTTAAAATTCTCTTAGTTAAACCTTTTCCTTCAACAAAAATAACCTTTTGATTGTAATCAATATCCTCAGAAAAAATTAAGTCCTCCAAACTCTTTAATTTGTAAGTATATGGATAAATGCTTCGGATATAGGGCAAGAGGCTCATTTTATCCCAATTACGACCTTCATCCAGTCCATAAAAAAGCTCAAATGAGTGATGAGCTAAATAAAAAGATTCCCCTTTTTCACAAAATAGTTTTTTACCAAAATTCTGAAAATTAAGGCAGTTTTCCACAATGTCTAAGAACTGTTTCCTGAGTAATGTTGATTTTAGCCCAAAAGGTAGAAGGATAGAGGAAGGCGTTAACCTGATACTTAAACTTTTAAAAAGCTGCTTCGAGTAGACTTCTGAGTCCTCAATATCAAATATCCTTGAAACAAGGTCCTTTGTCCCCCCTCCTAAAAACACATACTCTATTTTACCTTCCCAAAAAGTTCCCAAAGCATCCTCGGCCAAGCCTCGATATAATTCTTTTATTGAATTAGAAAAGTTAAGCTTGGCCAAAGCCCTTATTTTTTCAGGATCATCCTCTAGTTTTTTTAATTCCTCGACTTTTTCTCTGTTTGTTGGCTCGTTTAAATAACGTGCGAAGGCTTCCTCAAAAACCCTTGAGTAGTCTTCCATATAGTCTTTTGTCTGATTTTCTTCATAGTAATAGCTTTCAACGCCAAAGACATTTGCCTCTATTCCATTTGATTCAAAAAAATTACCTAAAGTAGTGATAAAGTTTGAGTAGGCATGAAATATACGATGGTCAAAAAAGGACACCATTTTATTGATGTTTCCACTAGAATCAACAGCGCTAAGAGTCATTCCCCTTCCATTAGAAGAGAAATACCTTGAAATGGATGAGGGAACTCCACCGTTAGGTAAAAAGGGAGCTGGCCCTAAAGGCAGAAAGAAGATGACTTCCTTTTCAAAACGCGATGCAATATCAGTTAACTTTTTCAGATCTGTTTCCGGAACGGCTTCTCCAAAATCAAATTTATTTTCTGAGGTGACATGATGTCCCCAAAAAATGGGACAGATGAGGTACCTCGAGAGACAACTCTTTACCTTCTCTTCCCATAAAGAGGGCGAAGTCTTCCAGTAGAAAAACCATCCTTCTCCAGGAAATATAGTGTCTTCTTCCTTAAGTACAGGTGTCATCAATGACAAAATTCATACCTCACAAGACGTTACCAAAGAAAATTTTACCCTTTCGATTTCAATGATGTAAAGTTGTCATTCTTAGGGTTGAAGGGTAGATTCAGGACATTTAAATAATCAAATTCCATCAAGAAAGGGTTAAAGCATGTGGTTTTTTACTGATGAAGAAAAAGAGTTGCAGAAAGTCTGTCGTGACTTTGCGCAAAACGAATTAGCTCCTTACGCACAAGAACATGATGAAAAGGAAACCTTTAACCTCAAAGCTTTTAAAAAAATGGGCGAACTTGGCCTCCTAGGTATAACAGCTGACCCTAAATATGGTGGTTCAGGCTTAGGGGCTACAGCAGCTACTATTGTTATGGAAGAATTTGGAGCAGTATGTGCCTCATCAACCCTAAGTTACCTTGCTCATAGCATCTTATGCGTCAATAACATTCAGCAAAATGGAAGCGAAGAGCAAAAAGAAAAATATCTCCCAAAATTAATTTCCGGGGAACATATCGGCTGCATGGGTATGAGTGAACCTGAAAATGGTTCAGATGCGATAGGAATTCAAACGAAAGCTCAACAAATTGGAGATGAGTACGAAATTAATGGTACTAAAATGTGGATCACCAATGCACAATACTCTGATATAGCCTATATCTATACCCGCACAGGGTCTGAGAAAAAGAACCTTACGACTTTTATTCTAGACAAAAATAATAATGAGTTCACTGTAGGGAAACCTATTCACAAAATGGGTATGAGGGCTTCACCTACTGGTGAACTTGTTTTTGATAAAAGCAGAGTCCCGCTAAGCTCTAGAGTTGGTAATGAAGGTGACTCTACCTACCACATGATGCAGAACCTAGAGATTGAACGTATCACTATAGCAGGTATTTCACTTGGCATCGCCAGGTCTTGTGTAGATCAATGTGTTAAATATGCAAAAGAACGAAAACAGTTTGGAAAAAGAATTGGTGACTACCAACTCATTCAAAAAATGATTTCAGAAATGTCGACAGAAACTGAAATGATGAAACATTTTCTTTACTCAGTTGCAAAAGAATATGATCAAGGAAAAAAGGGTCCTTTGATTGCAGCCCAGGTAAAACTTGCGATTCCTAAGATGGCCACAAAAATCGCTCTTGATGCCATTCAACTTCATGGTGGTTATGGCTATAGTAGAGAATTTCCTGTAGAGAGGTTTTTGAGAGATAATAAACTTAATGAAATTGGCGCTGGAACAAACGAAATTATGATCATGATTATTGCAAAAACCCTTTTAGGAAAAGAAGAAAGTTAATCTCAATTCCCTCACAAATTTTGAGGATAGACACTTTGCTATTTCTAGGAAAGTTCTATCCTCTTTGTTCTAATTAAGCCAAGTGATACCATAAAAGCCAAGCTGAAAACTCTAACTTAAATAATTGCTTAGACAAAGGTACTATAATGGCCGATGATTCAACTATTGTTCTTAAAGATATCAAATCAGCTTTGGGAAGCGCAGAAAGCGAAGCTAAAAATCAACCTCCGGCCCTCTTAATCGTGGGTGGAGATCTTAATGGAACTCTTTTTGACCTTCTAGAAAACGAAATTACCGCTGGAAGAAATTCAAATAATCAAATTCAGCTTGAGTTTGGTGGAATTTCTAGAAATCATTTTAAAATTGTCATGGAGGAAAATACGGTTGTCATAGAAGATCTAGGGTCCAAGAATGGCACTTTCGTCAACAATAAAAAAATTAGCGGACCAACAACCCTTGAAAAAGGGGATATGATTAAAATTGGTAGTATTGCTCTGAAATATCTACCCAAAGGAGACCCTGAAAGACTCACCTACGATAAACTTAAGCAAGAAGCTAATACAGACAAGCACACTGGATGCTTTAACAAATCTTATTTTAACAAAGCTCTGGAAAATGAAATAGGCAATTGTAAAACAACAGGAAACCCACTCTCCCTCATTATTTTCGACTTGGACCACTTCAAGCACCTTAACGACAATTTTGGCCATGATGCAGGGGATTTTGTTTTAAAGGAACTTGCGGAACTCATAAGAGCTAATGGAGTGAGAGAACTCGATATCTTTGCTCGTTACGGCGGAGAGGAGTTCGTTATTTTGTTGCCAAAAACAAACATAAAAAACTCCTTTGAAATTGCGGAAAGACTAAGAGTTCTTATTGAAAAGCATCAATTTATCTACGAAGGCAAAGAAATGCCTGTGACTGCTTCCATTGGACTCGCAGACTATAGAAAAGGCGTAAAAACGGGAACAGACCTATTTAAAAGGGCAGATGAATCAGTCTATCAAGCAAAAAAAGGTGGACGAAATCAAGTTAAGTTTTATAGAGACTAGAGTGTACCATATGACACTAACAAATAGACTTTATAAAGCATCCCATCATGAGAATTACCGATCATTCAACTAGTGAACATGAAACTTGCTCAATAAATCTTCTCCCCGAGTTCTTAGTTAACCAGATCAAAGCGGGTGAAGTCATAGAAAGGCCCGCTTCACTCATTAAAGAGGTTATAGAAAACTCACTTGATGCAGACTCTACTGAAATTGAGGTCCATATTATTGAAAATGGATTAGAACTCATAAGTATAAAAGATAACGGAAAAGGCATGAGCTACGAAGAGCTCCCCTATGCATTTTGTCGCCACGCGACCTCAAAAATTAATAACCTTGATGACCTTTATAACCTGTCAAGTTTTGGTTTTAGAGGAGAAGCCCTTGCCAGCATTAGTAGTATCTCTAGACTCATATGCAAAACAGCGAAAAATAATGGAATGGGTGGAAAGATTGTAATCAATGGTTCAAAACAAGAGACTTACCACCAAGTCTCTAACGAGAAACAAGGGACAACCCTTTCCATTAAGGACCTCTTCTATAATACTCCAGTTAGACTTAAGTTTATTAAATCCAAAAACTCAGAAAAAAATGCAATCAGGAAAATAATCCAGTCATTCCTACTCTCTTCTCCTCAGACAACATTTAAGATTTCCTTCGATTCTGGAGATAAGGAAATTTATAATGCCGTTAACTCTGAAAATTATTTGAAAAGAGTCCAGAAAGTTTTTTTTAAAAGAAGTAGCTCAAACCAAGAAATTAAAAAACTAGAATTCTCTTACGATAATTATTCTCTAGAAGCATATTTTTCAAAGATATCTACAAAAGGAAACTCCCACAAATGCCAATTTCTTTTTGCAAATAATCGTTTCTTTGCGGACAAAACAATACATGCTCTTATTTTGAGGACGATGTCTTCTTTATGGCAGGAAGGGACAACTGGTCATTACCTTATTAAGATTAAGCTTCCTCAAAATCATATGGATATAAATGTCCATCCGAGAAAAACTCAAATCAAGTTTTTAAAAAGCTCTCTCATCTATTCTCTTATATCCTCTGGGCTGGCCCAAGAGCTAAAAAAAGAAACCTTTTCTTTAAATAAAAAGTTAAATGATAATAATACTTCCAGTTCTCATTTAAACTCTAACCCATTTACAGATTACTTTTCATCAAACCAAAATCAAACCGAGTCGACTTTTGGGCAAGACTTCAGCTATAAATACTCTCAAGAAGAATCACTCGCTGAAAACAAAAATACATACTTTTATTTATCCCCTACGTACTCTCTTTTTAAAGATGCTGAAGGCTCATCTTTTATTGTTGATAAAAGACAGCTCCTTGTGGATTATGCCCTCCATTTTTTTAAAGTGCACTTTCCTTTTAAAAATGAAGAAAAGTCTCCCTTACTTATAAGTGAACCATTTTCTGTATTGGGTCCCACCTTTAGCAAAAAAACCCTCCAATCACTTGAAGATTTTGGAATTGAATTAGAGTATCTAGCTGAAGACACCCTCATTCTCAGATCAATACCTCAATTTCTTGAATTATTACCCTATAAGGAGCTCATTCAAGCTATTATATTGACCATCTCATTTCTTTCAAATCAAAATAAAATTAATAACTTAAGTGGTAATCCATCCTTTTTTCATGAAAACCGCGAGTTTTTACTTGAAAACATCCCCTCATCGTCCTATGAACTGAGTGAAAAGTTTTTTTTAGCGATGTGTAATAAATTAAAAAACACCTCTCAAAAGAGTAGTTTCAAATTTTTAGATCAAAAAACCCTTGAGGGCTTATTTCAATTTAAGAAGAGGTAATTGAGCCTTGAAAAAAGTTATTATCATTTCAGGTCCAACTGCATCCGGAAAAACAAAAGTAAGCTTGGAACTCATTCAAAAAGGCATAGAAAAAAACATCCCTTTTGCTATTGTTAATTTTGACTCTCTCTTATTTTACAATGAGCTAAATATAGGAACAGCTAAGCCTACAGCAAAAGAATTGAAACAATTCTCTCACTACATGGTTAATATTACTTCGATAACTAATCCATTAAATGCATCAGATTATTATAAAAAGACAATACCCATTATTCAAAAACTTCATGAAGATAATATTATCCCAGTCTTAGTTGGAGGAAGTGGCTTTTATTTACGCTCTCTTATAAAGGGAATGTATGATTGTCCAACTATTCCAATGGAACTAAAAGAAAAAAATGAAATTCTTTTTCAAACAGAAGGCATTACTCCTTTTTTGGAAATTTTAAAAAAGCATGACCCCTACTCTTATGAACATTTACACCCAAACGATAGTTACCGAATCATAAGAGCGACTGAGTTTTTCCAAACAACTGGTACTCCTATATCTTCTGAAAAAAATAGGCTTGATTCACAAAACCCTTATGATTTCTCAGATGGAGGAGCCCAGGATTGGAAAATTTTCCACTCCTTCCTAGACATCCCTAAAGATCAACATCAAATTATTATTGAAAAAAGAACCAAACAAATGATAAAAGAAGGTCTAGTTGATGAGGTGAAGTTGATTCTTAAAGAAGGCTTCAAAGGAGATGAAAAGCCTCTTCAGTCAATTGGGTACAAAGAAACTCTACAATTTATTGAAGGTAAATTTGACAGCCAAAAGTCATATTTAGAGAGAATTAATATCAGTACAAGACAACTTGCAAAGTCTCAAAGAACTTTTTTTAAAAAAGTTCTTGAAAAAGAAACTTTTAATCCTCTTGTTGATATGGGAAAAGCCCTTAATCGAATGACTCAATTCTCCCTTGAATAAGAGAAGTAACCTCATTAAAAACACATGAGGCTTTATGCAAAATACCGTTAGCTCAAAGAAGAAGATAAAAATAGTCATTATCTCTGATGGGACAGGGGAAACGGCCTCTGCTGTTTCCAGGGCCATTATGGCTCAATTTAAAAGTACAAATGCCTACTATACGAGGTTTAAAAATATTCGATCCGACCAACAAATTGATTCAATTTTTAAGCAAGTCGCAAAAAATCATAATCTAATTCTCTACACTATTGTAAACCAAAAACTTAGAGAAAAAATTTCCCTTCTAGCTAGGGCCTATACCATCAGGACCATTGATCTTTTAGGTCCATCGTTAACAACCTTTTCTAATATATTGGACCAAGAACCTGATTTAAAACCAGGAAGCCTTTATGAAATAAATGATGAATATTTTAAACGTGTCCAAGCAATGGAGTATACCTTAAACCATGATGACGGAAAGTGCTTAAATACTATTCACCTTGCAGACATTGTATTAATTGGAATATCAAGAACTTCGAAAACACCTCTTTCTGTATTCCTTTCCCAGTTAGGAAAAAAAGTTGCAAATGTTCCTTTAGTTTATGGCTCAAAGATACCTAAACAACTTGAGGAAATTGATCAAAGAAAAATTTTTGCACTTACAATTAACCCTGAAACTTTAATGGAAATAAGGAAAAAGCGCCTAGAACGACTCAAAGCTAATGGTTTTCACGGTGAATATGCGGATAATTCCAATGTGATAAAAGAGCTTGAGTGGGCAAATGAACTCTACAAAAGAAATAAAAAATGGGTCACATTTAATATTACCAATAAGGCACTTGAAGATACAGCCTCGGAAATCTTAAAAATTTTACAGTTTAGAGAAAAAAATGTTTTTTTAAATTAGAATAGATAACATGAGTATCTTTCAAAAATTACCTCAAGTTACGGTTGATTTCTCTACTACAATAGGGACACCAATATTTGACAACCAAGGAAAAAGACTCGGTGTCTTAAATGACGTTTATGTCGATTTTGAAGAATCTTACCCGGAAATTTTTGCAATACAGGTAAAAAAAAGAAAAAATTTTTTTTCAATCTACTGGAAGGATATAAAAAGCTTTTCTACAAAAGAAGTTATAGTCAAAAAATCAACTAAACTTAATGATGGAGTACTTTGCAGAAAATTAAAGGATCAAAAAACCAATATATTAAAAGAGTCTTATCAAAAAGACAGGCAAGACTATCCAAGCTTAGGTAAAGTAATACTGGATAAACAGATTGTAGACACTAGTGGAAAAAAGGTTGTCCGAGTTAATGATATTCAGTTTATTAAATCTGGACCTTTTCTTAGAGTTACGAATGTTGCCGTAGGGCTGAGGAGCATTATAAGACGGCTTGGGTTTGAGCCCTTTATTGACTCTATCATTAAATTTTTTAATAAAAAGGCTAACTACCTTAATGAGGAAGCATTAATTAACTGGAAGTTCGTTCACACAATTCCAAATAAAAATGTACAACAAAATGTTAAGCTAAACTTAAGCAATGATCAACTTAACGAAATACATCCCGCTGACCTTGCAGACATTCTAGAAGACTTAGATTCTTTTGGAAGAAATGAGATTTTTAACAACCTTGGTGACCATTTAGCCGCAGAGACACTATCTGAAATTGAACCTGATTTTAAGGCACAACTTATTAAAGAAAAACCTCCAAAAAAGGTCGCCGAAATAATTGAAAACTTGGGAACAGATGAAGCAGTTGATATTTTAAAAGAATTAGAAGAAGAAAAAGCAGATGAAATTATTTCAAATTTAGATGATAATGAGTTCCAAGTCGATATAAACGAGCTACTTGAATATAAACCTAATGTAGCTGGCGGCTTAATGACAACAGAAATGTTTACAGTATCACCTCAAAATACAAAATACCAAATCATAGAAAAAATAAAAAAAGATCATGAAGAATACGATACCATTTACGACATTTTTATTATTGATGAAAAAAAATCGTTACTTGGTACTTGTACTCTAAAACACTTATTAACCCAAAGTGATAATGATAAAATTTCAACTTTTATGAAGAAGAAAGATGGATCTATGACTTTTCGTCCTCAAACTCACTGGAAAGAAATTGCTCAACATATGAGTAAATATAATATGAATAATGTTCCAATTACAAATGATAAAGGTCATTTACTTGGCCTTGTGACTGTTGATGATGTTTTACCTTGGTTACTCAACTAAAAGTTGAAAAAAAGGATATTTTATTAAAAGTCAAAAGAAGCCATCTTCTTTAATTCCCAAAATTTTTCTCCTATTTAGTATCATAGGGCCAGGTTTAATTACAGCAAATATTGATAACGATGCGGGCGGAATTGCCATATACTCACTCGTGGGAGCCGAATCTGGGTTAAGACTTATCTGGGTTCTTATTCCTATTACGATAGCTCTTATTATGGTTCAAGAAATGTCTGCAAGGATGGGAATTGTTACAGGAAAAGGATTAGCTGACTTAATAAGGGAACGATTTGGTTTAAAAACAACCTTTTATTTACTTTTACTCCTTATAATAGCTGATTTAGGAAATACTATGGCTGAGTTTGCAGGAATTGCATCAGCTGGAGAAATTTTTGGTATATCTAAGTTTATTTCTGTACCTATAAGCTCCTTTTTTGTTTGGTTATTGGTTCTTAAAGGTGATTACAAAATAGTTGAAAGAGTTTTTCTAATTGGATGCAGTGTTTATCTATCTTATATCGTATCTGGTTTTATTATATCTCCTCCCTGGGAGGAAGTTGCTAAATCTCTTATCATGCCAAATATCAATTCTCTAAAGTCGACTGATATTCCTCTTATTGTTGGCCTTATTGGGACATCAATTACTCCATGGATGCAGTTTTACATCCAGGCTGCTGTTGTCGAAAAGGGTATAACCGTAAAAAACTTAATCCATTCTAAAATTGATGTTATTGCTGGATGCTGTTTAATGTCCATTGTAACACTTTTTATTATTATCTGCTGTGCTGCTACTCTTCATAGAAACGGTGTCTCTATTAAGGATGCGAAGGATGCAGCCATCGCACTGAAACCATTCGCTGGACCTCATTCCTCTATTCTTTTTGGAATTGGTCTCTTTAATGCCTCTATATTTGCTGCTGCTCTTTTACCATTAGCAACTAGTTATTATGTATGTGAAGGAATGGGTTGGGAATCCGGTGTTGACAAGTCTTTTAAAGAAGCCCCTAATTTCTTTATTATTTTCACAACCTTAGTATTTTTTAGTGCGCTCTTTATTTTATTTCCACAAATTAACCTTTTTAAAGTTCTTATTTGGTCTCAAATTATAAATGGTATATTAATTCCAATCGTTTTGATCTTTATTTTAAAATTATGTAATGATAAAGAATTAATGGGGGAATATGCGAACTCTAAAATATTTAACTTTTTTTCATATTTAATAATTTTAATTATGGTTTTGGTTAATGGGGTTCTAATGGTTCAAGAATTGTCGATTTTATTAAATTAAATAATATTACATAAGTCTACTACATCATCTTCTACTTTAAACGTAAACTCCACGTTCCTTAATATTTTCTCCCCCTTTTTTTTGTACTTAACTTTATATTTTGTTGGAGTTAATTCTCCATCCATAGGAAATGCAATCCCCATCTGTGGATCAATTGGCAAGGTTTCCTCTCTCTTTTCCTTAAAAATTTCAAAAAATATTTTCCCTTCTAAACAATCCTGATAAGTCACTAAGTAACCATAACTAACTTCAGGCATCTTTGGTATTTCTAGTTCAATTTGAGGTTTTTCTTTCGACAATTTTACTAATGTAACGAAATTAGCGAGGTCTATTTCTTCAACTCTAATAATATTTTCTTTTAAAAGAGGGATTTTAAAGGATCCAAAGACATCAACTTTAACTTCTTTTCCATTCAAAAAAACTTTTTGTTGAGTCGAATCAAAGTTTTTAAAAGTTACTTGACCATCTACAATATTTTTATTGCTTTCATTTTCCGGCTTTGTTTTAATAGGATCTTTGTTTTTTTTAGATATATTACCGGTTATTTTAGGATTTTCATTTGATCGATTGATTGTAAAAATTATTATTAGTGAAACAATCAATAAAGAAAAAATAAGAATCAATTTCTTATTTTTCTTTTTTCTTAAATGGTTTTTTCTTTTAGTTGATGTCCCCCTTTTTTTCTTCTTCCTTAATTTCTTTTTAGACGTGGTTTTTTTTGGAATATGTATCTTATTAGTTCTTTCCAAATTTTTTTTCTTTTTTTCTTCTCCACCTTTCAAGGATTCTGAATTTTCTTCTTCTCCTAAAATTGATATATTATTTCGTTTTTTCTTTAGAGAAATCTTATTCGTATTTTCCTGTTGAAATCCAAAGTCAAGAACTTGTTCTTTTTTTAACTTAGGTCCTTCATCAATTCCTTCTTTTGAACTAACTCCATCTTTTTCATTTTTTAAATCATCTAAATAAGGTCTTAGATCAATACTTCCGAATTCATACATTTTAGATCTATCGTCTTTAATTTCTGCTTTAAATAATTCTTGAGAAAAATAAGATAAATCAGATGAGTTAAAATCAGGAAAATAAGAATATAGGTATTTAATTAATGTTCTATTTAATTTATCTAAATTTTCAAACCTTTGATTTCTATCTTTTGACAAACATTTTAACACAATCTCATCTAATTCCTTAGTAACTCTCGGATTAATTGAAGATGGTTTCGGTATATTACATTCTTGTATTTTTTTCAAAATAGCTAATTCATTTTTTGCTTTAAATAATTTTCTATTACAAAGCATTTCCCATAGAGTAATGCCTACTGCAAATTCATCATATCTAGGGTCTAAATCAAAACCTTCCAAATACTCAGGAGCTAAATAAGATATTTTCCCTTTTATTGTTCCTGCTTGAGTCGACTCAGAATTCGTTTCAGCTTTTGCTATACCAAAATCAATTACCTTTACTGCCCCATCAAAAGTAAGCATTATATTGTGAGGAGAAATATCTCTGTGAATGATATTTGCCTTTTTACCAGTAAGCTTATCAGTCAGAGTATGGGCGTAATGAAGAGCCTGACAAACTTGAGTTATAATGTAGATAGATATCTCTACAGGAAAAACGAACTTATTTTCCTTAAGTTTATCAAGATATTCTTTTAGGTTTCTTCCATCGCAATATTCCATTGCAACAAAAAGCTGATTTTTATATATTCCATAATCGTAAGTTTGCACTATATTTGGATGGATAAGGCTGAAAGTAACCTTTAGCTCATCTAGAAACATCGTTTTAAAAGATTCATCTTGAGAAAACTGAGGTTGCACCATTTTTATTGCAACGATTTTATCAGCTTGTTCTCCTAAAAATCTTGCACGACAAATCTTGGCCATTCCACCATCGACTAGATGATCAAGTATTAAATACCTGCCAAATCTTTCATGCTTTTCTTTTTTTTCAGACATATCACTAATTCCCTACTTATTCACTTCGGCAAGAAAATAATTAACCTTTAAAATTACTAGGGCTATTTTTCGATGATAATTTTGTAAAAAAAAATTATTTTTTAAATTTTAATTTGAATGTTTTTAAAACCAGGCAATTGAAGATTAAACTCTATATTCTTTTTAAATTCTGAGCAAAAGAACCTATTGATATAATTGTGATGAAAAAATTGATCCAAATCCGGATGCATTTTTAAGTTTTCAGCCACTCTTGTCATTTTGACCTCAACTAAACCTTTTTTATCTAATTTTTTTGAAATTAATTTATAAAAATCTTTATGTTTAGTTGGATAGTAAACTAGAGATACAAATAATCTTTCGCAACTTTTTAATTTTTCTTCATTACTTGGCGATACCCATGTGTAGAAATTACTATCTTTTTTTATCTCTCCTAAAAGGATATCTAGATTTAAACTTAAATCTTTGTACCATGAATATCTTTTAAAAATGATCCTATCTTCCCATTTCTTTTTTAAAAAGCGTCCTCCCTTTAAATTGAATTCACCTTCCTTGAACATATTTTTAGAAAAAGAGCTACAACCATTCAAAAAAAATATTAAAATAAAGATTGATATTAATTTTATTTCAAATCTCCTTCTAGAAACTCATCTGATATCCAGTTCGTTAGATTATTAAAGACATTTTTTGTTATATAAAAATTCAATATGTCATGTTTCATTCTTTCATAAGCCAAAAACCTTACATATTTCTCATCAATTGTCTTCACAAAGGAAGTTGACATTTTATGGTCCGAAATAAGACTATCCTTACTTATCATCATCAAAACCGGAATATTAATCAAAAATGATTTTTCTTTAATAAACTTTATAGACTCTAAAATCCCTACTATTAAACCTACCGTCGCAGTATGCCCTATAAGAGGATCTGAATTAAAGTTTTCTGCACTATTTTTTTCCTTAATCAAATCAAATCCATTAAAGTAAAAAGGAACTTTAAGTACTGATAAAGGCCATTTAAACTTATTGATTAAAAATTTTATGTTTTTCAACCATGGAATAAACGTTTTTAAAATAGGGTTTGATATTATAAGTCCATCAACATTACTCCTATTATTTAAATAAGTTTCTAAACATACCAAAGCTCCCATGCCCTGCCCAGCTAGAATAAACTTATTATCCTTTCCTTCATTTATTATTTTAAAATATCTTATCAAGATAGCTAAATCTAATGAATATTCACGAAAATCTTGTATATAATGCCTTGTTCCCGTGCTTAGACCATGTCCTTTTAGATCTATCAAACAAATAGAAACATTCTCTTTGAAGAGATCAACTAATTGATTACCTAAATCAAGGTATCTTCCATGATGTTCCAAAATATCGTGAACAAAAAAAATATTTAAGTGTTTTTTATTTTTTGAATCTTTACCATTTAGGTTGCTAGTTTTCTTTTTGAAACTTATTCTTTTGAAAAATATAGTATCTAGGCCATCAGATGATTTAAAATGACCATCCCAAACTACTTTTCTTCTCTCTTTCTTAATTATTTTTTCATAAATCATTACTTAACTTTTTTCCAGATATGCCTCTATTGAATCTTTAGCTTCATCAGATAAACCTATAAATCTTAAAGAGAAGCCCTGATCTCCATCAAGAATTCTTACAATTTTTCCTCCTGCAACAAAACTATGATCAGTATTTTCTGGATGAACATTTAAAGATATCTCATCCCCTATTTTTCCTGGAAAACCATCTACCAGTACTTGAAGACCTCCAACAGAGATATCTCTACAAACCCCCTCATATACTATTGAATCGTTATGATAGAACATTCTTGCAACAAAAGGCTTCCTCTTATTTTTTCTTCTATCATCTCCAGATAAATCCTCTTTTTGATCGTCAAAAATATCATCATATATTGGAAGATCTGAGATGAACTCCCAACTATTCATACCGCTAACAAAAAGAAGTGTTTTGCCGTTAATTCTTCCTTCTGATGCTGCTTTTTTTAAAATATTTAATGAGTAGGGACCATACTCAACGTCTTGCCCCCCCCTATCAATACCAATTTTTATTAGAAAAACTTTTTCATTTTCTTTGATTGTGTCCCAATCGATATCCCTTTTATTACTCGACTTAACAATTTTTGGTATTTCTGAAGTTTCATCAACAATATTTGAAAGTTCACTTACGTCTTTCAATTTCTTCCAATTATCAAATCCTTTTTTCCATACAAAGTTATCTTCGCCTAAATCACCTTCTTTAATCTTTATTATTAATTGCTCTTCCTTAATCG
>MDTD01163618.1_pt1 | contig 29692 bp, 31 predicted proteins | sample 811221 | NCBI WGS metagenome assembly MDTD01 (sample SAMN05326646, study PRJNA326480) | marine metagenome | isolation source: seawater | place: Pacific Ocean: South West | collected 2011 | reverse complement strand
GTGTGGAAGCACAGTAATGTGTGTAGCTGACCAGTACTAATAGCTCAATTGGCTTAATTTATGCACTGAAAAAAATTTTTATTTAATTTGATATTGATATTAACTGAATCATAAAATAAGGCCCATAATTTAATTATAAAAAATTACTTTTAATTCTAAAAAAAGGTATTAAAATTTTATTAATACAATCCTAATTAATTAAGATATATACTATTTCACAATAATGAAAGTTTTAGTTACTGGAGCCGCAGGTTTTATTGGATCACATCTTTGCGAAGGTCTGTTAAAAAAGGGTTATAAAGTTCGAGCGTTGGTTAGATATAATTCTAAACAAAACATTGGCTGGTTAGAAAATATCGAAAATAAAAACTTAGAAATAATTTATGGAGATGTCACAGATTTTGACTCTGTTAAAAATGCAATAAAGAATTGCGACTATGTTTTTAATCTAGCAGCAAGTATTTCAGTACCTTATTCTTTTCAAAATCCACAAACATTTATTGAAACAAATATCTTGGGAGCATTAAATATTTTTAGAGCTTCAACTTTAAATAAAAAAAAAATAAAAAAAATAATTCAAATTTCTTCAAGCGAAGTTTATGGAAACAACATAGTTAAAGACAAGAATATTTTAACCGAAGAAACAATAACTATTTCAGAATCACCTTATGCAGCAACAAAAATTGCATCTGACAACCTGGCAATATCTATGCAGAAAGCTACTGGATTACCTATTGTAATTGCTAGACCATTTAACACATTCGGACCAAGACAGTCTCTTAGAGCTGTAATTCCTACATTAATTACTCAGTTCATTTCAATAAATAATAATAAAGATTTTATTAAAATTGGAAATCTAAATACTAGTAGAGATTTTGTTTATATTTCAGATACAGTTACTGGTCTTATAAGTTTATTAAAAAAGTCATGCAAACCTGGCGAGGTATATAATATTTGCACTGGCGCATCAGTCTCAATAAAAAAAATTATTAGTAATTTAATTAATATTACAAAAAAAAAACCAAGAATTTTAGTATCTAAAGAAAGATTAAGATCAGCAGATGTTATCGATTTAAGAGGCTCAAATAGAAAAATATTTAAAAGTAATAAATGGATTCCAAAATACAAAAACTCAGATGGATTTAAAAGAGCATTAAAAGAGACATATTATTGGTTTAAAAAGGAAGAGAATCTTAAAAGATACACAAATATAAAAAATTATAACATTTAATGAGAAAGATGAATTTCATAAAAATTGGTACTAGAAAAATAGGACCAAACTTCCAACCTTTAGTCATATTTGAGCTTGGGATCAATCATAATGGAAGCCTTGAGTTGGCAAAAAAAATTGTTGATAGCGCTATTAAAGCTGGGGCAGAAATAATAAAACATCAAACACATATACCTGAAGACGAAATGAGTTTAGAGGCAAAAAAAATTATCCCAATTAATGCAAATAAAAATATTTACGACTTAATTGATGAATGTTCATTGAATGAGCTCGAAGAACTAAATTTAAAAAAATATGTAGAAAAAAAGGGAGCTCTTTTTTTAAGTACGCCCTTCTCAAAAAAGGCCGTAGACAGGTTGATTAAATTTAATGTTAAAGCTTTTAAAATTGGAAGTGGTGAATGCAATAATTACCCATTAGTCGATTATATATCATCATTTGGCAAGCCTGTTATAATTAGCACAGGAATGAATGATATCAGTTCAATAAAAAAAGCTGTAAAAATATTAAAAAAAAGAGGTGTTCAATATGCAATTCTTCATACAACAAATCTATACCCAACATTACATCATCAAGTTCGTCTAAATGCTTTAACAGAATTAAAAAAAATTTTTCCTAATACTGTAATAGGGTTGTCAGATCATACGGGAGATAATTATACATCTTATGCTGCTGTTGCTTTGGGTGCATCTATAATTGAGAAACATTTCATCGATCAGAGCTCTAGAAAGGGTCCAGATGTTTCTGCATCTGTTAATACAAAACAAATGATAGAATTGATAAAAGGAGTAAATTTAATCCACAAAGCAATACCTGGTGGAATAAAACCCATCAAAAGAGAGAAGAAGACCGCCAATTTTGCCTTCGCTTCAGTTGTAGCCAATAAAGATCTTCAAAAAGGAACTATTTTAGACAAAAATAATATTTGGGTTAGAAGGCCTGGAAATGGAGATTATTCAGCTGAAAAATATTATTCTTTAATAGGAAAAAAAATAAAATCTAAAGTAAAAAAAAATACACAAATTAAGAAATTTCATTTTAATTCAAATTAAGTCTAATGAATAAAATTAAAATAATTTTCTTTTCTGCTAATAGAGCTGAATATGGACTTATTTATCCATTTATAAAAATTTTTTCTAGATATAAAAGATTTAGTGTTGAACTTATTGTTGCTGGCTCTCATTTTTCAAAAAAATTTGGCTCATCGTTTAAAGAAATTAAAAGTGATAAGATAAATTATACTAAAATTAACCTACCACTTAAAACAAATACATTAAATAATACATCGGACTATTTCGCCAAAGTACAAAAGAAAGCTAACATATATTTAAAGAGAAAAAAAATAGACTTAGTTTTTTTATCAAGTGATAGGTTTGAAACATTTGCGTTTGCAATTTCATCCTATTTAAGAAAAATACCAATTATTCATTACGAGGGTGGTGATATAACTGAGGGAGGAGCATTAGATGATAATATTAGACATGCAATTTCAAAAATTTCAAATTTTCATGTGACTTCAAATAAACAATCTTTTAGAAGACTAATAAAAATGGGAGAAGAAAAATGGCGATGTTATAATGTTGGTTATTCTCCTTATTATACTATAAAAAAACAAAAATTTAATAAAAAAGATATAGAGAAAAAATTTTCAATTAACCCAAAAAAACCATTAATATTATTTACTTTTCACCCGGTTGTTCAAGATGGAAATGATAAAAGAAAAGATGTTGATGAGGTCTTTAAAGCTTTAGAATATTTGTCTACTGATAATCAAATCATTATTACTTACCCTAATTTCGATCCAGGATATAAGTATATTATTAAGAAAATAGAAAATATAAAAAAAAAATTTAATAATCTTAGAATTATAAAACATCTAGGACGAAATAATTATCACTCATTACTTTATTATATAGGTAAAAATAAAAAAGGTTTTTGTATGGGAAATTCTTCTAGTGGAATTAAAGAAACAATTTACTTTAATTGTCCGACATTAAATATAGGCAATAGGCAAAAATCAAGGCTAAAACCGAAAAATGTTGTAGATGTAAAAGCTGATAGGAAATTAATTATTAGCAAAATAAATACAAAACTAAAAAATTATAAAGTTAAAAAGAATCCGTATAAATTGAATAAAAATTTTGAGTTAATCCCTAAAGAAATTGAAAAAAAAATAATAAGGAATGATTTCAAATTAAAAAAATGTATAATTTAAAAAAAAAATTTCCAATTATTTATAAAAATCAAAGTATCTCTGAGGCTATTACTCAAATAACAAAATCTAAAATAAAAATACTATTTGTCGTTGATAAAAAAAATAAACTTATAGGATCTATATCTAGTGGTGATCTAAGAAGGTCAATAAGAAAAAAAATTGATTTAAATCAATCAGTTGAAAAAATCATGTTTAATAAACCAAAATATTTTATTAAAAATGGTAAATATCATAAGTCTTTGAAAGATTTGATATGTATACCAGTTGTAAATAGAAAAAAACAAATTGTTGATTTAGAATTTAATAAAAAATATATCCAGGCCAAAAAAAATACAGTTTTTCTAATGGCAGGTGGTAAAGGAACAAGATTATTGCCATTAACTCAGAAAATACCAAAGCCACTTTTAAAAATTAAAGGAATACCAATTATAGAAAAAATTATAATAAACTTTGCAAAACAAGGATTTAAAGATTTTATAATATCTGTGAATTATCTAGGTCATAAGATAAAAAAATATCTAGGTAACGGTAAAAGATATAAAGTAAAAATTAATTATATTAATGAGAAAAAATATTTAGGTACAGCTGGCTCTTTATCTCTTATCAATTTAAAAAAAACTATATTTCCTATTATTGTTACTAACTCAGATTTAATTTCAGATATTGATTACAATAATCTAGTAAATTATCACATCAAAAAAAAAGCTGATGTTACAATTTGTGGTAAAAATAAAGTTTTTGAAATGCCCTATGGAGAAATTTTACAAAGTCAAGAAAAAGTGAAATCGATAATAGAAAAACCAAAAATTTATCATTTAGTTAATGCCGGAGTTTATGTCATAAATGAGAATATTATAAAAAAAAATATAAAGAATAAAAAATTAATGATGAATGATTACATAATACATCAATTAAAAAAAAGAAAAAAAGTATTTTGTTATCCAATTTATGAAAATTGGATAGATATTGGAAATAAAATAGATTTCAAAAAAAATAAATAATTTATAAAAGTTTAATTTATTAAATGATCCTTATTACATATTTAATATAACTAGACGGTTTAATTATAGAGAGATATAATATTTTTGTAACTTTGATTAAATCATTATTTATTAAATTTAAAATTTGTAGAGAAATTTTATGTTAAAAAAAATTGTCAAACTTTACTTAAAAATAGTATAAATTTATATGAACAAACAAAGAGTTCTATGTATCTTATGTGCAAGAGGTGGGTCTAAAAGGTTAAAGAATAAAAATTATAAAAATCTGTTTGGTAAGCCTTTAATTTACCATAGTATCAAACAAGCAATAAATTCAAAAATTTTCGATAATATTGTATTTTCTACAGACTCTCTTAGATTAAAAAAGATGGCTTTAAAATTTGGTGCCCAAGCATGGTTCATAAGACCTGCAAAACTTTCAAATGATAAAGCAGCAAAAATGCCAGTAATTAGGCATGCTATTATAGAGGCAGAGAAAAAATTTAAATGTAAATTTGATTTCATTTGCGACTTGGATGTTACATCACCATTAAGAAAAACTAGTGACATAAAAAATGCTTTCAAAAAATTTAAAAAATCAAATCAAGATATGTTGATATCAGGAAATAAAGCAAGAAAAAATCCATTTTTTAATATGATTCAAAAAGTTGGAAAAAATTCGATCAAATTAGCCATTACTCCAAAAAAATTTTTTGTGAGGATGCAAGATGCTCCCTTGGTATACGAACTTAATGCATCAATTTATTTTTGGAAAAGAGAGGCATGCTTCAAGCAAAAAGGGCCATTTTGTAAAAAAACCTTTTTTTATGAAATGCCATATGAAAGGTCTATTGATATTGATAGCTTATCTGATTTTAAGCTTGTAGAATCTTTTGGAAAATGAAAAATAATTATAAAAATTTATTTAATTTAAAGGGCTATGAGGTTTTTGTTGTAGGTGGATGTGGTTTAATTGGATCAAAAATTGTTAATGCCTTGGAAGAATATGGAGCTTCAATCACAGTATTTGACTTAGATACAAAAAATAAAATTAATACAGGATCCATTAAATATATCAGTTTCAACTGCTCAGACGAAAATAATATCAAAAATTTTTTTGTAAGGTATATAAAAAAAAACAAATGCCCAAATGTATTTATTAATGCCTCTTATCCGGCTTCAAGTGATTGGAAAAAAAATACATTTAAAGACATCAAATTCAATTCTTATAAAAAAAATATAGAGATACATATGAACAGCTACATATGGATTGCAAAAACTATTGCTGATCAAATGAAAAAAAATAGCATTAAAGGTAGCATCATACAATTAAGCTCTATGTACGGTTTAGTAGCACAAGATACTAATCTATATAAAAATACGAATGTTGATGAAAATATGACCTATGGAATAATTAAAAGTTCAACTATTCATTTTACAAAACAAATGGCATCTTATTATGGAAAATATAACATAAGAGTAAATAACCTAGTGATTGGTGGAATAAAAGGCCATATTAAAGGTAGTAAAAAAAAACAAGATAAGTTTTTTATAAAAAAATTTAATTTAAAAGTACCTTTGAAGCGAATGGGAACGCCCCAAGAAATTCCTGCATCAGTAATTTTTCTCTCTTCATCTGCTTCATCATATATAACTGGTTCTAATATCGTGATTGATGGTGGCTATTCGATAGTATGATGAAAAATAGATTTAAAATAGCCATTATAGGAGCGGGTTATATGGCTAAAGAGTATTTAAAAGTTTTAGTTAATAAAAAGGTATATTGTGAAGGTATTTTTTCAAGAACCATATCCAAGTCAAAAATTTTGAAAAATAAATTTAAAATTAAAAAACTCTATAAGTCATTAAATGATTTAAAGAATGATAGGCAAATCGATGCTTTGATAATTGCAGTAAACGCAGAGTCAACTAATTATATCTTGAATAATTTAGAAATAGCTAAATATAAGATTTTGTGTGAAAAACCAGTAGGCATAAATTATGAACAAACAAAAAAGATTGTTTCTAAAATTAAAAATAAACATTTTTATGTTGCTTTAAATAGAAGATTTTATAGCAGTAATCTTAAGGCAGGCCATTTAATTAGCAAAAACAAAGGAAAAAGACTGATATCAATCAGAGATCAAGAATTACAAAATTCAAAATCAAAACTCTATAATAAAAACTTGATGTATTGGAATTCCGTTCATTTAATTGACTATATAAATATTTATGCAAGAGGAAAGTTAGAGAAAGTGGAAAAAATAAAAAAATTTAAACACAACAAATTTACAGAAAATCTTACTAGATTAATTTTCTCTAGCAAAGATGAGGTATTGTACCACTGTAACTGGAATTCACCTGGTTCTTGGTCAGTTAATATTATTCAAAAAGACCACAGTATAGAAATGAAACCTTTAGAAAACTTAGTCCAAGAAAAAATAATTAAAGGAAAAAGAGTGAGGTTTAAGCACGATAAAGAGAAAATCGACTTGAAATTCAAACCAGGATTGTATCTTCAAATAACAGATTTTTTGAATATGCTTAGCAATAAAAGACATAAGTTGGTAAATTTAAATGATTATTTTAAAACAGTTAAATTAGTGAACAAAATGTATGTATAAAATCGCTATAATTGGCTTTGGATCAATTGGATATAGATATTTGCAGGCAATAAATAGAATTCAACTCCCCAATATAAAACTTTTTATAATTGACAAAAAAATTAAAATTCAATCAGGACAAAATAATTTCAATAAAACAATAATCACAAAGTCAAATAAAATCAAAATTATTCCAAAAAAAATCGACTTATGTATAATTTCAACAACATGTCAAAATAGACATAAATTATTAAGAGAATTGACAAAACAATCAAATTTTACAAATTTAATATTAGAAAAACCCTTAACACAAAGTCCCAAAGAGTTGTTAAAGTTAAATACCATCTTAAAGAATAAAACAAATATTTGGGTTAATACAGATAGAAGAATTTTAGAGGTTTATAAGTTTATTAAGTCTAACTTAGATATAAAAAAAAAATTATTTATGAATGTTGAAGGAAATAGTTGGGGTATTTGTTGTAATAGTCTCCATTTTGTTGATCTATTCAATTTTTTTTGTAATGAGTATTCTTATACAATTAAAGAAAAGTCTATTTTTAAATGGATCAAGTCAAAACGAAATGGTTTTAAAGAATTGGACAATGGTAAACTGGAATTAAAATTTGGTAATCACAAGTTGTGTTTGTTATCAAAAAAAAATTCACTGCCAAAAAATGTAAAAATTTCTATCAAAAATGGAAAAAAAAATTTTTTAGTTAAAGAAAAAACCGATACTTTTGAGCTTAAACACAATAAAAAAAAAATAATTTTTAAAAATGAACCTACAAGCATTAAAATGACCAATATTATTAAAAAAATGCTTTTAGAAAATAAATCAAACCTTCCTTGTTATTTAGACTCATCAATTTTATATTATCCATTAATAGAATATTTTTTGACAAAATGGCAAGTTTTTAATCCAAGGTCAAAAAAAGTACCGATCACCTAATATTAAATGGATGTTTTAATAATAGGTTATGGGTCTGCAGGCAAAAGACATGCAAAAATACTTAGTTCAAAAAAAAAGGTTAAGAAAATATATATAGTTACAAACCAAAGAGTTAAACCATATAGTAAATTAACGTTTATAAAAAAAATTGATAATTTAAATCCAGACATTATTGTAATAGCCAATGAAACATATAAACATTATTCAGTTTGTAAATTTCTTGAAAAAAAATTTAAAAATAAAATCATTCTTTGTGAAAAACCACTTTTTAATAAGTTTGTAAAATTTGTACCAAAAAAAAATAAATTTTTTGTTACTTATAATTTTAGATTTAATAAATGCTTACAGTATGTGAAAAAAAAAATTAATTTGGACAAAGTTTTTTATGTTGAAGCAGAATCTTCAAGTTATTTACCCTATTGGAGAAAAGGTACTGATTATTCAAAAAATTATAGTGCGTTTACAACTAAAGGTGGTGGTGTATTGCTAGATATGAGTCATGAAATAGATTATATAAATTGGCTATTTAAAAACTTTAAAATTAGAAAAATCTATAAAAATAGAATTTCACAACTAAATATCTTGTCTGAGGACATTGCTTTAATTTTTGGATCGATTAAAAAAAGCTCTTTAGTAAAAATAAAGTTAACTTATTTTAATAAATTACCTAAAAGGTCTTTAACAATTTGCTGTAATGATGGGAGGCAAATTTATATAGATTTATTAAATTCTATAATAAAAATAATAATCAAAAATAAAGCAACATTTTTCAGATTAGAAAAGTATTCTCAAATGAAAACAACAAATTATATGTATTCTGAAATACTAGCTAATAATTTCAAAAATATTTGTTCACTCAAGGAAGGTTTAAATTTATTAAGACAAATTGAAGAAAGTAAAAAAATTAATATTTAATTTTATTTTTTTCTCTTTTTAAAAAACCTCCTGTTGATACTGAAATTAATAATTTGTCATCAATATTATCATTAATTTTAAATTTTAACTTTTTACCATGTATATCAATATATTTGTATGTTTTAATCTCATCTAGATATTTTGAAATTGCTGTTTTGGGATTATTACCTTTCGACCATGGTCGATTTTTATAAAAGTTTTTTGGCATATTTTCTATCAATGTATCAAAAACTACTAAGTAACTATTTTCACTTACAAGTGGAGCATACAATCTTAATTCTTCCAGAACATGATCGTGAGTATGATTACTATCAAGTAAAACTATTACTTTTTTCGCTTTTTTTGCTTTCTTTTTTACTTTTTCGAAAACAATTTTACTAATGCTAGAACCTTCAATCATCTCAATATTTTTAGACATTGGATGTGAAATTATGGCTTTTTTATTATGTTTTCTTATATCAATATCAATACCTATTATTTTTGAGTTAGTTGGCCCTCCACATTTAGAAATTAGGTTTAAAATGCTAGCATAAAATATCATAGACCCCCCTCTTGCTATTCCCGTTTCGATTATTAAATCAGGCTTGATATCCCATAAAATCTCCTGCATCGCAATTATGTCTTGAGGATATTGAATTATTGGCCTCCCAAGCCATTCAAAGTGATATGAATAGTTTGTTTTAACAGACTCTTTCAACCACCTTTTTGATAAAGACTTAAGAAGTTTATTTTTCTTTTGTACAACTATTTCTTTTTTAATTTTTTTTTTAAATTTTATTTCATCATTCATATTATTATTAACTTTAAAATATTATTTTACCAATCTATATCTTTTTCGCCCCAAAAATTCATTGGTTCATAGTTATTATAAGGATAAAATCCTAAATTTAATTTTATTTTTGAATTCTTTTCTTTAATTTTATTTTTTATTAATTTTTTGACTGTAATTGGTTTTCCACTACAAATGTTAAAAGTTCCTACTCTTTGACTCGAATATAGACTTATAATTTGTTCAACGACTTCTGTTACATTTAAATAATCTCTAATTTGCATTCCCAAACTCATATTGAAAATTTTGTCTTTTTTTTTTATAGCTTTTTCTAATTGTGGTAATAGGGAGTTTTTGTTTTGGCCCTTGCCATAAAAATAGAATAAACGTGCCCATTGAAATTTAAATAAAAATTTTTTTTTTAATTTATAAATATTTTTTCGCAAAAGATCCTTGTTATAGCTATAGCTATTATGTGGATATGTTTTCATATTTGATTTTTTTAATCCATTTTTTAGGCCATATTCAAAACATGTTCCAGTAATTAATACCTGTTTAAGACCTTTTGATAACAAAGATTTAATAAATTTATAGCTAAAATTATAATTTTCTAAATGAATTTTGGAGTCATAATTGGGTAGACCATCCCAAGCTAAATGAATTAATCCTGTTCTGTTAGTTATTAATATTTTTTTGTTATTATTCCTTATATCCATCTCAATAAATTCAACTTTATTAAACCACTTAAATCTTTTAGCTTTTTTTTTATTTCTTCCAACCGCGATAATTTTATAATCACAATCTAAAAGTTTTGGAATTAAATTTTGTCCAACAAATCCAGTTGCGCCAGTTACGATCACTTTATTTAAGCTAATTTTTTTTGTAGGCATTACTTATAATTAAATAGTATTTTAATTATATATTTTCATATTTGGTTCAAAAGTCAAAAATCTACATTTTTTAAGCAATGATCTATAATCATTTATAATCTCTCTTTTTAAATTCCATGGAAATATTAACAAATACTTTGGACTATTCTTCTTCAATTCATTGGTGCTTAGTATATCAATATTTGTACCTGGAATTTGTCGGTTTTGTTTAAATTTATTTTTATCCACAATAAATTTAATATCTTTATTATTTAATTTCATTACATTACAAAAGATTGTTGCTTTTGCTGCTGCACCATATCCAATTATTTTAAACTTATTTTTTTTAAAAAAATTTTTATTTGAGCTTATTAGATTTTCTAAATCTTTTCTAAATTTTTTATAAAATTTTATATTTGTAATTCCGATTTTTTCCTCTTTATTTATTATTTTTTGTACTTTTGATTTTTCATTCATAGTAATTGAATTTCTTTTTTTTAAAAAAACTCTTATACTTCCTCCATGTGTATTTGTCTCTTGTACGTCAAATATTGAAATATTAGTTTTCTCTAATAATCCTAAAATCGATGTGATTGAAAAGTAAGAATAATGTTCGTGATAAAGAGTGTCAAATTGAAGTTTTTTGAAAATATTAAGGACATATTGGATTTCAAAAACTGCAATAGAATTATTATTCATTAGCTTATCTAATGTAGAAACAAAGTCTCTAAGATTGGGAGTGTGCGCTAAAACATTTAATCCAATTATTAGATCTGGTTCTTTTTCAATTTTTCTGGATTTTAATATGTTTTGTCCAAAGAATGAATTGAGGGTATTTATACCATTTTTTTTTGCAACATCATTTACACTTTTGCTTGGCTCAATACCCAAATGTCTAATTCCCCTTTTTTTAAAATTCTTAAGCAAATATCCATCATTTGATGCAATTTCAATCACATAAGAATTTTTTTTTATTCCAAACCTTTTTATTAGTAGTTCTGATAATTTTTTTGAATGATCAAGCCACAATTTTGAATAGGAACTGTGATATAAGTATTTATTATTAAAAATTAAATTTTCTTTAACAATATTTTCATTTTGAACCAAGTAACATTGTTCACACACAAGAATGTTTAATTTATATTTATTTATTTTCTTATTTTTTGCTCTTTTAACAAATTCATTAGATAATGGTAAATTACCAAAGTTATATATGGAGTATAATTTTTTAGAATTGCAAGATATGCACTTTTTCATGAATTTTTATCTTTTTTAGATATAACATATTTTTTTATCGGCCACTTAATATTAATTTTTTTGCTAAAAGGATTTATAGATTTTTCATATTTTTTTGAATAAAGATTACTGTGAATATAAATTAAAATAGTATTATTTTTTAAAGTTTGAAAACCATGAGCGAAATTTTCAGGAACATATAAAAAATCTTTATCTTTTTCATCTAAAAAAAATTTATATTTCTTGTTATTTTTTACGTTTATACAGTAATCGATAATTTTTCCCTTTAAACAATAGACTATTTTTTTTTCCTTAAATCTTGATTGATAATGCATTCCTCTGATTGTACCCTTCTTTTTATTAATTGAGATATTAATTTCTGAAATTTGATTATTAAGAATAATTTTCTTTTGTTTGTAACTTAAAATTTTAAGAAAACTACCTCTAATATCATTTATTTTTTTTATTTTTATTTTTTTTGGTAAAGTCATAGTATTTTCCTAAGTTTATTTAGTCTAATAAGATTACTGTTTCTAAAATCATTTTTAATTTTATTCGTTTTACTAATACTTTTAATTAATTCTTGAATACTTTGATTTATATTTTTACATTTAAGTTCACTTTTTAAAGTTTTTTCATACTTTTTAAAATTTACAAGATAACTACGCTTGTCTTTTGAGCGTGCTTTATTAACTTTAATGCCTACTTTCTTTTTATAAATTTTGTTGAAATTATATTTAACTTTCTTGGCTATCTGTAAAATTGAATAATTATTTTTTGTAGAGCCAACGTTATAAATTTCGACTTTATTTTTTTTTGATAGTTTGCCTTCAATAGCATAATCTATAGCCTTACACATATCTAAAACATCAATCAAAGGCCTTTTTGGTTTGCCATCACTCAAAATTTCTATCTCTCTTTTTTTTATGGCACAAGTCACAAAATCGTTAAGCACTAGATCTAATCGTAATCTTGGAGAAATTCCACATGCAGTCGCATATCTTAAAATTATTGATTTAACTCGTTTTTTTTTTAAATAATTCTCAATTTTTACTTTTGATTTAGAGTATTCAGTTAATGGGGCTGTTTTACTGTTTTCTGTCTTAAACTTATTCTCTGCAAATCCATAAACACTGCAGGAAGATGCAAAAATAAAAGTTTTTTCTTTAAATTTAGAGACTTTATCAATCAAATATTTTGTTTCTTTTACATTAATTTCTCTAGTAATTTTTTTAAATTCTTTTCCTATTGGGTCATTAGATACACCAGCAAGATGCACAATATAATCTGCTTCGGATATCTCTTTAGTTGTTAATTTTGAAAATGATTTAAAGTACTGTTTAAAATATTTTTGATTTTCTTTTTCGACTAAATCATTTTTAAACCAACCAATATCTACTCCAGTGATCTTATAATTTTTTTTCAACATAAATTGTGTCAATACAGAACCGACGTAACCTAAATTACCTGTAATTAAAATTTTTTTTTTTATCTTTTCCATGGAGCTTTTCCTTTTATCCAAATCTCATTGAGTTTATTTTTATCTCTCAGTGTATCCATAGGTGACCAAAATTTTTTAAGTTTATAGGCATTCATTTTTTTTCTTTTTGCAACTTTTTTCAAAGCATCTGACTCTAATGAATCATTTTTATTTTTTAAATATTCAAATATTTTTTTATTAAAAACAAAAAAACCACCATTAATCCAGACATCTTTGTTGTCAACTTTCTCTTGGAATTTTTTTACTGACGACTTTTTAATTTTTAAAACCCCAAATCTACCCGGGGGCTTTACTGCTGTTACAGTAACAACACATTTTTCTTTTTTATGAAAATTAACAAGACTTTTTACATTTATATCAGCCAAACCATCTCCATAAGTTAAAAGAAAAGTTTCATCTTTTAATATATTTTTCAAAAGCAACAATCTTCCACCAGTATTAGTTTTTTTCCCAGTGTACACAACGTTAACATTCCACTTTTTTTTATTTGAGCAAAATATATGTTGATTTTTTTTTTTATTTTTTAATTTAAAGTCTAAAAAGTTTCTGAAATATTTTATTATCTTTTCATATTTGTATCCCCCACAAATAATAAAATCTTTAAAACCATAATAGCTATAGATATTCATAATATGAATTAAAATTGGATATTTACCGATTCTGACTAGTGGTTTAGGTATTTTTTGAGTTTCCTCAGACAATCTTGTTCCAAGTCCACCCGCAAGTATAATAACTTTCATTAAAAGTTTCTATAATCTATAAAGTTAAAAATCAACTTTTATAGACTTTTATAGGTGCTTTTTATCTTTTTTTTATTTAGATACTTTCTCTTGTTTTCACAGGATGTTTAATTTAAGAATGATTACTATTTTTGAACTAACAAATAAAATTAAAAATGAAAAAAATTTTTGTTACTGGCGGTGCCGGGTTCATTGGTTCACATTGTGTGGTGTCTTTAGTAAAAAATGGTTACACTCCAATTATTATTGATAATTTTTGCAATACAAATAAAAAAGTAATAAAAAATCTAGAAACTATAATAAAAAAAAAAATTATTTATTACCAGGTTGATCTTAGAGATAAAAATAAATTAAATTTAATATTTAAAAAACACAAGTGTCATAGTGTTATACATTTTGCAGGCTACAAAGCTGTAGGCGAGAGTGTTCAAAAACCTATTTACTATTTTGAAAATAATATCATATCAACATTATCATTATTAGATTGTATGTCTCAAAATAATATATTTAAAATTATATTTAGTTCTTCATGCACTGTATATGACGACAGTCAAACTTTGCCTTGGAAAGAAAATACAAGAGTAGGAAATACAAAAAATCCTTATGGGACATCTAAATATATTATTGAAAGAATTTTAATGGATCTTGTAAAATTTGATAACAGATGGAGTATACGTATTGCTAGATATTTTAATGCTATCGGAATCCATACCTCAGGACTTATAAAGGAAAATACAAGAGAAATTCCTAATTTCCTTATTCCATATATTATTAAAGTTGTACAAAAAAAATTACCTTTCCTTAAAGTATTTGGTAAAAATTATAATACTAAAGATGGAACTTGTGTAAGAGATTTTATTCATGTTATGGATGTAGCAGATGGCCATGTTGCCTTATTAAAAAATATTTCACTTAAAAAAGGTTTGAAAGTTTTTAACTTTGGAACTGGAAAAGGATCAAGTGTTTTAGATGTGATAAAGTCATTTGAAAAACAAACTGGAAAATCTGTAAAATATAAGTTTGCAAAAAGAAGAATAGGTGATGCTGAGGCATCATTTTGCAGCCCAAAAAAAGCATTAAATGAGTTAAATTGGAAAACTAAATATGATCTTAATCAAGCTATGAGAGATATAAAAAAAATAATATAATAAACCCTTTAATTTATTGTTTTAAAAAGCTCCAATGTGAATTATGTTAAATGACTATTTGTTAAGATTTTTATAGATATATACAATCTGAATGAAAACTTTACGTAAACTCGTATCTTTGTTAACAGCACATGAATTAAAACGTGCTTTTTTATTATTTTTACTGATATTAATAATGGCACTTATAGACATGATTGGTGTTGCTTCGATTTTGCCTTTTATGACTGTTCTTGTAAATCCTACTATTATTGAAACTAATACACTTTTGAACAAAGCTTTTCATGCTTCAAAAATATTTGGAGTTGAAAATAATCAAGAATTTCTTTTTGCACTTGGAATAATAGTATTTTTTACTTTTATTTTATCTTTGGTCTTTAAGGCTGTAACAACGTACGCACAAGTCAGATTTGTCCAAATGCGCCAGTACAGTATTGGTAAACGTTTAGTAGAGAGATATTTAAATCAGCCTTATAGCTGGTTTTTAAGTCGTCATAGTGCTGATATTGGAAAAACAATTTTATCTGAAGTAGGGGTTGTCGTCGCTAGTGGAATAACTCAAATAATTGAACTATTTGCAAAAGGCATGATTGTTATTACTCTTATAACTCTATTAGTTTTAACAGATCCAAAATTAGCAGTGATTATTTCAGTCTCTCTTGGTGGTTCCTACCTTTTGATTTTTTTATTTTTGCGATTATTTCTTAGTCGTATTGGTAAAGAAAGATTAAAAAGTAATAAATTGAGATTTTTAGCAATCAGCCAAGCTTTTGGTGCTGCTAAAGAAGTTAAAGTTGGTGGTTTAGAGCAAACTTATATTAAAAGGTTTTCTGATCCTGCTCAATCTTATGCTAAAACATCAGCATCAGCTCAGGTTGTTAGACAATTACCTAGATTCTTTTTAGAAGCAATTGCTTTTGGTGGAATAATAATAGTAATACTTTACTTGATGACTCAAACCGGAAGTTTCGGTAATGCACTACCTATAATCAGTCTATATGTTTTTGCAGGATATCGTTTACTCCCTGCTCTCCAACAAATTTACAGTTCAATGACACAGCTTACTTTTGTAGGACCTTCGCTCGATAAGTTACATGAAGATATTAAGAATATAAAACCATCTAAAATAATTAAAGATGAAAGTGTTTTCACTTTAAGTAAAAATATAGCTTTAAAAAATATTTATTACAACTATCCCAATGCTTCTCGGACAGCTTTAAAAAATATCAATCTTAATATTCCTGCTAAGACAACAGTCGGTTTAGTTGGAGCCACAGGCAGTGGTAAAACAACTACGGCAGATATAATTTTAGGATTACTCGATACTAAAGAAGGAACATTAGAAGTTGATGGTAAAATTATAAATAATCGTAATTTACGGGCTTGGCAACGTACCATTGGTTATGTGCCTCAACATATTTATTTAGCCGATGATACCATATCTGCCAACATAGCTTTTGGTGAAGAGTTAGACAGAATTAATCAGCAATCAGTAATAAAATCATCTAAAATTGCAAATTTACATGATTTTATTACTAACGAATTACCAAAACAATATGAAACTTATATAGGTGAAAATGGTGTCAGACTATCAGGAGGTCAGCGTCAACGCATTGGAATTGCTCGAGCATTATATCGTGAACCTAAAGTTTTAATTTTAGATGAAGCAACTAGTGCATTAGATAATGAAACTGAATATGCAGTTATGGAAGCGGTTAAAAAACTTGGAAAAGATATAACAATTATCTTAATTGCCCATCGTCTTAATACGGTAAAGAATTGTGATATAATATTTAAATTTGAAAAAGGCGAACTTGTGAATGAAGGCAAATTTGATGAAATTATCAACAGCAATTAATTTAATTTTATGAAATTTTATGTATAGATTAATTTAAATATAAAATTTTACTTTTTTTGTGTAGATTAATTATATTATTAATATTAAATAATACGTTTAAATTTTTATCAAATGAAAACAAAAAAAAAAATTATTGCTCTAATGATTGGAAAAAAGACAAGCTATGGAATTCCAGGAAAAAATATTTTCAAAATTCATAAAAAACATCTTTTTGAGTTTCCTTTAATTTCAGCAAAAAAGTCTGGTATCATAGATCAATTATATATTAGTACTGATTGTCCAAAAATAAAAAAATATTCAAAAAAATATAATCCTAAAATTATTTATAGACCAAAAAAAATACAGAATCCGAACACATTAACCGAAGATGTTTTGCAACATGCTCATAATGAAATTAAAAAAGATGTTGGGGGTATAAAAAATATAAAGTACTATATTTTGCTTTATGCAAATGGAGCTTTTCTAAATTCAACTTTAATAAAAAGAGCTGTTAATAAACTAGATAATAACAAAAATTTTGATTCGTGTGTGGGGGTTGTAAATGCAGATATGTTTACCCCGATTAGAGCAAAAATAATAAATAAGAAAAAGGGTATTAAACCTTTTGTTAAATTAAATAATTTTAAAAATATAACAAGCAATAGAGATAGCGCTGGCAGTGCTTATTTTATGGATTTATCTTTACAGATTTTAAAGCCTAAATGTTTTGAAAAAATGAATGGAAATCAAAAACCTTTTTTGTGGCTAGGAAATAAAATATTACCTTTTGAAAAAGAGTTCGGTGGTGATATTGATGCAGGTTGGCAATTTACCCTTTTAGAAAAATGGTTAAAGAAAAATTTTTAATTTTTACTAAAAGTTTTTTTTTAACAAAAAAAAAAATAACTTATTAAATTTTTTAAAATTTAAATAATATAAATTGTAAAATATTTATGCTTAATAAATTGACTGTTATTATTCCAACTAGAAATAGATATAAATTTATAAATAATCAGATAGATTATTTAAAAAATTGGGGTACAAAGATATTCTTATTAGATGGATCTGATGAAATAAATTCGTATTTAGAAAACCTTGCAAAAGAAATTCCAAATTTGAATTATATTCATAATAAAAAAGGAATTTTTGCAAGATTTGAGCAAATGAAAGGTCAAATTACAACAAAATATTCAATGTTTATGTCCGATGATGAATTTTTTGTTAAAAAATCTTTAGAAATGTGCATTAAATTTTTAGATAATAATCCTGATTATGTTTCTTGCTCAGGAGTAGCCGTAGGATTTACGAAATCAGTAAAAAGTGAGGTTATTTATAAAGAAGTTTACCCGAGATTAATCGGATATAGTGTATCTGCAGAAAATTCTAAAGATAGAGTAATCGATCATATGTCAAAATATGTGCCATGTTCAGTATATGGAGTTTTGCAATCTAGAATATTTAACAAATTTTTGAATGAATTGGACTACACTAACACATCTAGTTCAGCGACTTATGAATGCTGGATACAAAATACAACTGCTTATATGGGTAAAATAATGGTTCTGCCAGTTTTATATTGGCTAAGAAATCTTGAAAATTCGCCCGTTAAAGATCAAAATTGGAATAGAAAATTAACATTTTATAAGTGGTATAATAGTAAATCATATGAAAAAGAAAAATCTGAATTTGTGAATAACTTTTGTAAATTAAATTACGAAAAATCTACTGACTTTTTTAAATTAGCACTTTCTAATTTTTCAAAAGATTTAAATGAAAGAAAAGGTGAAGGAACAATTAAACGCGCATTGTTTTTATTCTTTAAAAGAACTTTAAATTTTATTCTTAGAAAATTAAAATTATTTAAAGTCATTACTAGAATTAACCAGAACCATTTTTTTAATTATAACGATTTAAAAAATTATTTAGATAAAAATAAAATTAAATATGATGAACAAGTTATAAAACAAATTGAAAAACAATATTTACAAATACGATAAATTTATAAAACTTGAAAATAGTTGTAAAAATTAATTAATTTTATTAAATATTATATGGAAGAATTTAATCTAAAACTAACAAGTATAACCTCAGATTTAAAAGACAAAAAAAAAATTTTTTATCTCGGAGCTTGGTGTCTAGCTGACGTAGTAGATGATAATTTAAGTAATTCATTGATTCATGAATATCACTGGAATAGCAGAAAAAAATTAGTGGAAGATTACAATGGATTAAGAAATTTTATTTCATATAATTTTGGAACATTTTCAAAATATATGGCAAATATTACTAAATCTCCAAATGACCAACGCTATTGGAAGATAAATCTAGAAATATGGTTGGGTTATTTAATACAAATTTTATTTGATAGATGGGAAAGTATTTGAACTTTACCAGATTTTAAGTTTAATTTGTCAAGTATGCATTATGATATTTCATTTATAAGATCTAATACAGTTAAAGATTTTATTCAAGATCTATGTACGGATCACTGGAATGAGATTGTATATCGTCTAATTCTCGATGCTCAAAATAAAAAAATAAATTATAAATCAATTAATACTGACGAAACTCAGTCTCCAATTGATAATAATTCTAAAAATATTAAGACAAATTCTTTATCTTTTAATTTAAAAGTTTCAAAATTTCTAACAGAACTTGTTCATAAATTTTATCAACCGGAAATTTTCATTATTAATTCATATTTGTCTCGTATTAATGAAATAAAATTACAATTACTTTTAAAGGAGCTTCCTTTAAACTACAAAAGACCTATATTTGATCCTAAAATTGATTATAAGGATAATATAAACGATATGAATAATGAACTAGATCCAATTAATTTTGTGATTAATGAAAATTCCTCTTGGGATATTCATAATAAGGATTTTCTTCTATGGTTTAATAAAATTTTACCTTTTTTTATTCCATGTAATTATTCTTTAAAATTTGCAAATTTTTATGAAGATATGAAGAAACTTCCATTCCCAAAAAAACCAAAATTAATTTTTACTTCAGTTTTACATGTTATTCACGATTATTTTAATCTCTATACATCAGAAAAAGTATATAGTGGAACAAAGTATATCATTGGTCAACATGGTGGAGCCTTTAGATCGATGGAAGTTTGTTATTTAGAAGATATGCATAAAAATTTACCTGATTATTATTTGACATGGGGAAAAGATAATTTAAATGATGATGCTTTTCCAGCCAAAGTAATTGCAGTTGGTAATATAAAAACATCATCAAAAAAAATTGCAAAAAACAATAGAAATATCGAGAGAGTTTTATTATTAACTATTGAGTATCCAAGACATAGTTATGTATTAACTTCCGCAGTAATATCTAGTCAATGGCTAGAATATTATCATGATTTAAAAAATTTCATACAAAAGACATCAGATTTAGGTTTGGGTGAAAAATTAATAATTCGAAATAAACTAAGATCGAGGGGATACGGATGGAATATGGGAAATAAACTTTTAAATGAATTTCCAAATTTAAAATATGACGAAATAACTGATTACTATAATTCAATACAATCATCTTCATTAGTTATATCAACTTATAATGGAGCAACTTATTTAGAAACAATGAGTTTGAATATACCAACAATTTTTTTTTGGAACCCTTCGTTCTGGGAGCTTAACAATAATTCAAAAGATGATTATAACGAATTATCAAAAGTAGGAATTTTTCATACAAATCCAATTTCCGCAGCAAAATTTTATAGTGAAATCAAACATGATATTAATTCATGGTGGTTTTCAGAAAAAGTTCAATCAATAAGTAAAAAGTTTTGTGAAAAATATTCAAAAAGAAATAAAAATATTTCATATGAAATTATGAATATTATAAAAAATTCATTTAAATGATAATTATTGTCGATTTAACTTATTAAGTATAAAAGTAACTATAAAATATTATTACAAATAAAAATTAATCTATTGTTTTTGTATATTTTAATATTTTTTTTATACAACTGTAAGTTGATAATGTTTTTGTATTTATTCTAAGATATTTATGGTTGCTTAGTTCGTAATTTATCTTTGACTTGTAACCTATAAGGTTTTTAACTAAACCTCTTTTTGCCAAATTGTATAAGCCTTTTGTGTCTCTTTCTAACAATGTTTTTATGCTAGCGTACACATAAACTTCATAATAGTTTTGTTTGAAAATTTTAAAAGCATATTCCCTTGTTTTTTTTAAGGGTGAGATAACCGATACTAAAATATAATCGTATTTTTCTAAATTTTTCTTTATGTAATTTATAACATTTAAATTATTTTTTATAATATTTTTTTTTGAAAAAGAGAATTGCTTATTTTTCTTTCTAAATTTATCACCATCTATAATCAAGCATTTATACTTTTTATTTAAATTTTTTTTTATTTTGTTGCATAATGTAGTTTTTCCAGATCCAGAAAGTCCTGTTAACCATATAATTTTAGCCAATCTTAAGCTCCTTTCTTATTTTTGTAGCTGAGATTTTCTGTAAATTTTTTGATATATTATATTTGTTAATTTTATAACCAACTTTTCTGCCATAAATAACCTCAGAAACAACTGGGATTTTTATAATTTGGTATTTCCCTTTAAAATTAATTAATTTTTTTTGTATCCTTTTTTTTACTTGATTATACGTAAAAGGGTTTTTTTTATCAATTTTATAGCTGTCCATAACTAGGATTGCTACTTGACCATTTTTTTTAATTGCTCTTTTTAAAATTTCAAAGTGACCATCGTGTATTGGCTGAAATCTACCAATATAAATAGCTGTTTTCTTTTGCCAATTCTGTAATTTGCTTTTCATTATTTTAATCTATCTTATATATCAATATATTTATTAATATTAAAAGTTTTAATTATGTTTGTTGAAGTATTCTATTTAATTTTAATTGTTACTATTGTTATGATACAATCAATTATCGGTGTGGGAGTTTTAGTCATAGGTACGCCAACTTTATTACTTCTGAATTTTTCAATTATTGATGCAATAAATTTTTTACTACCAATTTCTATCACGACAAGTCTGTTAAATCTTTTAATTATGAAATTTAAAAATGGCTTTTTGTCTTACAATTTAAACAGACTTAAATCCTTTTTTTTTATTTGTATCCCATTTGTATTTACAGGATTAATTATACTAAAATATTCAAACAATTATATAAATTATGATTATATAGTATCATTAGTAATAATATTAACTTTAATTTTTAGAAATAGAGTTACAAAAATATTAAAAAATCTATCTTCAACATTAAATAAAATAATTCTTATGACGATTGGATTAATCCATGGAATGACAAATTCAGGGGGCACACTTCTATCAATTTTTTTAGTAAATTTAAATAAATCAAAAAAAGAAAGCAGAAGTGAGATAACTATCTTTTATTTTTTTCTTGCTTTAATTCAACTTATTTTATTTTATGTTGTTTTTGGATTACTTTATAAAGACTTCAAATTTTACTCAATTATATTTTCTATTTTTTTTGGTGTTATTTTGGGAAATATTTTGTTGAATTATACCAGTGAAAGTTTCTTTAGAAAATTAGTTTTTTTCTTGGCATTAATTTCATCGATTTCATTATTTTTAAAAAATATTGTATTGAATTAAAAATGCATATTTATGATTTTTGTTAAAATTAATAAATATAATCTAAATTGCCCATTCTGAATTTTTTTCATATTTTAAATCAATTAAACTTTTTCCCAACATTTTTTTTGCATTTATAACGTTTTCAGTAGTAAATTCATCTTTCCAACTACCAATTTTTCCAGATCTAAAGTTAGAGGATAGAGCCCAAGGTAATATTCTTGACTCATTTATATTTGTCACCATATCTTTCTTACCTTCTGTCTTTTTACATATTTGTAATATAATTTTTTCATTTAACTCAATTTCATAAAATTTAAGAATTTTTTTAAATTCAATTTCTGGATTTTTTATTAATTCCTCAAATTTAATAAATAACACAAAATCTTTATTTGTATCAGCAACCTGGAACCATCCATTAATCCAATCAACATAATCTTTAGAAACTACTTTTATACAATCGTTTATTGCATCAGCTTTCTCCATTAAATTATATTCAGAAAAATTTGGGTCATTTTTTTTTTTAGGAAACTTTATTAATCTATGATACCTTGCAACAACTACATCCCTTAAATCCCGATAAGTAACAATAACTTTTTTAACGCCATTTTTTTTGATAATATTTATATTTTGATGACTTGGATTCAAATGAGTTTTAAATAGTGTATAACTCCAATTAGGAGTATATCTAAAAGCTGAATTTGAGATATCTTGATTTACTCTAATGGAATAAGGCATAGGAGAATACCTTGTAAAATAACCAGGTATTAAACCACACATATTTTTAACTTTTGTTGTTGCAGACATTGGCATTCCTGCCAGAAAAATAATATTGTATTTATATTTTTTTTTAAACAAACTTAGGATATCACAAAAGAATTTTTTAATTTCATAAGAAACTAAAACCCATGTTAATTTAGGATTTAATAATAATTTCGTTAATCTACGAGCTATTTTAAAAATTATGTTTTTCATCAATTTTTATTTAAATTGATTGATCATTTCTTTAATGAACTTTATACATTCAATCGGATTTTTACCTATCGCAGTTTCTGCAGCAAGTACGAGTCCATCTGCACCCATTTCTATACATGAATATATATCATTAGCTTCAGCTCTTGTAGGATAATTATTATAAATCATGCTCTCTAAAAGATTTGTTGCAATAAAAATTTTTTTATTTTTGTAATTATTTTTAATTTTTATTAGTTTTCTTTGGGTTTCAGGTATTTTGTAAACACTTATATCCTTAGATAAATCTCCTCTGTCTATCAAAAAATTATTTCCTTCAATTATAATCTTATTAAATTCTTTTATAGATTGCTTAGTTTCAATTTTAAAAATATTATTTACATCTTTGCCAGTAAGTTTATTAAAATATTTCACATCATCTAAACTATTAGTGAATGAGAGAGCAAAATTATTTATATTGTTTGATTTCCCAATTTTTATTGCCTCAACATCTTTATTTGTTAAGCATTTTAATTTTATTTTTCTATTCTCAAGATGTATACCTTTGTTATTCTCTAAAAAACCTTCATTTAAAACTTTAGCGAATAATTTTTTTTTATCTTTTTTTATTATTTTTACTCTTAATCCCTCAAATCCAATATTTAATGTATCGTTTAATTTGAGTTTATTATTAATATAATCCGGGTACAAATTGAGTGATTTTTTTTCAATTTTTCCAATTTCAATAGTGGTGTTTTTTTTTAATAATTTTCTTTTTTTGTATTTACTTCGAATTTGTGCTCCCTCTGTATCAATACACACAGGACAATTTGTTTTTTTTTTAATATATGAAATATTTTTTTTTAAATCTGAAATGCTCAAGTGTGACATATTTAATCTTAGTAAATCAATATTTTTTCGAGAATACTCTAGAAATTTTGTATTTAAAGAATTCGGCCCTAAGGTACAAATTATTTTTATTTTTTTTTTCATGACTTTCATTCCTGTATAGTATTTTGATAAAATATTATATTTAATAATAATATGTTATATTTTTTTAAAAAACTAAAGCTATTTCATATTAAAATTCTATTAAACTTATTTCGGTTTTAAATTATATATGTAGAAATTAGAATAAATGAAAATTGATAATCTTTATATTATTGGAGAAGATCAAAATAAGTTATCTGTTGAAATAGCAAAAAACTCTCAAATAGTTTTTTTTGACAAGGTACAAGCTGGATTTAATTTTCAATTTTCACTTATTAAAAAATTTGTGGATCAACAACATATTTTATCTGAAAAATGGATAAATCTTCAAGAAATAGTATTTAAAAGGTTATTACCATTTATAAATAAAGACGAAGATTATAGATATTTGCTAAATAATATATTTTTTGAAGCCTCAAATTATAAAACTAATTCAGTTTATCAGTTTTATAAACTTTATTTAATTACAAATTATATAAAAGAAAAAAATATAAAAAATGTTTTTTTGATAAATTTACCAAAAGAAATTGATGAATTTTTTAAGGATAATTCAAAAATATTAAAGATAAATATTAAGAAACTTTTAATTAAAAAAGAAAAACTACAAAAAAAAAATTCATTAAAAAACTATCTTATTAATTCTATTTTTTTTCAATTATTTAAAGAAGTAAAGAAAAAATTTAAAAATAAAAGTAATAAAATCAAGAAAAATAATAAAGTAGTATTATGTCAATGTGTAATAGGCTCTCAAAATTATAATAATGGTTTTAAAAGTAAATATTTTGAGGATGTATCTACCTTACTTAACCAAAATTTCTCTTGGCTTTTTCATGGTGTAGGTAATTTGTCTGAAAGTCAAGAAAATAAAAAAATTATAAAATCTAATATTAACACTTATGGTTTTTTAAATAATTATTTATCATATTTTGATTTTGGAAAAATTATTTATAGTTTTAGTAGAATTAGAAAAAAATTAAAAATAATTAATATTGGAAACCTTTTTATTTACGAAAATATAAATTATTACAATTTGTTCAAACAAGAATGGTTAAAATCTATCTCAAATATATTGCTAGACTCATTACTTTACGAAAAAAAATTTGAAAATTTATTTAAAAAAAATTCTACAATAAGTGAAATTTTATATTTATTAGAATTTCATCCATGGGAATCTATGTTAAATAAAGTTGCCAAAAAGTCAGGTATTAAAACAAAAGGCATAACACATATAAACATAAGACCAAACCTTATGCAGTATTATCATTCTAAATTAATTTATTCATACTCTTATTTCCCAACTTTAGTGGGTATTAACAGTGAATTTAGTAAAAAAATTTTTTTAAATAGTGGATTTAATTCAGAACAGTTACTTGAAATAGAAGCCCATAGATATAACTATCTAAGTAAATGTCTTGATAGTGATATTTCTAAAAAAAAAAAAATAAATAAAACAATATTAATTACGACATCAATTAACCCTTTAGAAACTAAAGAAATGCTGGAAGTCTTTGCCCTGTCTAATATTAATTTTGATAAAGTGTATCTAAAAGAACATCCCTCTTTATCAGTAAATTCTATTATTAAATCAATTAAAAGTTTTCCAGCCTATGAATTAGTTTCAGGTTCTATGTCCGATGCATTTAAGTATTCAGATATTGTATATACTGCGAACGGTTCCTCTACATTATTAGAGGCAGTTTTGAGCAAAAAATATACCGTAACACTTTTTACATTATCTTCATTACCTACACCAGCATTTCAAAACGCAACAAATTTATATTTTGCATACGATGAAATTTCATTATCTAAAATATTAAGAAAACTAATTGATAATGAGGATCTTAACAACTCTAGTCACGATTTGAAAAATGATTTGTATCTGAACAAAAACTTAAATTTATGGTCTAAATTTTTAAGCAAATAGTAAAAACTTCATAAAAAAAGGTAAATCTGTGTTGTGATTACTTTAAATTATTAAACTTATAATTTTCTTATGACTATTAAATTATTATTATCGTAAATTTTTTTGTATTTAGTAGACAGTGTGACTATTTCAACATCATATTCACTTAGTTTATTATTTAAATATTTTATATGATGATTGCTTACATCCTCAATAATATATATCCCATTTTCTTTAAGTTTATGAATTGAATTAAAAAAAAAATTAAGGTTTGCTTTTGGTTCATGAAGCCCGTCATCTATTATAATATCAAATTTTTCGACACCGGTTTTTTCCCACATTAACTTGATACTACTGACATTTAATTGATCTACAAAATATGTCTTAATTCTATCCTCTTCAAATAAAATATTCTTATCAATATCTCCTCCAAAAATATTTGCATTAACAAAATAATCTTTCCAAACTCTTAATGAAGCTCCTGGTTCAGCGTTTTCTGTCATATTTGATTTAATATTTAAATTATTTGTCCCTATTCCACACTCATATACAAATTTTATACTTTCTCTGTTCAAGCAAAATATTGAATGATAGAATGAGGCGTAACTATGCGGTCTCCAAGCATAAGGTTTTTTTGAATGATAATTCATAAATCCCTTGTCACTTCCATATTTTTCACATAACTCAGATAAAATATTGTTATTATCAATGTAACTAATATTTACGAAATTTCCATTTATATTTTTTAAAATCCTCTCTTGTCTAAATTCATTAATTTTACTCAATAGTTTTTTAATATTGATAATAATAAAATTTGGTAAAATTCTTTTAAGAATATTTTTCATTTAAAATTTCAATCTTAATATTTAAAAACATAATTTACTTTCATAGGTATATTAATTAAAGTAAATAAATTAAATAAATAATAGTTTTTATAATAAATATTCATGTCTTTTGATTAAATTTGTATTTACAACAAAAGAACATATTGCTAATTAATAATAGTGAAATATTTTATAGTAGATAATTTTATAGATGATGAATTGTGCAAAGGGTTAATTTCAGCCTCAAGTTTACAGAATGACAGCAAAGACAAAACCGAGATGCATGGAGGAAGAGATTTTTTAAGCTCAACAACACTTCAATTTAATGATTTAATAAATAAATCAAAAGATTGGAGCATTTTAATAGAAAAACTGAATTCCCAAGAATTTTTAAATTTTTGCCTTAAAAAACTTGACTTGAAAAGAGAATTTTCATTAGTTAATTTCTTTAAATCTAGAAATCTCAACCATTCACAAAAATTATATAAGAAAATTGGATCAACTAAAAGCAGACTTATTCCAACTAAAGCTTTACTGAAATATTCTTTAAAAAGAGTTTTTAAAGATATAACCAGAAAAATTAAGCATTCAAAATTATTTTACCCCAAAAAAAGTGCAGTTGAATTATTGTTTGACTACTCAAAAGCTGGCAATGGATATTCAAGGTCAATTCATCGAGATAGTGATAATAGACTTGTAGTTTTTATTTTATATCTAAATTCACCTTCTCAAACAGATAATCATACTGGTGGAAATTTTGATATTTATAATTTGATTAATAAGGATAAAAATTTAACTCATCCTGATGAAAAAAACTGTAGTAAAATTGAAAGTATTGAGCCCAAGTCAGGTAAATTAATAGTTTTCTTAAATGAAAATGAAAGTTTTCACGGAGTTGAAAAGATGACTAATCACAAAGAATTTAGACACTTCATTTATGGTGGATTTACTTTGTTAAATCAAAAAAATCCATACATTGTAAATCAAAGTAAAGTGACTACAGAATTTCACTTATATGATTAAAAAAGTTAGTGATGTAGAATTTTTTTATTGTAGAAAATAATAAGACGATAAATTATGGCAGATAACAGTTTATTTTCTCTAGTATTAAAACAGAATAAAAATATAAAATTAATTAGTAACAATATAATCTGTATAAATATAAATTATATTATTCTAAGAATATTTTTTGGTTTAATTGAAAGTTATATAGTTTTTTTTTTATATAGCTCAATAGATTTGATAAAATTAAAATTCTTTAAAATTTCAATAGTAAATAAGCTTGTAAAATAAAAATAATTGATAATGAAACCATTAATTTCTGTAATAATTCCAACTTACCAACGTCGTGATAAACTAAAAGTTACATTAGACTCAGTTCTATCACAAACATACGATAATTATGAAGTATTAATTATGGATGATGGTTCTACAGACGGAACAAATAAAATGATTAGTTCATACAATGACCCAAGAATTTTTTATAATTGGCAAGAAAATACAGGCGGACCTGCAAAACCAAGAAATAATGGAATTAAAATTTCTAAAGGGAGTTGGATTGCATTTTTAGATGATGATGATACTTGGAAAAAAAATAAATTAGATGAAATATGTGGACAAATTCATAGCAATAATGATTTTATTTATCATGATTATTCACTTATATTAAATAATAAGTATTCAAACAAAAAAATTGTTAAATCTTCAAATTTGAAAAGTCCGATTTTCAATAATTTATTGATTAATGGAAATATTATTGGATTATCAACAGTGGTAGTACGTAAAGAATTATTATTAAAAATTAATGGTTTCAATGAGGATGTAAATATGGCCCCGTGTGCAGATTATAATGCATGGCTAAGAATAGCGCAGCTAACTAATAAGTTTTTTTATTTACCAAAAAATCTAAGTTACTACAATGTAGACAATAACAACATGTCAAATCAAGATATGACAATTTCAAAAAGATTGGCAATTAAAGAGTTCTCAAATTTTTTAACTTATAAACAGAAGTCTGCACTTGAGGCAAAATTAAATTATCAAAGTGGAAGTTTTAATTTTTCTAAAAAAAATTATCAAAATGCAACTAATCTTTTCTTATCTGCTTTTAAACATGGTGACTTCTATATTAAAACGAAATCATTTGTAAGATTTTCGCAAGTTTTAATCACTAAAGTTATAGACAATATAATTAAAACTGTTTTTAATTGAGAGAGTAATTTTTTATGAAAAATATTATAATCGGAAAAAGAAGTATTTTATCTTTAAATTTAAAAAAAAAATTAAATTCTTCAAGAATAATATCTACAGAGGAATTTAAAAATCTTAAATTAAAAACTAAAAGTAATCTTATTATCAATCTTTTTTATCCATCACGTAAATTGAGCACCATTGTAAAATATAGTGAATTTATTTATCAAAGTCTTTACAACCTCTCC
>MDTD01017112.1_pt1 | contig 29704 bp, 36 predicted proteins | sample 811221 | NCBI WGS metagenome assembly MDTD01 (sample SAMN05326646, study PRJNA326480) | marine metagenome | isolation source: seawater | place: Pacific Ocean: South West | collected 2011 | reverse complement strand
TTAGGGGGTTCCGTTTTTCATGGCATGTACTAGAAAGAATTACAGATTGTTTTCCCAAATTATCCGAAATCACGATTAGCATGACGAACCAGACGCAATCCCTCGAAGAACCCGCAACGACCGTTCAGCCTGACGTGGATGCCGTCGTGGTGGGCGCCGGTTTCACTGGGCTCTACATGATGCACCGGCTGCGTCAGGAAGGAATCACCGCGCGCGGTTTCGACGCCGCACCGGATGTAGGTGGGACATGGTACTGGAACCGATATCCCGGCGCGCGCTGCGACATCGAGAGCATGCAGTATTCATTTCAGTTCGACGAAGACCTGCAGCAGGAATGGCGCTGGACCGAACGCTACGCGTCGCAACCGGAAATTTTGGCCTATATGGGACATGTCGCCGACCGCTACAATCTGCGACGCGATTTCACTTTTGACACCCGGATCGAGGCGGCGACATTCGACGAGGCGAGCCATACCTGGATGGTCGAAACCGATGGTGGCGAAAAAATACGCACGCGCTATTTCATCATGGGCGTCGGCTGTCTGTCGGCACCGATCCGCCCGACCTTTGAGGGCGAGGTCAATTACAAAGGCGAGGTCTACCAGACCAGCCTTTGGCCCAAAGACCCGGTCGATTTCACCGGCAAGCGCGTGGGTATTATCGGAACCGGCTCGTCCGCCATTCAGTCGTTGCCATTGATCGCTAAAGAAGCGGAACATGTTTATCTGTACCAGCGGACGCCCAATTTCGTCGTCCCCGCACAGAACCGGTCGCTGAGTGACGAGGAAGTTGCGTTGATCAAGTCCGACTACAAGGGATTTCGGGCCAAGGCCTATGCCGGACTGACCGCGTTCCTGTTTCCGCGTCATGATCAGTCCTATTTCGATTTATCGCCTGAAGAACGGCGCATCCGGCTGGACGAACAATGGGAAATTGGCGGCCTGCCGTTTCTGGGCGCCTTCAATGACATCCTTTTCGATGAGGAGGTCAACGCCGAGGTCGCGAAATACTGGCGCAGCCGGATCGACGAGATTGTCGAAGATCCGAAAATTGCCGACTTGCTGACACCGGACGAATTTTTCGGCTGCAAGCGCCTGTGCGCCGGTACCAACTATTACGAAACCTTCAACCGTGACAATGTCAGCCTGATCGACGCCAGCAACCTCGGAATCGAACGCCTAACCGAAACCGGTCTGCGCGCCGAGGGTGTCGACTACGATCTCGACGCTATCGTCTATGCCACCGGTTTCGATGCCATGACCGGGAGTGTGACGCGGATAAAGATCACAGGTACGAACGGCCAGACCATCCAGGAAAAATGGGCAGATGGCCCCGCAACCTATATCGGCCTTACGATTTCGGGATTTCCCAACATGTTTAACATGGTCAGCGCCGGCAGCCCATCGGTCCTCGCAACCATGGTGACTTGTGCCGAACAGCACGGCGACTGGGTGGCGGACTGTCTGGTTCACATGCGCGACAACGGCCTGACCCTTATTGATGCCAGGCCCGAAGCCGAGCAGAGCTGGGTTGATGAAGTGAATCGCGCGTCCCAACATTCGCTGCGGACGAGATGCGACTCTTGGTATGTCGGATCGAATGTCGTTGGCAAGGCGCGCGTGTTTGCGCCCTATATCGGTGGTTGGCCGCCCTATGTGCAGAAATGCAAAGACGTGGTCGCGAACGGTTATGAAGGGTTTACCCTGGAGAGCCTGTGACCAGCCGCGAGGATATTGCCCGATGCGTCGCCGACCAGGCGGCCGATTGCGGGGTCGAGTTGGTCGCCAGCCTACCGGATAACTGGATGGCGGAAGTCATCCGCACCTTCGAGCGTGACGACCGGTTTCGCCACGTCCCGGTGAATCGCGAGGAGTCGGCCGTGGGGCTATGCTCGGGGGCGTTTCTGTCGGGGACAGGTTCGCTGGCGGTGATGGGCGCATCCGGATTGATGACGCTTATCTATGCGATCACCAAGATCAACTATACCTATGAAATCCCGATGACGATCTTGGCGACGCTGCGCGGCGCGCCGGGGGACAAGGCAAAGTTTCACGTCTCTAACGGGCTGTATTTCCTGCCGTCTCTGGACGCGATCAGCCTGACCTACAAGGTGATCGACAGCGCCGATAAAATTACGGAGATCGGCCGCCTCTACGACCACGCGCGTACCGTCAGCCGGCCGACCGTGGCCATTCTGACGCGCGACGTGTTGCGCGGCGAGGCCTGAGACATGGCAATACCCTATCGCGCCGCTTTTCAGTTCCTCGCTAACCAATGGGCCGACGAGCTGGTCGTGACGTCAGCCGGTAATTCCTCGCAGATGTGGTGGGACGTCACCCGCGATGCTGACCGGGTGTTCTATCTCGATGCCTCGATGAGCCTGTCGACACTGTTGGCCTCCGGCGTTGCCTATGGAGTGCCGCAGGCAAAGGTGTGGGCTTTCATGGGCGACGGCGCCTTCGCAATGAACCCCGGCATGCTGATGGTCGAACGTGATCTCAATCTGCCGAATTTTACCCATGTTCTGCTGTCGAACCGGGTTTATGGTGGAACGTCTGACCTCGACCTGCCGAACAAGCCAATCAACGACTATGTCGGTATGGCGAAATCCATGGGACTGGAGCGTATCTGGTCGTTTGAGACGCTATCCCAGCTGGAAGGCGATTTTGATGCCGCGTTTCGTGGTAACGCTGAAGGTCACCGCTTCGTGGTGCTGGAACTCGACCCGTTCACGCCCGATGATCACGCCATCGAGGAACCGCCGATGGACGGTCCGGAAATCAAATTCCGGTTTGGCCGCTACATTGAGAAAGTGTACGGCGCGAGGGTGTTTACCGGACAGTTCTAAGCGTCTAAATGCCCAGCTTGAGAAAATCTGGACAGGAGTTAAGCCCTAGGGCAGTGAGCTGTTGAGGCGGGTTCGCACTGGGTGGAAACGTTGCTTCTGTTGGTTTATGCGGCGCAAGTTTAAGCCATTCCATAGTTTTGCGCCGTCGCGCTAGGCGTTGCGATGTTATTTTCGCCGAACGTGAGCGGGAAGCAAGCGGCAGTAATCGCGCAGACGATCAACGTCGACTTTTAAGGGTTTCTCGATGTCAACTCAGTGCCGCCGCCATATGATCCCGGCACCGGCCAAGTCGTCCTTACATACGACGACGCCCCGCCTCTCAGTATCATGGACCAGGCAGTAGACAGCATTTTTTTCTGGTTACCCATGGGCGTGATCGATACCGGTGACGTCTTCTTCGACCTTTAGATTGGTGTCATCGTAACCCTGGGAGACGATTGGAATCCGGGTGGGATTACGTCAGCCAGCGGCCAGTTCATCTACGTTGATGGCGTCGGCACCGCGCCTTTTCCCGCCGGCAAAAACGCCTCCAGCGGTGGCCTGACAAGAACGACGTAATAGGCACCGAAAACCATCTCGTCGCTGGCGTCGCTGGTGCTTCTCGGCTTCGGAATACAGGCTATCGGCCTGAAGCGCCGCCGAGTATGAAATTAAAGAAGCGTATCTAACAGATCGAACGACCGCGCGTGCGCCTGCTCCGTCGGTCCAGCTGAAAACAATTCCTGTCGATGCGTGTTGGCAAAGGCGTGATCGGCGTCGTAAACGTGGAATGTGATGCCCGGCAGACCCTCCAGCGCATCGCGGATAGTATCGAGCAGCTCCAGCGGTACGTGATGGTCGTGATCGCCCGCGTGGAAGATCGTCGGACAAGAAATATTCGGTCCTTCGTCCAGGAAATTGTGTACCTCGGTGCCGTAATAGACCACCGCCGCATCGGGATTTAGGCGCGCCGCCGAGAGATAAGTCAGTGTGCCGCCCATGCAGTAGCCGACGACCGCGATCTTGCCATTGCATTCGGGCCGGGCCTTCAAATTGTCGATCGCTGCCGAGATGTCCTCCACAGCCTTATCGTGCTTAATCTCGCCGCGAAAGCGCAGGCCTTTTTCGCGCTCTTCCGGAATCCGGTAATCGGCAACAAATCCAGGTTCTAGCCGCCAGAACACGTCGGGTGAGACTACGCAGTATCCACGCGAGGCAAACTGGTCGGCGACCTCTTCGATCCAGGGCGTGATGCCGAGAATCTCGTGCAGCATGACGATGCCGGGTCCAGGTTGCGCGGGCAGGGGAGACAGATACGCGCCGAACGCCCCACTGCTGTCTGCCGCGTCGATATCTATCCGTTGTCCCATTACGTACCCCTGTTTTCGCCGGCGCGCGCGGCCCATCGCGGGATTATTTCCGCCATCGCGCCGGTAATATTCGACAGCTCCGCTGGCGTTACTGTAAAGGGTGGCATGGTGTAGATCACGTTGCCGAACGGGCGCAACCAGATGCCCGCATCGACGAACTGCCCTTTCAGCCAGTCGAGATCATGAAGGTTTTCCACTTCGACCGCACCGATGGCGCCTTTGACTCGGACGTCGGCGATGCCCGGCAGATCCGCCAGCGGTGCCAGTTCCCGTTTCAGCTGTGCCTCGATTGCGGCGACCTGTTGCAGCCGGGGTTCGGTCTCGAACAGGTCGAGCGAGGCATTGGCGGCGGCACAGGCCAGCGGGGTTGCCATATAGGTGGGGCCGTGCATCAGGGCGGCGTCGGCATCTTCCGACAGAAATGCCTCGAATATATCCGTCGTCGCCACAGTGGCTGCGAGATTGATCGCGCCGCCGGTCAGCGCTTTGCCGAGGCAGATGATATCCGGCGCGATGTTGGCTTGGGTGTGGGCGAACAGCGAGCCCGCGCGCCCGAAATTGACGGCGATTTCATCGCAGATTAGTGCCGCGCCGGCGTCGTGGGCTGCCTCGGCAATGATTTTCAGCGTCTCCGGGCCGTGCATCTTCATGCCACCTGCGCATTGGACAAGCGGTTCGACGATGACGCCCGCGATTTCGTGCCTGTAGATTTCCAACAGGTGGTGGAACTCAGTGGTGCTTGCCTTGTCGCGCGGGATCGGCGCGATCACCTGTTCTGGCAGATACCCCTTGAACAACGCATGCATCCCTTCATCCGGGTCCGTGACCGACATGGCGGCCAGCGTATCACCGTGATAGCCGTCGCGGAAACTGAGGAACCGAATGCGGCCGCTATCGCCTCGGTTCAGCCGGTACTGCACAGCCATTTTCATGGCGACCTCGACCGCCACCGAACCGGAATCGGCGAAAAACACTCGGTTCAGCGGTTTCGGCAGGATCGTCGCCAACCGCGCCGCCAGCCGTTCCGCCGGTTCGTGAACCAGACCGCCGAACATGACATGCGGCATGTTGTGCAGCTGCTTTTCCATCGCCATTATGATGTGCGGATGGTTATAGCCGTGGCATGCAGTCCACCACGACGATACCGCGTCGATTAGATCCCGCCCCTCATCTAGGATGATCCGCGTGCCTGCCGTCCGCACCGCTCGCAAGGGGGGCGTCATCGTCTGCATCTGCGTATAGGGCAGCCACAGATGTGGAATGGGGGTGCTCATCGGTGCCGGCTCACGCGCGGACGCTACTCCGCCACACGGGTTTCCGACGGCATGGGCCGCACGCCGAGCTTGTCGAACAGAGCCCGGTCGGTGTGCTGTGCCGGATTGCCGGTGGTCAGCAGTGCATCGCCGTAGAAAATCGAGTTGGCGCCGGCCAAGAAACACAGCGCTTGGGTAGAGGCATCCATTTCTAGCCGGCCGGCGGACAGCCGCACCATTGATTTTGGCATCATGATGCGGGCCGCTGCGATGGCGCGTATCAGTTCCAGCGGATCGAGCGGCTCGATATTGGCGAGGGGTGTACCGGGCACTGCGACCAACATATTCAAAGGCACGCTTTCCGGGTGCTTGGGCAGACAGGCCAGTGCCTGCAGCATATCCGCGCGGTCGTCGCGGGTCTCACCCATGCCCACTATTCCGCCGCAGCAAACGTTTATGCCCGCGCCGCGGACGCGGGCTAGCGTCTCCAACCGGTCGTCGAATGTCCGGGTCGAGATGATCTCGTCGTAAAACGCTTCCGACGTATCGATATTGTGATTGTAATAATCGAGGCCAGCCTCTTTCAGGCGCTCGGCCTGGCCATCTTCCAGCATGCCCAGCGTCACACAGCTTTCCAGACCAAGCGATTTCACCTCCGCGATCATGCCGCAAACGGCGTCGAGGTCGCGGTCCTTCGGTCCCCGCCAGGCGGCGCCCATGCAGAACCTGGTTGCGCCGGAATCCTTCGCCCGCAGGGCGGCGGCGCGGACGGCGTCCAGCGACATGAGCTTGTCGGCGCCGACATCGGCTTCGTTGTGGGCGCTTTGCGAACAATAAGAGCAGTCCTCCGGGCACCCGCCAGTCTTGATGCTCAACAAGGTCGAGACCTGTACTTCGTTGGCATCGAAGTGGTTGCGGTGGAAGGTTTGCGCGGTGTGCACCAGGTCGTTAAGCGGCGCGGCAATAATCTCCCGCGCCTCTGCTGTGGTCCAGTCGTGGCGAATTTTGTCGGGATTACCCGGTGGAATCGATAGAATCGTCATGTCCGCTATACTAAGCGCGGCAAAGGACACGACAAGCAGGATTCCGCATGTCAAACGAATCACTGGACCGTTTCGCCAAATCGAAACTGGACCGTTTGATGGCACATGGGTTGCGCCGGTCGGTGGTCGATACGCAGCGCACCGATGCCGTAAATATCCGACGCGGGAGCCGCGATCTGGTGTCGTTCTGCTGTAACGACTATCTGGGCCTGACGCATCATCCCGCCGTCAAGGCGGCTGCGGCCGGAGCCGTCGCCGAGCATGGCGCCGGTGCCGGGGCATCGCGCCTGATCACCGGCAACCACCCGCTCTACGCCGTTCTGGAACAGAAGCTCGCGGCTTTGAAGGGCACGGAAGCTGCCTGCGTGTTCGGAAGCGGCTATATGGCGAACGCCGGTATCCTGCCGGTGCTGGCGGGCCCAGATGACCTGATAGTGATCGACGAGCTGGGGCATGCTTCCATGCATATGGGCGCCCGGGCCGCGCGGTCCAGAACTCTGACGTTTCGGCACAATGATGCGCGCGATGTCTCGGATATCCTCGCACGCGAAAGAACATCTGCCGGTACTTGCGTCGTCGTCACTGAAGGCGTGTTCAGCATGGATGGGGACCGCGCTCCACTCGACGACCTGGCGGCGGTGTGTGCTTGTAATGATGCGTGGCTGATGGTCGACGACGCGCATGGGTTCGGCGTCTTGGGAGGTGGCCGCGGCAGCGCCTTCGAATTCGACCCTGCGCCCGATATTCCTCTGCAGATGGGTACCCTCTCGAAGGCCGTAGGCGTCTATGGCGCATTTCTGTGTGCCAGCGCGCCCGTGATCGAGTTGATGAAAAACCGGGCCCGCAGCCTGGTCTATACCACCGGCCTGCCACCCTCCGTGGTCGCTGCAGCCATTGCCGCCGTCGACATCATCGCCGCAGACACCAAACGGGTGGCGAGGCCGATCGCGCTGGCAGAAATGTTCTGCAAGGTCGTGGGTCTCGACACACCGAAAAGCCCGATCGTGCCGATGATCGTCGGTGCCGAGGTAGCTGCTCTCGGTGCGTCTGCGGCGCTGGAAGACGCTGGCTTTTTGGTTACTCCGATCCGTCCGCCTACCGTGCCTGCCGGTACCTCGCGGTTGCGGTTTACTTTCACGGCCGAACACACCCCGGCGCAGGTGGCGGCACTGGCCGCCGCAGTCAACGCGCTTGACCTGGGGCGCGGTTCGGTGATGCAGATTGCGGACGGCTGAAATGGCCGCGTTGTTCGTGACTTCCTGCGGCACCGACCGCGGCAAAACATACGTTTCCGAAAACATGATCCGCGGCTGGCTGGCGGCCGGTGAAGACGTCCGGGTGCTGAAACCAGTGATCAGCGGTTTCGATCCGGCTGCCGCCGAAGACACTGATACCGGATTGCTGCTGGCCGCTGCCGGACAGGATTTAACACCGAGTGCCATCGACCGCGTTTCCCCTTGGCGCTACGCCGCGCCGCTTTCGCCCGATATGGCGGCCGCTCTCGAAGATCGGGCGGTCCCGTTGGACGAGATAGTCGATTACTGCCGGTCAGCGATAAGCGACGCGGAAACCGAAGGTGCGCATCTGCTGATCGAGGGGGCGGGCGGCGTGATGGTGCCACTCGATGAAACCTGCACGATGCGGGACCTGATCGCAGCGCTCGACATCCCGGTTGTCCTTGTGGTCGGCAGCTATCTAGGCAGCCTGAGCCATGCACTGACAGCTCTGGAAGCACTACGCGCACGGGATGTCGCGATCGACCGGATCGTCGTGAACGAGACCAAAGACAGCAACATTCCGCTTGCCGAGACGCGAGATACCCTGGCCCGGTTCGTTGGTGAGGTGGTGTTGGAAACGCTGGGTTTCAGCCCGCCTGCGCCGTAACGATCCAGCAGGCGCCGGCTAGGCGGACGATGCCATCGTCGCAGGTATTGTCTTCCAGTACCCGGTTAATGGCGTCGATAGCTCTGGTTCGGTTTTCGCCCGTCACCTCGCCTAGCGGCGTCGACAGTGGGCCCATCTCCAAGACGAATGCCAACGCGTCTTCCATAGTGCGGCCCAGCGGTAACTGAAAATCGAGCGGCGTCAGCTCGATGCTTTGCCAGCCGGACCCGACGAGCACGCGGCGCACTCGGTCAGGGTCGGCGAAGGAAAACGGTCCCGGGTCTTCGGGCCCGGGCCGCGGCGGCATCTCGAGGAAGGGCTTCGCCGCGGCGACCGGTTCCATCGCCCACAGGTTCTCGCGCGGTCCCCGCCACACGCCGAGTGCCACGCGGCCGCCTGGCGCCAGGGCGGGACCCAGCCGTGCGAAAACCGCTGCGGGATTGTCGAAGAACATCGCGCCCAGTCGGGAAATCAGTTTGTCGAACGATTGCTCCGCGAAGGGATAGACAGCCGCATCACTCAGTAAAAAGGTAACGTTGACCAGATTGGCCGCGTCGGCGCGCTCATGCGCACGGTCGATCATCGGCCCGGAAACGTCGACCGCCGTCACTGTCCCGATCGCGGTTACACGCTCGGCCGCGGCCAGCGTGGTACCGCCATTGCCGCAACCCAGATCGAGCACCCGGTCGCCGACGCCGATCTCCGCTGCAACCAGCACCGCATCGGTGATATCCGAAAACATCACGTCCACTGTGTCGGCGTGGCGCGCCCAGGCAAGCCCGTGGTCGCCGTTCCAGAATTCTATTTGGCCGGTGTTGTTGTTGGTCATGAGAGCGTCCGACGTAAAGATGTATCCGAAAAGACAACCCTGAATTTACGCACCAAAAAAAGGCCGCAGAAAGCGGCCTTTCAGGTCCTCTCGTGACGCGGGCTCAGAAGCCTTCGCGTTCCAGCCGCTTGCGTTCCAGTTTGCGGGCTCGGCGAATAGCTTCGGCCTTTTCGCGGGCGCGGCGTTCGGACGGCTTTTCATAGGAGCGGCGCATTTTCATTTCCCGGAAAATACCTTCACGCTGCATTTTCTTCTTCAGTGCGCGCAGCGCCTGATCTACATCGTTGTCTCTTACGGATACTTCCACAGTAAAACCATCTCCAGTCGGGTGCGTTTTCCCACCCTTTTGAGAGGAAAACTAATTGTCAAAAATAGTGAAAACCGGCGTTTCCACCGGCTTTACACAGATATATAGCATAAGCAGCACTTGATTTTAAAGTCCTTAGCGCCATTGTTGGGGTCATGGTGCTATACCCGCAAAATCAACCGTAACCCGCCTTAGGACTACGTTTCCTCATGACATTGCTCAAAATCGCTCGCATGGGCCACCCTGTGCTGCTCCAGACCGCCGAGGTAATTGCCGATCCCACGGCACGGAATGTCGGCCGGCTGCTGGAAGATATGGTCGAAACCATGGAAGACGCCGCCGGTGTAGGGTTGGCGGCGCCGCAGGTCTATGAAGGCAAGCGCGTGATCATATTCAAATCGCCTCGTGAACGCGGCGAGGACGGCGGCGCCGAATCCGATTTTTCGCCGCTGACGGCGCTGATAAATCCTGAATTCGAACCGGTGCAGGATGAACTCGCGCTTGGCTGGGAAGGTTGCTTGTCGATCCCTGGGATCACTGGTGCCGTTCTTCGGTACTCTCATATCGTCTATCGCGGATACCTGCCAAACGGCGAGGAGGTCGAGCGCGAGGCAACGAATTTTCACGCCCGGGTGGTGCAGCATGAGATTGATCATCTGGATGGCGTTCTGTTCCCCATGCGGATGACCGACCTGTCGCTGCTAAGCTTCAACGAAGAATTAAAAGTGTTCATGGAACATGCCTCCGCGCAAGCGACGGCAGATGCAAACGAGGAAAACCTGCCATCGTGAGCGACTGCACAACATCTCAGCGCGATGCGCTGACCGCGGCCGCATTGACCCACGTCGCGTTCGACGGTTGGTCAATGGCAGCCTTGCGCGCGGGTGCGCGGGATATCGGGATGGATGCGGAGGCCATGCGGGATGTGTTTCCCGATGGCGTTGCGGATGCGATCTGGAATTTTTCCCGTCTTGCTGATCAACACATGCTCGCCGAAATGGAGAGCGCAGATCTCGATGAACTGCGCATCCACGAACGCGTCGCATGGGCGGTAGAGACGCGACTGGCCTTCCTCGAACCCCATCGTGAAGCCGTCCACCGAGGGCTGACATGGCTGTCACTGCCTCAGAATGCCTTGCTTGGCACCCGGCTGCTTTACCGAACGGTCGATGATATGTGGTATGCTGTCGGCGACAAGTCGGCTGATTTTTCGTTTTACACCAAGCGCGGTCTTTTGGCGGGCGTGATTGGGTCGACGATGCTGTGCTGGCTAGACGACCAGAGCGAAGACGCGGCGGAGACAAAGTCATTTCTGCGCCGCCGGATTGCCGATGTCATGAAAATTCATAGCGCCCGCAAACGTATCCAAAGTTCACGCGGCCGCGTGTTTGGCTCGTTGGCCATTCTGAAAGACATTGTCGAGAAGCGTTATCGGCTGCCCGATAAGGGCGACAGCCGCGTCACGTGACCCATCTTGCGGCCGGGCCTGCTTTCCGCCTTGCCGTACAAATGCAGACAGGCGCCTGCTTCGACCACGATATCAGCCCATGCATCTGCTTCGCCGCCAATCAGATTCGTCATCACGGCATCGGAATGGCGTGACGGGTCGCCCAGCGGCAGGCCGGCGACGGCGCGGATAAACTGTTCGAACTGACTGATCGCGCACCCGTCGAGCGTCCAGTGGCCTGAATTGTGGGGGCGCGGGGCAATCTCGTTCACCAGCACTTCACCGTCCCGAAGCACAAACATTTCCACTGCCAGCAGGCCCACCAGATCGAGCGCAATGACGATGTCTGCCGCGATGTGCCGCGCCTTGTCGGTGATGTCGTCCGCGACTGTCGACGGCGCAGTGGTAGTGAATAGGATGTGATCGCGGTGGACATTGTCGACGGGTACGTAGCTCTGCGTCGCACCGTCGATGCCGCGGGCGACGATCACGGAAATTTCTTGTTCGAAATCGACGAAACCTTCCAGTACCGCTGGCGCGTTGTCGATACTGTCCCACGCGGCGGCGATGTCGTTGCCGTTGTCCACCCGCACTTGGCCCTTGCCGTCATAACCAAACCGGGCAGTTTTGAGGATCGCCGGCACTCCGGTCAGGATTGCCGCCGAAGACAGATCGTCCGCCGAGTTCACCGGCGCCCAGGGCGCGGTCCCGATCCCGTGGTCGTTGAGAAAGGACTTTTCGATCGCACGGTCCTGGGATACATGCAGGGCATCCACCCTTGGGCGGACCGGCACGGTTTCCGATATGGCGGCGAGCGTGTCGTCCGGCACGTTTTCGAATTCGAAAGTCACCACGTCTACGGCATGAGCAAACGCACGGGCAGCGTTTATGTCTTCATACGGGGCTGTCGTCGCCGCCGCGGACACTTCCTTAGCCGGTGCATCGGCGTCGGGGCTGAAAATATGACACTTGTAGCCAAGCTGGGCCGCCGCCACTGCTGCCATCCGGCCTAGCTGGCCGCCGCCGAAAATGCCGATCCAAGCGCCGGGTGGTAGAGGGGTAGTCACGTCAGTGTCCTAGCCTGTCCGGTCGGGTTTTCCGGCACGTCCGATGTCTGCTTCGCGCGCCATTTTTCCAGTCGTTTCCGGATAGCATCGTCCTTCAGCGCGACGATGGAGGCTGCCAGTAGTCCCGCATTCTTGGCGCCAGAGGTGCCGATGGCGAGGGTGCCGACCGGGATGCCGCTCGGCATCTGGGCGATGGACAGAAGACTGTCCATGCCACTCAAAGCCTTGCTTTTGACGGGCACCCCCAGTACCGGAAGGACGGTCATTGAAGCCACCATGCCGGGCAGGTGCGCCGCGCCGCCGGCACCCGCAACAATGACTGAAAGCCCGCGTTCCGCAGCAAATTTCGCATAATCCGCCATCCGATCAGGGGTACGGTGGGCGGATATTACTTTGGACTCATGCGGCACACCGAGTGCCTCTAGAATATCCACGGTGTGTTTCATCGTCGGCCAATCTGACCGGCTGCCCATGATCACGCCGACGACGGGTGTTTTCTGCACCGGTTTCTGTCGCGACGGTTTTTTTGGAGTTTTTTTGGCCGCCATGGCAATTCCCCTCAAAATACCGTGCCGCCAGTCCGGCGGTACCGAACGGCGGCTTGCCCCCATTATAAGCGCGGTAGTCTTGATCGCAAACCGCAGAAATCCGCGAGTCTAAACGAATTGTTAACGAGTGTGATGCTACCAAGACGGTCGCAATACCGAACCAGGCAGATTGCCAATGCGTATCGACAGTACACGCCGCCTGCGGAAAGGCGGAGTTTTTGGCGAATTATCGCCGAAGACCCGCTGCAAAGGGAAGGCGAACTGATCATTCTCGATGTCACTTTCGGTGTGCACATAATTCGCTGCGGCGATGATGCCGGCGAGGCGCTGGAAGCTGCGAACAGGGCGATTTATGCCAGCAAGACGGCTTAGCGGAGGGAAGCCGCTCGGGCGGGCCCTAACGAACCGCCGCTGACAGAAGAATCTAAGCGATGATATCGGGGTAGAGTTCCGCTTCTACTTGCGCAATCTGGTCTTTCAGGATCAGCTTGCGTTTTTTCAGCCGCTGCAATTGCAGCTGATCGTACGGCGCGCGCTCGGTCAACCTCGCGATCACGTCGTCGAGGTCGCGGTGTTCGAGTTCGAGCTCTGCCAGTTCCTGACGAAGTGTTTCCTGATCGCTCATTTTTTGTTGTCGCCTTCGGGCCCCCAAATCCGCGCTAGGGTATCAGAAACACCGCAGCGCTGTTAGTTTTGTACCTTCGTTTTTGTTGCGGAATGCTTATGCCGATGTCTGCACTATGAAAGATTAGCGTATTGACCAGCGCTGGAAATTGCGCCTTGTTGAACGCTACCATCCGCGTCACCCCGTTCCGGGCGATCTCATGGTACGGCTGGCAGGTTTTCGGTATCCGTCAGGGAAAGCACGGGCTGATGAAGCGGCCAGTCGATACTGGGGGGTTAACTGGCAACATTTTCACAGAGCATGCGCTGCGCCTGGGTGGTATTGGCCATGCCGTAGGAGATCTGATTCAGGAAGGGATGGAAACCGACACCCTCGTTACGGTCGTCGGTCATTACAGCGTGGCGTGATACCCAGCGTCTGGGACAGGTTGTTCGCGTCAGCTTTCGGTGTTGAGGCGGTCGACCTGGTCTCGGCGAAAAGGTTTGACATGCTGGTCGTATGGGCGAGCTGCAGCTGCATCGACGTTACTACGGAGGATGGGATATCCAATCACCAGGGCGACGATCCGGACGGACCGCGGGTGCATAAGGACCGCGGTCTTGGTATCTATCTCTGCGGCAAGGCTGCGGAATAGGAGGAGGAACCCGTGTCAGAATTTCCCGATCATCCCTTCTGGGATTTTTCGTTGGATGTCTATACGTCCGAGGGGGTAGGTTCAGCGTGTCTGGAGTTACAGGATGCGCACGAGCTGGACGTGAATATCATTCTGTTCTGCTTTTGGCTCGGCGCATCGGGACGCGGCACTCTGACGGCGGAACGCATGGCCAAGGTGACCGGCGCAGTCGCCGAATGGCATAGTGATGTAGTCCGAGCGTTGCGGGCCGTCCGCGTCGGTATGAGAGGAGGTGTTGGCGGAGCGCCTGCCGATCTGAATGAATCGCTACGCCAGCGCATCCAGAAGACCGAAATTGATTGCGAACACACCGAGCAGCTGATGCTCGCGCGGAGTGTCGACGATCTAGATGCCGAAAACGACCGGGCGGGGGCGGACCGGTTGACGGATGCCGCGTCGAACGTATCGTTGTATTTGGAAGCCTTTGGGGAGGTTTCGGACAGTGATCGCAAGAATCTCGGATTAATCCTGAAGGTAGCCTTTCGCGACCTCCCGCCGGACCGGGTAGAGGCTGCCGCAGGGTCAATCTGAGATATCCGTCTCTCCCGAACGCCGAGACTGCCACCAAATAGCAGATTTATAAATCGGTTTCAGCGGGTATAGAGTTTTGGGGCATCGAAATCGAAATTCATAGAGGTTGCTTGATATGAGCGAAGGCGCGCAGCACTAGTCGCTTGAGACCAAACACGCGAAACTCGAAGCAGCGCTTCATACTGAAGAACATAAGCCTCAAACTGATCCGCTTACCGTCGCGCACACTAAGAAACAAAAACTCCTACTTTAGTACAAAATGCCGCTGATAGAGGGGAGCGCCCGATCTATGCCGCCGGAGTATCAGCATGAATAAAGCCCGCCCGGGCGATCCCCGCGGCGGGCTTTGTTATTCGGACCTGGTCCACCAGGGAACGGGGAAATATTCTACAACTTGAATTCCGGCATCTGCATGCCGGACGGCGCAGCGGGGGTCTGTTCCTCCACTGGCGGCGCTTCGACAGTGGACGAATACCCGGCTTTCAGCACTTCCTTGTCCAAGTCCTGCCGGTTACAAAGACCGAGACCCACCGGGTCGCGCGCATTGATGTTGTTTATGTTCCAGTGCGACCGGTCACGGATCGCATTAATCGTCGGCTTGGTCGTGCCGATCAGGCGTGAAATTTGCGCATCGGTAAGGTTGGGGAAATGCTTTACTAGCCATGCGATGCCATCCGGTTTGTCGCCCCGCCGCGCGACCGGTGTGTATTTCGGTCCCTTCGTGCGGGTAGCGGGGCGCGGGACGTCGGTTTTCGCCATTACTAGTCGTTCCGCCGGGTCTGACTCGCAGCGTTCGATCTCTTCTTTGGTTAGCTGTCCGTTAACGATTGGGTCGTAGCCAACCATCCCGATCGCTACTTCGTCGTCGGCGATGCTCTGCACTTCCAGTTCGTGAAAGCCACAGAACGCTCCGATTTGGCGAAAGGTCAGACCAGTGTTTTCTATCAGCCACACCGCAGTGGCTTTGGGCATAAGCGGTTTTGTGCTTTCGGTTCCTTTACGGGCCATGATGAAATGCTCTCTCGTTCTTTCAGGTGTTGCGCCGGATGCCGCGTCAGACGGCGTCGTCAACGGTCAGCATAATTTTCCCGATATGGTCGCTGCTCTCCATCAATGCATGGGCCTCGGCAGCTTCCGACAGCGGGTAGGTAGTGTAAATCAGAGGCTTGATATCGCCTTTTTCAAATAACGGCCAGATATTCCGTTCGACCGCTTCGGCGACCGCAGCTTTCTGCTCCAACGTTCTGGGGCGCAAGGTTGATCCTGTATAGTGAAGCCGCTTGGACATAATTGTCGGGATGAACAGCTCGACTTTGGCGCCTTTCTGAACCGCGACCTGCACCATCCGACCATCCATTGCCAGAACATCCAGATTGCGGGCAAAGTAATCGCCGCCCACCATGTCGAGAACCACGGAACATCCGGTACCGCCCGTAGCGTCCTTAACAACCTCGACGAAATCTTCTTCGGTGTAGTTGATCGCCCGTGCCGCGCCCAGTTCCTCGCACACCCTGCACTTCTCGGCGTTCCGCGCAGTGGTGAACACCTTGGCGCCGAATGCGCGGGACACCTGGATGGCGGCAGTACCGATCCCGCCGGAGCCGCCGTGTATCAGGACACTGTCGCCCTTGGTCAGTTGCACGCCGTCGATCAGGTTGGTCCAGACGGTGAAAAAATTTTCTGGGATGGCGGCCGACCGTATCATGTCGTAACCCTTGGGCAAGGGCAATGCGAGCTGTTCCGGCACGACCGTGTATTCCGCGTAGGCGCCGCCGGATACGAGGGCGCAAACCTCATCTCCCGGCTTGTGACGCGATACACAATCGCCGGTTGCGACCACGGTACCCGCGAGCTCCAGGCCAGGGATATCGGTGGTACCTGGCGGTGGCGGATACCCGCCCCGCCGCTGCATAGTATCAGGAAAGTTCACGCCGATGGCCGCGTTACGGACCAGCATTTCGCCAGCAGCTGGCTGAGGCACAGGCAGCGACGCAGTTTTGAGGACTTCGGGACCGCCGACCTCTGTGATCTCGATGGCGGTCATCGTTTCTGGAATGTCGAAAGACATCTGGGGTCAGGCTCGAAATTGTCGGAAAAGAAGGTTGCAGGTCTATCGCCTCAGCGGCACACTGGCAAGTCGGAACATCGCGAAACCAATGATCGGACAAGCTGGAAGGGCGCCGTGGAAATTAACGAAGATCTTCCCCAGAACATGCCCAAGCCGAAACGGGACCTCGATCCCATGTCGATCAAAGAACTGCAGGAATATATTGCGGAGATGCATGAAGAGATCGAGCGCGTGCGGGCCGAGATCGCTAAGAAAGAAGCCCATCGAAGTGGTGTCGAGGCATTGTTTAAAAAACAGTGATGCTGAAAAGAAATTATTAACGTTCCAAGTCTAATCTGGTGCAAAAAAGGAAATTAAATTTCTTCTTAAGTGACCTTATTACCCTTCGCGGGCTTTGGAAAAATATCAACCTATTTATTATAAAGTGGAACTTCGATTTGAGATTTGGGACGATATCCAAACTAAAGACTTGGTGTTTTTGTCCGGCTTTTTAAAAATTTGCTTATAAGTTGGGCGGTGTTGTCCTTTTTGACAGCTCGGTTTTCCGGGTGGTTGAAAAGTATCCTCATTCCATCCTTTTGGGGGCTCCCTGATAACTGAGCCGCCCTTTCCCAAGCGGTTCTTTTTGTGCGCTTTACGGTTTGTTCAACCCGTGCTCCCTATGGTGCACAGTGTTCACGTACGAAGAGTAGTTTCATGACCGGTCCCATGACCACATTTATCAACGGTTCCTATCAGGATACGCTGCCTTTGATGACGGAACTTCGCGTTTGTTCGATAGGGATAAAGACCGGGGCTTCCGAAGAGAGCCCCAACGAAACCTTGGACGCGATCTATCCGGTAGTGCGGGCGGCTGTTATTGGTGAAATTCAATCGATAACCTGCGATCTGACGGAAGCGATGGCCTGGTTGTTGCCGCAGAGAGCCACCCCCGGGAAAATTTCGCCGACCCAAGCCAATACGCCTGCGGATGGGTTACTCGGCGAGGACAGCGCACCGGCTGTTTCCAACGTTCCGATCGAAATCCGTAGATACATTGACCGGAGCTGCCGCCTGTATGGCTGGATAGTGCGGCTGAGGGAAACGGCAGCCCAAAACGCAGGCTGACCGGGATTTGCGGCATGGGCACCGTTTTTGTTGCAAACCCCGTCCGCGTTCCTTATAAAGCCCGCTCTTTCGCAGGAGATATGCGGTGAAAAAAGACATTCATCCCGACTATCACGAGATTGAAATCGTGATGACCGACGGAACCACCTACACGACACGCTCGACTTGGGGCGCACCTGGCGACACCATGAAACTGGACATCGACTCCAAGTCTCACCCGGCGTGGACCGGCGGATCGCAGCGTCTCGTAGATACCGCTGGGCAGGTTGCTAAGTTCAATAACCGGTTCAAGGATCTCGGGATTAGCTGAGCCGGTTTCGAACGTTTATCTGAAAAAGGCGCCAATCGGCACCTTTTTTGTTGGCTTTTCGTTGAAGAGTTAGCGCTGGGTCAGCTTGAATTCAATACGACGGTTGCGGCGATAGGCAACCTCATCGCCACGCGAGTCTAATGGCTGAAATTCTCCGAACCCGGCCGCAACAAGGCGTTGGGCCGGCACGCCGCGCGCAATCAAGTCCTTTACGACCGCAGTTGCCCGCGCGGACGATAGTTCCCAGTTGGATGGAAACTGCGCCGTGCGGATCGGGCGACGGTCGGTGTGACCGTCGACCCTCAGAACCCAGTTGAGGTCACTGGGAATACGAGCAGCGATCTCTTTCAGGGTCGCTGCTAGTTTGCCAATCTGGGCTTGTCCGCCGGGATTCAGGCTTGCGGATCCTGACGAGAACAGGACTTCTGACTGGAACACGAAACGGTCGCCGACGATCCGGATACCGCTACGATTGCCAACCGCTTCGCGCAGCCGTCCGAAAAATTCCGACCGGTACCGCGCAAGTTCCTGGACCTTGCTTGCAAGCGCTTCGTTAAGGCGTTTGCCCAGGCTGACGATTTGCACGGTCTGTACCGCCGCCTTGGCTTCAGATGCTTCGAGCGCAGCGTTTAGCCGGGCCAGTTGCTGCCTAAGGGCGGTAAGCTGCCTGTTCAGTATTCCGACTTGTTTGCGGGCATCCTGGCTTGCCCGCTGTTCCTTGGTCAGGTCGTCGCCGATCCGTTCCGCCTGGGCGCTCAACTCGCGGATCGTGAGATTTTTTTTCTCGATTTCTTTCTGCGCCAGTGTGGTGCGTTCCTGTTCGCCGGCAAGTTTGGCTTCCAGTTCCTTCGACTGGTCACGCAGAGAGGTAATGGATTTATCCCGTTCGACGACCGTTGCGGCCAGTTGCGACACTTTCTTTTCCAGTTCGACACGGACATCCTGCAATGCCTTGATGTCTCTGTTGATCTGGGCGATCTCGGCAAGCTGGGCCTCGTTCTTCGCCTTCTCGGCGCTGATCGTCTCCCGCGCCGCGCCGAGTTCCGCCTGTAGGGCATCACGCTGCGGCAGCAGTTCGGCGAGTTGGCCGGACAGCTCTTCCCGTGCTGCCGTTGATACCTGCAGGTCGGTGGCCAGGCGCGATAAATCTTCGCGAAGGCGTGCATTAGTAGACCGTTCCAGAGATAATACCTCCGATAGCTCGGCGACCTGACGGTTCAGTCGTTCAAGCGCCTGGTTGCGGCCTGATAGGATCTCGCTCAGGAAAAACTGCGCCAGGGTAAAGACCATCAACAGGAAAATAATAATGATCAGCAGGGCCGAAAGTGCGTCGACGAACCCCGGCCAGATATCGAACGCCTGTCGCTGTCGTCGCATGGCTCCCGGCATCGGCTAGCCCTAGCGCAGAGTAAAAACGTTGCGCGCCGACGAATACACTTAACGTCCCGCCTTTTCGGCAATGGCGGCGAGGGGGCGCGAGAGGACGCGGATCTCGGTGCGAACTTCCTGGACCAGTTCCGTCCGACCGTTGGTGCCATCTTCGAGCAGGCGTGCCAGATTCACGTCGATATTTCGCAGGTGCGTGCTCATGGCGTCCCCGATAACGCCACCCTGAGCGGATTTCGACAGGGTTTCGTCGATCCGGGTTAGCACCGGTGCAAGCTCCATCTGGCTTTCGGCTAGACGCACCATAAGGTTTTGTTCGGCTTTCATCTGATCGGTCAGTGTGCCCAGCCGTTCGACCAACTCGTTGATGCCGCTGTTAGCCCTGATACGCGATTCCTCGCCGCGTCGCAGCGCACGCTGCAGGTTTTCAAGGCTGTCGGCGGTCTGTTCCAGCAATGCCTGGACGTAGGCGGGAACAGATTGGTCAACCTCGCCGGACAGGGTGCCCGATACTAGCCGGGTCTGCCCTGAAAGCCAGTCTTCAAGATCATTGTAAAACCGATTTTGCGCCTGTCCCGCCTGAAGTTCGAGAAAGCCTAGGACCAGCGAACCGCCCAAACCGAACAGCGATGACGAGAACGCAGTACCCATTCCCGATAACGGTGCCTGCAACCCAGCTTTTAGGTCATCGAACACCGGGCCGAGTTCCTTTGTGCCGACCGACAGGTTGGCGATAACGTCGCTGACTGCATCGATCGTCTGCAGCAAACCCCAGAACGTCCCGAGCAGGCCAAGAAATATTAGCAACCCAATAAGGTATCGCGAAATATCCCTCGATTCGTCGAGTCGGGCGCCCACCCCGTCCAGCAGCGACCGCATTGACATTGCAGAAAGACTGAACTGTTCGCTGCGCTCGCCCAGCATTGACGCCATCGGCGCAAGCAGCTTCGGCTCGGGGATACTGGATATCGAAGGCTGTCCTGCACGAAAATGCTCCAGCCACGATACTTCGCGCGTGAGCACAAGGACGGCGCGAGAGATATATCCGATACCCAGCACCATTACGCCAAGGATCAGACCGTTCAGAGCCGCATTAGACATGAAAGCGTCCTGAAGGCCCGGCGCCAGAACAAGAGCGACCGTCGCAACCGCGGCGAGAAACACGATCATCCGGATCAGGTAGCGCCGCGGGTGACTCATCTCTTGCCTAACTCCGTCAGGATACGGAAGGTAAACGGGTTAAGTGCTGATCATCGCGTCGTGATGATGATATCGACCCGGTCGGGCGGGCCGGCTTCTAATTTGTTGCCTAGCGCGCGTACATCGATGCGCGTGCTCTGGATGCCTTTTTCAATGAGCTGCGAACGGACAGCTAATGCGCGGGAAAGCGACAGACGGCGAGCCTGACTGGGTGTCTGCGAACCGCCGCCTGCATAGGCTAACAGCTGTAAACGGAGGTTACCATTTTGCTTCATCGATTTTGCCACGCCATCGAGTTGGGTTGCCGCACCATCGCTAATAGCTGCGGACCCGCTGCTAAAACCGAGCCGGAACTGCTGACCGAGATTAAGTGCGCCTATCGGGGCTGGACGGGATGCCAGCGCAGCTGTCCGTTGTGCAGGTGGTGGCTGCGGAACCTTAACCGCCGGCTTCGGCGGGTTTAATGCCAGCGGGGGAGGCGGTGGCGGTGGTGCAACCTTCGTTGCAGCCGGCGCCGTCATCCGAGGCTTGGATGGCGGCTTCTTTGCCGCTTTCCGTTCAGCGCGGACCGCCCGTCTCTTCACCCCCGTCGGCGGTTTCAACTTAAGGGAGCCGGTCGAAGCGGATGGCGGCTGCAACTGCGGTTGTACCAACGGAGAGAATCGTGAGCGGGTTGGTTGCCGCGCATTCGGCATCAGCAGTGAACGTACTGATGGGCGCAGCAACTTGGGTACGTTCGTGGTCCCGCCGAGTTGGTCCAGAACGCTCAGATCGACGGAAACCGCTGCCGAATTCCGCTTGCCAATGGTGGTCTGAGCGTTGGTGGCAGTTGTTCCTGTGATCGTGAGACCGACGACCATAGCTGCGACCGTCTGCGCATATCCTGAATATTTCAGAACCATATTTCCCTACCCAAACCTGTAAAGCGGATATTTATGCGGCTGCACCGCAATAAGTACCTTACCCCAGAGGCCCCGAACGGACAACCGATTAGGTCGCCTGTTAATCAGACAACCTATTGAAATATCGAGATCATTCCGTAAGTTTCAATTTTTCGGTGCGGATTGAATCCATCAGAAGTTTGCGGAGTGGGTCGTAGAGCCGCTGGTTCGTGGCAATGATCGAGTTGCCGTAAAGCATGGATGGGCGGCCGTCGATCTCGCTCACCATGCCGCCGGCTTCACGCACGATCACGATACCGCCTGCTATATCCCAAGGCAAAAGGCCGATTTCCCAGAAACCTTCATACCGTCCCGCTGCGACATAGGCGAGGTCGAGCGCCGCCGATCCCTGACGCCTGACGCCCGCCGTCTTTTCCATTACTACGTTCAGCATCGCCATAAAGGATTTTTTGCCGATCCGGTCAGCAAAAGGAATTCCCGTAGCCAGAAGTGCATCTGACAGTGTCGCTCGTTCGGAAACACGCAAACGACGACGGTTCAGATAGGCGCCCTCATTACGCTCCGCCCAGAAAAGCTCGTCCCGGATTGGCTCGTAGACGACGCCTGCGACCAGCTCGCCGTCGCGCTCCACCCCGATGGAGATGGCAAAATGAGGGATTCCGTGAAGGAAGTTGGTGGTGCCGTCTATCGGGTCGATGATCCAGCGTTCATCGGCGTTCTCGCCTTTCACTTCGCCGCCTTCCTCCATCAGGAAACCAAAACCGGGGCGCGCCTTCGACAGTTCCTCCTGCAGGATCTGCTCGGTGCGGCGGTCGGCCTCGGTCACGAAGTCGCCGGGGCCTTTGCGCGATACCTGGAGTTGCTCGACCTCGCCGAAGTCTCGGACCAGGCGCCGCGACGCCTTTCTGGCTGCGGCGTCCATGACATTGATAAGCGGCGTGGGCAACGACATGTCGGCAACGATCTTTCGGTTGGCGTGCCGCGCCACACCGGCGCGGAGTTTAAGTTACAAATTGCGGTACCAGCCCTCTCCCCCTCCCGGCCACCCATAAGGATGATCCCGTGGGTGACCGGGAGTGGGAGAGGGCTGGCGCGAGTCCGCGCAAGCGGATCACAAACTAGTCTTTGGCGCGCTCGACGTAGGACGCGTCTTCGGTATTTACAACGATCCGCGTGCCCGCCTCGATATGTGGCGGGACCATGACCCGGACATCGTTTTCGACCACCGACGGCTTGTAGGACGACGACGCGGTCTGACCTTTGACGACCGGATCGGCTTCGATAACCTCGACCGTTACATGCTGCGGCAGGCGGACGCCTGCAATGGCACCGTCAATCAGTTCCGCGGTCACGACCATGCCGTCCTGCAGGAATGCGGCGGAGTCGCCGATCCCGTCCCGGTCGACGGTGAACTGTTCGTATGATTCGCTGTCCATGAACGTGATCTGATCGCCATCGGAATAGAGATATGTCGCATCTTTTTCTTCCACCATCAGTTTCTCGACGGTTTCGGAGGTGCGGAAACGTTCGTTGGTCTTGTTCCCCGATTTCACATCGCGCATCTCGACCTGGATAAACGCGTTGCCCTTCCCGGGCAGCAGCATCTCTGTTTTCAGCACTGTCCACTGCTTGTCGGCATGCTCGATCACGTTGCCGGGCCGAATGGTGTTTGCCTGGATTTTCATCCTGAATTTCCGTTGTTTGATTAGTCCCGATAAGGGGGGCGGAACCTATCAGCTTGGCCCGATTTGCGCAATTGAGGACCGCGCCTGTTCAGAAGTCACGGAATTCGTGCGGGTTACCGTGGAAATCGACCAGACTCCAGTACTTTTCGCCGTCTGATTTTTCCGCTTTTACCGCTTTTACCTTTCCATGCCCGCCCGGAATATCGACCACATAGGTCGGCTGACATAGGCCCGAAATTCGGCCGCGTAGCGCGTCGACCAGTGTGCGCCCCTCATCGAGCGTCAGACGGAATCGCGCCGTCCCGCGGGCGCGATCGGGATGGTGCAGGTAATAGGGCTTCACCTTTAGGGCGATCAGCCGGCGGAACAGACAAGTCAGCGTGTCAACGTCGTCGTTCACCCCTTTCAACAGTACCGATTGGGACAGCAGCGGGATGCCGCCGCGGGTAAGGCGGTCGCAGGCAGCGGCAACCTCGTCGGTCAGTTCGCGGACGTGGTTGGCATGCAGAACCATCCAGACCGGCAGGCCGCACTGCAGCGCGTCGACCAGCTTGCCGGTCACCCGGCCGGGCAGGGCGACTGGCACGCGGGTGTGGATGCGCAAGTTGTTCAGATGAGGTATTTCGGCGAGACGCTTTAACAGTGCGCCGAGATTCGTGTCGGAGAGCGAAAGCGGGTCGCCCCCGGTCAGGATGACTTCGCGGATATCTTCGTGCGCAGTAATATAGGAGATCGCGCGATCGACGTCTTCGGCTGTTGGCGCATCGGCGTCGCGCCCGACGCGGTCGCGGCGGAAGCAATAGCGGCAATACACCGGACAGCACAGCGTCGGCATCAGCAATACCCGGTCGGGATAACGATGCACCAGGCCGGGTACCGGGGAATGAGCGCCATCGCCGATCGGGTCTTCGAGCTCTCCGTCAGATGTTTCCAGTTCCGCTGCGTCCGGCACGAACTGCCGCGCAATAGGATCTTCCGGATCATTCGGATCTATCAGCGCGGCCAGCCCCGACGGAATCGCGATGCTGTATCGCTCACCGATGCGGTCGGCGGTCTGGTCGGCGTCGCCGTCGATCAGGCCGGCATCGACAAGGTGTCGGCCAGTGCGCAGGACCACGGGTGAGGAAAGTGTATCGGGCAAGGTGACGGTCTCCATTCAATTGGGCATTATCGCAACCATGCCGCAGAACGAAACCCCGCAAAACAGCGATGCCGCATGGTGGCACTCGGAGAGATTCGAGGATCGTGCTGATTTCCTCGTACGTCGTGCCGATATGGTCAAGTCGGTCCGCGAGTTCTTCGACCGAAACGGCTATGTCGAGGTGGAGACCCCGTCGCTGCAGATCTCCCCGGGAATGGAGCCGCATCTGTCGCCGTTCCAAATCTCGTCCCTCGATCCGCAGGGCGGTCGACGGCAGATGTATCTCCACGCCTCGCCCGAATTCGCGATGAAAAAACTGTTGGCCGCCGGGATGCAGCGCATCTTCCAGTTGGCCCGTGTCTTCCGTGACGGCGAGCGGTCGGCAAAGCACCATCCCGAATTCACCATGCTGGAATGGTATCGCGTCGGCGCAGACTGGCGCGCTCTCGCCGACGAGACGGCGGAATTCGTGCGGGCTGTCTGCGGGCCGGTGGCGCGGTTCGGCGATCATGATTGCAATGTCGGCGCACCCTGGGAGTTTTTGTCCGTTGCAGAGGCGGTGGAGCGCAGCACCGGTATCGATCTGCTGTCGACCGCACCCGATCCGATGAACCCTGATACGGATGCGCTGCGGTTCGCGGCGGACGGAATCGGCGTCCGCACGGATGACGGGGACACCTGGGAAGACATCTTCTTTCGGATATTTATGGAACGTATCGAACCCGGACTCGGCGTCGAGGTGCCCACTGTGCTGCATTCCTACCCAGCCTCGATGGCGGCGCTGGCACGGCTGTCGCCGGACGATCAGCGCGTCTCGGACCGGTTCGAGATTTTCATCTGCGGGCTGGAACTGGCCAACGGATACGGCGAATTGACCGACGCCGACGAACAGCGCGCCCGGTTTGCCGTGATGACCGAACAGCGAATCGCGGCGGGCCGGGAACCCGTGCCGGTCGACGAGGATTTTCTTGCAGCGCTTGAAGCGGGTATTCCCGATTGCGCCGGAATTGCCCTTGGTTTCGACCGCCTTGTCATGCTGGCGACGGGGGCAAAAGACATAGATAACGTGTTGTGGGCGCCGGTCCCGGACCCACCAGGGTAATTCAGGCAACGGCGGGCTGATCGCGCAGGGCGGGTATCACCTGTTCGCCGAACAGGCGGACCGAGCGCTGTGTTTCCTCGGCTGACAGATCTCCGAACGCGATCTGGCTGACCAGATAGCTGGCCGTCGCGGTGGCCATCCGCTCGCCAAGGAACGAGCTGACCTGGTCCGGAGTCCCGGCAACAGCGCGGCCCTGTTCCGCCATTCCGTCGAAATCCGACGGCCGCTGATGCTTCGGGATCGCCATATCGTGCCGGCGGAAAAGCCAGTTGAAACTGTCATGCCACACCGCGTAGGCGCGGGAAGCGGTCGCCCGGGCGCGGGCCTCGTCTTCGTCGACGTGGACGAACATACCGAGACCTATCAGCGGCACATCGTCCAGTGATCCATGCTCGTCCATCCACACGTCACGGAAAGTATCTGCGAAATCAAGGGTTTCCTCGGCAGTATCGAGGCTGACAATATTGCTGCCCATGCGCGCAGCGCGAGTGGCGCTGTCGGTCGAATGCGCGCCGTACCACAACGGCGGGTGCGGCTTTTGGTAAGGTTCCACGAGCAGGGGTACTTCGTCGACTTCGTTGAAGGTGCCTTTCCCGTCGAAACTGTCACCAGCTAGGGCGGCGAGGATTCGGTCGAGGTTTTTTCGATAGATCTGCTCGGCCTCGGCATGATCATTGCCGAAATATGCTGCCTCGATCGGCGAGGCTCCCCGGCCGAACCCGATATCGAGCCGGCCCTTGCTGATCTGATCGACCATGCAAATTTCCTGTACCAGCCGGAACGGATGATAAAGCGGCAGGGCGAACACCAACGGTCCAAACCGCAACCGTGAGGTGCTCCGTGCGACGGCCGACAGGTAGACCGTCGGGGACGGCGCCATCCCCAGCGGCGTCGAATGGTGCTCCGCGACGTGTTAACCGCGAAATCCGTATTCATCCAGTAGGCGCACCAGTTCGAGGCGATCCTCGTAGTACTGGTGCAACGGTGTGCCGTTGGCGTCTACGTGATCGAATACGCCGAATTCCATGCTGTCCTCTCAGTCTTCGCAGCCGGCCAAGTCCGAACGTTTTTTTGAAAGCCACTTTCGAAATGTCCGCGGCCCTCGAGGTCGCCCTGTTCGAATATCCAGTTGTACCCGCGAGGAGGGTTTGACAGGATTTCCCAGCAATTATCATCCATGTCCCAGAACTTGAAGCTGTAGGTGCCATGCTGCTCGAGCGGGCGGCTAATGTAGGTCAGTCCCCATATTTCCGCCTCTGCGACAGCGGTTTCATGTGCGCTGTCGACGTCTTCGACCGTCTCGACGTCGAGGCCGATATGATAATAGCGCGGCATCTTATCCTTGTTTTTGACTTGGACGACGGCATAGACATGTTCTGTGCCAAGCCTGATCATCCGAGAAATCGGGCTAGTCTGCGTTGTCTCGATGCCGAGGAATACTTCGTAGAAGCGCCCCGATTTTTGCAGGTTGTGGCACTCCAGCGTCCCGTGCGACAGGAACCGCGTCGGAATGGCGGGAGTCGGAGAACTCAGTTTCGTGGTACATGACCGGTTTCCATCTTGCGAGTGGGTCAACAACCGATTAGGCCCGATAACTTTGGGATGCGTCAATCTCAAGTCGACGGCGCGATTGCCGCATTACCGGGCCGGTTCGGTCGGTTTCGTCGCCCCGAAATTCGCACGTGCGCGGCTTTCTCCATGCCGTCGGTCAACCGCAACACCGACAAGCGCGGCGCCTACTTTTTTATCGGGTTTGCCTCGATGACCTCGTCCAGCTCCTTCCACGCCGTTTCGGACGGGTTGTCGGCAGCTAAGCGGGCGGGGCGGCAGCAGTACAGATACCAATCCAATGGCGTAAGACAGAAAAAGGGCGATCAGGTGTTTCCTCGGAAACCTCTGATTGTGGATCGGAGTTTTCAGATGGCGGAGTTAGCCCCGTGTCTTCTCGTTAAAAGCCCTCACCGCTGCGGCGGGCCCGTCATCATAGTTCCAGACACCGCCGCCGACGGCCAAGAAATCGGCGCCCGCATCGATCACCTTGTCGCAATTATCGACCGTAATGCCGCCGATGGCGACGCACGGCACGGTCATCATTTCCTGCCACCACGACAGAATATTTGTGTCAGCCGGGGTCGTGATCTGCTTGGTCGTGGATGGAAAGAAGGCGCCGAAGGCGACGTAATCCGCCCCGGCGTCCCCGGCTTCAAAAGCAAGTTCGCGCGACGCCTTGCAGGTAACGCCGACGATGGCGTCGTCGCCAATCTGTCGCCGGGCCTCCGCATAGGGTGTGTCGTCCTGCCCGACATGAACGCCGTCGCATCCCAGTTCTGCAGCAAGATCGGCCCGGTCGTTCATGATGAAAGCAACATCACGATCCTGTGCCACCGGGCACAGAATTTCCGTGGCCCGGCGAAGATCGTCATCGGAAATCCCTTTAAGCCGGAGCTGAATGCAGGCGACATCCCCGCCATCCAGCGCCGCCGCCAATGTTTCGGCGAATGCTTCCGCACCGCCCGAGCCAAAAGCCGGCGGTGAAATCAGGTAAAGCTGGGTGGTCTCGGCGCGAATGCGGCGTGTCCTCCGCTTCAGGCCTTGTTCTGATAAATCTTGATGATGTGATCGAGCATCGCGAGCGCTTCTTCCTTGGGGCGCTGGAAGGTGTTGCGGCCGATGATGGACCCGTTGCCGCCACCGTCGCGGATGGCGGTGACTTCCTTGTAGATGCCGTCGAGATCCTTGGCTTCTCCGCCCGAGAAAACGACGATACGCTTGCCGTTGAAGCAGGATTGCACGACGTGTTCTATCCGCTGCGTCAACATGCTCACCGGGATGCTCTGGGCGTCGTAAACTTTTTTCGCCTGGTCGAGGAACATGGCGTCGGTCGGCGGCTTCACCTTGATGATATGCGCCCCCATCAGTGCGGCCATGTGTGCGGCATAGGCGCAGACATCCATGGCAGTTTCGCCTTCCTTGGTGACCGTGCCGCCGCGCGGATAGGACCAGACGACCACGGCGAGACCCACTGATTTTGCTTCCTCCGACAGTTCGCGGATCTCTTCCATCAGCTCGAACTGGTACTCGGAGCCGGGATAAATCGTGAACCCGATGGCCGAGCAGCCAAGCCGCAATGCATCGTCGACCGAGCCGGTCACGGCTTGGTCTTTTTCCGTCGCCAACGAATTCGCCGAATTGCATTTGAGGATGGTCGGGATCGCGCCGGCAAAACTGTCGGCCCCTGCCTCGATCATGCCGAGCGGAGCGGCGTAGGCCGAGAGGCCCGCATCGACTGCCAGCTGGAAATGATAATGCGGATCATAGCCCGCGGGATTGGGTGCGAAGCTCCGTGCCGGTCCGTGCTCGAAACCCTGATCGACGGGCAAGATCACAAGCTTGCCGGTGCCGCCAAGCTTTCCGTGCATCAGGATGCGGGCCAGGTTACCCTTGGTCCCAGGATTATCGCTTTCGTACCCGGCGAGAATTTTCTTCACTTTTTGGCTGACACGCATCGTTTGATCCTTCCGTTAACTGACGCTTCTGAATACTCCAAAGGCTACCAGAGTTCAATCGGCCAGACATCAGTTTTTCCCGGAAAACCGGGCTTCTTAGGCTGTTCTGGGGCATGGTGATTCGGGCATGCCGGAGCTCTTTGGCCATCGTCTAGCCGCAGGTTGACGCCGCTTTCGCGGACATCGTATGGTGCGAAAAGGTCACAAAATCGGTGGGTTAGGCAGCCTCGTGTCCAAACTGGGTGAAGCGGAAAAGCGCCTTCAGCGCGCGGTCACGGCTCTTGAACAGGCGGCAGTCGCCCGGTCTGGGGGAGGAACTGCTGCATCCCAGGAAGCCGCGAACGTTGAAATCGAGGCCGCTCAGGCGAGAATAGCGGAGCTGCAAGCGGTCAACGCGTCGGTTGCGGAAAAACTTGATGGCGCGATCCTGCGCGTGAAGAAAATTTTGGGCGACTGAGATGGCGCAGGTCGAGGTCAAGATCAATGGGCGGAACTATCAGATCGCCTGCGACGATGGTCAGGAAGCGCATCTTGTACAGCTTGGCGAATATATCGACAAGCGGGTGCAAGAGCTGGTGTCGGCTGTCGGCCAAGTCGGCGATTCTCGGCTGTTAGTGATGACGTCGTTGCTTCTCGCGGACGAACTGTCCGAGACCTACGCCGATATTAAAGGAACTTCCGGCGCTGCGGACGCCGCCGTATCCGCCGAGGAGATGGAAGAGAGACTGGCCGGTATCGTGGATGCCGCGACCGCGCGAATCGAGGCTGTGACGCGCGATCTGTCAGGGACAGGCTGAAAAACTCGTGCGGCGATATGAATCGAAGTTCATTTCCCGTTTGTGAATTTTGCCTTAAGTTTAAATCCGGCGGGGCTGTACTGTGCGATACGTCTT
>MDTD01159179.1_pt1 | contig 29725 bp, 27 predicted proteins | sample 811221 | NCBI WGS metagenome assembly MDTD01 (sample SAMN05326646, study PRJNA326480) | marine metagenome | isolation source: seawater | place: Pacific Ocean: South West | collected 2011 | reverse complement strand
GCTTTTTTCTTTATTTTCGTCTTTTACTTCTTCAAAGTCTGCATCAACAACGTTATCGTCTTTTTTTCCTTCTTGTTTATTTTCTTTTGTTGCATCACCAGGCTTAGCACTTTGTTGTGATTTATAAATTGCCTCACCCAATTTCATTGAAGATTGAACTAAATCTTGTGTTTTCTTTTTAATTTCTTCAACATCTGTTCCTTTTAGTGCATTTCTCAAATTTGAGGCTGCAGTTTCAATTGCTTTTTTATCAGCCTCAGAAACCTTACCTCCGTGCTCTTTAAGATTTTTTTCTGTAGAGTGGATTAAAGTGTCAGCTTGGTTTCTAGCATCTACAGCTTCTCTTTTTTTCTTATCTGTTTCTTTATTAGCCTCAGCTTCTTTTACCATTTTATTAATTTCGTCTTCACTTAAACCACCAGATGCTTGAATTTGTATCTTTTGTTCTTTACCAGTGCCTTTGTCTTTTGCTGATACATTTACTATACCGTTTGCATCTATATCGAACGTTACCTCGATTTGTGGAACTCCCCTTGGTGCAGGAGCAATGCCTACTAACTCAAAATTTCCTAGAATTTTATTGTCTGCTGCCATCTCCCTTTCACCTTGAAGCACTCTTATCGATACAGCTGGTTGATTATCTTCTGCTGTTGAGAAAACTTGACTTTTTTTAGTTGGTATTGTGGTATTTTTATCAATTAATTTTGTTGATACTCCACCAAGTGTTTCAATACCAAGTGATAATGGGGTAACATCTAATAATAAAACATCCTTAACGTCACCTTGAAGAACTCCGGCCTGTATTGCTGCTCCCATTGCAACTACCTCATCTGGGTTGACCGATTTATTAGGGTCCTTACCAAAAAAGTTTTTAACTTCCTCAACTACCTTCGGCATTCTTGTCATACCTCCAACCAAAACTACCTCATCTACTTCTCCTGCGGATAGTCCAGCGTCTTTTAATGCAGTCTTACAAGGTGGAATAGTTCTTGTAATGAGATCTTCCACTAAAGCTTCAAGTTTAGCTCTAGTCATTTTCATATTAATATGTTTCGGTCCAGTTTTGTCCGCTGTTATAAAAGGTAAATTTATTTCTGTCTGTGTCGCTGATGACAACTCTATTTTAGCTTTTTCCGCAGCTTCTTTTAATCTCTGCAAAGCAAGCTTGTCAGATTTCAGGTCAATACCATTCTCTTTCTTAAACTCATTTAGTAAGTACTCAACAATTGTATTATCGAAATCTTCACCACCTAAAAAAGTATCACCATTTGTAGATTTAACCTCGAATACTCCGTCACCTAATTCGAGAATTGATACATCAAAAGTTCCACCACCTAAATCATATACTGCAATTTTTTTATTTTGTTTTTTTTTGTCTAAGCCATAAGCAAGTGATGCAGCTGTCGGCTCATTAATTATTCTTAAAACCTCTAAACCAGCTATCTTTCCTGCATCTTTTGTTGCTTGTCTTTGGGCATCATTAAAATATGCTGGAACAGTTATTACTGCTTTTGAAACTTCTTGTCCTAAATATTTTTCTGCGGTTTCCTTCATTTTTTGCAAAACAAAAGCTGAAATTTGAGATGGAGAATATTTTTTTCCTTTTGATTCTATCCAGGCATCACCTTTGTCTGAATTAATAATTTTAAAAGGTGCAGTCTCTAAGTCTTTTTTAACAGTTTCATCACTAAAATTTCTCCCAATTAATCTCTTTACAGCAAAAATAGTATTTTCTGGATTAGTCACAGCCTGCCTTTTCGCAGGTTGACCGATTAATTTTTCTTCGCTCTCAGTAAATGCAACAACGGATGGGGTAGTTCTTGCGCCTTCCGCATTTTCCAAAACTTTAGCTTGTGAACCATCCATTATTGCTACACAAGAATTTGTAGTTCCTAAATCTATACCTATTACTTTGCTCATATTTTTACCAACTTGAAGTCATATAAGACTTATTTTTTAATCTACAAGCTACAAACTTCATTAATTTTTATCTTTATTTTCCTTTATTTCTCCGGTTTTTTTCCCGTTTTCCTTATTTTTTTGGGTTTTTTTTGATACACAAACTAAAGAAGGTCTTAATAGCCTCTCTTTCATCATGAAACCTTTTTGAATTTCTTGCACAATTGTTCCAACATCTTTTTGATCATCTTCAACTTCCATCATTGCTTGATGTAGATTGGGATCTAACTTTTCATTGATTGACTTAATTGGTTCAATATTATTCTTCTTTAGTATTGTTAACATATCTTTATTAATAATCTCTATATGTTCTAAGATTTTTTTAAGCGCATCAGTGTTTTTTAATTTTTCGTCATTTTCTAAAGAAGTTTTTGAGCGCTCTAAGTTATCTATTAAATTTAATGATTCTCTAGCAAAAGAAAATCCACCATAATCTAGTGCATCATCTTTTTCCTTCTCATAACGTCTACGCTGATTTTCCATCTCTGCGTAAGATCTAGCAAGTTTATCCTCCAATTCTTTAATTTTTTCTTCTGGGCTTAATTCTTTTTCCTCTGGAATCTTGTTATTTTCATCCAATTTTTTTTCATTCTCGGTACTGATATTTTTATCCTCTTCAGATTGTTTTTTATTTTTAGTTTCCTCTTTTTCCATAGTATTCTATATGGTAAGAAATAAAAAAATTTCTAGATGAAAAAGAAAAAAATTTCTGAAATTCTCATTGGATCTAATAACAGCGGCAAAGTGAGAGAAATCAAGGGTTTGTTGCCAAAAAACATCAAAATTTTTACAACAAAACACTTTAAATTATCAAGCCCAAAAGAAACTGGCAGGACTTTCCAGGAAAATTCATTAATTAAGGCTAAATATTTTTCAAAGAAAAGCGGAAAAATTTGTATAGCTGATGATTCAGGCTTAGAAATTGATATCATGAATGGTGACCCAGGAATTTATTCTGCAAGATGGGGAGGAAAAAAAAATAATTTTAATATAGCTATAGAAAAAGTATTTAAAAAATTAAAATCAATAGACAAAAATTGGAAAAAAAAAAAAATTAAAGCAAGATTCATTTGTGCAATAACAATTTATGGACCAAAAATTAAAACTTTAAATGCAATTGGAAAGGTTGAAGGAAGGATTTCACCAATTAAAAAGGGTACAAATGGTTTCGGTTATGATCCAATATTTATTCCTAAAAACAAAAAAATTACTTTTGGCCAGATGGAGTCAAAGACAAAGTATAAAATTGATCATAGATTTATGGCTTTTAAGAAAATTAAAAAATTTCTATAAAGTTGTTATTATCAACTGTGTAGAAATTTAGAATATGATTTATATTGTTTTTATTAATCTCAAAAACTCCAGATACACCTTTAAATTTATTTTTTTTGAAGAATAATTTGTTATTTACTTCAAAATTATTTTGAATAAGTGAATAATAAATTAAACCAACTAAATCATAACTTAAAATAGCTATTTGGCTTGGATTTTCATTGAATAAATCAAAATATTCCTTTGTAAATTTTTTATACTTTTGAATATTTATAGACGGAAAACTTATTGGTTGTGAAGTTGTTTCTTTAAATAATGTTTCGTCAAACCATTGATTAAGAGAAATAAATGACACATTTTTTGGGGAGACATCAGTATACAAAAGTGAAGTCGTGACACTTTTTAAACTTTCATTAAAGTCTGCGATTACTATTGAATCAAATCCAATTCTACCAATCGTGTCCTTTTTTTCTAATCTCTTAATTTTTCTTTCTTTATTTGGATCATCTGACATCTCAACTCTTTTAATTTCATCCTCCAAATTTTTTTTTCTAATTTGATATTTTGTTACTTTCTCAATTTGTTTCGTTAATTTGGTTGGTTCTGCGTCGTAGTAAAAAATTTTTGAAGTTTTAATTTGAGATTTTAATATCCCATTTTCAATTTCTTCTTTAAAATCTTTTTTTGGAATTAAAACTAATGTTTTATTAAGTTCATTTATCTCCAAAAATCTTTTGATAGCTTTGAATTGTGACTTTGCATTTACACCTGTGCTAATAATATTTTTCGGGTTATTTAAAGTTTTATTTGTTAAAGATAAAAAAATTGCATCATTAAATTTTTCTAAACCTTTTAAATTTTTATTAAAGACTGGTCCAATAAAAATTCTTATTCCGTCTGAATAAAGATTATTAACAACTTTTAAAGTCTCATTTGTATCTGACAATGTATTTCTTGGTAAAATTTTAATGTTATCATTATCAATTTTGTTTATACCCATTCTTACAGATTGAACAATTGATTTACCAATATCTGAATATTCTCCAGTAAGAGGAGCAAGCAAACCAATCTTAATAATTTCTTGAGCACCAACACTATGAGTTTGAAGTAAAAAAACAATTATAAAGAATTTTTTAAAAATTTTATTAATTACTTTCATTTTATCTTTTTTATTATAATGATATTATTTTATGATTCCATTCTCAGATTATAACAATAATAAGTTAGAAATGGGGCTATATGTGGTTTCAACACCAATTGGTAATCTTTCAGATATAACTATAAGAGCATTAAAAGTTTTAAATTCATCACATTACATCTTATGTGAAGATACGAGAGTATCTCAAAAATTATTAACTAAATATAATATTAAATCTAAACTAATATCAAACCACAAATTTAATGAAAAAAGCAATATAAGTAAGATAATTAAAATTTTAGAAAAAAATAAAATAATTTCGTTAATTAGTGATGCTGGTACGCCTTGTATATCAGATCCAGGTCTTATTATTTTGAGAGAGTGTTTAAAAAAAAATATAAAAATCTTTTCTGTGCCAGGTCCGTCTGCTGTGACAGCAGCTGTATCATTAACCACGTTTGGAGAAAAATATATTTTTTGCGGTTTTTTCCCTGAAAAAGAAAAAGATATAAAAAATATTTCAATTGAATTTTTAAAATTAAACTATTCGCTTGTTTTTTTTATTTCTTCTCAAAAACTAAAAAAAAAAATATCAATTATAAAAAAATATTTTTCAGACAGAAATGTTGTAATTTGTAAAGAGATTACCAAAATATATGAGGAATATTTAAGATTAGAAGTGTCACAACTAGACAATACAATTCCAAAATTAAAGGGTGAGATTACAATTGTATTTTCTCCAAGAGAAATCATCAGTTTTAATCATCTTGATGATAATGATAAAAAAATAATAAAAAAAATGATTAAAAATTCATCAATTAAGGATATTATTAATATTGTGAACAAAAATAAAAAAATTTCTAAAAATGAAATTTATAACTATTGTTTGGACCTAAAAAAGTGAAAACTAATATTATAATTATTTTATTTTTTTTATTTTTAACAAGTTGTGTTGGTACTTCATCTCAAGGTGTGTTTGGAACAGGTGTAAGTATAGCGTTAGATCCTAGGTCAATAGGAACACAAATAGACGACAATATAATGCAAAAAAATTTAGTAGCTAGAATGTTATCAAAAGATAAAAAATATTTAATCTCAATAAATACAAAAGTTTTGGATGGAAGAATTTTTATTACTGGAAAAGTTGAGGATCCCGAGGAAAAATTGCAAATCACCAAAATGGCTTGGGAGACCAAGGGGGTTAGATCAGTAAAAAATGATATTATAATCAAAGAACAATTTGACTTTAAACAATCTGCCAAAGATTTACTTATTACAAGTCAATTAAGAACAGCTTTAATAATAAATAAAGCTATTAAATCTACAAACTATAATATCGATACATATAAAAAAAAAATATATATTTATGGAATTGCTCAAAACAAAGATGAACAAAAAGAAGTTATAAAAGAGGCAAAAAATATTCCAGATATTAAAAATGTAATAGCAAGTATTTTATTAGTTGATGATTTAAGAATACAAAGAGATTAGTTTAATATAACAAAAAGTATTTTGCTAATAAAAGACATAAAAATTATAAAACTAATAAAAAAAACCCAATACATCACTGTTACAGCCCTATTTCTTTTTCTTCTTAATATCACAAAATTTTTATCATCCAGATTTGATATATCTCTTTTTCCTTTAACGGGATAATCATAACTCCATCTCCAAATTGTATCCCCAAACCTTTGGTCTAGATTATTAAAATATCTTATCCAAGCTGTGGTCCAAAGAAATAGAAAATATAAAATAGCTAGTAATAAGATTTCAGTTAACATTAGGTTAATTTATTTTTCCATAATTTATTATACCAGCAGAATATGCTGCAACAGATGCAATATTTAAAATTTCAGATGTTGAAGATCTTAAGGGCACCACTTCAATAGCTCTTCCTAAGCCAATCAATAAAGGCCCAATAACTTTGGCACCTCCTAATGTCTTCATTATCTTGTAGGATATTGCAGCACTATGTTGACCTGGCATAATAAGAACATTTGCTTTTCCAACAATATCTGACATTGGATATAAATCTCTATACTCATCACTAAGTGCCACATCGGGTTGCATGTCTCCATCAAATTTAAAATCAACATTCATTGCTTTTAAAATATCAACTGCATCTCTTATATGTTTTGTTCTACTTGTAATTGGTTGACCAAAAGTTGAATGCGATAAAAAAGCTACCTTAGGATCAAAACCAAAAAGTCTTACAACTCGTGCAGCCGATTTCGCTATTTCTGCCATTTGTTCAGAAGTTGGATATTCGTGAACTGTAGTATCTGCAATGAAAACAGTTTTACCCTTATTTACAACCATATTTAAACCAAACATAATTTCGCCCGGTCTTGCATCTATGACCTTGGTAATTTTTTTTAAAGATGAGGAGTACCGCCTCGTATTTCCAGTCACCATTGCATCTGCGTCTCCACACTCAACCATACATGAAGCCCAAATTACCCTGTCGTTTCTTGCCATTTTATCACAATCTCTCTCTAACAAACCTTCTTTTCTGTGTAACTTTTTAAAAAGAAATTTTATATATTTTTCTCTTAAAGATTTATTTTTTTTTGCATTTACAATCTCTATATTTAAATTTTCGCCATAACCAATTTCTTTTAATTTTTTTTTTATAATCTCCTCTTTTGCCACTATTATTGGTATTCCCAAACCAGCATTCTTAAATGCTATCGCAGCTTTTAAAGTTTCTTCATCTTCGCCATCAGCAAAGACAACTTTTTTTTGTGTTTTTTTTATTTGATTATTAATTCCTTGCATTATTGTTACAGAAGGATCTAATCTTTGTTTAAGTTGTTCTGAGTAAATATTAAAATTTTCAATTTTTTTTCTCGCAACTCCACTTTTCATTGCAGCTTTTGCTACCGCTACAGGTATTACACTGATTAATCTTGGATCAAAAGTTGATGGAATGATATAATCTTTTCCAAAAGTTGGCCTTTCACCTCCCATAGCTGCCACAACTTCGTCTGGAACTCTCTTTCGAGCTAAAGAGGCTATAGCTTTTACAGCAGCGACTTTCATATCCTCATTAATTGTTTTAGCTCTTACATCTAAAGCACCTCTAAAAATATAAGGAAAGCCAATTAAATTATTTACTTGATTAGGATAATCCGATCTTCCTGTAGCAATAATAGCGTCCTTTCTAACTTCCTCAACTTCTTCAGGAGTTATTTCAGGGTCTGGATTTGCGCATGCAAAAATAATTGGATTATTGGCCATAACTTTCACCATACTTTTTTTAAGTACTCCCGCAGAAGAGAGGCCTAAAAAAACATCTGCATTTTTAATAGCATCGTTTAAATTTCTATGATTAGTGTTTATAGCAAAAGCCGACTTCCACTCATTTAAATTCTCTCTTCCTTTATAGATCACTCCTTTTCTATCAATCATTATTATATTATTTTTTGCTACTCCAGATTTAATAAAAAGATTTGTGCAAGCCATTGCGGAAGCGCCTGCTCCGTTAACTACCACCTTAATTCTTTTTATATCTTTTTTTGCGATATCAATAGCATTCATTAGAGCTGCACATGTTATTATTGCAGTTCCATGTTGATCATCATGGAATACAGGAATATCTAGAATTTCTTTTAATTTTTTTTCAATTATGAAACAATCTGGAGCAGCAATATCTTCTAGATTTATACCACCAAAACTTTTTGAAAAGTTTTTTATTGAATTTATAATTTCATTCACATCACTAGAATCTATTTCTAGATCTATAGAATCTATGTCGGCAAATCTTTTAAAAAGAACAGCTTTTCCCTCCATAACCGGTTTTGAGGCAATAGCTCCTAGATTTCCGAGGCCTAGTATTGCAGACCCATTACTTATAACTGCAACCAGGTTACCCTTTGTTGTGTAATCATAAGCTAAGTCTGGATTTTTGTGTATCGCTTTTACAGGAGCTGCAACACCAGGTGAATAGGCTAAAGCGAGGTCACGTTTTGTGGTCATTGGCTTAGATGAAACAATCTCAATTTTTCCAGATTTTTTATTATTATGGAATTCTAATGCCTCTTTATCAGAATAGTGTTCAATTTTATTTTTTTTCATTTTTTGCAATTAGATATACAAATAGACCTAAAAAAGACTAATATGATTTATGAATCTAATTAAGTCAACTGGCACATTTAGTTTCTTTACATTGCTAAGCAGAATTTTAGGATATTTAAGAGATCTCTTAATAGCAATATATTTGGGATCAGGGTTTCTGGCAGATGCATTTTTTGTTGCTTTTAGAATTCCGAATACATTTAGAAGATTATTTTCCGAGGGAACATTTAACGCTGCTTTTGTTCCAATATATTCAAGTGAAATAGTTAACAATAAAAAAAAATCAAAGAAATTTGCAAACGATATATTTAATTTATTACTTATTGGACTTTTAGTCCTAGTCTTGATTATTGAAATATTAATGCCCTGGTTTGTTATGTTAATTGCTCCTGGTTTCAAGGCAGATTCTGAAAAATTGGAGTTAACTATTTATCTTACAAGAATTACGTTTCCATTTTTGATGTTTATAAGCTTATCCTCCTTTTTTGCAGCAATTTTGAATACTAATAATAAATTTGCCGTGTCTGCGGCTGCACCAATAACTCTCAATATTTTATTAATATTGACTTTATTTTTTGGAAGATATTTGAATGACAATTTAGTTGATTATCTCTCGTACGCAGTAACTTTATCAGGGGTAATCCAACTTTTGTTACTAATTTATTTTACAAAAAAATTTTTTAAACCCAAGATTAATATTTATTTTAAAATTTCTAAAAAAGTTAGATATTTTTTTAAAAAATTATTACCCAGCATATTTTCATCAGGAGTCACACAAATAAATATTTTAGTTGGAACAATAATTGCATCATTTCAACCTAGTGCTGTTTCTTACTTATATTATGCAGATAGGATTTATCAGATAAATTTAGCAATAGCTGGTATAGCTATTGGAACAGTCCTTCTTCCTAGTTTGAGTAAATTTGTAAAAAAGAAAAATAATAACAAAATAGATCTTATTCAAAACAAGTCTCTTGAATTAAGTATCTTTTTAAGTTTGCCAGCAACATTTGGCTTACTTGTTGGATCAAATGAAATTACTTCTAGCCTGTTTGGATATGGAGCTTTTGATCTAAAAAGTGTTAACAATTCAGCAAATGCATTATTTTATTTTGCCCTTGGTTTACCAGCATTTGCTTTTATAAAAGTTTTTTCAAGCTTTGTTTTTGCTAGACAAAATACAAAAGTTCCTTTCTATTTTTCTTTATCCTCTGTAATTTTGAATATCTTTATCAGCATATATTTTTTTGATAGCTTTGGTTTTATTATAATACCAATAGCAACATCTATTTCTTCTTGGTTTAATTCATTATTACTCTTTATTTATTTATTAAACAAAAGGTATTTTAATTTTGCTGAAAACTTCTTTTATTCATTTTTTAAAATTTTAATATCATCCGGAGTCACAAGTGTATTTTTTTATTACTCATTGGTAATTTTTAGTGAATATTTAAACTACGAAAGTAATTATAAATTAATAACCATCATAATTTTAGTTATTTTAACATTTATATTTTATGTTCTATTGTCTATACTCACAAAAGCTTTTAAAACCTCTGATATTAAATTAAAGTATTAATTTATGGTTAAAAAAATTTTTTCAGGAGTGCAACCAACAGGGAATTTGCATTTGGGTAATTATTTGGGTGCGATCAAGCACTTTGTAAATTTACAAAATGACAATAATAATTGTATATTTTGTGTGGTAGATCTTCATGCTATTACAACAAAGCAAAACCCAAAAACTTTAAAAAAAAATATAAGAGAAACCGCAGCTGCGTTTCTGGCGAGTGGAATAAACTCTGATAAGAGTATTATTTTTAATCAATCTTTAGTACCGGCGCATAGCGAAGGTTCCTGGATACTAGGCTGTATTGCAAGAACTGGTTGGTTAAATAGGATGACACAATTTAAAGAAAAGGCTGGAAAGGATAAAGAAAAAGCCAGTGTTGGTTTGTATATTTATCCTATACTTATGGCTGCGGATATTTTACTTTATGATTCAACCCATGTTCCTGTTGGTGAAGATCAAAAACAACATTTAGAATTATCAAGAGATATTGCTCAAAAATTTAATACAGATTTTAATCAGAAAGATTTTTTTAAAGCACCAGAGCCATTAATTCAAAAAAATTTTGCTAGAATAATGAGCTTAAGAGATGGAACAAAAAAAATGAGCAAGTCAGACCCATCAGATTTAAGTAGAATTAACATGAATGACACAAAGGATCAAATTATAAATAAAATTAAGAAAGCTAAAACTGATAATGAAGCAATACCAGATAATGAAAAAAAACTACAACACAGGCCTGAATTAGAAAATCTTCTAGGTATATATTCAAGCCTCACCGATCAAGACTTAAATCAAACAATTAAAGAATTTAGTGGAAAAAATTTTTCTCATTTTAAAACAAAATTAAGTGAAATCGTTGTTGAAAAAATATCACCAATAACAAATGAGATTCGTAAAATTTTGAAAGATGAAAAATATATTGATGACGAGCTGGATAAAGGTGCAGAAAAAGCTGAAAAAATGGCAAAAAAAAAGGTAAATGAGTTAAAAAAAATAATTGGTTTTTAAGTAAACAGTATTTAAATTTTAAAAAAAATACTTATATCTATAGTATGTTTGTACAAACACAAAAAACACCAAATCCAAATTCTTTAAAGTTCATTCCTGGAACAAAAGTTTCCAGTATAGGATCTGCAGAATTTTTCAATTTAGATGATACAAATAATATTCTTTTAAAAAATATTTTATCTGTAGAAGGTGTTGAAAGCATTTTTGTTGGGGACGATTTTATATCAGTAAATAAAAATAGTAAAATTTCTTGGGAAAATATCAAACATATAGTGATCTCTCATATAAATGAATATTACGAAAATGGAAACGATATAGTTTTAGATAAAATTTTAAAAAAAAATGAAGATCAAGATTTGAAAGAAATTGAGAGACAAATAATTAATCTTTTAGAGACAAAAATTAAACCAGCTGTTTCAAGAGATGGAGGAGATATAAAATTTGTCGATTTTAGAGATGGAGTTGTTAAGGTTCAATTAAGAGGAAGTTGTTCCGGTTGCCCAAGCTCAATAATCACTCTTAAACAAGGAGTTCAGAACCTCCTTACACACTATATTCCCGATGTGAAACAAGTAGTAGCTATTTCTTAATATGATCAATAAAAAAAAAATAAATTTTAATTTAATTAAAAAGATTATTAAAGAAAAAGGATTTGAATTAAAAAAAAAAAAAAATTATTTTAATTTCAAGGAACTGTCGAGTTTATATTATACAGTATTAAGCAGTTTTGTAATAATTTTCGTATTTTTTTTGTTGCCCCTATCAGTTGATATCAAACAAGATATTAACTTAAATAAACAAACCGTCGACAATAATTCTAATGTAGATTTTCAAAAAGTCTTAGATGGAAAAACTCTTCAAAGCGAAGATGTTGATAATGATTTGGACATCAAGAGTTTATTTGAGGATGTATTTTCTCTTAATGATGACGTTCAAACAGATACAGTAAGATTAAATGCGTCTACCGTTAAAGAATTATTTAAAGATACTGACTACAATCTTGATAAAATCAGAGAAACAAAATTAGTAAAACCAGTAAAGTTGTCTCTTTTACCAAAAGAGATGAAAAATATACAAAGTACTAAAGAAAAGAAAAAATTATTTTTAGAGATAATTTTACCCCTTGTTTTAGAGGAAAATAATCGAATTAAATTAGATAGAAGAAAATTATTTAGTATTTTGAATAAAAATAATAATTCAAACCAAGAAATTAGGTGGCTTAATAAAAAATTCAAACAATACGGTGTTGTTAAAAAAGATTTAGCAACATTAAAAATTAGAATGGACGAAATTCCAGTTTCATTAGCTTTGGCCCAAGCTGCAAAGGAAACTGGATGGGGGACCTCAAGATTTGCTATAGAAGGTAATGCACTGTTTGGACAATGGACTTGGTCAGGTGAAGGTATAAAACCAGCTGATGTAGAGTCAGATCAATCTAGTCATAAAGTAATGAAATTTAAAGTTCTAAAAGCTTCAGTACGAGCATACCAAAGAAATTTAAATACTCACAACAGTTATCGTAAATTTAGAATGGCAAGAGCAATAATGAGAGACAACGATGAAAAATTAGATAGTTTAATTTTGGCTGATTACTTAGATAAGTATGCAGCTACAGGTAAAGAATATACTATTATACTAAAGAAAATTATTCAGCAAAATTCATTGAGAGATTTTGATAATGTAAAATTGCTTCCATCAAGCGTGCAACTTAAAAATTTAATTTAGTATTCTTTTACAGAAAACTGAAGACCAAACCATCTCCAACCATCATTATCTTGTAACGAACAGTTAACGCGCCCTCTTCTAAAAGAAAACTTTTCTCTGAATTGTATTTTAATTTTATTATCTTGAAAAATTACATTCGATTTTTCCCATTTATTACCCTCATCAGAAAAACAATTTATTTTATTAATATTTTTTTGCTCTTTAAAAAATTCAACAGTTAGATTAGGTGGGTTATTATTAGTTACAAATTTATCTTTTGGCATTATATTTTTATACTGCAAAGGAAGTAAATTAATCAAAAATTTAAATCTATCAAGGTCACCATATTTTTCATTGATTGGAAATCTTGGTAATTCAAATTTATTTTTATTTAAATCAATAACACCAGAATGTTGCCCAAATGCATATTTAAAATTCTTTTTAATAAATTCAAGTTGCTTTTGGCTGTACTCTCCAAAAGGATATGAAAAAAATATAGGGTTATAACCAATTTCTTTTTCAAATATCTGGATTGATGTTAAAATATCTTTTTTAAATTCACTGAATTTAAAATCAATAAGGTATTCATGTGTATGTGAGTGGTTTCCCAAAAAAGCAAAGTTATAATTTTCTATTTCTTTTAATTCATCCCAGCTCATGTAGCCTTTTTTCCCTACCGCCTCTGTTGAAACAAATAATATAAATGGAATTTTATTTTCTTTTAGATATGGCCATGCATGTTCGTAAAAAGATGTAAATGCATCATCAATAGTTATTAGAATTTTTTTTTCTTTTTTGACTCTTGAAAAATTTTTATCAAAGTCTTTTGGATTTTCAAAAGATAAACCTTGTGAGTTTATTAATTCAATTTGCTTTTGAAATATCTCCATTCTAATATTTGTAGAAGGATAACTATTTTCATTAAATCTATGATACATAAGACTTAATATACCTCTCTCCTCAGAATAATATTTACTATTAATTTCCTCTGCATTAGAACTATTTAATAAGTTTAAAATTATGAAAAGTTTAATTATCGATGCTACAAGTGAAAAAATTTTTTTGGTAATCATAAATAGTAAAAATATTTATACAAGTAGTCACAAAAATAGCAAAATTAATTTTGATAAATTAACTATACTGATTGATAGATTTTTAAGTAAACACAATATTTTCTTCGACCAAATAAAAATAATTTATGTAAATAGGGGCCCAGGTAGTTTTGCTGGTACAAGAGCATCTCTATCAATAGTTAAGGGTATTCACTTATCAAAAAAAATTGATTATTTTGGCTTCAGTTTCTTAGATTTTGTTGATGAGATTAATAAAAGAAACGTTAAATGGATAGAATTGCCTAAATTATGTAAGAAATATAAAATTAAAAAAAATTTGATTAAACCACTTTTTTTAAGTTAAAATAGAACCATGACAGATACAATCGAAAAAAAGTGTATTGAAAAAGGTGTTAAGCTTACAGAGCAAAGAAAAATTATTGCTAGAATAATGTCTGAGTCAAAGGAAACTTATGGTGAATCTGACCATCCAGATGTTGATGAGTTGTATAACAGAGTTTCAAAGATTGATCCAAAAATTAGTATTGCAACGGTTTACAGAACTGTAAAACTTTTTGAAGAGGCTGGCATACTGGTTAAACATGACTTTAAAGCTGGAAAGGCTAGGTATGAGATTAATGATGATCATAACCATTTAATTGATATCAAAACAGGAGAAATAATAGAATTTGTAGATAGTGAAATTGAGGAGTTACAAAAAAAAAATAGCAGAAAAGTACGGTTATGAGTTAGTTGATCATAAGTTAGAACTCTATGGTGTTAAAAAAAAAAATTAATTGATGGCAAAAAAAGTATTTATTAAAACTTTTGGTTGTCAGATGAATGTATATGACTCAAACCGAATTTTAGACTCAATAAAAAAAATTGGTTTTACAAAAACTGAAAATTTAATTGATACAGATTGTTTTATTCTTAACACCTGTCATATTCGGGATAAAGCCAAGGAAAAAGTTTATCACGAAATTGGCAGAGTCAAACAAACCTTTGAGGGAAGAGATAAACCACTAGTAATAATAGCTGGATGTGTAGCCCAGGCTGAAAATTCTGAAATGTTAAAAAGAGAACCTTACATTGATTTTGTTATTGGCCCACAATCTTATCACAAACTTAATAATACTATTACAAATTTTGAAAAAAACAAAAAAAGATGTGAAATAACAGATTTTGATTCAATATCTAAATTTGACTACCTTAATAAAATAAAAAATCAAAATAGCAATGTATCATCTTTCTTAACAATCCAAGAAGGTTGTGATAAGTTTTGTCATTTTTGTGTAGTGCCTTATACTAGAGGCCCCGAGTTCTCGAGACCTTATAGTCATGTAATGAGCGAGGCTGAAAATTTAATAAAAAAAGGCTCAAAAGAAATTATCTTATTAGGTCAAAATGTGAATGCGTATTTAAGTATCGAAGATAAAAAAGAGTATAAACTATCAAATTTGATTATGTCTTTAGAAAAAATTAAAGATCTTAAGAGGATTAGATATATTACCTCTCATCCAAGAGATATGAGTGAAGATCTTATTGAATGTTATGCAAAATCTAAAAAACTAATGCCATTTATACATTTACCAATACAGTCAGGTTCAAACAAAATATTAAAAACGATGAATAGAAAACATCATGTAGATGAATATATACGCATATATGACAAACTTAAGAAAATTAACAAAAAAATAGAATTTTCAAGTGATTTTATTATTGGTTATCCAGGAGAAAATCAAAAAGATTTTGAGGATACTTTAAGTTTAATAGATAAGTTAAAATTCTTGAACTCATATTCTTTTATTTTCAGTTCTCGTCCAGGAACTACGGCTTCGAATTATGAGGAAGTTGATGAAAAAATTTGTAAAGAAAGATTGAAAATTATTCAGGAAAAACTTTTTCTTAATCAAAAAATAAAAAATAAAAGTTTTGAAAATACTTACGTGAATGTACTAGTTGAAAATAAAATGAAAGGACAAGATAAATTATTTGGTAGGAATGAGTATATGACCTCAGTTATTTTTGAAGGTAATACTGAATTAATTGGAAAAGAAGTTTCGGTTTATATAACTAGTAGTAATCAAAATACGTTATATGGTGTAATTAAATACAATAAATTTAAGGCAGCCTAAAATTGAGCAATTTTCAAAATAAAGTAAACAATAATTTGAAGTTTGTTTATTCAGAAAATAATTCAATTAGTATTGTATTTCCTAATAATGATCTTTTAATGGGAGTGTTAGGAGAATTTAATAAAAATCTGAAAGAACTAGAAAGAATTACAGACTCAAACATTTATTTCAGAGGAAATTCAATAATAACGAAAAATGATAGTAAAAAAAATCAAATTATTAAAAATGCAATTCAATTTTTGTGCGATCAGTTTATAACTAATGGATCAATAGAAAAAAAAGATATAATCTCATCTATAAATAAATTTATGATTAATGAAAATAGCGCAAATAATGAAAAAATTGAGTTTTTAATAAAAACTCCTAAAAAGTCTGTAATTCCAAGATCTGAAAAACAAAAAAATTATGTAAGAGCTCTCAAAAATAGTGACATAGTTATTTCTGCAGGACCAGCAGGGACAGGAAAAACTTTTTTAGCAGTCGCTGTAGCTTTGACAATGTTACTTGAAAAAAAAATTGAGAGAATTATTCTTTCAAGACCTGCAGTTGAAGCAGGTGAAAGATTAGGTTTTTTACCTGGGGACATGAGGGAAAAAGTAGATCCCTATTTAAGGCCATTATATGATTCTTTGTATGATTTATTAGATTTTGAAAAAATACAAAAAAAAATTGAAATCGGTGATATTGAAATTGCACCGCTTGCTTTCATGAGAGGAAGGACATTAAAAAATTCATTTGCAATTTTAGATGAGGCTCAAAATGCAACTGATACCCAAATCAAGATGTTTCTTACAAGAATAGGTGAAAATTCTAAAATAGTAATCAATGGGGACCCTTCACAAATTGATTTACCAAATAAATCCTTATCAGGATTAAATAGATCTAAAAAAATCTTAGGACATTTGAAAGAGATTTCAGTTATAGATTTTGATCATTCAGATGTGGTTAGACATCCTTTAGTCTCAAAGATAGTACAAGCTTACTCAGATCAAGATAATAATGATTAATGTAGAGGTCATTGTAGATCATCTTCAATGGAAAAAAAAAATCAGAAAGATTGATATATTTTTTAAAACAGTCTTAAAACTGTTTCCAAAAAAATATCAATTTCCAAAAAAAAATGTGTTTTTAACCCTTCTTCTTTCTAATAATAAACATATAAAAAAACTAAATTACAAATTTAGAAAAAAAAATAAATCTACGGATATTTTATCATTTCCTTTAAATTACAAAATTAAAAGAAGACAATACCTTGGTGATATAATTATTAGTTACGAGTTTATGAATAGACCAAAATTGGAAAATAACATTTTATTTAAAAAGAAAGTCGTTAAATTATTTATACACGGCTTTCTTCATTTAAACGGATATGACCATAAGAAAAATGTAGATTTTAATAAAATGCAAAACAAAGAAATAGAAATTTCCAATACGGTAGAAAAAAAACTTGAAAAAATTAATTCAAAATAAAAAAAAATTATTTTTATTTGCTCTATTTTTAGGGTCTATTACAAGTTTAAGCTTGCCACCATATAATTATTTTTTAATAAATTTTATTACATTTAATATATTTTTTATTTTATTTTTTAAAAATAATACTTTAAAAAAAAAAGTTGATTTTTTTTTATATGGATGGTTTTTTGGATTTGGGTACTTTTTCTTCAGTTTATATTGGATTTCTATTTCTCTTACTTTTGATTTAAATTTTAAAGTTTTAATACCAATTGCTTTACTTTTAATACCAGGGGTACTCTCAATATTTTTTGGGTTAGCTGCATTGTTGTTTTCTTATTTTCTGCATTTAAATATTTTTAGTTCAATACTAACTTTTTCAGTTATATTAGCATTTTTTGAATTCATAAGAGGTTCAATTTTTACTGGATTTCCATGGAATTTATTTGTTTTCTCTTTTTCAAATAATCTCTCTTTCCTTCAAGCCTTATCATATTTTGGAACTTACGGACTAAATTTATTCTGCATAACTTTTTTTCTTATACCTTCTATTTATATTTTGAAAAAAACAAACTTTGATAAATATTTGTCTTATATTGTATTTTTAATATTCATCTCTTTTTTTATCTTCGGCAATTTAAGATTAAATAATAATAATTTTTTAAATGTGAAGAATGAAAATATTCAAATAAAGATTATTTCATCTAATATTGATGTTAATAGATTTTATAATATAAAAAATGAAGAAGAGATTCTCTTTCAATTAATAGATTTAAGTAAATCTGATAAATTAAATTCAACAATATTTATTTGGCCCGAGGGAGTTATTACGTCATCCTTTATAAGGGATATTAAAAAATATAAAAGTATTTTTGAGGAAAATTTTCACAAGGATGAATTTATTATTTTGGGGATTAATGACTTAAAAAATAATTACAAAACAGAAATTTATAATTCATTAGCAGTGTTTGATAATAAATTAAATCTTATTTCTGTTTATCATAAAAATAAACTGGTTCCGTTTGGTGAATTTCTACCATTAGAAAATCAACTATCAAAACTAGGTTTAAAAAAAATTACCAATAGTTTTCAGTCTTTTTCAAAGGGTACTTCGAGAGATATCATTAAAATTAAAAATTTAAGTATATTACCTCTTATTTGTTACGAAGTAATTTATTCTGGAAAACTATCTAATACAAACAATTATGATTTTATAATTAATATTTCCGAAGATGGATGGTTTGGAAAGTCAATTGGAATAAGTCAGCATTTTTATCATTCTATTTTTAGATCTATAGAAGAGGGAAAAAGTGTAATCAGATCATCCAACAATGGAATTTCTGCAGTTGTAAATCCAAAAGGAAAAATTTTGAAAATTAAAAAGTCAACTGAGAGTGGTGTAATCACAATTAATGAACTAGAAATACTAAGTAAAAAGACTTTATTTTCAATTTATGGAAACAATATATTCTTTTATTTATCACTGATTTATATTACCTTAATTTTTTTTTTAAAAAGTAAAGGGAGATAAAATGAAAAAAAATTTTTTATTCACAAGTGAATCTGTATCAGAAGGTCATCCAGATAAAGTCTGTGATAGAATTTCAGATATGGTGGTTGATACGTATTTAGGAATGGAACCACAAGCAAGAGTAGCTTGCGAGACCTTAACGACAACAAATAAAGTTGTTTTAGCTGGTGAGACGAGAGGTCCTGATATTAATAAAGATGAATTAATTTCGAAAGTAAGAGATTGTATAAAGGATATTGGATATGATCAAGAAGGTTTTACTTACAAAGAAGCAACTAAAATAGAGTCTCATTTACACTCTCAATCTGCGGACATAGCCATGGGAGTCGACTCTTCAGGTAACAAAGATGAAGGTGCTGGAGATCAAGGTATTATGTTTGGTTATGCATGTAATGAAACTGATGTTCTTATGCCAGCTCCAATTCATTTTTCACATAGAATTTTAAGATTGATGGCAGAGGATAGAAAATCTGGAAAACTAAAAGGTATTGAACCAGACTCAAAAAGCCAAATTACTATTGAATACAAAGATGGTGTTCCAGCAAATGTTAAATCAGTTGTTATTTCTACACAACACTCTAAAGATGTAAATTTAGCAAAAGTAAAAGAACTTTGTATACCTTATATTGAGAAATCAATTCCAAAAAACTTATTAGGAAATCTTGATGAAAATGAAATTTACATAAATCCAACTGGAAATTTTGTAATCGGTGGACCAGATGGAGATAGTGGATTAACAGGTAGGAAAATTATTGTTGATACTTATGGTGGAGCAGCACCGCATGGTGGTGGTGCTTTTTCAGGAAAAGACCCTACTAAAGTAGATAGATCAGCTGCCTATGCTTCTAGATATTTAGCAAAGAACATTGTTGCATCAAAAATTGCAGATAAATGTTTAATCCAATTAGCCTATGCTATTGGAGTTTCAAAACCATTATCTATTTATGTAGATCTTTTTTCGAATGATGAGGAAAAAAATATGCATGTTGAAAAATTAATCAAAGATAATTTTGACCTTAGCCCAAGAGGTATAAGAGAAATGTTAGGATTAAATAAACCAATATATGAAAAATCAGCTGCATACGGTCATTTTGGTAGAGAACCAGAATCAAATGGAGCCTTTTCTTGGGAAAAAATTGATAAAGCTAGCGTATTTAAAAGCTAAATTATGTTGATAAATTAGAAAAAATACATATATTCATCAAACATTATTGAAATTTCAAAATGGGCTTCGGCCCATTTTTTTTTGGAAAAAAAATGTTAAATAGACGAGCAGATAAATTAGAATTATTAAGAATTGCAGAAGCTGTTGCATTGGAAAAGTCTATAGATAAAGAATTAATTATAAATTCTATGGAGACTGGTATAGCTAAAGCTGCAAAATCAAAATTTGGTCATGAAAATGATATTGAAGTTCAGATAGATAGAGAAAATGGAGAAATTGGAATATATAGAAAATTATTAATTGTAGAAAAACCAGAAAATCTAAATACAGAGATTAGCTTAAATGAGGCGATAAATTTAGACCAAACCAACCAAGATAAAAAAGTTGGAGACACAGTGCTTCAAACTCTTCCTTCATTTGATTTTGGCAGAATAGCTGCCCAAACCGCAAAACAAGTTATAAGTTTTAACGTTAGAGAGGCTGAAAGGGACAGGCAGTATAACGATTTCAAAGATAAAAAAGATACTATATTGAGTGGAATTGTTAAAAGGTTAGAGTTTGGAAATGTAATTGTAGACTTAGGTAGGACTGAAGCAATAATTCAAAAAAATGAAATGATACCAAGGGAAAATATAAAAGCTGGAGATAGAATCAAAGCATACTGTTACGATGTTAGAAGAGAGGTAAGAGGCCAGCAAATTTTTTTATCTAGAGCACATAATAAATTTATGGAAAAGCTTTTTATTCAAGAAGTCCCAGAAATTTACGATGGCTTGATAGAAATTATTTCGTCAGCACGTGATCCAGGAAGTAGAGCGAAAATATGTGTAAAAGCAATTGATAATTCATTAGATCCAGTAGGGGCATGTGTAGGTATGAGAGGTAGTCGTGTGCAAGCTGTGGTAAATGAACTACAGGGTGAGAAAATAGATATTGTAAACTGGTCAGAAGATCCAGCTACTGTTGTGTCAAACGCTTTATCTCCTGCGGAAGTACAAAGAGTAAATGTTGATATAGAAAATAAAAAATTAGATGTGATTCTTACAGATGAAAATTTAAGTAAAGCAATTGGGAGAAGAGGGCAAAATGTAAGGTTAGCTACAAAATTAATGAATTTTGAGATAAATATAATGACTGATCAGGAAGACTCTGAAAAAAGGCAACTTGAATTTAAGGAAAAAACTGAAAACTTTGTTAAAAATTTAGAACTGGATGAAACTTTAGGTCAGCTTCTAGTTGCAGAAGGTTTTTCCTCAATTGATGACATAAAAGATACAAATACTGACTCATTAATCAAAATTGAAGGTATAGACGAGGAGACGGCAAAAGAATTAATTGAAAGAGCAAAGGAATTTCATAAAAAAGATCAAGAGGAAATCTCAAAAAAGATCAAAGAGCTTGGTCTTGAAAATCAACTAATAGATCATGAGGGTCTTACTCCAGGTATGCTAGTAACTCTAGGAGAACAAAAGATCTTAACATTAACTGACTTTGCTGATCTCGCCTCTGATGAACTTACCGGTGGTTATGACGTTGTTAAAGGAGAGAGAGTGAAAATTAAAGGTTATCTTGAAGATTTTGCATTGTCTAAAAATGAGGCAGACCAATTAATTATGACAGCAAGAAATAAAATTTATAAAGATTGAGAGATGAGTTATGGAAAAGAAAAAAACAAAATTAACATTATCTGGGAATATAAAAAAATCTATTTCAAATATTGAGAAAGCAAAATTTCAGGGAAAAAACTCTGTATTTATTGAGAAAAAAAGTACGAAATTCTCTGGAAGGAAAAGCTTTAATCCTTCTTCAAACACAAAGCAAAGTATTAAGCCTGCCTATTCAGGCAACTTAAAACCATCATCTCCAACAAATGATTACGAGAAAAGAAAGTTAGCTGAGCAAAGAGCGACCAAAAGATTAAAAGAAGACTCTGAAACAAAAGATCTAAGAGGAAAACCAGGGTCAAAGAGAAGAGAATTGAAATTAACTGTTTCGAGAGCACTTAGTGGTGATGATGAGGGTAGGTCGCGAAGTCTAGCTGCATTAAAGAGAGCTAAGCAAAAAGAAAACAGAACAATCCAAAAAAATGAAAGTAAAGATACTTTAAAACCTATTAAAAGAGATGTGAATATACCTGAAGTTATTACAATTAGAGAACTTGCAAACAGAATGGCAGAACAATCAAGCAATATTATAAAACATTTATTAGGAATGGGGGTAACTGCAACTATAAACCATTCAATTGACTCAGATACAGCTGAATATTTGGTGAGAGAATTTGGTCACAAACCTATCAAAGAAGAAAAAGCTGAGGAAATTGTCAAAAAGATTAAGGAAGTAAAATCAGAGAATTTAAAAAATAGACCTGCAATTGTAACTGTAATGGGTCATGTAGATCATGGTAAAACTTCTTTACTAGATGTTCTTAGAAGTGCAAATGTTGTGTCAGGAGAGTTTGGTGGAATTACACAACATATAGGTGCGTATCAGATCAATCATAATTCAAAAAAAATTACATTTATAGATACCCCAGGGCACGCAGCATTTACAGAGATGAGAGCAAGAGGTTCAAAGCTTACGGATCTAGTAGTTTTAGTGGTAGCTGCAGATGATGGTGTTAAGCCTCAGACAATAGAATCAATAAAGCATGCAAAAGCAGCAAATGTTCCCATTGTTGTAGCAATTAATAAATGTGATCTTCCAGAAGCTGACCCTCAAAAAATTAAAAATCAATTATTAGAGCATGAACTAATTGCAGAGGAATTATCAGGGGATACACTGATGGTAGAAATTTCAACTAAGACCAAAAAAAACTTGAATAAATTAATAGAATCAATTTTGTTACAAGCTGAGTTATTAGATTTAAAAACAGATTTTGATACAAAAGCAAATGGAATTGTCTTGGAGTCAAAAATTGATATTGGAAGAGGACCAATAGCAAATATTATAATTACTAGTGGAACGTTAAAAAAAGGAGATTACTTTGTAAGTGGGGTCAAATCAGGAAAAGTTAGAGCTATTATCAATGATATGGGTCAAAATATAGAGGAAGCGCTTCCAGCTTCACCTATCGAAGTACTTGGAATAAGTGGAGCTGCAAAATCTGGTGATGATTTTATAGTTTTAGAAAATGAGAAAGAGGCAAAAGCTTTGTGTAATGCAAGAATACAAGAGTCAAAAGTTGGTAAAAATCCTCTCAAATTTGTGACTCAAGAGTCTGCCTTTAATGAAAATATTTCTGAGGAACTAAATATTATAATTAAATCAGACGTCCATGGATCTTCTGAGGCTATTAAAAGTGCTATTGCTCAGATTAAACATGATGAAATTAAACCAAAAATTATACTATCAGATATTGGAATGGTAACAGAAACGGATGTTTCTTTAGCCAAAGCCTCAAATGCTGTTCTAGTAGCGTTTAACGTAAAACCAACAAAAGAAGCAAAAAAACTCGCTGAAAAAGAAAAAATTTCTATTTCTGCTTATAACATTATTTATGAAGTATTAGATTTTATTAAAAATAAAATGTCTGGATTACTAGCTCCAGATGTAAAGGAAGAAATAACTGGTTCCGCAGAAATTTTGGAAATTTTTAAAGTTTCAAAAGTTGGTAAAGTTGCGGGCTCTAAAGTTATAGAGGGTGAAATAACTAATAATTCCGACGCCAGGGTAATTAGAGATGGGGCAATAATTTATAATGGGAAGATTGGTTCTATTTTTAGGGAAAAAAATCAGGCAAAACAAGTATCTGCAGGCCTTGAATGCGGGATAACATTAAGAGATTTTAATGATTTCCAGAAAAATGATATTATTGAGGCCTTTAATTCAAAAATTACAGAAAGAAGAGTATGAGAAGTAAAAAATCTAGTAGACCTGTAACACAAAGACAATTAAGAGTCGGCGAAATGATTAAACAAGCTTTAGGTACAATTTTTGTTAGAGGTGAAGCTAAACTTCCAAACCTTTATACAAATAATATAACTGTGACAGAGGTAAGAATGAGCCCTGATTTGAAAACAGCAAAAGCATACGTTTTGCCACTAGGTGGAGAAAATGCTGGTGAGGCTATAGACGAGCTTAAGGAATTCTCATTTATAGTAAGAAAAGTTTTATCAAAAAAAATTACGATGAAGTTTTTACCTAAATTACTTTTTGTAAAAGATGAATCATTTGATTATGCAGAAAAAATAGAAAATTTAATAAAACAAACAAATAGACAGGAAAAAGTATGATTAAAAAGGCAAAGGATTTAAAAATTCATGAAAAAGATACTGGATCATCAGAGGTGCAAATAGCTCTTTTGACTGAGAAAATCGAGACATTATCTAAACATGTAAAGGATTTTAAGAAAGATAAACATTCTTCAGTTGGTCTTCTAAAGGCAGTTAATAGAAGAAAAAAATTATTAGATTATTTAAAAAAAAATAAATTAGAATCTTATAAAAATGTTATAAGCAAATTAAATATAAGGAAATAAATGTTTAAAGTTATTAAAAAAGAAATCGAGTTAGCAGGCAAGAAACTAAGTTTAGAAACAGGTAAAATTGCAAGACAGGCAGACGGTGCAATTATTGCTACGTGTGGTGAGACTGTTGTCTTAGCAACAGCAGTAGGCGCAAAAAAAATAAATCCAGATGTTGACTATTTTCCATTGTCTGTAAATTATCAAGAAAAATATTATGCTGCAGGTAAAATTCCTGGAGGCTATTTTAAAAGAGAGGCAAGACCTACGGAAAGTGAGACATTAATCTCTAGATTAATTGATAGGCCTATACGTCCATTATTTCCAGATGAATTTAAAAATGAGGTTCAGGTGTTACCTACAGTTATATCTTATGACAAAGAAAATGAAGCAGATATTTTATCAATTATTGCTTCATCAGCAGCCTTAGCAATATCTGGAATGCCATTTTTAGGTCCTATTGGTGCTTCGAGAGTAGGTTTTATAAAAGGCAAATATGTTTTAAACCCGTCTAAAGAACAACTAAAGGACTCAAAATTAGATCTTGTAGTTGCAGGTACAAAAGATGCAGTTCTGATGGTAGAGTCAGAAGCAAGTGGTTTGACAGAGGAAGAAATGCTTGCTGCTGTAAAATTTGGTCATGAGGGATTTGTACCAGTAATCAAAATGATAGAGGAAATCTCGAAAGAATGTAAAAAATCTGACTGGATTGTAGAAAAGAAAGATCTATCTGAAATTAAAAAAAAACTTGAGGAAGAATTCACAGAGGACTTAAAAAAAGCATTTTCAACCAAAGATAAACAAGACAGGTCAAATCAAATTTCTGAAATTACTGAAAAAGCTAAAAAAATATTTGAGGAAAATGAAAATTATACCGATTTAGATGTAAATTCTGAGTTAAAAAGTTTAGAAAAAAGGATAGTTAGATCTGATATTTTAAAAAATAAAAATCGTATAGATGGAAGAGGTTTGTCAGATGTTAGACCAATTATGTGTGAAGTTGGAATTTTACCAAGAGTCCACGGTTCAGCTTTATTTACCCGAGGAGAAACACAGGCAATTGTTACAACAACACTAGGTACATCTGATGACGAACAAAGAATAGAGAGTTTGGAAGGTTTACAAAGAGAAAGATTCATGCTTCATTATAACTTCCCTCCTTTTTCTGTCGGTGAAACTGGTAGGATCGGAACGGGTAGGAGAGAAATAGGTCATGGGAAATTAGCTTGGAGAGCGATTAATTCCTCATTACCATCAAAAGAGAGTTTTCCTTATACATTTAGAATAGTATCTGAAATCACAGAATCAAATGGTTCATCATCCATGGCGACAGTTTGTGGAACATCACTAGCACTTATGGACGCTGGAGTTCCTTTAAAAGAGCCAGTTGCAGGAATTGCAATGGGATTAATTAAAGAAGGTAAAGATTTTAGTGTTCTATCAGATATTCTGGGAGATGAAGATCACTTAGGAGATATGGATTTTAAAGTAGCAGGTACTAAAGATGGAATTACTTCTCTTCAAATGGATATAAAGATTACTGGAATAACTTTTGAGATTATGGAAAAAGCTCTTAAACAAGCAAAAGATGGAAGAATTCATATTTTAGGAGAAATGAATAAAGCTTTATCAAAATCTAGAGATAATGTTGGTAAACACACACCTAAAATGGAGAAAATTACTGTTGATAAAAAAGATATTGCGACAGTTATAGGAAAAGGTGGCGCGACTATAAGAGAAATAGTGGAAAAATCTGGAGCAAAAGTTGATGTTAATGATATAGGAGAAGTGACAGTGGCAGCTCCTGACGAAGAGTCGAGAAATAAGGCTATGCAAATGATTAAGGACTTAACCGCTAAAGCAGAACTTAATAAAATTTATAACGGTAAAGTAATGAAAATTATGGAGTTTGGTGCTTTTGTAAATTTCTTAGGTAAACAGGACGGCTTAGTTCATATTTCAGAATTGGCAGATAAAAGAGTTGCAAAAGTAACTGATGTTGTCAAAGAAGGTGATGAGGTGAAAGTTAAAGTGATTGGGTTTGATAGAGGAAAAGTGAAACTTTCAATTAAGCAAGCAGCTATTTAATTTGTAGGTATAAAAATTAAGCACAAACCATTATTACAATACCTTTTTTTTCCATCGGGCCCATCATTAAAAACATGTCCATGATGAGCTCCGCATTTTGCGCAGTGATATTCAGTTCTTATCATACCAAATGAATAGTCTATTTTTGTTTTAAAAGCCCCCGGCAAAGCATCAGTAAAAGATGGCCAACCCGTACGACTATCAAACTTTGCAGATGAGGTAAATAGTTTTGCTCCACAATTTGCACAATGGTAGGTACCTTTTCTCTTTTCTTTATTTAATTCTGAAGTACCTGCTCTTTCAGTAGCTTTTTCAAACATAATTTTTTTTTGTTCATCAGTTAATTCAGAATTTATAATATTATAATGACTCTCGTCTTTTTTTAATTTTGTGTTAAATCCAATTAAATTATTTGCAAACGTATATCTTAGAGGAATTAACAAATAGCTTAGAAACGATATACCAAAAATTTTTAGTAAAGTTCTTTTCATAAATATTTATAATTTTTTAAGAATTTTAATTTTTAATATTTTTTGGATCTGGCATTCCAACTTTATTATAACCAGCATCTACGTAATGAATTTCTCCAGTAACTCCACTGCTTAGATTACTGAGTAAATATAATGCTGAATTGCCTACATCATGAATATCTACATTTCTTTTCAAAAACGAGTGATCTTCATTCCATTTATATAGAAATTTTGCATCTCCAATTGCAGAAGCGGCTAATGTTTTAATCGGGCCAGCACTTATAGCATTAACTCTTATTTTTTTTTCTCCCAAATCTCTTGCAAGATATTTTACACTTGTTTCTAAAGCAGATTTACATACTCCCATAACATTATAATTTGGAATTGCTTTTGTTGACTCGTAGGTTAGTGTTAACATGCTTCCATTTTCATTCATTATTTTTGAAGCTTCTTTAGCTACTTCAGTGAATGAAAAACAAGAGATTAACATACTTTTTAAGAAATTTTCTCTAGTGGTTTTTAAATATTCACCAGATAATTCTGATTTATCTGAAAACGCAACAGCATGTACTACAAAATCTATATAACCCCATTGTGATTTTATATCCTCAAAGAGTTTTATTATTTCATCTTTACTCTCAACATCACAACTGAATGTGACTTTTGAGTTTAATTTTTCAGCTAATGGTAAAACCCTTTTTTTTAAAGCTTCACCCAAATATGTAAATGCAAGTTCAGCTCCGGCTTCTGCTAATTTTTGTGATATTCCCCAAGCAATAGATCTTTCATTTGCAACGCCCATAATTAATCCTTTTTTACCTTTCATTAAATTCATACTAAATTTTCTCAAATACCAGAGTTGCGTTGGTTCCACCAAAACCAAAACTATTTGACATAATAGAGTTTAAAGAAACATCCGTTTGAACTTTGGTAACAATTGGATATTTTTTTGCTTCTTCATCCATATCAGTAATATTTGCAGAGGCTGCGATAAATTTATTTTTCATCATTATTAAACTGTATATAGCTTCATGCACTGATGTTGCACCAAGTGAATGTCCAGCTAGTGATTTAGTAGAACTAATTTGTGGTTTATATTCATTAAATACTTTTCCAACTGCATTTAATTCAGTTATATCCCCAACTGGTGTTGATGTTCCATGCGTATTTATATAATCAATTTTATTTTTTGCTGTACTTAAGGCCATTTTCATACATCTTTCTGCACCTTCACCTGATGGTGCAACCATATCATATCCATCAGATGTAGCTCCATAACCAGTTAGTTCGGCGTAAATATTTGCTCCTCTTGCTTTTGCATGTTCATATTCCTCAAGGACTAATACACCTCCACCACCAGAGATAACAAATCCATCTCTTGTTTTGTCATAAGGTCTGGAAGCTTTTTCTGGAGTATCATTATACTTTGAGGATAAAGCTGTCATAGCATCAAACATTGCAGTCATCGCAAAGTGAACTTCATCACTCCCACCAGCAAATATTATTTTCTGTTTACCTAATTGAATTAACTCCATTGCATTTCCTATGCAGTGTCCGCTAGTTGCACAAGCAGAACTTATAGTATAATTTATACCTTTAATTTTAAAAGGCACAGCAAGTGTTGCAGATGCTGTGCTCGACATAGTTCGAGGAACAACAAAAGGACCCATTCTTTTTGGACTTTTTTCTCTAGTTTTGTCAGCTGCTAAAATAACATTTTCTATTGAAGGTCCACCTGATCCCATAATCATACCTGTTGAAATGTTACTTACATCTTTTTCCTCTAAACCAGAATCTTTTACTGCTTCTGCCATAGAAACATAATTGTACGCGGAACCAGGTCCCATAAATCTTATGAATTTTCTGTCAACATGGTCCTCAAGTTTAATTTTTGGTTTACCATGAATATTACTTTTTAAATTATATTCTTTATATTCTTCTGAAAATGTAATTCCCGATTTAGAGTTTAATAAAGATTTATATACTTCATCCTGATTATTACCTAAACAAGACACAATACCAATCCCAGTTACAACTACTCTATACATTATTTAAATAACCCTACTTTTAAATTTTCAGCGCTATATATTTTTTTTCCATCGGCTAATAATATACCATTTGCCAACCCAACTGTTGTTCCCTCTTTTATTAATATTCTTTTCATATCAATTTCATAAATTGCTTTTTTAACATTCTTTAAAACTTCTCCTGTAAACTTTACACTATTAACTCCTAAAGCACGCCCTCTACCTGGATTACCAAGCCACCCAAGGTAAAATCCAACTAATTGCCACATAGCATCCAAACCAAGACATCCTGGCATCACAGGATCTTCTTGGAAATGACAATCAAAAAACCATAAATCTTTTTTTATATCAAGTTCAGCTTTTATAACTCCTTTTTTAAATGCACCCTTATTCTCACTAATTTCTGTAATTCTGTCAAACATAAGCATCGGTGGAAGTGGAAGTTTTGCATTTCCTGGTCCAAAAAGACCTCCTTTTCCACAATTAATTAGATCATCATAACTAAAGGAATTCTTTTTCATATTTGTGTAACCTTCTTACTTGATTTAAATAAATTATAATATAGAAATAGTTTAGAATTATTATAAATAACATCAATGAAAAACAAAG
>MDTD01093677.1_pt1 | contig 29747 bp, 22 predicted proteins | sample 811221 | NCBI WGS metagenome assembly MDTD01 (sample SAMN05326646, study PRJNA326480) | marine metagenome | isolation source: seawater | place: Pacific Ocean: South West | collected 2011 | reverse complement strand
GCCCGGCCAGGGCCGGGCAACAGCGTTGCCAGCCTTTGAAAACCGGACGGTTTCCTGCAGGCTTGCGCCTCGTATCCGACCCTGGCGAACAAACCGGACTCGTCTCGTTCATGGGGCCACACCCTGGGTAAGGAATATCCCCGAGAAGCGCGGAATTCCGCGCTTTACCTAAGATTCATCGACTGCGCGTACCGTCACTTCACCTTGCTCATGTGGAGTACCGAGATGCCGCGTTCCTTCGGGTTCCTCGACAACATCGGCTTCGCGACGAAAATCGTCGCGGGCTTTGCGATCATTCTCCTTCTGGCTGTCGTGACAGGCGGCGTCGGCACCATGACCATCACCAGCCTGTCCGGGCAGATGGAGAGTTCCCGCCATGCCACGAGCGTTCTGGCACGTTTGCAGGACGTCTCCGCCGCCCAGGACCTGTTTCTGCGCGATCATGATCCGGCACAGGGAGAGGAAACGCTTGCCGCCATCGCGAAGCTGGAAGCGGACCTGCGCGACATGGCCAGATCGGTCGAGGGCGACACCAAGGCCACGGCCGACGTGAACCAGGCCCTTGCCGGCGTCGGACGTCTTGGAACGACCTTCGAACAGGCCCGCACGCAAATCTCGGCACAGGGCGAGATGACCGCGAATCTGGTCTCGATCATCGCACGGCTCGGGGACCTCTCGGAGCAGATCGACAAGCAGATGGAACTGGTCCGCCGGGACGCAAAGCGCGAGACCCTGACCGCCGGCGCCACACGGCGCAAGGCCGACGAGATCATCCGTTTCGTCGTCGACCTGCAGGAAGAGGCCATGCGCACGCAGTTGCTTTTCCTGCGCTCCACGAGTTCCACCGAGCCTGGCGTGTTCGAGGCCGCGCTTGAAGAGGCAAGCACGCTTGCCTCCGACGCGGAAGCGCTTACCCGGGCCCGCGTCGAGGGCATCGACAAGGACAGCGCAAACCTGCTCGCGGAGCGTGCCGCCGCTCTCGAGGAGGACTTCAAGCAGCTCGCCGTCACGGAATCCTTCGGCGAGAAGGTGCAGCTTCGCCAGAAGATCAACGACGGGCTGACCGATATCGCCTCTCTCTCCCGCAAGGTGAAGGAATCCGCCTACTACGCCATCACCAAGGTCCAGCAGAACGTCCAGGCCAGCGAGCTCGCGCTCATCAAGGTCGACCTCGTGACCTCCAACGCCGCGCAGCTTTCCAAGCAGGCCGTGCGCGTGAAAGCCACCACGCTCGAGCTGATCTCCGGCGCGGCGGACATCGACGCCGAGGCGGTTCACCGCGAAATCGCAGAACTCGCCCGCGTTGCCGGCAATCTCGTGAAGTCCGTTTCCCAGTTCCCGAAGGTCACGGCCCTGGTCACCGAGGTCAACGCCGACATCGAGACCTACGGCAAGGCCTTCGGCGCGCTCATGGAAAGCCGTGACGCCGTGTCGACCGAAATTCGCAGCTTCGGCACGGTCGCAATCGACATTCGTCACCAGATCGTCGACCTCGCCAATGCCCGCGCGAATGCGGCCGCGCAGAGCGGTGCGGCCGGCTTCTGGGTGATCGCCGCGACAATCGCCGCCGTTCTGGCGATCGGCGCGGCCATCGCGACGGTGCTGTCCTTCGCCATCTCGCGCCCCATCCGCCGGCTCACCGGCATCATGGGCCGGCTGGCCGAGGGCGACACCGAGGTGGATCTTGCCGACAGCCGGCGCGGCGACGAGATCGGCGCCATGAGCCGCACGGTCGAAGTGTTCCGCGACAACGCCAGGGAACGCGCACGCATCGAGCGCGAACAGGCGGAAGAGCAGAAGGCGGCGATCGCGCGCCAGCATCGGATCGAGGCGCTGATCGACGGGTTCCGCTCCCAGGTGCAGGCCGTTCTTGCCTCCGTTGGCGAGACCGCCTCGGGCATGGAGGAAACCGCGCGCGACCTCACCCGCATCGCCGGCGAAAGCGCCGAACGCGCGGAGAGCACGACACGGGCAAGCGGCGATGCCACGAACAACGTGGAGAGCGTGGCGACGGCGGCAGAGGAACTGGCCGCGTCCATCTCCGAGATCGGCCGTCAGGTCGGTCAGACCACGGAGATCGTCAACCAGGCCAGCGCCGGCACCCAGCGTACCAACGAACAGGTGGCCGGCCTCGCCCAGGCCGCCAGCAAGATCGGCGAGGTCGTGACTCTCATCCAGGCGATTGCCGAGCAGACCAACCTGCTGGCCCTCAACGCCACCATCGAGGCGGCACGGGCCGGAGATGCCGGCAAGGGCTTCGCCGTCGTCGCGGCGGAGGTGAAGGAACTCGCCACGCAGACCTCCAAGGCGACCGAGGAGATCGGCGCGCAGATCGCTTCGATCCAGGCCTCGACAAAGGATGCTGTCGAGGCGATCGCCGCAATCACCACGACGATGCAGGAAGTCGACAGCTACACCGCCGCCATTGCCGCGGCCGTGCAGGAACAGGGCGCTGCCACGCAGGAGATTTCGCGCAACGTCCAGAGCGCGGCAGCCGGCACGACGGAGGTCACCGGCAACATGGGGCAGCTTTCCGACGCGGTGGCACGGACCAGTGCCTCCGCCGAGACCGTCTTCTCCGCCGCCGGCGAGGTCGGCGGCAAGACGCAGGAACTGCGCCAGGAAATCGACCGCTTCCTGAAGGAGGTGAGCGCGGCCTGAACCGCGCGCTTTCCAAAGACCTCTTCAAACCTGCCTACGGCCCGGGCCATCCGCCCGGGCCGTTTCATGTACGCCGGAATTTTCGGGAAAGCACTGCAAGGCCTCAGCCGGCCGGGCGCGATGTCGCCGGCACAACCGGCTCCTGCTTGAGGGTTCCCATGATGAAATGGGTGGTGAAGGCCGCGACATTGGGGTCGCTGTCGAAGAGACGCTCGGCGAGAGCATTGAAGGCGGCCATGTCGGCGACATCGACCTGCAGCACCGCGCTCACGTTGCCCGACACGCTGTAGGCCAGCGAGACGGCCTCCTCCTCGCCCAGCCTGCGGTTGAACTCGGCACGATACTCCGGTGCATGGCGCACGAAGGAAACGGTCACGATCGCCGAAAGGCCGTTGCCGATCGCACGCCCGTCAACGAGGGCAACGACCTGGCGCACCAGACCCGCCTGTTTCAGCCGCCTGACCCGGCGCAGGCAGGCGGACGCGGACAGGCCGACGCGCTCCGCCAGCCGCGCATTGCCAATATCTGCGTCACGGCGCAACTCGGCCAGAAGCCGTCGGTCGATCCGGTCTGTCTCGATCATGTGCCGGAAAATTGCCTTTCAGGTCAGACAACGCAAGATCCGCGCGTGTCCCCCGTGCAAAACGACCGCACCGCGCTTGTCGATCAGCATAGCCTGTCCGGGACTCCCGTGCTACGCGATCGCGTGCTCACCACCACCTTCAAGTGTCTCTTTCCCCTCACTGTCCACGATCCGGGTCTTCGCTTCATGCCTGCCTACGTGCGTTCCCTCGCCCTGCGCTGCCTCTCAACCTTCTTCGTGCTCCTGAAGATCATGCTGCCGGTCATGCTTCTTGTCAGACTTGGGGACCTGTACGGGCTCACGAGCGCCCTTGGTCGCGGCCTTGCTCCGGTGATGGGCCTCGTCGATCTTCCCGCGGAAGCGGGCCTGATCTGGGCGATCACCATCCTCACCAGCCTCTACGGAGGTGTTGGCGCCTTCGTCTCGCTGCAGTCGGAAATGCAACTTACCGTCGCACAGGTGAGCGTCTTGTCCACGCTGATGCTCTTCGCCCACTCCCTGCCCGTCGAGCAGGCCATCGTGCGACGGGCGGGCGCGAGCCTGCTTGCAACGACCGCCCTGCGCCTTGGCATCGGCTTCGCCTATGCGGCCTTCATCGCCTGGATTTGCCAGGCGACGGGCGTCCTGTCGCAAGTCGTCGAGCCCGAGTGGTTGCCCACGGGTCTTTCCACGCCCGACTGGGGCACCTGGCTCATCGCGACCGCGCAGTCGCTTGCGAGCATGCTCCTCATTATCGTCGCGCTGTTCATCCTGCTCGATCTGCTGAAGGCCGTCCGGGTGATCGACTGGCTGACCCGGGCGCTCAACCCCGGCCTGCGCCTGCTTGGCCTCAATCCGGACCTGGCGCCGCTGACGACCATCGGCCTGCTGCTCGGACTGTCCTATGGTGGCGGACTGATCATCCAGGAAACGACCGTCAAGCGCTACGACAAGCGCGACCTGTTTCTTGCGCTGACCTGCCTGTGCCTGTGTCACTCGATCATCGAGGACACCGCGCTGATGCTCGCCATTGGAGCCGACGTCTGGATCATTCTCGCGGGCCGCATGGCGGTGACGGTGCTTGTCATCGCCATTCTGGCGCGGCTTCTGCTGCGCCGCGCTCCACGCGAGGTGCCCGAAACCTGAAGCGCCGAGTCTTTGGTTTGGGCGGCCTGCCCACTCGGGGTTTCGACCTGTCGGCATCCTCGGGCGCCACGCCTCCGGCGCCACTGCTCACCGGGCGTAGATCGCCCGTTCATAGGCCTCGTAAACCTGCATGAAACGCGGCTCCACGAAGGGCAGAGACTGTGTCATGAGCACCGCCGCGACATTCCTGGCCGGGTCGAACCAATAGTGGGAATTCAGGACACCGGCCCAGGTTTGCGTGCCGGCCGAGCGCATGCCCGGAACGTCCTCCTCCACGCGCAGGAAACCGAAACTGTGGGTCTTGCGCACACCCGGAAACGGATCGCAATCAGCGCTTACCGTCGGCATCGCCGTCGCCATTGGCGCGAACTGCAAGCCGCCCATGTGGTCGGCCAGCATCCAGTCCACGCTGTCCTCCCGCAGCAAGCGTTTGCCATCAAGACTGCCTCGTCCCAAGAACAGACGGAGGAAGCGCAGGTAGTCCGGAGCGGTGGAATAGAGCGCATGTCCCATGCCATAGACTTCCGGGTGCGGCGGCGGGATCAGGTTCGCCGGCGCGAACCCTCCATCCTCGCTTCTGGCGGAGACGGCGGAAAGCCGCTTCAGCCGCCCTTCATCCAGTTCGAACACTGTGTCGTTCATCGCCAACGGCTCGAAGATTTCCTGCCGACAGAAGTCGTCGATCCGGCGACCGTCCACCGCCTCGACGGCCATGCCAAGCCAGTCAATGCCGATACCGTAGTCCCAGCCTGACCCCGGATCGCGCACCATCGGATAGTTCAAAGCATCTCTCGTGCCGGCCAGCGCTGACGGATGGCCGGTGGCCTTCATGTAGCGCTGAACGTCTTCGTTCCAGAATTCATACGCCAAACCGCAGGTGTGCGTCGCCAGGTGACGAAGCGTCGCCCGGGTGCGCGGCGGGCGCATCACCGGTTCCTCGCCCTCGAACCGGTCGATCACCTGCAGGCGAGCGAAAGCCGGCAGGATCTCCTCGACCGGGGTGTCGGCATCGAGCTTGCCCCGTTCAATCAGCAACATCGCCGCCAGCGAGCCGATTGCCTTGGTCATGGAGAAGATGCGAAAGACCGTCTCCTCGCCCGCCGCACGGCCAGGCGCCGCCTCGCCAAAGCTGCCGGAGTAGGTGGTGCCGGTGGCATCGCCGGCCATCGCCACGACAAACGGAACGTCCTGCCGCTCCACCGCGGCCGCGAGAACCTCGTCCACCGATCTGGTATCGCCCATTTTCCTGTCCCGGTGCTTGTTGGCCTCGCGCGCCCCGCGCGCCTTCGTGCAGGCGCACGGCCTCCCCTCCCGGAAACGACAGCCAACCTCCTCCATTTCGAGGCACACGGCAGCCGGAAGCTCGCACCTCCGGCGGCCGCAGGTGTCCTCGTGTCGTCAGCCGCAGGCGGCGACCGCGCGCTTGGCCATCACGGTGATCAGGTTGGCGCGATAGGCGGCCGAACCGTGAATGTCCGACAGGAGATTTCCGTCATCGATGGCAACGCCTGCAACAGCGTCTGCCGAGAAGGAACCGGAAAGCACGGCCTCCAGCCCCTCGTGGCGGAAGACGCCGTCCTGGCCCGCCCCCGTCACCGCCACCCGGATGCCATCCGCCGTCTTCGCGACGAAGACGCCCGCCATGGCATAGCGCGAGGCAGGGTTGGGATACTTGGCGTAGGCACAGGCATCGGCCACGGGGAAGGTGATGGCGGTGATGAGCTCGTCCTCGCCGAGGGCGGTCTCGAACATGCCGGTGAAGAACTCGCTCGCCGGGATCTCGCGCTTGTCCGTGTGGACGGTCGCCCCCAGCGCCAGAACCGCGGAGGGATAGTCGGCGGCGGGGTCGTTGTTTGCCACCGAGCCGCCGATGGTGCCGCGATGGCGCACATGCGGATCGCCGATATGCCCGGCAAGCGTCGCAAGGCCCGGCAGGAGGCGCTTGACGATGTCCGAGGTCGCGACCTCGGCATGAGTGGTCGCGGCACCGATGCGTACGCCCGACCCGGTCTCGGTGATGCCCTTCATGTCATCGATGCGGGTCACGTCGATCACGTCGGAGGGCGCGGCAAGACGCTGCTTCATGGTCGGCAGAAGCGTCTGCCCCCCGGCCAGAAGCTTGCCGTCCTCGGCGGAGCCCAGTTTTGCCACGGCGTCGGACACGCTCGCGGCACGGTGATAGGTCGTCTCATACATGCGGGTCTCTCCTTACCCAACAGATCCTGGGGCGGGCATCCGGCCGGGACCGGCGGACGCCCGCGCTGTCGAATGGCAATGCCTCACTCGGCCGCGGCGGCGGGCGCGACGCTGCGCAGCGCCTTCCAGACCGTCTCGGGCGTTGCCGGCATCTCGAGCGCATTGGTGCCGATGGCGTCCGTGATGGCGTTGATGACCGCCGGCGGAGACCCGATGGCGCCCGCCTCGCCGCAGCCCTTCATGCCGAGCGGATTGCCCGGACAGGCCGTGACCGTGGTCATCAGGCGGTAGGAGGGCACATCGTCGGCGCGCGGCATGGTGTAGTCCATGTAGGACGCCGACAGGAGCTGGCCGTCCTCGTCGTAGGCCGCGTTCTCCAACAGCGCCTGGCCGATGCCCTGCGTCAGGCCGCCATGTACCTGCCCCTCGACGATCATCGGGTTGATAATGGTTCCGAAGTCGTCCGCGGCCACGAAGTCGACGATTTCCACCTTGCCCGTGTCCGGGTCCACTTCCACCTCGCACACGTAGGTGCCAGCCGGGAAGGTGAAGTTGGTCGGATCGTAGAAGGCGCCCTCCTTCAGGCCAGGCTCCATGCCCTCGGGCATGTTGTGGGCCGTGTAGGCGGCCAGCGCCACCTGGAAGAAGGGAAGCTCCTTGTCGGTGCCGGCAACCTTGAACGTGCCGCCCTCCAGCGAAATGTCGCCTTCCGAGGCCTCCATGAGGTGCGCCGCAAGCTTCTTCGCCTTGGCCTCGACCTTGTCGAGCGCCTTGGAGATGGCCGACATGCCCACCGCGCCTGACCGCGAACCGTAGGTGCCCATGCCGAACTGCACCTTGTCGGTATCGCCATGGACGATGGCCACCGTGTCGAGGCCGACGCCGAAGCGATCGGCGACAAGCTGGGCGAACGTCGTTTCGTGCCCCTGGCCATGGCTGTGCGAGCCCGTAAGCACCTCGATCGTGCCGACAGGATTGACGCGGACCTCGGCCGATTCCCAAAGCCCGACGCCGGCGCCGAGCGAGCCGACCGCCTGGGACGGCGCGATACCGCAGGCCTCAATGTAGCAGGACAGGCCGATGCCGCGCAGCTTGCCGCGCCGGGCGGCTTCCGCCTTGCGGGCGGCGAAGCCCTTGTAGTCGATCGCCTCCAGCGCCGCGTCGAGCGACGCGTCGTAGTCACCGGCGTCATAGCACATGATGACGGGCGTCTGATGCGGGAAGGAGCGCACGAAGTTCTTGCGACGGAACTCCGCCGGATCCATGCCGATCTCGCGCGCGGTGGTTTCCATCATGCGCTCGACCAGATAGGTGGCCTCCGGACGGCCCGCGCCGCGATAGGCGTCGACCGGCGTGGTGTTGGTGTAGACCGTCTTGACGTTGGCATGGATCGCCGGGATGGCGTACTGGCCCGACAGCAGCGTCGCATAGAGATACGTCGGCACCGAGGACGAGAACAGCGACATGTAGGCGCCGAGATTGGCGATCGTCTTCACCCGCAGCCCGGTGATGCGGTTGTCCGCGTCAAGCGCGACCTCGGCCTCGGAATAGTGATCGCGGCCATGGGCATCGGTCAGGAACGCCTCGGTGCGATCACTGGCCCACTTGACCGGAACGCCGGTGCGCTTGGACGCCCACAGGCACACCATCTCTTCCGGATAGATGTAGATCTTGGAGCCGAAACCGCCGCCCACGTCCGGTGCGATCACGCGCAGCTTGTGTTCCGGCGCGATGTTGTAGAAGGCGGAAAGCACCAGACGCGCCACATGCGGGTTCTGGGAGGTGGTCCAGAGCGTGTAGTGCTCGTCCGCCTCGTCGTACTGGGCAAGCGCCGCGCGCGGTTCCATCGGGTTGGGAACCAGCCGGTTGTTGCGGATCTCCATGCGGGTCACATGGGCGGCCGCTGAAAACGCTGCATCCACCGCACTCTCGTCACCGATCTCCCAGTCGTAGATCAGGTTGCCCTCGGCCTCGGGATGGATCTGCGGCGCGCCGTCCTTCAGCGCGTCGAGAGCATCGACCACCGCCGGCAGCGGCTCATAATCGACCTCCACCGCATCGGCGGCATCGCGCGCCTGCGCACGGGTCTCGGCGACAACGACGGCCACCGCCTGGCCCACGTGGCGCACGATCTCCGGCTCCAGCGCCCGCCAGGCGCCCATCTTCATCGGCGACCCGTCCTTGGAATGGATCATCCAGCCGCAGATAAGATTGCCGACGCCGTCGGCCACGAGCTCGGATCCGGTCAGGACGGCGACCACGCCGGGCGTCGCCCGCGCGGCCTCGGCGTCGATGCCGTTGATCTTCGCGTGGGCATGGGGCGAGCGCACGAAGGCGGCGTGCATCATGCCCGGCACCTGCATGTCGTCCGTGTAGCGTCCCTTGCCGGTGATGAACCGCTTGTCCTCGCGCCGCGTCACCCGCGCGCCGATGCCATCCGTCGAACCTGCCATGTCGTCCTCCCTGCGAAGGCCGGCCCCGGTCTCCTCCCGCGGGCACGCGCCTCCCTTACTCCGATTGCGTGATCCGGTCCGGCGACCTCCCGCACCCGGGCGCGGGCCTCATGCCGGACTCCTCCGTCCGCGCGGCGGCGCGGACGGAGCGTCTCATTCGGCGGCGGTGCGCATTCCCGCGATCTGCTCGCTCGCGGCGGCAATGGCCTTGACGATGTTGTGATAGCCCGTACAGCGACAGATGTTGCCCTCGAGCTCGGCACGGATCGTGGCCTCGTCCAGCGGTCCGCCAAGACGGTCGATCATGTCGACGGCGGCCATGATCATGCCCGGCGTGCAGAACCCGCACTGAAGGCCATGATGCTCCTTGAAGGCCGCCTGCACCGGATGCAGTTCGCCATTCCGCGCCAGTCCCTCGATGGTCACCACCTCGCTGCCGTCGGCCTGGGCCGCCAGCATGGTGCAGGACTTCACAGCCTTGCCGTCCACATGCACCACGCAGGCGCCGCACTGGGACGTGTCGCAACTGACATGGGTGCCCGTCATCCCGAGGCCGTCACGCAGCAGCTCCACCAGAAGCGTGCGGTCCTCGATCTCGCGGGACACGCTGCGCCCATTCACCGTCATTGAGACTTTCGACATGCTCTTCCTCCCAGACATCCGAATTCTGACCGCCGGCGGCGACTGTGCCTCGCGGCCGGCTTGGTTTCGGTCGCGACGGCGGCACACCGGCGCCGCCATCGCAAAAGCAACCCCGTGCCGGGCGTCACGCGCGCGGCACGGAGGAAAACATCCAGGGCGCCAGGCTCACGAGCTCATGAGCGCCAGCACCACGATCAGCGCGCCGAGCGCGATCAGGCCCCAGACCATGGGCCCGCCGAAGGCACCGCGCGCGGCAGCCGTCTCGACTTCCGCCTCGGCCTCGTGGAAACTCTTTTCCACCTGCTCCTCGACGTCGTGAACCGCCTTGCCCATCGTGTCGGGCAGAGACTCCATGGCGCGGGTCTTCGCCTCTTCGGCAAGGCCCGGATCGAGTTCGTCGTCCTCTCCGGCGGCCCCGGTATCCTGCGAGGCGGAAGCGGTCGTTGCCGAAGCGGCGGCCGCGGGAGCGGCGGCAGGCGCTGCCTCGCCTTCCCCGCCGCCTTCGACGATTTCCTTGAAGTTGCCGAAGAACTCGTCCGCCATCTTGCGCGAGGTGGACACGATGAGACGGCTGCCAAGCTGGGCGAGCTTGCCCCCGACCTGGGCCTTCACCGTATAGGTGAGAACCGTCTCCTCACCGTCCTCGGCCAAGTTCACGTCGGCCGAGCCCTTGGCAAAGCCGGCGACGCCGCCCTTGCCCTCGCCAACGATCGTGTAGCTCTCGGGGGGATTGAGGTTCTCGAGCGTGACTTCGCCCTTGAACGTCGCCTTGACGGGGCCGATCTTCGCGACCACCGACGCCGACATCTGCGTGTCGGACGTTTTTTCGAGTTCCTGGCATCCGGGGATGCATCGGCGCAGGACGTCGGCATCATTGAGCGCCGCCCAGACCTTGTCCCTCGGCGCCGTGATCCGGTACTCGCCAGATAAATCCATCAGTCGTTTCCTCCGGCAATGGGACCCGATCCGAATGGCGTCAGTTCTGCCGATACCGGCACCTTGGTTCTGACAGCCTGGGTCCGGCACGTGCTTTATGACTTCTAGCAGATTGGCGAAGGCTGCGGGTGCTTTCAAGGCCTTGACGATGAAAACGTCCGAACTTTCGTCGCATCGGGGTCGGCATGTTGCGCAACCTGTTGCGTCCCGCCGCACCGACGGGAAGACCGCGCCCGCGCTGCCGGTGATTGACCCCGACGCCGCGCCGTCCTAAGCGAACGGCCACAACAGACGCACCGTACGACACGACGACCCGAAAGACACCGGCCCATGCCCTCGCCCGCAAGTCCGTCCCCGCTTCACGCCGATGCCGGCTCGCCCCCCGTCTCCGCCTGGCCGACGATCCTGGAGACGCGCGGCTGGAGCGACTACGCCCTTCTCGACTTCGGCCACGGCCGCAAGCTGGAACGGTATGGCGGCATCGTCGTGGACCGCCCCGAGCCGCAGGCCATGGGCCGCCCGCGCCTTTCCGAAGGGCGCTGGCGCGAGGCGGACGCGGTCTTCACCGGCAACGACGAGGACGACGGCCCCGGCCGCTGGCGGCTCAACCGCGATCTGCCGGAGACGTGGAAGATGGCCTTCCACGACGTGCGCTTTCTGGGCCGCTTCATGTCGTTCCGCCATGTCGGCGTGTTTCCCGAGCAGGCCGCCCACTGGCAGTGGATGGCCGAGCGCGTCGCCCGTGACGCGGCCCGGCCGGGCGCGGAGCCGCCGCGCATTCTCAACCTCTTCGGCTACACGGGCCTGGCCTCGCTCGTTCCCGCCGCCGCGGGTGCCCATGTCACCCATATCGACGCCTCGAAGAAGGCCATCGGCTGGGCGCGGGAGAACCAGGAGCTTTCGGGACTGGAGCACCTCCCCGTGCGCTGGATCTGCGAGGATGCGACCAAGTTCGTCGCCCGCGAGATCAAGCGCGGCAACACCTACGACGGCATCCTTCTCGACCCGCCGAAATACGGGCGAGGCCCCAAGGGAGAGGTCTGGGACCTCTACCAGAGCCTGCCCGAGCTTCTGCCCATGGTGGAGAAGCTCCTCTCGCCGAACGCCGGTTTTCTCATCCTGACCGCCTATGCGATCCGCTCGAGCTTCGTCGCCCTGCACGAGTTGATGGCCGAAACGCTCGAGATACGCGGCGGGCGGCTGGAATCGGGCGAACTCGTCCTCACCACGGAAGACGGCGCGCGGGCGCTCTCGACCTCCCTCTTTTCGCGCTGGAGCAGCAAATGAGCACGCGCTCCCAGGGGCCGTCCGCGACCCGGCGTGCCGGCACGGTGAAACAGGTCACCTCCTTTTCCAATCCGCTGGTGAAGGACATCAAGGCCCTCGTCGCCCAGCGCAAGCACCGGCAGAAGACCGGACGGTTCGTCGCGGAGGGGCTGAAGCTTGCCGCCGATGCGCTCGAGGCCGGCTGGACCGTCGACATGCTGGTCATGGGGCCGGAGGCACGCGAGAGCGACGCCGCGCGCGAGGTGGCGGCGCGGGCGCGCGCGCGCGGTGCGACGATCCTGGAAGTCACCACGGCCGTTCTCGCGGCCATGACACGACGCGACAACCCTCAGATGGTGGTCGGCGTCTACGAGCAGCGCACCCAGTCCGACAAGGTTCTTTCCGAGGCACTTTCCGCCGCCGGAGCCCGGGACGTGTGGATCGCGCTCGACCACGTGCGCGACCCCGGCAACCTTGGCACGATCATCCGCACCGCGGACGCGGTCGGCGCCAAGGGTGTCATCCTGGTCGGCGAGACCACAGACCCCTTCTCGGTGGAGACCGTGCGCGCGACGATGGGCTCGCTTTTCCACGTGCCTCTGGCACGCATGACGCGCGCCGCCTTCCGTGACCGCGCCGCATCCTGGCCGGGCACGCTGGTGGGGACCCACCTCAAGGGATCGACTGACTATCGCAAGATCGCCTATCGCGGCCCCGTCATGCTGCTCATGGGCAACGAACAGGCGGGACTTCCCGACGACATGGCAGAGGCGTGCAACGCGATCGCCCGCATTCCGCAGGTCGGACAGGCCGACAGCCTCAATCTCGCGGTCGCCACCGCCGTCATGCTCTACGAGATCAGGCGCGACGCCCTGGACCTTTGAGGCAAGCGCACGAGGTTCGACCGGGAAGCCTTTTACGTTCCATTCCACCCTGCGAGGTTTTCATGCGTCTTTTCGTCTTCGGTCTCGGCTTTTCCGCCAGCGCCTTTGTCCGCGAGGCGAAGGATCGCTTCGACTGGATCGGCGCGACGACACGCAGCCCGGAGAAGGCCGAGGCCATGCGGGCGCAAGGGATCACGCCCTTCCTCTTCGACGGCACGAAAAAGGGGGACGGCATCGCGGAGGCTCTTGCCCGGGCGACACATGTTCTGGTGTCCATCGCCCCCGACACGGAAGGCGACCCGGTGCTGCTGCATCATCGCGATGACCTGGAAGCGGCCCGTCCCGGATGGATCGGCTACCTCTCCACGGTCGGCGTCTACGGCAATCACGATGGCGCCTGGGTAGACGAGGACACGCCGGTGATGCCGGTCTCCAAGCGTTCGCATCAGCGGGTGGCGGCGGAAAACGCCTGGCTCATGCTTTCCCGGAAGACCGGCATTCCGGTTCAGATCTTCCGCCTCTCGGGGATCTACGGCCCGGGGCGCAATGCCTTCGTCAACTTCGAAAAGGGCAAGGCGCGGCGCCTGATCAAGCCTGGACAGGTGTTCAACCGCATCCACGTGGACGACATCGCCGGCGCGCTGATGGCCGCCGTTTCGCGCGAGCCGTCGACGCGGATCTTCAACGTCACCGACGACGAACCCGCCCCGCCCCAGGATGTGGTCGCCCATGCGGCCGAACTGCTCGGCGTCACGCCGCCGCCGGAACAGGATTTCGAGACGGCGGACCTGTCGCCGATGGCACGTTCCTTCTACGGCGAGAACAAGCGCGTCTCCAATGAACGCGTGAAGGAGGAACTGGGCTACAGGTTCCGCTTCCCCGACTACCGCGCGGCCCTTGCCGCCCTTCACCGCGACGGCTGGCGCTAAAGCGCCGCTCAGCGGGTGAAACGCACCGATGCCTCGCCCGCCCTGTTCCCCAGCCGGGCAAGAGCGCGGTGCGGCCCCGCGTCCGCGATTTCCAGGATCAGCTTCTTGCGCACCGCGCCGGCGAATGTCGCGGTGCTGTCGGCGGTCACGACGAATGCGCCGGGACCGCCGATGATCCTTTCCGCGAATGCCAGCTCCAGATCGTAGGAGGCCGGGCGTCCGGAGCAGTGTCTGCACAGCACGGCCAGTCCGTTGATGACAATGCCTGAGGCGACCACTTCCGCCCGCGCCGTCTCCAGTGGCGGGCCGCTCCAGGTGTTGGCGCTGTCGGCCGAGAGATCGATCACCCGCCTCAGGCCGGTGATGTCGTTTTCCTCGATCAGTGCCTTGCCCTTCAGCAGGGCAGAGCCGATGGCATTTCGTCCGTAGGCACGGCGGGGAGCGGCCATCAACGACCGTGCGAACGCTGACGCCGAAGCGGGGCCGTCGATTATCGTCCAGCCCACGACCACATCCTGCGACATGGCATTGCCCCACTCCACATAGGTGACGGCGATCTTGCCGTAGGCATTGTCGGCAATCGCCGAAAGCACGAGAGGATCGGTGATCGCGTCGGCATAGCCTTTTCTCTGGAAACGGATTTCCGCGTCGTCGATCGAGCCGGTGCTGTCAGCGAGAAGCACCAGTTCCAGATCGACCTCTTCCGCCAGCGCGGGCCGGACGATCCCGACAAGCGCGAGAGCCAGAAAAAGGGACAGGGCAAGGCAGGCGGATCCGTGCACGGCCATCACTCCCGCTGAAACCCGACACGACAGTGAACCACGCGATGCCCGCGGGGGAAACCGCCCCGACTTCACATTCCCGCCAGCCGACCATGGCCGGCGTTCAACCGCACCGCGCCCGCCTCAGTCGGCGGACCCGGGCGCGGGCGCGGCGACCGCGAGGGACCGGGAGCGCCTTTGCGCGAAGGCGATCGCGACAAGACTTCCGACGACCAGCGCCACCGCTCCAACCTGGGTGGCCGAAGGGGTGGCTCCCAGGAAGAGCACGGCAAGCACCGTCGCCGTGACCGGACTGAGGCCGAGGAAGGCCGTGACGACCGCAGCCTGCAGGTGGGTGAGAGCGTAGAGCCACAGGATGAAGCCGAAGCCGCTGGAAACGCCGACAAAGCCAAGCAGGACCAGTGTCCGCGTCGACCATTGCCCGATCGGGACGCCGCCGCCCTCCGCGAGGCTCATGAGACCGAGCGGCAGAAGCGACGCAGCCATGGCGATCATGCCGACCTGCGTCACGCCGTTGCGTTGCAGGTAGGGACGATAGAGATGCGAGCACAGGGCACCGATGAGCGTCGCACCGCCGGCACAGGAAAGTCCTGTCCAGTCGGAGGGGCCAAGACGTCCGCCCAGCGCGTCGCCTCCCAGCAGCACGGCGACGCCGACCACCGACAGGAGGATGGAACCGAACTCGAGGCGGGACACCCGCCCGCCGGCGAACCCGAGACCGAGCACAAGCGTGACCACCGGAAGCGTCGCGAAGACAAGCGCCACGCGCGGCGACCCCGCGTGGAGAACCGCCACATTCAGCAGTGCCACCAGAACACCGAACTGGCCGATCCCGATGAGGGCGACAGGCAGGAGGTCGCGGCGCGCGACACCGGGACCACGTGCGTTCAACGCAACGGGAACGATCAGCGTCAACGCGATGGCATACCGCAGGAAGCCGAGGCGGCCGGCTCCAACGTCCGCGACCACCGCTTCGCTGGCGACGAGAGCCGCGCCGACCTGAAAACCGGTGACAATGGACGCAACCAGAGCACGCGTCACAGGTCACGCCCCCATATCTGACCGACCAGATCCTGGCCGAAGCTGTGATGCCGCTCCTGTTCGAGAAGCTCGAAGCCCGTCGCCTGGTAGATCCTGAGCGCGGCAACGAGGTTGTCGTTGGTCCACAGAACCATGCGCTTGTAGCCGCAATCGGCGGCAAACCGCAGGCATTCCTCCACGAGACTGCGGCCGAGACCGCGCCCGCGCGCGGCCGGATCGACATAGAGCATCCTCAGCTTGGCGGTCTGCGCGTCCTGCCGCACGACGAAAACCGAACCGACCACCTCGCCTTCCATTTCCGCGATCCAGCACCGTTCGCCCGACGGATCGAAGTCCTTCACGAACTTGCCCGTGATCTCGGACAGCAGCCCCTCGAAGGTCCAGTCGAACCCATACTCCTTCGCATAGAGCGTGGCCTGGCGATGAATGACGAACCCGAGGTCTCCCGGGCGCGGTTCGCGCAGGACGAAGGTGCGCGTGTCGGGCAAGTCGCCGAGGACCCTCCGAATCCGGGTCATGGCTCCGGTCAGCAGCGCCCTTTCCCCCTCCTGAAGCGGATCGAGAAGGGCGGCAACCTCGGCCGCCGACGCGGCATCGAGCGTGGCATAAACCTCCCGCCCCTGCTCGGTCAGACTTAACGCCAGACGTTTGCCGTTTTCCGGCGACGGCGTACGCTGCACCAGCCCGTCGGCCTCAAGGCCACTCAGCAGGCGGCTGACATATCCCGCATCCATCCGCAGGGCCTCGCCGAGTTCACGCGCGGAAGGCGGCGAGGCGGCCGGCGCGCTGGCCACCTCGTGAAGGATCCGCGACTGGGCGAGCGAAAATCTTGAGGCAAGCAGATGCTCGTTCAAGGCGCCGACAAGGCGCGTATGGAAGCGGTTGAACTGCCGTACGGCGGCGATCTCCCCGTCACGAACCCGTTCCGGCGCCATGTTGCCTATTCCCTTCATATATTGACAAAGTCAACATACTCGGCGGGCACCCCCATGGTCAACGTTTCTGCGTCAACGAAAACCGGCGGCCTTCCAAAGGAAGACCGCCGGCCAGGAAAGGCCTTTTGTCGTCGTCGGATCAGTTGGTGCGCGTGCGCCGCACCGCGTCCTGCCAGCCCTCGTAGAGCGCCTTTCGGGCAGGTTCATCGAGATCGGGCTCGAACCGCCGGTCGAGCCGCCAGTCCTCCGCGAACGCCTCCATGCCCGGCCACACGCCCGCCTTCTGTCCCGCAAGCCAGGCGGCGCCCAGCGCGGTCGTCTCCAGCACCTGAGGCCGGTCCACCGGCGCGCCGAGGATGTCGGAGAGAAACTGCATCGTCCAGTCGGACGCGGTCATGCCGCCATCGACGCGCAGCACGATGCCGTCCTTCGCGGTGTGCGCCAGATGAGCCGCATCGTCACGCATGGCGTCGATCAGGTCCCGGGTCTGATAGCCGACGCTTTCAAGCGCCGCGCGGCAGAAGTCCGCCGGCCCGCTCGCCCGCGTCAGGCCGAACAGGGCGCCGCGCGCGTCGGGATCCCAGTAAGGTGCGCCAAGGCCGACGAAAGCCGGGACCAGATAAAGCCGGTTCGCCGGATCGGAGCCGGCCGCGAGCTCCTGCGTCTGCGAGGCCTCCTCGATGATCCCCAGGCCGTCGCGCAGCCATTGCACCGCGCTTCCGGCAACGAAGATCGACCCCTCCAGCGCGTAGGTGGTCTTGCCGTCCAGCCTGTAGGCGATGGTCGACAGCAGCCTGTTGCGCGAGGTGACCCGCGACGCTCCGGTGTTGATCAGCGCGAAGCAGCCCGTTCCGTAGGTGGACTTGACCATGCCGGGCGCGAAACAGGCCTGCCCGACGGTGGCCGCCTGCTGATCACCGGCAACGCCGAGGATCGGCAGTTCGGCGCCGAAGTGCGCGGCATCGACAATGCCGAACTCGTCCGAACTGTCCTTCACCTGGGGAAGCATCGACATGGGCACGTCGAGCAGGCCGCAAAGCTCCTCGTCCCAGCAATTGTCGTCGATGTTGTAGAGCAGCGTGCGCGAGGCATTGGTCGCATCGGTGACATGGGAGCGCCCGCCGGTCAGCTTCCACATCAGCCAGGTGTCGACGGTTCCAAACAGCAGGTCTCCGGCCTGGGCAGCCGCGCGTGCCCCTTCGACATTGTCGAGGATCCAGGCGAGTTTCGTGCCGGAAAAATAGGGATCGAGCAAGAGGCCGGACTTGGCCGCCACCGTGTCCTCGTGGCCGGCCTCCTTCAGTCTCGCGCAGACCGACGCCGTCCGCCGGTCCTGCCAGACGATGGCCCGGTGCACCGGCTCGCCGGTCTTGCGGTTCCACACCAGCGTCGTCTCGCGCTGGTTGGTGATGCCCACCGCCGCAATCGCGGACGCTCCGCCGTCGACCTTATCAAGTGCCTCGCGACACACCGCCAGCGTCGAGGTCCACAGATCCTCGGGCTCGTGCTCGACCCAGCCCGAGCGCGGAAAATGCTGTGCAAACTCCTGCTGCGCGCTGGCCACCGCCCGAAAACTGCCGTCGAACACGATTGCCCGGCTCGAGGTCGTGCCCTGGTCGATTGCCAGGACCAGGCCCCGGGAACCCTTCACACCCTCACCCACGCGTCGCCTCCGAGATGTTCGTTTTGTTTCCTTAATTGCCGGTCTGGACATTCAAGCGAAACAAAATGCCAGTCAATCGAAAAGCCCGCCTCATCCCCGTCCGACAGCCGGACCGCAACGCACGCGGCGTGTCTTCGCCCCGACACGCCGGGGGCTGGACTTGAAGACACGCGGGTGATCCTCTTGGCCGCTCCTGCGCCCACACTTCCCGCGGACCGACACCACGCATGACACCGCCCCGTTCCGCCCCGCCCCATGCAAAGGCCCTCGCGCTCTCGCTGCTCGCAACGGCGGTGATCGCGGCTTTGTCGCTGTGGTTCGTGTCCGCCGCCATCCTGCCGGAAATGCTGGCCGAACGGGCAATCTCACCCATGCGCCAGGCACTTCTGTCCAGCGGCGTGCAGATCGGCTTCGTCGCCGGCGCCCTTGCCTCCGCCGTGCTCGGGCTGCCGGACCGGCTGCATCCGGGGCGGCTGTTCGCGCTTTGCGCGGCGCTGGCCGGAGCGATCAACGCCACGCTGATCGTCGTGCCCGTCGGCAGCGGCGCGGCAATCGCGGCGCGCATCGCCACCGGTGCCCTTCTTGCCGGCGTCTATCCCGTGGGAATGAAGATCGCGGTCGGCTGGGGCCTGCGCGACCGCGGCTTTCTGGTCGGAATCCTCGTCGGCGCGGTCACGATCGGCTCCGCCGTTCCGCATCTTTTCGCCCTTGGCGGCGGGACCGACTGGCGGCTCACCGTGTCCCTCGCCTCGCTCGCGGCACTTGTCGCCGCCGTGCTCGCGCTGTTCGTGGGTCTCGGTCCGCATCACGCCACCGCGCGCCGGTTCGACCCCACCGTCGTCGGCGAGGCCTGGCGAAACAGGCGGATCCGCCTCGCGTTCCTCGGCTACTTCGGTCACATGTGGGAGCTCTATGCCATGTGGACATGGGCGGGCGCGGCCCTCGGCGCGTCCTTCGCAACGCTGATGCCGGAGGCGGACGCTCTTTTCGGCGCGCGCCTGCTGACCTTCCTCGCGGTCGCGCTTGGCGGCATCGGCTGCATCGCCGGCGGCTATGTCGCCGATCGCATCGGCAAGGAGACGGTGGCCATCATCGCGCTTGCCGGCAGCCTCGCCAGCGCGGTCTTCTGCGCGTTCGCCTTCGGCGGTCCACCGGTGATCGTCGCGGCGGCCTTCCTGTTCTGGGGCCTGACGATCGCGCCGGATTCACCGCAGTTTTCGGCGCTGGTCGCCGATTTCGCCGCTCCCCGGCACGCCGGAAGCATCATGACGCTGCAAACGGCGCTCGGCTTCGCCCTCACCTTCGTGACGGTGCAGGCCACGCCCGTGCTCGCCGGCCTGCTTGGCTGGCAGGCCATGATCCTGCTTCTGGCAGCCGGCCCGGCCCTCGGCCTCGTGGCCATGGTGCGATTGCGACGGCTCATGCGTTCGCAAGAGGATGGCTGAGCCGGCTTTTCGGGAGGGCAGATACAGGAACGGCGTGGTCGCACCTGCGCCACGCCGTTCGCGTCGTTCGGTCTTCGAAAGTCCCGCGGGTCCGGCGGGTGTTGCGCCGCGCCACAGGCGCGCGCTTCGCCCCGCCCGTCCCTTCGGGCCGATCAGAGGACGCGCAGGTTCTCCGCCATGGAGCGACCGCGCGCATAGGCGAGATCATACGCGACCAGTTCGCCCTCGCGCAGGGCGCGGACGCCCGACTTGCGAAGCGCGGCCATGTTGACCTCGACGAAATCACCTTCATTGGGCTCGATCTGGCCGATACCGGTCTTCATGTCGAACCACTTCACGTTACCAAGTTCCATAGTCATCTCTTTCTTATCGTTGATTAGAGCGTTCACGACAGCCTGTTCATCGACCGGAACGGGGCACATGCCCCGGGCGGCCGGTTCGCGCATTGTCGTTTTCAGGCGCGACTCCCGGATCCCGGCCGTTGTCCCGTTCCGCATCCTCCGCGCGGAAACCTGGACTTCAGCCTCGCCCTGCAGTGCTTCCTTGCCGGGACCGCGCTAGCGGCCCTGTCCGGTTCGGTAGCCCCTGAGCCTTTGTGCATCGAGGGTGTTACAGGCGTACGACACCGCCGGGAGCGGCATGTCGAGTATCCGATGATGAACAGACACCGTTAATAAATGGTGACCACGATCCCGTTTTGCAAGGGAGGCGGCACAAAGCACCCGGACACAACGCCTGAATGCAGAAGAGCGGCCCGCAAGGGGCCGCTCTCGTCATATGGGACTGCAGGAAGGGAAATTCAATCCGCGAGAGATCAACTGTCCATCTTGAGCGCCTTGATGAAGGCTTCCTGCGGAATTTCGACCTTGCCGAACTGCCGCATCTTCTTCTTGCCTTCCTTCTGCTTCTCGAGAAGCTTGCGCTTTCGCGTCGCATCACCGCCGTAACACTTGGCGGTCACGTCCTTCCTCAGCGCCGCGATGGTCTCGCGCGCGATTACCCGGGCACCGATGGCGGCCTGGATCGGGATCTTGAACATGTGGCGCGGGATCAGGTCCTTGAGCTTCTCGCACATGGCCCTGCCCCGGCGCTCCGCCTGGGAGCGGTGCACCAGCGTCGACAGCGCATCCACCGGCTCGGCGTTGACCAGGATCGACATGCGCACGAGGTCGCCCTCGCGGTAGTCCGAGATCTGGTAGTCGAAGGAGGCATAGCCCTTGGAGATCGACTTCAGCCGGTCGTAGAAGTCGAACACCACCTCGTTGAGCGGCAGATCGTAGGTGACCATGGCGCGCGAGCCGACATAATTGAGGTCGATCTGGATGCCGCGCCGCTCCTGGCAGAGCGTCAGGATCGACCCCAGGAACTCGTCCGGCGTCATGATGGTGGCGCGGATCCACGGCTCCTCGATGGTGTCGATCTTCACCACGTCGGGCATGTCGGCCGGGTTGTGCAGCTCCTTCATGGTGCCGTCGGTGAGGTTCATGCGATAGACGACCGAGGGCGCGGTGGCGATCAGGTCGAGGTCGAACTCGCGCTCCAGACGCTCCTGGATGATCTCCAGATGCAGCAGGCCCAGGAAGCCGCAGCGGAAGCCGAAGCCGAGCGCCGCCGAGGTCTCCATCTCGAAGGAGAAGGAGGCATCGTTCAGCCGCAGCTTGCCCATGGCGGCGCGCAGGTCCTCGAAGTCGTTGGCATCGACCGGGAACAGGCCGCAGAACACCACGGGCTGGGCCGGCTTGAAGCCGGGAAGCGCCTCGGCGCACGGCTTGCGGTCGTCGGTGATCGTGTCGCCGACCCGTGTGTCGGCCACCTCCTTGATCGAGCCGGTGATCACGCCGATCTCGCCGGGGCCGAGTTCGTCGGTGTTGAGCAGCTTTGGCGTCATGACGCCGACGCGGTCGATCTCGTAGCTGGCGCCCGTGCCCAGCATCTTGATCTTCTGGCCCTTCTTGAGCCTTCCGTCGATGATGCGCACCAGCACCATGACGCCGAGATAGGTGTCGTACCAACTGTCCACCAGCAGCGCCTTGAGCGGCGCGTCCACGTCGCCCTCGGGCGCGGGAAGCCGGGTCACGATCGCTTCCAGGACGTCCTCGACGCCGAGCCCCGTCTTGGCGGAGATCAGCACCGCGTCGGACGCGTCGAGGCCGATCACGTCCTCGATCTGCTCCTTGATGCGCTCGGGCTCCGCCGCCGGGAGGTCCACCTTGTTGAGCACGGGCACGATCTCGTGGTCGTTCTCGATGGCCTGGTAGACGTTGGCGAGCGTCTGGGCCTCCACGCCCTGGCTGGCGTCCACGACCAGCAGCGATCCCTCGACGGCGGCCAGGGAGCGCGAGACCTCATAGGCGAAGTCCACGTGACCGGGCGTGTCGATGAGGTTCAGCTTGTACTGCTTGCCGTCCTTGGCCTTGTAGATCAGGCGGACGGTCTGGGCCTTGATGGTGATGCCGCGCTCGCGCTCGATGTCCATCGAGTCGAGCACCTGCTCCTTCATCTCGCGCTCCGTCAGCGTGCCCGTCATCTGGATCAGGCGGTCGGCCAGAGTCGATTTGCCGTGGTCGATATGCGCCACGATGGAGAAATTGCGGATGTCGGAGATCGTCTTGGTGCTCATGCGCGCCCATTTACCATCGCGCGATGCCCCCGCAAAGGGGAATGCGCGAGAGGGAGAGGGAAAATGACGTCCCGGCCGGTTGCGTGCACAGCAGTGTCCGCGTCGGCCTCGGGGCGGATCCATTTCAGCCCGGCGGGAAACGTCACCGCGCCACCAGAACCTCGGTGCAGGCGGCGGGGAGCTTCGACAAGCGGACCGGCTTCTTCTTGGTCGGTTTGTTCGCGGTCTGGGGCTTTTTCGGCTTCTTCGGCACCCAGGGCTCGTCGGAGAGCCACCAGTCGAGTTCCTTGCCGCAGCCGTCGCCGGGGGGCGGCGCCTTCTGGTCCTTGCAGCCCGCGCTGCCCGGGGGACAGGCGATACGCACGTGGAAATGGTAGTGATGCCCCCACCACGGGCGGACCTTGTTGAGCCACGAACGGTCCGCACCGGTCTCGAAGCGGCACAGGGCCTGCTTGATGCCGGGATGCACGAAGATGCGCGCCACCCGTTCATCCTGCGCCGCGCGGCGGATCAGCCGGGCGCGGGAATCGCTCCATTTCGCCGGATCGACGCCCCTGTCCGCGCCCTTCAGCTCCGACGAACCCTTCAGCATGGACACCGCCGACATGGTCTCGCGCTCCTCCCGGCTCAGCTTGCGGTCGGGCATGGGAGTGAGCCAGATGTCGGCGTCGAGGCCGATCTGGTGACTGGCGTGGCCAGTGGTCATCGGCCCGCCGCGCGGCTGGGCGAGATCGCCGACAAGCAGGCCGTTCCAGCCAAGCGCCGGTGCGTCGTCGGCAAGGCGCTGCAACACGTCGATCAGTTCGGGATGGCCCCAGTTGCGGTTGCGCGACAGGCGCATCACCTGCCAGCTCGGCCCGTTGACGGGCAGCGCCACCGCGCCGGCCACGCAGCCGCGCGCGTAGGATCCGATGGAGCGCGCCGCAAGCGGAGCGGCGACCTTCACGCCGCCGAAAAGCGCACGGGCATCCGATGACGCGGACACGCTGGCCGGAACGCCGGAGGAGACCGCCGCCGGCACAAGGGCAAGCGGGGCATCGGCTGCGGACGCGAGGAGACCCCGGTTGTCGGGCGCCGGCCGGGGGCGCGGCGGGGCGACCAGCGTCGTGATGGCCCCCTGCCCCGATGCTTGCGCATCGGGCGTGGCCGCGACGGGCGCGATCGTCGTGGTGGTGACGCGCCGGTCCTGCCCGAGAATTCCGGCCGCTTCCACGGCGCCGGGCTTTTCGCGTGGCAGGGGCGCGGCGACGGCCATGGCGGAGAGAGATGCCGACGACAGGACGCCGGCCAGCACCAGTGACCGGAGCACGACACGCGATGGTCCGTGCGGTGCCTTCCCGCGCATTGCCTGCATGGTCCTGCTCCCCTGTACCGCGCCCGGACGGGAATGCCCGCCAGCCGCTCATGACGTTCACCGCCGGTGAGATCCGGCGACCGTAAATCAAACGGTCGCGATCATGGTCGCACGGGCCGATTTACGAACGGTTAACCATGTTTTCGCCCCCGGGGCCGGGAAGCGTCAGTCCGTACGCTCGCTCATCTCCGCCGCCAGGTCGTCGAGCAGCACCGTGTTGTCGCGCATGATGCGGTCGGCCACACCGTTCAGCTCGATGATGTTGGCGGGCCGGGCGTTGTCGATGGCCTCCGCGCCCTCGGGAAGGTCCCCGTCGAGGCGGATCACCCGCGCACCGGCATCGGCAAGCAACTGGCCGGCAAGTTCGGCGGTCGAGGCCGCCTGCCCCTGTGCCATGGCGGACAGCAGCGGCATTCCGCGGCGCGGGGAGAGCCAGCCAAGCGCATCGAGCCCGCTGACCGCGCGCTCATCGCGCGGGGCCTGGCGCGTTCCGCTTCCCAGCGACACGATGACTAGATCCTTCGCCTCCCAGCCCAGCCTTCGCGCCTGGGCGTAGGCGGCAAGCAGCGGATTTTCCATGAAGACGCTGCCGCCGATCAGCAGGCGGTCGGCCTCGCCCGACAGGCTCTCGGCGCGCATGGGCGGCAGGTGCAGCGGCAATGCCATCGTGGCACGCACCGCCTGCCAGGCGTAGAAATCGCTGGGCCGCCCGCCGTCGGCGCCAAGTCCGTTGGCCATGACGACCGGTTCGCGCGCGGCGATGTCATAGGCGGTCAGAACGACGCGGGTCAGCGCGCCCTGAAGCGATGCCCAGCCGAACCGCTCCTTGAGCAGGCGCTCGAAGGGGCGCTCGTCGAAGCTGTGATCGAAGGGGGCCATGGGGTTTGCCGCGAAGCGCTCCAGAAAGCCCTTGCGGCGGAACAGTTCGCGGCACTCCACCTCGAAGAAGCGCCTGAGATCGGGAAGGGAGGCAACCGGCGTGCCCCCGGTGTCCTCCGGACGCGGCAAGGCGAGGCTCGCCGCGATCAGCCCTCCGGCGGAGGTGCCTGCCATCATGTCGAAGTAGCGATGGAGCGGGCCGTCCTTGCCCGAGGTTCGCAGCCGCGCCTCGATGGTCTCGAGCAGACGGACCGGGATCAGCCCCCGGATTCCACCGCCATCCATGGTCAGAACGAACCGCTTGCGCCCTTGCATGTGTCATCGCCCTCCGTACCGGTTTCAAAACCCCATCATGGAGCCTGAAGCCTTTTGGAGAAATGCGACGATGCGATGACCCCGCAAGGGCTTGGCGCAAAGAATGCGTCAGTTTTCTTCCGCAGCCGCCGCGCGCTCCGCCGTGGCGGCGATCAACCGCTCCAGATCCTGCGGGCGGGACAGGCGGTGGTCGCCGTCCTTCACGAGCGTCAGCACCATGTCGTCGAGCGCCAGGCATTCGGTGATCCTGAGCGCGTGCTGCCAGGGCACGGCGTCGTCCTTCTGTCCCTGAAGGATGGTGACCGGGCAGCCCGTCTCGATCGGCCCGCCGAGCACGAGGTTGTCGCGCCCGTCCTCGATCAGCCTGCGGGTGATGACATAGGGCTCGCCATAGTCCGAGGGCTTCGAGTAGCGCCCCTCGCGCAGGATGGTCTCACGGATCTCGTCGGTGAACTCCTGCTTCCACATGAGTTCCTCGGTAAAGTCGGGCGCCGGCGCGATCAGCACCATGCCGGCGAGGCGCCCGCCGGCCTTGCCGACACCTCCGCGCGCCTTGAGCGCACGGGCGAGGAGGAGCGCGATCCAGCCGCCCATGGAGGACCCGACCACCACGGTCGGCTCACGGCAGTAGCGATCGAAGACCTCGAGCGCCTCCTCCGCCCACGCCGAAATGGTGCCCTCCTCGAAGTCGCCTTCCGAAACGCCGTGGCCGGAATAATCTAGACGGGTCATGGCGCGTCCCGTCCGCCCCGCCCAGTCGCTCAGGACCTCCGCCTTGGTTCCGGCCATGTCGGACTTGAAGCCCGACAGCCACAGGACACCCGCGCGGCCCGGCAAGCCATCGTCGCGCAGGACGGCGATCCGGCGGGCCCGCGCGCCCTCGCCCACGGTGATGAACTCGGGCTTCCGGCCCGCCGCCTCGGGGCTGTGATCGGCGCTCATGGGCATCGTCTCCTGGCTCGTTTCACCTCGGCGCTCCGCTTGCCGGAGCCGGTCTCGTGTGGCACAGACCGACGGGCTTGAAAAGTTTCCTCACGCCTCTTCCGTCATCACCGGAGCCGCCCGTGACACCCCGCACGATCCTGCAAGTCATCCCGGCGCTCGAGACCGGCGGCGCGGAACGCACCACGCTCGACGTGGCCGCGCGTCTCGTCTCGGAGGGGCATCGCGCGCTCGTCGCCTCCGCCGGCGGACGGCTGGTGCCGGAACTCGAGGCGCTTGGCGCCACTCACGTCGAGATGCCGCTCGCCGCCAAGTCGCCGCTAACCTTGTGGAGGAATGCAAGGGACCTCGGCCGCCTGATCGCGCGGGAAAAGGTCGACCTGGTTCATGCGCGCTCGCGTGCGCCCGCGTGGTCGGCGCTTCGGGCGGCGCGCAGGGCCCGGGTGCCCTTCGTGACCACCTACCACGGCATCTACAACCAGTCGAACACGCTGAAGGCGTTCTACAATTCCGTCATGGCACGCGGCAACGCCGTAATCGCCAACTCCCGCTACACCGCCGCCCTTATCGCCGAGCGGCATCCTTTCGCCCGTCCGCGCATCACCGTGATCCACAGGGGCTCGGACCTTGCGGCCCTGGCGCGCGGGTCCGTCACGCAGGACCGTCGCCGGGACCTGGCGCGGGCCTGGGGGCTCAAGGAGGGGGAACCGGTGATCCTCAACCTGGCGCGTCTCACCGCCTGGAAGGGACAGCGAGTGCTGATCGAGGCGCTTGCCCGACTGTCACGCGAGGGAGGCAACCGCTGGACCTGCATCCTGGCCGGCGATGCGCAGGGGCGCGACGACTATGTCGCCGATCTGCAGGCGCGCATCGCGGCGGCCGGCCTTGGCGACAGGGTTCGGCTGGTGGGACATTGCGCGGATGTGGCGGCGGCCCTGTCGCTTGCCGACATTGCCGTGGTTGCCTCGGTGGAGGCTGAGGCTTTCGGGCGCGCGGCGGTCGAGGCGCAGGCGGCCGGCGTTCCCGTCATCGCAACGGATCTGGGCGCGGCGCCGGAAACGGTGCTTGCCCCGCCGGAGGCGACGGAGGACCGGCGTACGGGCTGGCGCGTTCCGCCCGGAGACGCGGCGGCCATGGCCGGGGCGATCGCCTCCATCGGCGCCCTGTCGGGCGAGCAGCGCGCTCAGGTGACGGAGCGCGCGCTGGCCCATGTCTCGGCCTCCTTCTCCGTGGAGGCGATGTGCGCGGCGACACTTCAGGTCTATGACACCCTGCTCGCATCGCCGCGCCGGTAAGGCACGTACACTCAGGCGGCGCTGCGGACCTCGTTCAGGAACCGCTCCACCTCGTCACGCATCACATCCGATTGTTCGGTCAGCGCACGCGCCGCTTCCATGACGGTGCCCACGGCGTCACGGTTGGCGCGCGAGGCATCGCTTACACCGGCAATGCTCTCGGAGACCGACCGGCTGCCGGACGCGGCTTCCATGATGTTGCGGGCAACCTCGCGCGTGGTCGCGCCCTGCTGTTCCATGGCTGCCGCAATGGCGGTCGAGACCGCATCGAGATCCTCGATGACACGTCCGACGCCATCGATCGAGGCGGAAGCGCGGCGTGTCTCGGCCTGGATCTCGCTCACGAGACTGGAGATGCCGTCGGTTGCCTTGGCCGTTTCGTTTGCCAGAGCCTTGACCTCGCCCGCGACGACCGCGAACCCCTTGCCGGCCTCGCCGGCACGCGCCGACTCGATGGTCGCGTTCAGGGCGAGCAGGTTGGTCTGCGCCGCGATCTCCGAAATCATCGAGACCACCTGACCGATACGATCCGCCATACCCGCCAGCGTCTCCATCTGACGCGCGGTGGAGGCAACATCCTCGGCGGCCTGACGGGTCGACGTCGCCGCCCCCGCGACCCGGCCGCTGATCTCGTCGATGGACGCCGACATTTCCTCCGTGGCAGCCGCCACGGTGTGAACGTTTCCGGCCGTCTGTTCGGAGACGACGGCCACGCTTCCCGCGCGAGCGTCCACATCACCCGAGGTCGCGGCCATCACGTCCGAGGTCTCGATGAGCTGCCGGGAGGTCGCCATGATCTGGCTGACCGCGGCACCGACGCTGCGATCGAACTCCGAGGTGAGCCGCTCGGTCATCTCGCGCCGCTCGCGCGCGGCCTGTTCCTGGCGCCGCGCCTGATCGGCTTCCAGCTCGAGCTTGCGAATGGCATTCTCGCGGAACACCTCCACCGCCCGCGCCATCGCGCCGAGTTCACGGTGTCCGGCGGCCCTGGGAACGTCGACACTCGTGTCGCCCTCTGCGAGGCGCTCCGTCACGCCCGTGATCTGGAGCACAGGGCGGGCGATGCCGCGACCGATAAGGAAGCCGAGCACGATGGCAAGGCCGAGGGTCGCCACCGCGCTGGCGGTGAAGATCATGCTGACCGTGGACCGCGTGGCGATCATGTCCGCCTCCGCCGAGGCAACGCCGGTTGCCGCAACGGCGCGAATCTCGTCGATACGGGGAACCAGGCGCGCATAGATCTCGCTGAGCGCCTCGACCTTGGCCTCGATCGCCAGGTGATTGGCCGCATAGGCCTTGAAGTCGCGAACGTAGGTGTCCATCAGGCCGGTGATTTCGGTGCGGGAGGCCGCATCCAGGCCGGAAGCGGCAAGCAGGCCGTCGAACTCGGCACGACGCTCATCAACGGCGGTCACATACTTGGGATTGCCGCGCAGCATGAGATCCTTCTCGTGCCGGCGCATCATCAGCATCTTCACCGTGAGCGCGTCCAGGTTCTCCCGCAGGAGACGTTCCTCGACCGCATGCACCGCATTGCGAAGGGCTCCCTGCAGGCCATCCTGCTCCGTGAGGCCCATCAGCCTGTAGGCCGCGACCACCTCGGCGAACCGATCCCGATGATCGACCAGGTCCTTGCGGATTCCGGCAAGCTCCGCTCTGCTGCCGCTCAAGGCCGGACGGGCGGCAATGCGCTCCACGAGGGCAAGCGCGCTGTCCACCGCCGCATTGTAGCGCAGAACGGACTCTTCCTCCCGACGGAGAAAGAAGTCCTTCTCGCGCCTGCGCATCTGCAGCGCATCGCCGCCGAGTTCGGCCGCCTGAAGCTGGAGCCCGCGGTTGTCTTCCAGCCGTTCGAAGGCCGACTGCGAGGACATGTCGCCGACAATGTGGGTCACCGTGAGGACGGCAACGGCTGCAACGGCCAGGCCGGCAAGCACGCAAATACGCGCGGCGACCGGTATGCCGTCTCGCTTCCATGAAGAGAGGATCACAAACGCACTCCTAGATAGACCATCGCGCGACGTCACACTCGGGAACGTTGCGTCATCTTCCCTCCCCGGGGCGTGGACCATAGTTTTGAAGGCCTTCGCAATCGTTAAAAGCATCCGTAATATTTCGAATAAACATCGGACAAACGCCCTCTTCTCTTGTTCGTGAGAGGCAGGGCGCGCCGAAAGGAAGGCGATTCGTGGCTCGCCGAAGCGTCGCGGACGGTGGAGCGGTCGCGATTCAGGTTGACTTCCGGGCGGTTTCGCTGGATTTTCTTGAAGCGGCCAACGAGGCGCGTAAGGTTTCCCCGGCGCCCGGCGTACGGGGTATTTTACGTTGCGCTGCTGGTTGCCGTCGGATCGGACGTCCCGTCATGGAACGGACAGCCGGTTCGCACGTTACAGGTGAAACATTAGAGGAGATCGCGACCATTCGCCGTCCATATCGCGCACCGCCGCCGACCAAGGAAGGCCCGCGCACGAACCAAGAGATCCGCGTTCGGGAAGTTCAGCTCATCGACTCCGAAGGTCAGAACCTCGGCGTCATCCTGACGGATGAAGCCATGAGGATGGCCGCGGAAGCCGGTCTAGACCTGGTGGAGATCGCACCGAACTCCTCGCCTCCGGTCTGCAAGATTCTCGACTTCGGCCGCTACAAGTATCAGAGCCAGAAAAAGGCCTCTGAGGCTCGCAAGAAGCAGAAGGTCGTCGAGATCAAGGAAATCAAGATGCGTCCGAACATCGACACCCATGACTATGAGGTGAAGATGCGGAACATGAAGCGGTTCTTCGACGAAGGCGACAAGGTCAAGG